>JABAHP010002732.1_pt1 | contig 47016 bp, 62 predicted proteins | sample 7062081 | NCBI WGS metagenome assembly JABAHP01 (sample SAMN14534357, study PRJNA622989) | marine sediment metagenome | biome: marine biome [ENVO:00000428]; feature: marine pelagic biome [ENVO:01000023]; material: deep marine sediment [ENVO:00002113] | place: India: Gulf of Kutch | collected...
AACGCTGCGCGCACGGCCTAGAATCTGGAGCAAAACAGTGCGCCTGTCAGCAGCCATAGACGGTTTTTTACTCACCAAGCGGGTTGCGGGTCTTTCGCCCAACACCCTGCGCAACTACACACACAGTCTTGGCCGATTTGCTACTTTCCTCGAAGGGAATCCCCAGCTCGAAGAGATCACCCTGACTGATGTGCGGCGCTTTATGGCCTGGCTGCTGACCACAGAGTTTTCCTCTCAGAAGTTCGGCGCTCGGGGACCGCAAAAGCTCTCGGCCAAGACCGTGCGCAACATCCACACATGCTTATGCTCGCTGTGGACGTGGGCCATCAAGGAAGGATACACGCAAGAGCACATCCCCAAGCAGGTCCAAGCGCCCAAGCCAGAGCCGCCCGAGATCGTGTCACTTACCAAGGAGCAGATCGGTGCCCTCCTTGAAGCTGCACGCTTTAGCCGGCCCTGGACCAAGCGCCGTTTCACGCAAACAGAGCTGCCCAAAGAGCAGTATCTGAGAGACAGAGCGATTATCCTCTTTTTACTTGACACCGGCGTGCGCTCCGGGGAGCTATGTCAGCTCACAGTGGGCGACATCGACCTGCAAACCGGCACAACAGAGGTCCAGAGCAAAGGCCGCCGCAATGCCGGCCAGGGGAAGCGGCGGATAGTGTACTTTGAGACGCGCACAAAAAAGGCGCTCTGGCAATATCTAGCGCAACGAGAGGCTCTCCACAAGGGGGATTTGCCGCTCTTCTGTACCCGGGCCGGCGATCCGATGACGAGGGAGAATCTAAGAGGCCATCTGCACAACCTTGGCAAGCGGGCCGGGGTTGACAATGTGTATCCGCATCGCTTCCGGCACACGTTTGCCATTCAGTACCTGAGAAACGGGGGTGATCTGTTTACACTCCAAAGACTTCTGGGGCATTCCTCAATTGAGTCAACCCGGCGCTACCTACACATCGCACAAACAGATCTCGAGGTCGCCCATAGACGCGCGAGTCCGGTAGACAATTGGAGATTGTAGACTACTTGGCCAATGTCTGTCGGCTGCCCATCGTATCCACTTCATAATGAACGTCGGCAGACACAAGCAATACCTCGTCAGAATAGTTGTTTGCCACAGTTGTGTCCCGCTTGAGCGAGCAGATAATGATTTCGGAGATCTTGAAATTCGTACCTGTTATCGTAGCAACATTATCGATCAGGTGATCATCTGCACTGTCACTCTGTACGTCAATCGTGACCGTCGCATTGGACGCTGCAGGCCAGGATTCTGCCGGCGTGGCCGGAGAGCTGGCAGAGTATGTCATATCCCACTTTACATTCTCCGCGCCTGCACCTGCGCCGCTCGTGACAATCGTCCAGTGGATATGGAAGATGACGTCGGTTCCCTCTTTATACCTGTGCGGCAATTGGATCACAAAGTACACATACTCGTCTGTGCTACTATCAAATGAGAGAACAGACCCGCTCTTGTACGCATACGGATCGGCAGGACTTGCACCTGCAAGACGGATTGCATTCACAGGTACAACAAAGTCATCCCAAACGGTCTCAGTCAGTTCGATGGTTTTATCTGTACCACAGTCGATCACCAGATCACTGGCTGCTACGAGGTCGGTATCAATCCGCCCGTCTGTACCGTCATAGTAGAGCGCCATATCCGCGCCGGTGCCGAGCAACACCTTTTCGTTGTCCGGCAATAGCACGTCATCGTCAAACTGAAAACGGTCTTCGTCCTCATACCAGGTGATCACGCCGTTATTGGTATTGGCCTTCCAGGTCATCACCACATCGGCGTCTGCATCCGTGCCAACGTTGAGCACGTCTGCGTTGACTGTGAGCGCCTGGTCCTCTGGGTTAGCCCCCATCACGCCGTAGAGCAGGGCGTGGGTGAGTTCGGTTGCAGCATCTGCACGTAGACGATTGTCGATCAGGAGAATGTCGGAGGTGGTCGTCTGCCTGTACCCGGCATAGGCACCCAGGAGAATCACCCGTGCTGCTGTTGTGACGCTGAATCCAGAGTAAGCGCCCACAGCCACGCCTTCGTCTGCCCCGTTAAGCACATTGCGCAAGGCCAGGAATCCAACTGCTGTACAGTCGTCAACATCCGATCCGCCCAGACCACCGTTGCCCTTGAGCGCGAGATCGCCCACTGCCACATTCTCGATCCCAGCCTGCACCTGTCCCAACACCTCGACGCCGACTCCAACATTATTATCGCCCGTCTGGACAAACTCGCCAGCCTTGGTGCCTATCAGGGTATGCTGCGCGCCAGTGGTAAGGAATGATCCGGCCTGGTATCCTACCGCTGTGATCTCGCTCCCGGTTGTGATCGCGTCTCCGGCCTGTTGCCCGATGGCTACAATCTCTGTGCCCGTGGCCGCTGTACGTCCCGCATCATTGCCCGCAAAAAAGTTACTCGTGTCTGACCCACCATCGCTGAACACAACACCGCGCTCGTCAAAGTGGTCGCCCTCAGAGAATCCGCTAACCGTACTACCATCATTCTGACAGAGTAGCGTTACCACATTGACCGCGGCCGCGGTAGAGGATAGGCGCGGTGCCGTCCCATTGGCCCAACTCACAGCGGGCCAGGTCACGGTGCGCCCCCCTGTGCCGTCCTGTATGAGAATGAGCGTGATAGCCCGTCCGGCGCCCAGGTTGGAGAATGTAAACGTAGCACTGGCAGTCAGGGTTAGCTCAAACACAGTCGCCGCGGACCAGTCGATCTCATAGTTGGCCCCGGTGTTCGCCGTGACTATCTGGTGGCTGTAATCTCGCAGCTCATTGCCGGCTAGGTCCATATTGCCGCTATCGTCGATGGTCGGGTAGCTGTCCTGGAGCACGAGGCCGGTCGTGCCATCCCAGCGCGCGATCGCATTGTCCGTACTTGAGGTAGGTCCTTCGACCGCTGCGCCGCTGCCCGATGCGCTGGACTCCCCGGCCCATAGACGGAGGTCCATAAAGATGTCGCGCGGGAATATCTGTGTCTGGCCGTTGTATAGTCGAATTGCTGCAATGGGGAAGTGCTGGGGCAAGACGCCCGACGTTGCCAGCACCGTGCTTGCGCTGGGCAGTGCCCGGTTGCCCCCTGCCACGTCAGCGCCGTCGATCACGTCCAATGTGTTGGTCGAGCGGTCGAGAGCCAAGATCACATAATGTGTGACCTCTGTCCCCGCCGGACGGTAGGCGGAAAAGCTAGCACTTGTCGTGCGCTCGAACACTTTATGCGTGCCCTGGTAGCGGTAGAAACACCGTTCGACCACAACCGTCAGATCAGGCGGACTTGCCGGGTAAGCTGCCAGGGGCAGGAATGACAGACCGGTGATGTACGTCGGATCAGATCCAAAGCGATCGTGCGTCCAGTTGTGCGGTTCGACGTTGACAAACTGCCCGTCGCTCCAGTCCACAGCGCGGCCCACGTCGGTGCGAATGACGGTCAAAACGCCGTCTCGATCGGCGACGATCACGGGCAGGTTCAGCGTCTGAGGCACATTGACACAGCGCACAACTGTCTCGACCTGCGCCGCGTCAACTCCGATCCGCGCCCAAACGCGGTCTTTATGGTGCGTGCCGTTGTCGTCAACGTAGAACAACGTACCATCGACTTTGCCCAGTAGAGCGGGCACACCCTCGTTGAGAATGGTTTGTAGAACTGCGCGCTTGAAGAGTCTTACCAGTTCAGTCATAAAGTACCCTATGGTACAAACGTCACCCATCCGGCGCGATTGCTCGGAAACTGCCGGTCATCGTCTATGGTCGTATCATCCATGATCCAGGGGAATTGGCGCCAGACAACCTCTTCTGGCAGGTAGCCGTCTTGCGCAATGATGCCAAACGTGTAGATGTTCTGCACGAACGGCGAGAATGTTTCCCAGGGCGAACTCTCCCCGCTCCACTTGGACCAGCCAAAACCATCGCGCCAAGTGTAGACTGCTGGCGGGGTTGTACTCTCGTTGTACGTGCAGGCCAAACCCCACACGCGATCTGAGCTATTCCACGGTCCCAGGAGGCGGATCAGGCAGGTGGGTAGCCCACCGTCGTCGCCGATGTTGGTTGCTGTAATGCCGCTATTCTGCGAGCGATAGACACGGGGCTCTTGGACAGCGGGATTTGTGTTCGTCTCTCGTCTGAGCTGTGCTGTCCAGAACACCGTCCCACCATTGGACGTGTCAGATACCCACGGGCACCACACATCTGTACACCAGTCATTAGACTCACCATAGCGGCTATCATCGCCCTGGTCAAACTCAAACGAGTGCGCAAGCGTGAACGAAAAGCCGCCATTGGTCGAGCGGTACAAGCGCAACCAGCCGGGATCCTCGTCTGTGCCGTAGGTCGTCTTGCACAGGCAGGCGTACACATAGCCGTTGTGCAGATCCACGTCTATACTGTTATGCTGGCCCAGCGTCCACCAGGGGTCGCCGTCACTTTCGCCCTCATCAAAGAGCACAGTAGCATAGCGAATGGTCGTAAAGCCATCCTGAGTGTAGAGCACAAATCCCACGGCGCGCAATTCGCCGCCGGTCGTGTATCCAAGCTGCCCAACTGCCCAGGCGTGCCGCTGGCGCTCTGGCCGCAAATCGACAATGATCCGCGAAATACCAAAGTAGTCGGCCTCGCCAATGTCGTAGCCCAGCTCACCAATGAGATCCTCGGACGTTTGGCGCACAGTCCACGACCCGCTGCCCAGCGGCAAGGGGCTGTACTCACAAATGATCTCATCACCGTCCTCAGGCGCGCTGTCATAGGTCAGATAGGCCAATAGCGTATTGGCACTTGCCCCAGGCAGGATGCAATGTCGATCGAATTCGGTGTTGGGCCAGTCGTCGAGCGCTGTCCAGCTTGGCGTGCCGCCGTAAAAGTCGGCCCAGGTCGAATAGTAGGCATTACTATTCAGCGCGTCTCGACCATTCATCAGCACTTGGCTCGGCGTGAACGGCTGTGCCGGCGGCGTGAGCACTAACTGTCCTTCCGGTTCTGGATCATACGCCAGATCGGGCGGCGTCCATTCCAGGTCCGGCAGGCCCACATCGGGCATCACGACCGTCACCGCCGGCGTGCCACTCGTTTCGCGCTCCCAAAGCATCTCGACCTGCTTGACTAGACCGGTCCTTGTGTGGTCATAGCGCACGTTCATCTCGCGTACAAGCCCGCGCTCATTCGAGAATGTAAGCCCGCGCTGCGCTGCTGTGCTGCTCGATACGTTCAGTCTGACCCACGTCATATCAGATGGCTCGATGTCTTTGTCATCACCCTCTGCCAAGACAATCGAGAAATAGCGCTCCGGCGCATTCTGGCGCGCATAGCGGTGCCCCTCACAAGCATTAAGTGTAGATTGAGAGACGGCTAATTGCTCCCCTTGGCTATTTGCCGCCTCTCCCTGTCCTGGCGCTTCCCCTGGCGCAATGCAGAAAAGCGCGGCGATGTCCGAGGCGCTAGCAAGAATGGCCTCCCCGCGCAACCAGTGCGCTCGAGGCGGGCGCTCGTGGGTGTAGCGGATCGATAACCAGTCAGCCTCTTCGAGCGTGGTCTGTACCGTCGCAGTGCGGTCGCCACTGTCCTGTAGCATCGGGTCGATGGTCGTCTGTAGCTGCCCTATCGTGTTGCAACCCAAGACGTAATCGGGCACAAGCGCCTTGGCACGCCTCATTGCCTGGTCCCAAAGGCTTTCCGCAGCGTTACCCAAGACGACGAACGGATAAGTTGTCGTCGTGCCGGTCCAGGACCAGTCGGCAACCTCCAGAGCGGTGCTATGCCAGTGGAGCAGGTAGTGCAAGTACTTGTCCATATTCGGCGCAGTCATCTGTGTCCAGGTGCTTGGCGAGCTCGCTACTTCGACCGAGCCGGAAAAGCCGGGTAGACTGTCCAGGCGTCCGGCCACGTCGAGCAGCTCCAGCACCGTATCACGCAAGATGCCTGTGCGCTCCGATGCAATGATCGTCGGGTCTGACTGGTGCCAACCTGTAAAGACCATGTGCGAGCGATCCGCGCCGGTGCTCGGTTCATCCTCCCAAATCATCGCCAACGTGCCGTCGGGGTAGGTGCTCTCTGCGATGTCCTCAAGCACGCGCACAGTCAACCGCTGGCCTTGTTGGGTGATGCGATGCCCGTCGATGGTGAACGTGCCGATACTGTCATCACTGGCAGGATCGCGGGCAAAGATGGGCACACGGGCAGTATGCGTTTCGGCATTGCTGTCTGTGACCACCAGCTTGACCCAGTAGAAGCCAGGATCGCAGTCCACCTCGATCTGTGAATCTGTCAGATTGTAACCGCCGACCAGGGCCACACCACTGGGTAGCGTCCAGGCATAGGAGCTGATCGAGCCCGAGACGGCAAAGGAGGTATTGGCCTCATGTGGTAACGTTACCCTAAGTAGGCTCGTGCCACTATCAATGGTTCCTGCCATCGCTGCACCAGCATTGGCCACCGGAGGCGGGTTGGTTGTGTACGTCCCTACCGCGATGTCATTGTCCTTGTAGATCGTCCCATCATCGTCAATATAGGGGATCTTGGACCAGACGCGGTAATCATCTAAGACGGTGATATGCGCATTGTCCACTAGGTCTACTTCGCCGTCTCGTGTGCCCTCGGAGGAGCGGCCAAAGTAGAGCACTGTGCTGGTCGCGGCCTTGCGCACCCGCTGCCGCCCATAGTCATCGTCGCCGGCAGTGCTGCCAAATAGGACCGTCATGCCCGCTTCGATGTCACCAAAAGCGCCGGTCCCAACGGTGTCAAAAGTGACCTCGGCAATGGGGTAGGTGAAGCTGGCCTGGTTGACGCGAGCGGCAAAGATGGTGGTGGGTTGGGCAAGGAAGAGGCGTAGGGTCATGAGGCATCCGCCAGGTCACGTACCAGGATCACCACATCACGTGGGAAGTAGTTGGTCCAGCGCACATCCTGCCCAGGCTCCGGGCGGATAGCCAGCCCGTTCTGGCGCGTCCAAGCAAAGGTCTCATCACGCACATAGACAGTGACCTCGTTTGATCCGGCACTCTGCACGCCAAAGTCACTCAAGATGCTCTGGTACTCTGTCACACTGCCGACCATCGAATAGAGCAGCTCGACATACTTGCTTTCGTCGTATGGCGTCCCATCCCCGCCGAACGTGCGCCGCGTGGGTTTGATGCCCTCACTGCGCGGTTGCGGGTCCAGGACTGTGAGCGAGACGAGCGCAACGTCATGCCCGTCGGCTACGCGGTAGGTGGTCACTCTGTCAGCCTCCTAAAGAACCCGGTCAGCGCCTGCTCGACCTGTCGCGCAATATCGCTTGCATTCTGTCCCGGTGCCGCGTAGATGGGCATAGAGNNGAGAACGCGCCCGATTGGATAGTCACAGAGCGCCCGCCTCCGCCAGCTACAGCACCCACAAGTTGACGCTGATTGAAAGAGCCACCCAAAGCGCCGCGCAAAAGCTGTGTCGTCTCTGCGCTCAAGACAAATTCCGGCCGCGAACGGCTACCGTGCAGCATTGCCGCCCCTGTGCCATAAACCGGCCCACCGTGCTGCCTGGTGAGCATCGGGCCGCCGCCAGGACCAGAAGGAGAGGGGCCAACCGAGACAGGGGCGGGCATCGGTGTCCCCGCACTGGGCAGAGACGATGTTGCCATCCTCGTGATCCACGCCCGCCAGAAGATGTCGAACATCTCGAGCGCTTGATTCTGCCGTTTCTCTTGCAGTGCAAGCCACTGCTGATTGTGAATGCCAAGATCGTCCAGGCGCTCAAGCAACCCCTCGCGTGCTGCTGCGCGCTCTTCTGCGGCATTCTCTGCGATCTGCGCGATCCGTGCGTCCCGCGCCTCTTCCATCGCCTCAAGCTGTGCCTCGTGGTCCTCCTGCATCCGTGCCAGGCGGATAGCGCGGTTTTCGTCCTCTAGCGCCTGCTGCTCGGCAAGAGACTGGCGCAAGTCCTGAATGCGCTCAGCGTCCGCTTCCCGTGCTGCCTGTACCCGCTCCTGGTGCGCCTCACGTTCCTGGTTGATGCGCTCTTGAAGATTCTCACGTTCGGACTGCACGCGCTGCTGCAGCTCTGTCTCAGCCTCGGTGATCTGTGTCCGAAAACGCCGTTGCTCCTCTGCTACTGCCCGCGCATCCAGATTCGCCGCGGCCTCCATCAACCGTATGCGGTGATCGCGGCGCATGCGCTCCAGATTGCGCTGGCCTTGCTCCTCAATCTCCGCTATGCGCTCGTTGCCGTCCTCGCGGATCTCTGCAAGGCGCTCGTTGAGTTCTTGTTGCCACTCGCGCTCGCGCTCTGCGGCGTCCTGACGAATCTCGTTGATGTCCCCGGCAAGCTGTGCTGCCTGTCGTGCTCTCTGCCGTGCAAAGTCCTCGGCGTCACGAGCGATGGTCAGTTCATAAGACCGGATGATCTCTGTACGTTGGCTCTCATACTGCTGTGTAGCTGCCAGCCGCTGCTCGTTGGCGCTGCGCTCGATCTCCTGGACTTGCTCAGCCCAGTCGGTGATCGCCTCGGTCTGTTCCGGCGTGAAACGTGACCTGGCTTGCTGCCCTGCCTCTCGTGCGCCAGCCGCGAGATCTTGCGCCGCTTGGGGCAATACGTCCAGAAATCGCCCGAGGCCCTGGAGGTATTCGATCCGCTTCTGGTCGATGTCGGTCGCGCTGTTGGCAAGCACGTCAGCCAACTGGCGAGCGTTGTCTGCAGCCTGCTGCGTCGTCTCTGCCCACTGGCGCGCTTGTCCCAGAGGCCCAATGTCCGCGCCGGGGAGCAAGTCGAGCAATCGCTGTACAGTCATAGCAAGCGCGTCTGCGACGTTGGCAAAGCCCTCCAACAGCCAACTTGCAGCCTGTGCCAGCACTTTTGCCACCTCAGCGCCCCCTTTGGACAGAGCCGCACTGACAATGAAGATAGCCTGGCGAAGCGTGGTAATAGCATCTTGAACAGTTGCCTCTGCCAAGCGCTCGTTACCAGTAGCGCGACCAATGCCACGAACCAAACCCGCACCGATGCCCGCGCCCGCAATCGCAGCACCACCCAAGACAGCGGCCCCACCTGCCACCTGACCCAACGTTGCCGCGCCTTTGAGCCGCTGTATGCGCTGTAGGGATTGTATAACCTGGTTCAGAAAGAGCAGCGTTGGCGCGCCCACAGCCGCGATGCTGGCCAGCGCCGCGCCAACGGTCGCCACTCCTGGCGCTGCATCGCGCACCCGTGATAGGAGGTCGGCGGTATCGCGCAAGATAGGCGTCAGGATCTCGAGGATCGGTTCAAAGCCCTCGGCCAAGAGCTGCACCGCCGCATCACGCGCTGCATTCAGACTGGCATTGAACGTCCGGCCCATCTCGTCTGCGGTCTGTTGTGTGATACCCATCCGGGCCAGGACCATATCCAGGGCCATGGCAAAATCGCCGCCCGTTTCCTCTAGCGCCTCACGCAACTGCACACGAGAGATATTGAATCGCTCGGTGAGGGAGATCAGGTCTGTGCCACCGCTGGTCAGCGCCTCGTTGATGGCAAACGCCGCGCCGGTGATCCCCTCGCGCTGGTTGAGTACAGCAACACGACGGGTGAGATCAAGCCACTGTTCTAGCTGTTCAGTATTGCCTTCCAGTGTGGGGAGAAGCTGCTTTGATGCAGCCAAGAGATCGGCAAAGGGCAGACCTGCATCCGCAGCCTGGTCGCGTAACTGTTCAGTGAGCGCGGTTGCTTCCTCCAGGCTGCCGGTCATCCCGACAAGCTGAATCTGCACCTCTTCAAACGATGCCGCAGCACGGATGCCCATTGCACTGATGACCCCGCCGGCGATGCCCAGTGCGGTCAACTCTCGATTGACTTTGTTAACCTCAGTGCTAAAGCTGCGCGCTGACCGCTCCAGGCCAGAAAAGGCACGGCCTATCTGCTGGCCAACGCGGCGCATGGTCAATTGAGCGCGCTCTGCTCCGCTTGTATCTATGCTGATTATGCCGTGGGCATTTCCTAACCGTTGCCCACCAAGTAGCCCACCAAAGAGGGGCATACTATCCTACCTTGTGAAGATTGATCCCGCGTGTGCCGCCAGCCAGCCTCTTGAGCGCTTCCAACCCATCCTCTTGATCAGGTCCACCAGGAACAGGTAAGCGAAAGTCCTGATCCAGCAGTTGGGCCATCGTATACTTGGGCTCCAGGTGCCGATCCTTTTCAGAACCGATCCATTCGGTTTCTTGCGCCGCGCTCTCGATGGCGTTGCCGAAAAACACTACCGCGCTATCAAACTGGTACGCGGCCCAGTCGTCAGCTATCTGAACCAGGCTGCTCGGGCGCTGCCCCATCGCCGTCGCCGTCCTGTACAGTCCCCACACCTGCCGTTTGTCGTGCAAGAAACCTGCGGAGGTCATTCGCTGGCAATACAGCCAACGAAAAGACCGTCCCCCGATCCGCCAACTCGACGTCGGCTATGGAGATTTCATCATCCTCTTTCGGATCCTCGACGATGCGCGGCTCGACGAAGGCCGCTGTCACAACCGCGTCGATCAAGGCCAGCATCTCTGTAGACTGCTCGGTGAGCTTTTCGGGACTGAGTAACTTGTCGAGCTCGTCTGTATCCACGCCCTGATAGACCATCTGCGCTACAAATGGCGTCAGCAGGTCTGGGATCTCACCGCGCCGCAGCAATACATCCAGCGCCACCGGACGAATGCGCGCGGTATTGCCAGAGGGGAGAGCCAGGACAAAGCCCTCCTCTCTGGGTTTGCGCCAGTCGGTTCCTCTCGTTGGTTGATCGCTCATCTAGGTGATATTGGTCGGCGGGATCGCTACAGCGGTATCTGTCGAATGCTCGACCACATTGATCAGGCCGTAGGTCGCATCGTCCACAATGGCGATGGTCGCCTCGGGGATAGCAAACTGGCCATACTCGAGCTGTGCGATGGTCAGATCACCCATGAGCTTGCACTTGGGGATAAAAATGTGCGTATCCCCGCTGCCTTCCTCAGCGAGTGCCTTGCCACAGATGCCTATGTAGGGCATGTTGTCGCCGCCGGACACTTTAAGATGGTCCTGCACACTGCCCGATGCAGTCGAAGTATTGCCCAAGATAACCTCCAAGGCCAGAATACTGATCGAGCCAAAGCGCAAACGCACCTCACCACCAACTGCACGAGAGGCTGAAGCAGTGATCGTATCATCGCCTTCGAGCTGTGCGCTGACTTGGGACAGTGTAGTGCCCATCAATTGAACGGATGGCACATCTACAGCCGTGCCATAGCTGTCGGTGCTGTTCCACGTCGCTACCTGTACATCTTTGAGGCCAAATTGCGGCGCTCCAAAACTATCAAAAGCCATCGTTGTACTCCTCTATACTGATTTCTTGGTCGCTACCTGGTAGACCGAGCGCTCAACGCTGGCATCCAGGTCGGTATCTCTAGCCTGGCGAACGTCGCCGGCCCAAAGGCACATAAACGTGCCCGATAGTTGAACGGCGTGTAGCAGTACCCAAACGCGATCGCGCATCGTCTCGATGTTGCTGTAGCCGTCATCCTCATAGAACCAGACTTCGAGCGCCTCGGATACGCTCTGATACCGTGCGCCTTCGTCCACCAGTGATTGATCCGGCTCCGAGCTGCGCAGCTTGAGCAGTACGCACGGTTTGATAATTTCGTTGGCGTCGAATGCGGCCGGTGTCGTGGTGCGATTGATGCCCTCGCGCCCGGTTTCATCCAGATCATAGATGCCGCCAGTTGCGGTGGCAAGCAGGGTCGCGTCTGCTTCTAGGAGAGCCTTTGCTGCTGACAATGCGCTCAACTGAGCATCCTCACGATCTCACTCCATAGGATCGGGGCAAAGTGATCTATGGCCGGGTCAATGATCGCATAGCGCCCGGCGTTGTTGAGTTCAAGAAAGACGCCATACTCTACGCCGTGAGACAGGATCAACTCGACCATGCTCTCGACTACTTGCCGCACCTCTGTGTAGAGCGTTTGCCGTGCATTGGCTGTACGATCCGTCCAAGGCGCATTGCTCTTCATCCAGTTTTCGATCTCTGGTGCGTACCCCTGCACGATGCGAAACACACCCCGGTGGATGGCCGCTACATACGCCTCGGTCAACTCGCTCAACGCCTGTTCTGGCGGTCGTTCCCAGCGGAAGCCTGTCTGAACCATCAGGAGCGCACCTTGGCAAACGCTTGTAGACTGTCCGTCAAGCCGGGCAAGAGGCCCACGACCTCATAGCCCACACCGGATACTGCAAAGCGGTCACCCGTCTGGAGATCGGTATCTGTGATCGTCGGGTGCCCATAGTAGCCCAGGATCAGCGTGTCGGCGATCGCCGTCTGTCCGCCTTCGGTCTGCACTTCTCTTGGCCGTCCCATGTCCTCGATGCGCACGGTCTGTGCAGTCTGAGCTACACCCGCTCGAATCACTGTGATACTCGTTGACTTGTCCACAATCAGCCGCGCTGTATCCACGCCGCGGTCGACGCCGATCCAGTCTGAGAGCGGAAAGCTGTTACCCGTCCAGGCATCTATGCTAGGCATCCGGCGAGTCCTTATCACGCGGCGGGATCTCTAGCAGGCCAATTGAGCGGACCTGATTGGTAGCCACCCGTGCCTCGTCTTTCCAAAAGTTCACCATCGCCTTGATGTGATCGAATACCTGACTCTTTTCCTCGCGCGTCTGCCCGGCGGTGTAGTCATTGAACTTGGCCGCGTCAGCCATTAACTGCCGCCAGGCCAGGTAAACCGCGCTGTTGTAGTCACTATCGGCACGTGCATAGAGACGGTCAAGCTCATCATTGGTAAAAACGGCCTCATCTGTGCCGATCCCAATATCACCTTGGAAGTCAGCCCGCTGAACTGCTGTTAATGCCATCTAGCCGTGCCTCTCTACAAGCTCAAGCAGCGCCTGCCCACTATGCTGCCAGGTCTGATTCTGTCGCAGCCACGCCGAGCCCTGCAGTGCCTGGGTCTTGGCCTCTCTAGGGTGCTCGTAGCACCAGCGCATTGCCGCGGCCAAAGTCGCCACATTCACCTGCGCCCACTTGCCTTGCACGTGCTCTGCATAGCCCTTTGGTATCTCTGCAAGCTGCCAGTCATCTAGGACCACCGTCGCCCAGTCATCNNCGTCGAGGCCGCTGTACCGTGTAACGATCGTCGGTACACCCATCATTGCAGCCTCACGGTGCGGCATTCCCCAACCTTCCGATTTGGAAGGAATGGCGAAACAATCTACTTGGCTATACACATCGGCCATACTCTCGGCATTGCTGAGCCAGAACGAGATACGGGGATCTTTGCCCGATGCGCCGGCGATCATGTCGATCAGATTGTTTGTATGCGGGCGTGTCTTGATCAGCAGGCGCACATCCTGCACGCCCTGGAAAGCGGCGAAGAACGCCTGCCACACTTCCACCCAGCCCTTCCGCGCACCACGGTCGGCCAGCGCAAGAAACGTATATGGGTTGGAGGGCAGCTTGGTCAGCGCTGGAAACTCTGTTGGGCACGTGCCACCCGGTACGACGTGGATCGGCACTTTGACGCCGCTACTCTTGAAAGCCTCTGCGTTCTGCTCGCATGGTACAATGATGCGCTCGCAGCGCTCATTGCACGCTGTAGCCCAGCCATCCGGCAACTTTGTGCCCTCGGTCATCGTGATGCCCCACTGCCGCCCCGGCAGCGCCGGGAACATGTAGGGGGGCATACACGAGATTGTAAGATACCCAAAGTCGAGCCCGGATAGCCGCTGCATCCAACCTGGCAGCATCTTCACTTCCTGCAAGAGCACAGGCCGCACCTGCGCGCCGAGATAAGACAGCCAGCGCACCAGATAGCGTCCGTAGCGCCCGTAGCCATCGAACGGATCGAAACTGTATGCTGCCAGGTTGATTTTCATAGTGTTAGCTGATTGTCGGGTTCGACCAAACGCCGCCGGCCACCAGATAAGCAGCCGCGCCGTTGGTCCGGTCCATCCCGACGCCCATCCCGAACTCGATCACCACGTCAAGCTTCTTGATCGGGTAGTCATCATCAAGTGTGGTTTCCGGCAGGATGTACGCGCCAAAGCCCACATCAGGATGCACGCGCACGGCCAGGCCGTTTCGTGTATCCAGGTTGCCATAGCTCTTGGTCATGCCGGCATAGGTCGTTGGTACACGGTTCGTGAATCGCACCTCGACGAGGCCGTACTGCCCCTGATAGTAGCCCAGGAGGCCAAACGGGCGCTGACCCATCGCAAAGAACTGGTTGCCACTGGTCGCGCCGGCGCGGTCCACCATCTGGACCACTGGATCAACCACCTCGACAAAGCCGGTCAGTGCCATATAGCTGGCAATGTCTGTCTTGCTGACCATCGCCGTGTAGGGCGGTACGTGCCCATGCTCGGCCAGCGTCTCAGCCAACTGATCGAGCACGCCATCATAGCCATAGCTGCCGCTGTCCACGCCCAAGTAGTGATCGTGAGAAGTCGTGAACGCCTCGCCGTCGTAGGCCGGCGGCGCATAGTCCACATTGCCACCAGTGCCACGGACGAACGGCACGTCATAGCCTGCCGTCCCAATGGCATTTTCAGTGTTGGTCATCCAGCGGGTCAAGAGCAGCTTTTCAAAGCGCTCCCGTGCCTGGCGAACCATCGTGGAGATCGTCGCAGAGATCACAGCGGATCGGGCATCGCGGAAATAGAACTTGCTACCGCCGATGGCCCGCCCGTAGTGTTTAAAGTCGATCATGTGCCCGATGGTCGTACCGCTCAGGGTCGTGATGTCGTCAATGTCGGTGATTTCCGGCATTTCGGACGCTGATCCGCCCTGTTCGTACTCCATCATCACTTCTTCAGTCAGGCCAAAGGCCCAACCCCAATCGTTGGCCATCTCCTGGTTAAACGCACCAACCGCCAAAGAAACGCGGTTGATCAGTTCGCCATAGGTCAGGCCATCACGCAATGCCCACTCTGCGACTCTGGTCCCGTCAACGCCTGTGGGCAAAGCCTTGTTCAACAAGGTCATAGGTCCAATTACTTCTGCCATTTGTCTTTACTCCTCTAGGCGCTGCTCGGGTCATTCTGCTGTGGATGCACGAACAGAACATTGCTGCCAGCGATCTCGACACCCCAGCCGACGATCCGATCATAGGTCGCGGCGGCGTCGGCGATTGCGCCGGCAGTATCGGATACATAGTAGTTTGCGCCCGGCGTGATTGTGGCCAGGCCACTAACCGGGCCAAAGATGCACACACTGCAGGCTGCTGTATTTGCAATCGAAGTCTCGCCATCATAGCTCTCAACGACGATCCCTTGTGCACGCGCCGCGGCTGCGGTCGTATTGGCGTCCGCCAGGTTCCAGTCACCGTCAGACGCTGGATAGACCAACTGTCCGACAGTCAATGCTTCCCCGGCCTGCGCCGGGATGACGATGGCACCATGCTCGCGCAGAGCGCGGACGTTGGCTGCCGTTACTGTCAAGTCTGCCATAATCTATAAACCTCCTACAATCCCATCTGAGCGCGAGCGCGTGCCCGTGCCTCGGGGGAGTCATCGATCTTGTGTCGATCGCGGACCTTGCCACTCACGCGGGCAGGCGGCCCGGCGAGCGCATCACGGATGATCTCGGCAAGCGGTTGCATCTCAGCCCAAGCTGCCTTGACCGCGGCTTCCAATTTCTCGGCGTCTCGATCGTCGCCCAGCTCGGACAAAATGCGCGTGCGCACGGTGCGCTGAAACGCCGCAACCTTGCCCTTGGCCTCATCGCCGTCCACCTGCCAGTCGATCAGTTCAGCCACTTGCGTGTCAAGCGCAGCCTCGAACTCGGCGGCTTGCTTGTTTTCAAGCTGGCCCTGCAGCGTGCCAATGATCTCGTCTTTGTCCGCGATCTGTTGTTCAAGCTCGGCCAACCGCTGCTCAGTGTCAGCCGTTGCCGCTGCCTCTCTTGTGATCTCGTCTCGCAGTGCCTTGGGGATGTCCGCCAAAGTCAACTCTGCAAGGATCTCGTCTTTCGTCGGCATATCGTTCTCCTTGTCTGTGTCTTGTGTTTCCATCTGCGCTGTGATAGCAAACTGGCCGCCCAGCTTGAGCGCCGCACGGTCAGCCGGGGCCAGGTCCAGCGATTCCAGCCGCAACCCGCGAATGCGGTAGGTGCCATTGTCCAGCGTCTCTTTTTCATCGTAGGGGCCATAGATAGAGGTGGCAAGCTGGCCACCGCGGGCCTTGAGCCGTCGCACGTACTCACGCGCCTCACCGGGTGGGACGTATCCTTTGCCCCAGAGGGTGTTACCTTGCCGCACCGCACCGATCCAGTCCACGGCCTCGATGGGGAATGCGGTTGCGCGCTCCTCGTCTTTGATATGCCCCATCACACCGCCGCGCCCAACGATCTGATCCTGGATCGCCTGAACCAGCGTATCATCGTAGTGCAGACCGTTCGAGCTGACCCTGCCCACCTCCCCAACGGGGAGCGTGACAAAAAACGGCGCATCGTCACCGCTGGTCAGCGCGCTCAGATCCACACGCGGATCGGGCGCAATGGTCGGGTAGTTCCCACGAAACTCACCCACCACGTAATCACGGATCATCTCGGACGCCTTGTGCGCATCGTCCCACATCGACCCACAGACGGCAACGGCCTGATCCTGATCCTCAGCCGTTCCATCGTCGAGCACGATCGGGATGCAGCGTGATACAAAGTCATCGCGGCTTTCGTTTGCGTTTGGTGTTGGCATATCAATTACCTCGCCCTTTGATTCTACCGTCTACAAGCACCCACGGTGCATAGTCCACATTGGCCCCACCATCGTGCAGGTCGTGCAAAAGCTGATAGTTGGCCTTGCACTCTGGCCACTCTCGAATGCCCGGTGCTACTGGGTGCGCCTGGTGTACGATGGGCACATCTGCCGTTGCGTCGATGGTCGGCACACCCAGTTTGAGCGCCTTGGCAACCAGCCAGTTATCCCACGCGGCGCGCCCGAGGGCGAAAGGCGCAATCTTGCCCCAGATGTTACCGGACGTGCAAAAGTAGTCAATGCCTGCTGGTGAATGCAGAGCTCCATGCTCTTGAACAACCGCCCGCAACGCCCCACGCCAATCACCCGCAAAGGTCAACCGCTCACCGTGCAAGTCCAGGTCCACACGCTGGCCAACCATCAAGAACCGCTCAAAACGCTCCGCGCAGAGCGCAGCCGCCCGGTGCAGCGGCCCCAACACGACGATGTCTGTGTTGATGTAGCACGTTAGCTCTGTCTCGGCCTGCGCATATGCCGTCTCAAACACGCTGTTTACCATCGGCGTGCCCTGCTCATTCGTCTCGACCTCATAGGCCGGCAAGCCCATCTCGCGTGCTACGTCCGGCACGTTACTGCTAGGCTCGTGCAGCAGCAAAACCTCTACATCCATCTCTAGCCAGCTCTCGATCGCGTTGCGCTGGATGGCATCATAGACACCCTCGAATGGACGCGGTATAGAAAAGAGCGTTAGATCGTGCATTCTGGCCCCTTGCCAAAGCGAATGTAGCGATCGCACTCGATCCCGTCCAGGTAGCCCCACATATCCACAATACACTTGCCAGATAGGTCCATCCCATACAAGCGCCGATAGTCAGACCAGCAGGTCATCAAGACCAGCAGGTCGTGCTCGTCCATAAACAGGGCCAGATCGCTAGGTGCCAGCTCTGGATCGTGCGTGTCCACTTTGCCCAGGTGCGCCAACGTCGCATAGAGCGCAAGCCCCTGGCTCTCTTCTGATAGATTGACGCCCGGTTTGTACGTGAGCCCCAGGATCCCCACACGCGGATAGTCAACCGCCAACCGCCGGCAGAGATCATTCAGTCGGTGCAGCTCACGATCAGCCGCGCGCCCGACCTCGGCGATGACAAACGTACCCATTCCGGCCAAGCGCCCGGCTGTGGCCAGTGCCTTGGTATCTCTCGGAAAACACGGCCCACCGGGCCAGGTGCCGGGCCCAAAATAGGAGCGTCCAACGCGGCTGTCTGCGCCAATGACCTCCAACACATCCCGCGCATCCGCACCAGGGACAGCCTGACACAACCAGGCCAGCTCGTTGGCCAGCGCCATCTTGGACACCACCACAGCGTTAAGCCCAATCTTGGCAAGTTCGGCACTCTCCAGACTCATTCTGTGGATCATCGATGCATTGCAGATCACAGAATCAAAATACTGCTCTGCAATGTCGCCGCTCTGCTGGTCGTACTCACCAATGACAATGAAATCAGGTGCGCTGAAATCGCGCACAATCGACCCCTGCCGAATGAACTCTGGACAGTGGACAAGCCCAAAGTCCGCGCCCAGGCGCAAACTGGAAACATTCTCGATCAAATGTCCGACCTTGCGCACCTCGCCGGGCATCACGGTTGAGACGACACTGATCACCTTGTAGCCGTCAGAGAGTCCGTGCGCGATCTGTCTCGCTGCTGCAAGTACGTGCTTGCTCGAAAACGCCCCGGTTGACGTGCTTGGTGTATCTACTACAATGCACACCAGGTCCGCTTGACGAGCAGCTTGCGCGTTGTCGGTGGTCAGGATCAGATCATCCTTGTGCGCCGCGGCAAGCTCAACTAACCCCGGTTCGAGATCGCTGACCTCTCCACTGCGCAAGCGCTCCAAAGCCGCCTCGTTGATGTCAGAAATGATGACCTCGTGCCCGCACTCCGCACTCCAAAGCGCAAAAGCCAGTCCGAGCCGCCCCGCACCGCCGATGTAGGCTATACGCATCAAATAACCTCCCAACCAGGATGCAAGCGGAACGGCAATCGACGCATAATCCGGGTGGCTGTTTCGTCAACCTCTTGCCAGTCTATACCTGCAATCAATAGTCCACTTTGCACAGCATCCGGCGCCAATGGCCCATTGCCCTCCCCGCCGAGGACGCCGTCAATGATCGAAAACGTGCGCCCCCTGTACGCCCGGTCGAATGCCGCGCCGATGTCTCTTACCATCCTGGGTGTGGTATCGTTTCCATACCAATTGCCCGCGTCCAGGGCGCGTTTGTTCTCAGCTACCTTAAGCCCCAGCCGCCGCGTGGTGTGGTTGTGCAGCCAGTAGATCGAGCGGTGCAGGTACTCCAGAGCGCGCTTTTTGGGCGCCAACAGGTGGTCGTACATCCACCGTTCTGTTTTGATCAACGCCTCTTCCAGTGGAGAAAAGAGCCCATTCGGATACTGATCCCCGCCCGCACTTGGAGGCCCTAGACGGTAGTGTGGTAAGCAGTTTTTGTCTGTGACGATGCCTACCAGATTCTTGGCGTTCAGCGTGACGCCTGCCTTTTTGTGCGTTTTGAGCTTGGGTAAGTTGATCACCAAATCAGCCTCTAGGACCGTGCGCGATAGGGCATACTCGTGTCGCCCGTTGCTGTGATGCGCTGTCAATTCACCGCGCCAGGGACAAGCACCGTACATTCGGTCAGAGTCCATCCCAGCAAAAGCGCTCTCGCTGCCCAAATCCACCCATACCGTACCTCGTGGATCGCCGGGCAGCGGTTCGAGCTGTGACGCCTGGTGCCGCCCGCGTGACCAGTAGGAGCGCAGATCGAGCAGCTCCATAGCGCCGCCGTAGAGGTCGGCCACACGTTCTAGCCCAGTGACAGCCATCAGCTTTGCCCAGTCACAGTCATATTGTGGCGCGTCAGCAACGATGATCCGCCCCTGGAACTTGAGCGCGATCCAGCAGTAGTCCGCTACCGCCCGGATCACAGAGGGATGTGTAATCACCGCGTACAGGACGCCACCTCCCCGATTCCGGTGCGCCACAAAGTTTGGCTTGAGCACCACAGTCTGGCCGGGCTTGAGCAGGTCGCCGAGGGGATTTTCAGCATCCCAACCCAGTTGATCAAACAATTGTTGCACACCTGTATAGACGCCATTCTCCGGATCATACGGTGCAGGCGGATAGCGCGCCGGGTCAATGCGGGTCATTGCAACTGGCATTGGTCCCCCCGAATCACCAACTGCGCTTTGCCGCGCGCTGTGCGCTCAATAGCTTCTACCTGACACAGCTCGAGAGTAAACCCATCCAACTTGCGCTCCAGCCCCCGGCGCATACGAGCCTCATTGGCCTCCTGTCCCACATAGCACACTGTCACCACGCCAGGCTGCACCTGCCGGAACTGGACTGCTTGCACGCCGGCCAGCGTGTTATCGTGAAAGTTGACTGCGGTCATGTAGACGCGCCGCCCGTCTGCGGCCTCTAGATATTCCTGTTCCCTTCCGACGATGCGCCGCCAAATCTGGACCTCGCGGCCACATTCAGAGCATCCCCAACCGCCAAACTCGGCCAGATCGCCAGTGCGGTATCGTATCATCGGCGTGGCGTGCATGATAAATGACGTGGCGACGATCTCGCCAACCTGGCCCGGTTCCGTAACCAAGTGCCCATCCTCGTCTAGCAGCTCAGCATAGCCATACTGTGGCAGGACGTGGTACGTGTCCGCACCTTCGCAGTAGCCCGCCAGCGCCGCACACTCATAGTGCCCGTAGTGATCAAAGATGCGCCCATCAAAAACCTCTGCCATCAGCTCCTTCTGAAACAGGTACAGATTCTCGCTGGCACATAGAACACCCTTGACTGGTAGCTCGCGCCCAGTTTCGTGTAACCATTGCGCAAACGCATATCCACTACTGGGATAACAGCGGAACCATTGTGGTTGATAGACCAATGCTGCCTCGTAATAGTGCTCCATCCACTCTGACGTGAGATGGTAGCTCGAACAGCGCAGCTCTTCAAACCTTGGCACGTATTCGATGTGATCAAGCGTGTCCACCATGAGTCCACGCAAGGTCAGTTGCCGATCACCCTCTCTCCAGCCAATAGCCCGGTACTGGTGTGCTTTGCTGGCCAACTCGCGTCCGAATGTGAGCGGATCGCGCCAAAAGCCAAAGGGCTCCCCGGTCGAGCCGCCAGTCGTGGTCCAGGTGCGGCCGGGAATGGGCACACTGAATGCTTCTATGTCAGTGCGCAAGGTGGCTTTGTCCACTGTCGGGAAGCGCCACAAATCGTCCAGATCGTGTAGGTCACTGGGCCAAACGCCTGCCTCATCATAGAGCGCCCGGTAGCCTGGCGTATTCTCGTAGGCCCAGGTCAGGGCAGCGATCACGCCAGCGCGCGCCATTTTCTCAGGATGATAGTAGTCTGTCATCTCGAGATACTGTCGCCAGGCCATATAGATTGGATTGTCGAGGTCTGTATGCCTCATTGCACCCTCTCAAAATCCAAGTTCTCTTCTTGACCCAAGCTCCAGGGCTGCGCACTGACCAAGCGAAAGCCGTGCGCTTCCAAGTAAGCAACGGTTTCTGTCTTGTTCGATGCGCCCATGTAGGGAGAGCGCACCACTTGCACCTCAAGACGAATACGATCGATGTCCACCAGTCTTTTGCCGGCCGATCTCACCACCGCGAGGTCTGCTCCCTGCGCATCGACTTTCAGATAGTCCACGTGCGCGATGCCCGCACGGTCGAGAAACGTATCCAGACGGATCGAGGGCACATACTGGACCTCGGCAACTTGGAGGCCGCTGTTATCCTGCCACTGTGCTACCCCCACCGCGTCGAGGGGGAGAATGCTACTGCACGCATCGCTCTTGGTCACGTAGAATGGCACACAACCATTGGCCTCAGCCACAGCCATCGGCAAGATCACAAAGCGCGGATGCTTGCCAACCGACTTGAGCGCCAGGGCCAGGTTTGGCTCAAATGCATAGATCGTGAGATCGTCTGCCATGTGGGGCAGGGTCGTTTCTCCCAGGTGCGCGCCCACGTCTAGCCAGATCCTCATACCCACTCGAATCGCTCCCGTGTCCGATCACTTTCAAACACATACGGCTCTTGCTCGTGCAAGCCCATTCGCTCAAAGAGTCCACCGTTAAAGTGGATGCCTTCACGCCCGATGCTGATCCCTCGGTTGACCGTCAACTGTGCCCGGTGCATCCCGGCCAGATGGACTGCCATGCTCTTGCCGCCGTCCTGAGAGCTAACAGGTGAATTCCAGCCGACCTCTTCAAAGAGCTGTAGGATCTTACCGTGTGGCAAGTGCCCGTAGTCGTCATCTTTAATCAACTCATAATAGCGCCAGAAGTGTGGCTTGATCCGCTCCCAACGGTCAGGCGTAAAACCGATCATCCACCAGTGCGGCGATCCCGGTGCCACCCGGTCCAGATAGGTTTCGATCTCTCCCCGCTTGCACCACCGCTTGAATCCAGTCACAAAGCCAAAGGTATCGGGGCGCTGCTCCAGGCCGTCAAAGAGCAGTGGCAAAAGCCGCGCCCAGTAGGGCGACAAGATTACATCATCTTCAAGCATCACGATCCGCTCGTACCGTTCGCACATCAACTCATATGCTTCATACTGGTTGATCCCGATCCCGACGTTGGAGGACCGAACGTGCGCTAACTTTTCGCCAGGCAGGTGGGCCAGGAAAAACGCCTTGACCGCTTCTGCGATGCGTTCTTGATCGCCAACCTCACGCCCCGAGAACTGATTGACTGCGCCGTCTTGGAACAGGTGCCAAGAAATTTTAGGCGTGTCGATCTGCGCTTCCAGGCTTGTTAGAAGCTGCTTGAGATAGTGCGGACGGTCGAAAGAGACAATGCCGATGCCGATCACGTTCGTTTCCGCTGCCTTGTGTTTTCATCAAGCTGTAGCTTGATCGCTGCCACTAGCACACCCTTGTCTTGTACGCTCCATTTATGCGCCTCGTTCTGGTAGAGCATCCGCACAATCCGCTGAATCAAACGATCTCGCTCCTCTTGTGTCGGCATTAGAATCCCCCCACGATCTTGGTTGCCCGAATCAGATCGGACAGCTCCAGCTTGCCGTAAGCGTCCAGCGTCGGCAGGGCAAGCGGGTCTATCGCGCTGTTTTCGGCGATGGCCGCTAAGTCATAGTCTATCAAGTCTACAATCCGATCCCTTGAATCCACGGGCACTTTGTCAATCGTGGATACCCGCCCGGCCCCGGTCCTCAAGAGCTGTTTTCGACCAAGCTCCTCCAATAGCCGCCGTCGCTGCTCAAAGCTGGCCTGCGCAATATCCCTCGTGCTGTAACCTGCTCGCCGCAAGAGCTGGCCCATAGCACTACTCATCTCGTCTTTGGCCTGGCTCCACATTTCGCCTTCCATCCGACGTGCAGCCCGAACAGAAAAAGCCCCTTGTCTGACTTGCACCTGTTCCTTACCAATCACCATCCAGCCTGAATCTTGCGCCCCACGCATTTGGGCCACACTCGAACGGATACCCTCTTTGGTGTACTTTTCGTAGAGCTCCATTCCCTGATCTCTGAGCTGTTCGGCTAACTGGCCCCACTCGTAATCGGTTGCCTGGTCCGGTGTGATACCGAATGCGTCCCATAGCGCCTGGTTCAATCGCCGTTCCTGGTCTAGCTGCTCCTCTAGCGTGTCGATGACGCTCTTTAGACCTGCCCCGGTAGGATCACCCGCCTCTATAACAGACTCCATAATCGGGCGCATCGACTCAATCTCTTGCTGCAACTCGACCTCTCGCTCGCTGGGTGCTCTGGTTCCCGGTGCTCGTATTCCCTGCCCCGCCTGCATTGCCCGCCGTGCTGCTCTGATCTCATCTCGCGCTTGGTCGAGTATCGCCCGCCGATCTTCTGTGATCACGTTTTCCCAGTAGCACATACAGTGAGGATGCGCTGGCTGTGTCGGCAGTTCGTCTAGCGCAAACTCACGGTCTGCGTATGTATCACAGATGTCTCAACACGGGTGCTGAGGCGATAGCTTCCACTTCAGCCCGGTCACAAACGGGTTATCCAGCGCCGCCGCCTCATGCGCCTTGGAGGCCGCCCGCGTGATCTCTGTTCGCGCCAGGCGCATCGCGTCATAGCTGGCATCCGTGCCATAAGGGGCCTTGGTGCGCACGATCTGCCGCCCAGGATGCAGATATTCCTCCAGATCGCGGGACAGGGCCAACGCACCGCGCCCCTGGCGGATACCCTCGTCTACCATCGCATCGACTTTGCGCCGTGTCTCGCCTGCCGTTCTCCAGACACGGTCTGATAGCCTGTAGCCGTTCGGGTCAACCCACAGGTGTGGCGGATCGTATTCTGCCAGCGGGTTGGGCGCAAAGACGTTTTGCGGATCACGTGACGCTCTCCAAGTGCGCCAATAGTCCGCAAGCGCGTCCAGGTCGATCACGTCCTCTTGCTCTCGAGCGATGCCTGCTTGCACCGACAACCACACTTTGATGTCACCGGGCAGCAACCGATCCAGGAGCGCGGTATTGCGCTCAGCCTCGATTTGCTGGGCTTCTGTAATGTTCTCCCACAGCACGCGCATATAGGACGAAAGCGGCATCACCGTGCCATTGGGCAACACCTCATATGCTGCCAGTTCCCCCGCTCGGTTGCGGCCCAGGAACATGCGCACGATGCGGTCGCCAATGTCGCGTTGCAGGTCGTAGGTTGCCGACCTCGGAACGTTGCCCTCAGCATCCGCAGCGCGCAGTATGCGACTTGCGCCATAGGCCGCTACGGCCTCAAAGAGCGCTGTCATCTGTTGCTCGTTCCTACGCATCACGCGCAAATGCTGACTGCGATAGGAGGTTGCCAAGACTAGCTTCCTTCCAGGTTCGGCCAGAGCTTGTTTCGTTCTGCCGCGTGCATCCGGGCCATCGCCTTGAGCACGACGATCGCGGAGGCCAAGTCCGTCACATTGGACTCAACGTAGGCTTCCATTTGGTCTGCCGTCCACTTGGCCCAAGCGGGAAGGTTGGCGATCGTTGTTTCCGCAGCCTCTTCCCTCAATCTCTCAATCCACGCCTGCCCAGGCGGGTTGACCGCCACCTCTGCGCCTTGATAGGTCAGCACGCCATCGATCAGCAGCACGTCATTCCAGGCGGTGTCGATGTGGTTCACAATCAGCGGGTTGGTGTCCGGGTCTAACTCCAATTCGTACTCGTACACGTCAGGAGGGCCATAGATGACGATCTCCTGCTGCGTCTTGAGCACGCGAACCAGCTCCCCATTTGAGTCTGAGTAAATGATCATCTAGGACTCCTCCCAGGACAAAAGCGTAACCGCCGCAGGATAAGTCGCGTTGTGACTTTTCGCCCAGAACCCAACCTCATCAGCGGTCAGAAAGTCGGTGCGGCCAACGGTGTGGAATGTGTGGAAGTTCTGCCCGTCTGTGGACCAGGAGCAGATGCGACTTGTGTTGTTGTCTGCAATTCTCAGGCAGATAGGGAATTGCAGATCTGTGACTGTACTCGCATAGGCGGCACTGTATGTACTGGAGTCAGTCAGCTTATCCGACGAGATGTTCCATGCACCGGATATTGACGCCAAACGCAAAATCGCCATCTTGCCATCGCTAGACTGCCTGAACGCTAGGCCATAAGCTGCATAGTCTACATTGTAGCAAAGCGGCAATATCCACGCTGTAATGACATACGGCACGCTCGGTGCAGTCCTGTATCTCACCCGACATTCAAAGTTTGCAGCCGCAGGTGCAAGCAGGTAAATTCCGCCCCCTGCCGCTGCAACGGACGCGCCTCCCTGATTGTCCCAACTCCAGCCAGCCGTAGGAGGAGTAGCCAATGGGAACAATGGTCCCCACGGCACCCAGGCCGATCCCGTGTCGCGCTGCACCGAAACGCCATCAGATGGAAAGAACAGGTTGCCATCCGTTCCAAATGCAGGTCGACTTGCATACGCAGCCGTGGATGTCGTATTGCCTGTCGCTGCGACGGCTCCCCCTGTATCCCCAACCTGAATCGCCATCTACCTACTCCTTGACAATACCCCATCCAAGGCGCAATGCACCAAGAATGAGACAAACAACACCGCTGACCACAGCAGCGGGGAGATGAAGCGGTCGCCCGCTCTCCCGTGCAAGATTGTACCACGTGATCGGGAGGCGCTTTGCCCAAAGCGCCAGCACGTGGTCCGCGTCCAATGCCACGCTAACGCAACCCCCAACGAGCCCGCACACAAGCCCGATGTGAAGAAGTGCTTTGCCTCGTCCAGAATCGTCAGCTTGAGCCATTTGTTCACCGCTTACACCGATGCCAAAGATGCAATCTGTGCGGGCGTGAGCACGCTGGCCCACAGGGCAACGTGGGCACCGTATCCCTTCCACAAGCCAGCAGGCACTGTGCTTTCGGCCCCGATGATCGTCATGGTGTTGTCCAGGCTCCCTGCCCACGCGCCCAGCCCGCTCTGCGTTGCGCCCGTCTGCGCGCCGTTGTAGAACGCCTTCATCTCGTCCGCCGTAGCGCTCCACGTCTCAGCCAAGTGCATCCAGCCCGTCTCGGACAGGCCATTGACCGCCACGCCCTTGGCGGTGCCGCCTGCCTTGTAGTCGTAAAACAGGCGGTTGTCGACCGTAGAGCGGATGATCTGAATGTAGTTGTTCGAGTCGACCCAGAGGCGAACCAGGCGCCTTCCGGCACCATCTGTCCACACGCCCACGTCAGAGACCTTGCCCCAAATCGAGAGCGTGCCCTCCGCTCCATCAAAGGCGGCATCCAGGGTCGCGCTGTACACATCGACGTAGCTGGCCGCGCCATCAAATGAGGGACAAACTTGCCCGTCCCCGATGCCGGCATTGCCCAGCGTCGTCGCTGTGTACGTTCCGTTCTGGTTGCGGTTGATCTGGCAGATCGCCGTGCTATCCAGGTGCTCGCCCAAGATCCAGTAAGCAATTGGGGAAAGCGCCAGCACCTTGGCCACGTACTCGGCCTCTTGTGAGCCTTCCACAAAGAGCCCTGCAACGTCTGCCGCTGAACCGACTAGAACAGACATTACACCGACTCCGTAAAGTAGCTCACATTGACATTGTGGCTATTCGCCGCGCTCAAATTGACTTGTAGAGCTGCATTCTCCGAAAGCCGCCATTCCTGACCAGAGAGAAATGATCCAGACAGCGCCGCACCCTGGGTCTGGAGCAGCGCCGTAAACACATCGGTTGTGCCGTCCTCCATAATGACCGTCGTCGCCACCGCCGACGCATTCTGAACCATAAACGAGACAACGACGATGCGCGTACCAGCGCCGGGCGCAGCTACAATCTGGTTGCTGCCCGAGGCCGCCTTTTGGCCGGTGTAGTGGGTCAGTGTCACAGTTGCTTGTTCGATTGAGATCGTTGTACCAGATGGCACCGCGACCTGTCCCGGATTGCTGGCCGTGAAAAGCTCTGTTTCGCTGCTATCATTGATGATGACTCTAGGCATTTTCTTGCTCCTCTTGCGCTTCTCTCACATCGCGCTGAAAACCAAAAGTATCCCCGTCTGGGAAAAGCGCCTCTCGCCGCTCGTCTGCCTCGGCTTGCGCGTCCTGTGCTTCCTGTTCCGGGTTGGGCACAATGTCCAACAGTGCCAGCGCCGTGCGGTCGGTGATCAGGTTGCGATCCTTGGCAAAGGTGAGCTTGTCAAGCAGCGTGCGCACGTCGGCCGGGATCACCTCGGGCCAGGTCACAACTAGTGCATCGACCATCAGCATAGCGTCCGTCAACGCCGCCGTGAGCAGCCAGACCTCGGACACCTCACGCAGCCAATCAGCGTTGTCCACCTGCCGGCCTTTGACGTCCCTAACCCATTGGTCCATTTGCGTCTCAGCGGTCGAGCGGCTGCTGGTCAGTTCGCCGCCCCAAATGAATTCGGGGATCCCCGTGTGATCCAAGAGCAGCAAAAACAGGCTCTTGAGCGCCGCTTTGGTATCCTCGGTAAAGCCGACGGTCGGCCCAGCGAACTTGAACGAGCCGCCCTTGCCCACAAGCATAACACTGTTCTGGTCAAGTGTAAGCTGTGTGTGTGTGACCTCGTTGCCGTCCTTGTCGTAGTAGGTATCGTACTCTGCCGGCGCGTTCTGGTCGATGACCTGGTCGATGTCCTCCATCCCCTCAAAGACGGGGATCGGATTGCCCAACAATTTCGCACCATCGAGCTGCTTGAAAATGAGGTCATCATACTGATCGTAAAGCGGCCTCAGTTCCTCGTGAATCGGGTGCCCGTATGTCTCGTTGCCGCTGCGGGCATGGGGGACGTGGATCACCGGGATACGCCCGATCAGATTCTCAAAGGCTGTCTCTGAGACAGTCTGCCCGCCCTCACGAGTTGTAATCGTGCGGTCGAGCGCTGTGTAGCGGTCCTCAATGGTCTGGCTGCCCGTCTTGGTGGTCACCGTCACAGCCACAAGCCGCCGGTAGTCAAGCTCGCTCCATTCAGGCTCTACTGTATCAGGCGAGGGAATAGATAGCGAACCGTCCGCGTTTACGATGATCCACTGATCCCCCAGGCCAAGCTTGTCCCGGAACACATCAAGCAGCACAGCGGCGTTTTGCTCCAAAAAGTCAGCAATCGCCTTGTCCGTCACGTTGCGCGGGTCGTCCTCGTTGCCCGGATCGCCGCCCTCGGCAAGCGTGATCTCAACGCCCTGGCCCAGCACCCAGGTGGCGAAGATGTTCTCAATACGCTCGCAAAAGAGGCCAGAGAGCGTGTATCCTTTGGCCTTACAACGGCGCAAACTGTCCCAAAACTCGTAATCCGGTCGCGTTTGGTCGTAGGTCTTGACGTAGGAGCGGCTTTTGTAGAGCGTGGTCTGCGCATTGCCCAGGACGTAGCGCCCGATCAGCTCAGAAACACGCGGACGGGCAGTGCCAAACAGGCGCCCAATGAGGCCAACAGATTGCCCAGTAGGTTTAGCGTCTTGAGCCATAGAGTGTCCTCACTGGGCGTTTTTGCCCCCGTTGGCGACTGCCATATAGGTTGGCTGCGCTGCGCACGATCTGAACATTGGTCGAGCGGTTTGCTGCTTCCCAAGCCAGCGCAAGCGAGATTACACAGTCGTCATGCATTCCCTCAGGAGCAGCATAGCGCCAACGCCCGGAAGGAAGCCGTGTAGCCTCGAACGCTTGCAGCTCAGTGATCAGCACGTCATCATTGGGGATGCCAATCTCGCCGCGCTCGAAAGCAAGCTGCAGGGCAACGATCACATCTTGCTTACTCTGCGAGGTCGTGGTAAATGCCTTGACCGGCAAGCCTTCGCTCTGGAGCTGCTCGATGTTTGGCCCGCCGATGCTGTTCTCTTCGGCCAGAATCTCACTCACGTTCCACTGTTGGGCCAGTGCTCGCAACCGCCCGCGCTGCACGTCCCAGCCGATTTGGTTGAATCGGTCGAGCGCACACACGCGCCCGGTCTCCCGCTCGATGACGGTGAGCACAGTAAAGTCATAGCTTTGCGCCCAGTCAACACCCATCACGTAATGACGGTCGCCTGCCGGTGTTTCTGGTCCCTCAGCAACACAAACGCGCACATTGCGAAAGACGCTGCCGGCGTCATCGACGATCTCAGCCAGGTACTCTTGATCGAAAAACCGCGCCGGCGTGTGCTCTCTGATCTCATCAATCGCCGCCCGATCGATAAACGGATTGTCATAGGTCGTAGCGTGAACCTGCAACCATCCCTCACGCCCAGCAGCTTGCCGCCAAAGCTGCGCCGCCCAGTTGTTGCCCTTGGGCACGCCCCCAAACGCCACCCAACCGCCATAGTCGAGCAGTGTTGCCTCCAGATACTCTGTCCAGACGATCTCGGGCAACAGGCTGAACTCATCAACCACTGCGCCCTTGATGCCCTCACCGGCCAGGGAAGAGGGATTATCACCCGTCCGAAACCAAAGCTCTCCAAGACCGGGGATGATCAGTTCATTCCGGCTGCGGTTGATATGCTGGCGCGCATCTAGGCCCATCGCTGTGAGCACCTGCCGAGCGATGGTCGACACGCCGCGCCAGGCCCGCTTGAGGGAGGCCGACCGCCAGGAGAGCCCCACCCACCAGTACAGACCCGGATCGCGCTGCATCCAGTAGAAAAGCCGCTGCACATATCCATCTGTCTTGCCAAAGCGCCGACCGCAGAATGCCACCACATTGCCGTCATAGGTGATCATCTGCCTCTGGGTCAGGCTGTGCGGTTTGAGCATCGCTATTTGGGTCATGCCAAGTAAACTGAACCTTTACAGGCTCGCTTCCCCCTGCCAACTCAACTGTACTCTGCTTGGGCAGTCCTACCCGGTCTAGGATGCTATTGGCCGCGTTGACAGCCGCGCTCCCCTTGCCCCCCATTGCCCTGGCCAGCGTCTGCACCGCCTCGACCGCTAGGTCTTTGAGCGCCAGCCGCGCTGCCTCGACCGCGTCCCGGCGCAGGATACTCGCCGCTTCTTCCAATTCCTCGAGGTTGTCCCAGTGATACGGCGTCGATTTGTGAATCCCGATCTTTCGGCATGCTTTAGCCGAATCTGGGCAAGTCAACCGTGCAATTACATAGTCCTGCTGGATGTCCGTTGCATTGTCCAAAATCTCTTGTACTCTAGGGTCCATATCTCACCTTTGTGAGCTAATCAGGTGAGCACCGGCGTCTGGAGGTATCTAGGGGGGGATAGACCCTTCCCAGACACGAGGAAGGAGGTCCAACCTCTACCGGTGCCCCCTGATCAACTCACAAAATCGTCTGTTGGTGAATCCTCAGTAGGGACAACATCAACATCAACGTTGACAGTCAATGCTAGATCGAGCTCGCCAAGCTGGGCAGAATGCGCCGCAAAAAAGTTGCCCTGCGCAATGAACTTGATCACAGGATCACCCTCTGCACGAAGGCCAATCTCACGCCCGCAAAGGGAACATCGGAACAGTGCATAGCCCTCGACATCAAAACCCACAAGTGACATTCTGCCATGCTGCTCCATCTTGGGCAGTATATCAGTCACAATACCCCCACTCTCGACACCAGGCCGTAATGTTCGTCAATCGTACTGGGGCAGATAGCCCCACAAATGGCGCAAGGTGCTTTGGCACATCGACCACAATTGGCACACAACTGTCATCCATTATCACACAGTTGTCACCAAATGGTCCTGCATCCAAAGCGCGGGCCATCAGCGCGTCACCATTGCCAAAGCTCAAGTACACCAGATCGCCACACTGCCAGCTTTGATCCTGAATCGGCAGTGCTACCCAGGGCTCGGTTGTCTCAGCGTACACCCCGCCACAGTAGAGCGGTTGGCCGATGTAAGGACCGGCGTACCACGTTGCAACCATCAAGACCACTTCGGACATTTGATCTCTATCTCTTCCAAATCAAGCCAGCCTAGTTGTAGCGCACGTATGACGAGTGCCATACGATTCCCGACACACAACCTACCTCCCAACTTGGACACTCGTCGCACCACCGTGTTGTATCCAATACCCAGCTCGGCGGCGATCTCCGCGTTGGTCCACCCTGCCGCCACCAGACGCAGCACGGCGAGATACCCAACCTTTGGATAAGGACAGCTACGAGCCGTGGTCATTTCTTAGCAATGTCCTCTACCGCATCGGCAATGCGTGACAAGTAGCCAAGCAACTCAGCCCATGGGGTATCAGGATCCGGCGGCTCGGGCTCGACCTCACCCTCACGGTACAATGTGGCCTGGTCCCAAAAGGCGCTTTCATCCTTGCCGGCATAGAGGTTTTCGATGTGCAAGAACAGTGTCACATAGGGAGCCTCGGGCTCGACGTTCTCCACAGAGAGTGAGCGCGGATTGTCCAACCCCCCTTGCCAGTGCCCCGGCGTCCCTGGCGGCGCTGTCTCCCCATTCCAACTGCCCCAAACAATCTCGTCACTCTGCCAATCCGTGCCGCCAAAAGGGTCGATCCCTACCCGGAGCGCAACACCGGCGCCCTCGGATGTAAAACAGGCTCGAACGACAAGCGTCAGCAGATCACCAATGCCAACGGCTACACGCTGATATACGCCGGCCTTGATCTCGCTGAACGTACCAAAGACCTTCTGGTACTGCTGATACTGTGTCCACTCTGGCCGGCGCTTCTGCGCATCGTAGTATGGCTGCCAGCCCTCTGCAACCGTTACCTCACCAACTGGAGACCCGCCCAACTCTGGATCAGGCCGCGCCGTGAAGGGCGGATCAAAACTGGGATTCAAGACTGGCACAATAACCTTGCTCATAACCCAAGCCACTTTCTGATCGCGGCGATAGCAATCGGGATAAAGATGGCCCCCATGAGACTTGCACCCACACCAACAGCCCAGGAAACACGCTCGACGTTCGTCAGCCGCTTGGCTTGCTCTTCCGAATCAGAGCATAAACTATCCAACTTGGCCCGAATGTACTTGAGATCAACCAACAATGTGGCAACCGTGATGCGCGTTTCCGATGGCGTGCTCATAGACTACTGCTTTTGCGCTGCCCTCGAGACCGCCTTATACAATGCCTCGTCGATGGCCTGCTTGTTCTCAACCTTAGCCCGCTCGACGGCAAAGTGCGCAACCAGAAAGCCCGCAATCGGCTGCAGGGCGGCAATCGCCCACTTGAGATCGGAAAAGTCGCCCTCACCCAAGTATTTGGCCCCGAAGTAGAGACCGGCAGAGATGATCAGGTCACCGATCACGGTCCAGAACTCTTTCAGTTTCCAGATAGGCATAAAACCTCCCCTTTTGGCAAGAAAAAAGCCCGACAAGTATAGCTGTCAGGCTTTAGAATATCACAGAGGATATGAGAAACTCTAAAGTCAATTCCTAGAGACAGATGCCAGCATACTCAAGCTCTTTGCACGCAGAGACGGCCCAGACGCCATCATCGTCGCGGTAGATCGGCAGCACTCGAGAGAGCCGGGTCATAAGCCACCACGCACCACCCCAAGTCAGACCGGTTATGCTAGCCACATCTGCTGTTGTCATCCCCTCCCCATGCGCAAGGTGCCAAGCGATCAGGGCGGCTTTTTCTTGTGCTGTATAGTCTGTATCGCTCAAAGTGGTCTCCTACCCCTCATCCCCCATCAATGTCAACCCTGCCAGCTCAAGTGCCCGACCTGCAACCTTTAGCTGCTCAAGCACATCTGCCAAAGTCGTCTCGATCTCTACAATTCGCCCTTCGTCCCACTGACACTCTCCCGGCTCAGGGTCAGGCGGCTCCGGATCCGGTGGCTCTGGCTTCTCCAATTCCGGTACTGTGTAGTCGCGGTCCACTGCTCGCTCAAAATCACGCCGCACGCCCGGCTTGTGCTGAAACCCCATCCCATCGCCGCGCATATCGTGGCTATAGAGCGCCAAGCAATGAACAAGAGGCCCTGACTTGTACGTCTGGTTCCAGTTGTCGATCTCCTCATAGGCTGCAGTCACCCAACCCGTGTCTGCATCCCGCCAAGGATCCCCACGAGCGCCAGGGTTCGTCTCGGTGATGTAGACCGGCAGGTGCCACAGTTCTCTTGGGATCGCTTTCAAAAAATCCTGATAGGCACGAAAACCCGCGTGCAGATCAGAGAACTCGCCGCCCATCATAGCTTCGCTGGCCGGGTCAGTCATAACCTGCTCGATGCCATAGGTGTGCAGTGCAATCGCGTCAAACTCCCCACACGCCTTGAGGATGTGCTTGAAATAGACAACCCAGTCTCCGTTAGAGTTCCCAGGGTACTGTACCTGGTTGTTGTACGGTGCAACCGCACCAACGATGACCTGGTCGCTCTCGTGCCCAGGGAGAGCCTTGATCCGATCGCGGCATAGACCAAAGCAACTTCCATAATCCGCTGGGTGAATCTGCCTCCCATACGGCCATTCTTGACTATGGTTCATCTCGTTGCCGATGATCCAGAGGTGGCAGCCTTGCGAGTTCTTTACAAAGCTCTGCACACGCATGGCAAACGATCCATAGAACTCTGGCAGCGGGATACACCCACCTGGCGCCCACTCATTTTGCAGCCGGGCGATCACCGTATGCCGCGCCCCTCGGTAATCTGTCCCTCCCGTGTGCGCCGGATTATGCCCGATCTGCTCAACTCGGACCTCATAACCAAAGTACTCCCAGTCATTCTCATCGTGGATCGCATTGAGACTGTTTACCATAAGTTCCTCCAAAAGCTTTCTAATTCGCCCGCCCCGGAATCGAACCGGGTAACGGCGTGACCGATTCCGAAGCCGCCGCATTTATCCAATGGGTACAAACCATCGGCGCAAACCTGCGCGGGCGTCATTTACTCTCTCTCAACCAAGCTGACCACCTCGCCGTCCCGAGCCAGCGTAACCACGTCGCCAGGAGAGAGCGCCGCCGCCGCCATCCACGTGCCCGAGGTGGGGAGGACCACACTTTCACCGTCCGGGTCGAGGACCACGACAAGCCACTGGCCAGGCTCGACCACAAACTCTACCGGCCCTGAGTACGTCGCCAGCGCACCAGGCACGCGCACCAGAGGGAACTCGACTACCATTGCCTCTGGTTCAGGCTCTTTCTGGCAGCGCGCCATCCAACTCACTGCAACAATGAGCACCAGCAGGATACCGAATATCCAACAAGTTAGTGTCTTTTTTTCCATATCATCCTCTTGAACCGCTGCTCTTCTTTTCGCCGCTCTGCCTCTTCCTTGCGCCAGCGCCCAATGGACCAACCCACGCCCAGCCAGAAGAGGCACGAGATTGCCAGGATTTCATAGTCACGCAAAGACATGTTGCGCCTTCTGATTCAAAATCAGCCGCGTCGGTTCCGGCGTGTTGAGTACCTGCACAGTCACCTGCACCAACGGCTGACCACTGTATAACCAGATAAACATCGTTGCACCCCAAAGCGTCATCAGAGTTGCGCAGAGGATCAGCATACTTGTGATCATGACTACCTCCTCAAGCCACGCTTGATCGTCGAATCGCTTGGCAAGTTCAAATGGTGCTCGGCCAGAATCACCCCGAGCTGCTCCCTGGTCAGGTTGGCCTTGTCACCATTCAACTCTGCCGTCACCTGCTCAATTTGGTGCGCGCTGGCAACCGGCCAGGACCAACGTTCGTTCACCTGCCGACCAAACTCGGCCACCTGGTCAAGCTCCTGGTCCACCGCCTTGATCCGTTCGGTCAGGTAGGCCAGTTGCTCAGTCAACTCATCTCGATCTTGGTTCACGCTCTGACCATTTGCGCGCCGCCAGTCCTCACGTTCTTCTCGCCACTGTTCAACCCGCTCTTCCCACGAACCAAAGAGCCCGCCTAGCTCGATCATGTCGCCGGCTGCGTCCAGGGATGCAAACCCACAGACCAGAGCGGATCCCCAGATCACAGCCTCTCGGCTCCATTCTGTCGTGCCGCCCAGCAGGGTGGCCACGCCGATCACCATGCCTACTACCGTGGTCACCACCGAGATCACCAAGCTGGTCCAGTCCCAGGCTGTGGCCTGCTTTTTGTAGCTCTTACGAAAGACCTCAATCCCACTGCCGATCGATCCGAACGTGCTACCGATCGCCACGCCAAACGCGGCCACCAGGATCAACGGCTTACGCACCTCGGGCCTGATATTGACAATCTCGGCGAATGCCAGGCCCAGCGCAAAGAAGATACACGCACCCAGCGCGCCGCTTGCAATTGGCAGCAGCATACTGTACGTGCGCCAGTCCCCCCAGGGCTCTCTTGGTTTCGGCTTCCAGAACGTCTCCATACTCATCACCTGACCCCCTTTTTCAAACTATTCAACGCCCTCGTCACCTGCCCCCGCAAGTGCAAGGTATACTCTGCTATGACGATATTCGGATCACAGATCGGACAGTCCGCGTGCCGCCGACCTACACATTCTGGCAACGGGCAGTTGAGACAAACATCCCGCTCCGCTGCCTGTGCTTGCGATAGTCCGCGGCGATAGGCCAGAGCGCTCATTCCGACCCCTCTTGAGAGCGTCCGTCCAGCGTCCGTTCGTCCCCCCGTTGGCCCCCTGGACGCGACCTGGACGCGGTAGGGGAGGGGAGTAGTCGCTTTGTCATCTATCCCCACTCCCCAAGCTGATGCCGTGCGACCTGCTCAAGAGCGCGCCGGCCATCATCGGTCAACCTGTACCCCTTCGATTTGTGCGGGTCCGGCTCGACTAAGCCACCTGTGATCGCCGTTGGGCGCCAGGCGTCTGGCCTGCCGTCGAACTCTGCAGGCGTGTAGCCAAACGCCTGCGCACCGTTGACGTGCCGACCGCCCTCGTAGGAGAGCGCCGCTGTCTCTCTGACCAGCGCATCGGCATACTGCCACAGTCCAGCATGATTGCTAGCTGGCGCCTGGAGCCTGGCACGCTTCTGTGCTTTACCATTGGACGACTTGACCACGATGTTCGCCGCGGGTGGTTGCACGATCGGCGCTTTTGGTTCCAAGTCCCGATCCATTTGGTTCTCACTGGTCACCGCCTTGGTGTCATCAAAGAAATCAATGACCTTGATCCCCCATACAATGGTTGTGCTCCCCAACCAAATGATCGCCGGCCAGTACCATTTGGTCTTGAGTGCTATACAAATGGGCACGACTGACAGGCCAGCAAGCGCACCTGACACAGCAGCCAGCGCAAGTGATGTACCAACGTCAGCAAGTGACCACTGGTGAAACACAACTGACTTGCGATGCTCACCAGGTGCCAGTGGAGCGCCGTCAATTGGTTCAGCGATCTGCGGCTTTGGTTCCGGTCGCTGCCATTTTGGTTGCGCCGACAGAGCAACTGCCTGCGCTGTAGTCTCAAACCTATGCCCCCTGGTCCCAACACGACGATGTTTGGTTTTCAGCCGGTGCCTCTTGCCCCCAGCCTGCTGCACCATTGCCGCCACCTGGGGGGCCATTGGCTGCCCACACGTCGGGCATGGTACAAGAGCCACGCTCTTTGATTTTCTCAAAGTACCTCCTATTCTAACCAAGTCAGCAAGGCCACGCCACATTGAATCATCGCCTGGACCTCGCTATCATCCTCCCCCGCATCGACCAAAGCACTTTGCTCTGCCCTGGTCACCTGTAGCCCTCGACGCACGAGCGTTGCCAAGTCAGCGCTGCCAATCGTGAATCGATGTCCCTGGCCGCGGTGGTAGAGATCCACCAAACGGAACTGTGGTCGCGATCGCGCAGCCTGCCTTGCTCCATTCAGCGAGCTACAGCGGCGGATAATTGCCAATGCCTCTTCACTCACTCCCTTGGTGCCTCTGCCCACAGCAGGCCGGCCAATCCTGGCGTGACCTCGGGTGCTCGCTGTGTACCTGCCCCCACCGGTTCCAGGCCAAAGGCCAGACCCACGCTGACCAGTGCATCAGAAGCCCCCGCCCGGTAAGCCGCGATCAACCGCTGCTCTTCTTCTGCTGATACATTCACGACCAGCTCTTCTGAAAGTGTCAGCGGTCCAACCATTGCCCGCGCTGTAGCCCTCAGAAAATTAGCCGCATCACGTCTGAAAAAAACATCTAACCCCACAAATGACCTCCTATTGCTCTATTATCGTCTAGTTGAAAAGTGTTGAATCAAGACCCCCAAAAGTTGAATCGAGTTCAGTTTAGTTGAGCATACTACTTATGTAAAGGTAACGGTAACGATAGGTAACGGTAAATCCAGGTAAAACGCCTCATGAGCACAGAACTGGTTTTTCCCACTATTCCCGTTACTCATCGTTACCGTTACCATTCCGTTACCACTGCGTATCATATCATCCTTATCCCTATAACGCCCTTTTGATTCTGTCCTAGAGCATTCTTTTTCTGCGCACCTGTTATGAGTCCCTTCCGTCGCAGTTCCATACTCAAAGAGCGCTTATGTTTGGGCGTAACACCGTTCTCTTTGCACCACTCCTGGTAGGAGAGGTAGAGTGCGCTGTTTGGTACAAAGTGCGCGCTTGGATTAGCCTTGGTCGGGTCCACAACCTCTATACACTCATCAAGCCACTGGCCTACGTAGTCGAGTTCTAGGCGCTGATTGGCCGTTGTCTCTTGGATGCTCTTTGGCGCGCGCAGTCCGGTCCCCTCCTGGTTGTACCAGCGAATGGCCCCCTTGACTGCCCAGGCCAAGACACCCTGCAGACTTTCGCGCTCTTTCAGTTGGCGCTTGAGCGTCTTGTCCTCGCGGCCGGCATAGCTGTTCGGAAACTGGATCACTCTGAGTCTGTACCAAATGGCATCGTCATCCACATCGGCATTGGCCGGATAGTTGGAAGATAGCCACACCTTGAACTGCGGGCGGTAGGTAAAATGATCCTTGCGCTTGAACGCAGCTCGAATCTCATTGCCGCCAGTGATCGCCTTGACGCGAGCAGTGTTCAAGCTCGTATACTTAGAGCTCTCGCTAGCTGCCACGAACCGGCACGGTTTGAGCCCCGCCAGGTCAAAGTTTTGCGAGTCGTGCGATCGGTCCATTGTGAAAGAGCTAAAATCCACCTCGGTGGCCAGCGGCTCTTTGCCCAGCATGTGCAGGATCGTCTCGGTGAAGCTACCCTTGCCGCTGCGCGTGGGCCCGTACAGGTAGAACAAGCACTCTTCGCTCGTGTGGCCTGTCAGAGTGTAACCGATCGCGCTCTGTAGGAAATCCACGAGCTGCGGGTCTCCTCCGGTCCATTCGAGCAGTAGAGCTCTCCATCTGCTATGATCCGCTTTGGGATCATACTCAATTGGCAGGCAGTACGTGAACCGTTGGCCTGGCAAGTGTGCAACCAGGTCACCCGTGCGCAAGTTGAGCACGCCGTTCTTGCAGTTCAGCAGGTCGGGAAAGCTGTCAAAGTCCGAGGCCCGCGCCGGCACAAGGCTCTCGAAGAGGTACTTACAGTTTCGGACGTTCGTTGCTGTTGCCCGCGTTGTTCTGACGATGGCCTCCCGATCGTTTTGCACAGCCTCCAGGCGACGCCGGGTGAGCACGTCCACAATTGCCCGATCTAGGCGGCTTTCGGCCAATTCCCGCCCCCAGTGCGTGCGCTGGTGGGCCATCCAACCAAACGCCTCGACGTGTAGAAACTGCCCTTGGTAGAGAGCATCTATACACCGAGCATTGCCTTCGTCGCTGGCATCGGCCCGAAGCAAGATGCTCTCTTTGCGCGGCGTGGGCGGCTCTGTGGCCGGCACGTTGCCCGGTGGGTAGCGCTCGATGCTCTCAGCAATCGCCTCGACCTCGACGGCCTCTAACGGCGGCTCACAGTGTGTCTGGTTGAACTTGAGCATACTTGGGAGCATCTCTTGTGCGTCGAGTCCCGTCCGGCGCAGCTTGCCCGCGAGACTGGTCAGCCTGACGTTGCGCTCACCTTCTGTGATGTGCTCGGGCAATTCGTTGACACCTGCCTCTGGGTGACTTGCACTCTCCCAAACGTCAGCCGGTTTATGCCCATTCATCTTGAGCAGGTCGGCCAATTCAGTTGGTAAAGAACCTGGTACTTGGTCTGCCGGGTGGCTGCTGGCCTCCCAGGTGTAAGAGCCCTCCGGCGTGCGGCTCGGCGCTACGACGATGTAGCCACCCTCGCCTCTCGTGTCGATGCCGGGCCCTAGCTTGCCCGCGGTGCTCTTGATACCGTTGTCTGTGCGCCAGATTTTGTGAATGCCGCCGCTGGGCGTCTCTTGTTCGAGGGCGCCGGTGTCGTCGATGCCTAGGTTGGCCCACTCGCCCGGCCCATCTGCACCGTTCTTCACGTCGAGATCCACCACGGCCAGCTTTGACCGTCCACAGTCCACGCCAATGTTGGCCAGTGGGTGCTTGGCCCACCAGTCACGGATCGTCTTTGGGTCCCTTGTAGCGTCCTTGAAGCCTCTCTTGGTCAGCGGTCGCTTTTCCCCTGGCACGCAAGGGAACACATACCAGCCAAGCTTAGACAGTTGCAGCGCGCTTTCACAGAGCAGCGTCTGCCAGCCCTCTTGCGGCGTCATGGCGCTGATTTCCTCGTCTGTATGGCCAAGCTCCCCAAGCTGGCGTTTTGTCTCATTGGTAAGGAGCACGGGTATACTGACCATTACGGATACCTTTTAGTCCTATGTATCTTCTATGCACTCGCCGCCAACAAAAGTTGGACATTCTCGGCCAATAGGCCAGGCGCTTTGCTCTGTGTAGAGACGCCGCCCGATTCTGCGGCCAACTTGGAGAGGAAATCTTGCCCATGCCCATCCCCGGGGCCGATGTAGACCGTATCTATGCGACTTTTGAAGCTGCGTGCGACTTTGAGCGTCTCTTTTTCACTGTCCGGTTGGCCATCGGAAATGAGAATGAACTTGATCCCCAAGCCATCGGCAGGCTTGACGAATCTCAGCGCTTGGGCCATATCGGTGCCGCCGCCAAAGCGGATCGGGACGCCACTCGGGCAAAACTGCACATCGGAAGAGAACGCGATCACGGCCAGCTTGCCTGGATTCTGCTCTTGGAGGCGTACCAATTCAGCCTCGGCAGCCTCGTAGCGGCTCTTGCCGCCCGGCGCATCCTCAGCGGCCATAGACCCACTCATGTCCACAATCAGGACTGCATCGACGTTCAGAAAGCTCTCGGCCAGGGAGAGGTTATCCCGTTGGGAGAGCGCTGACAGGGAGCCGCGTACAAGTGACTTACTCACGATCGGCCTCCTTTTCAATAGTTGCCAACAAAAGAGCAATAGTTGTTTGATACTCTTCGATCTCTCGCTTTTTCTCTTCGATTGCAGCTTCGAGTCCCCGGATCTGTTTTTTCAGACTGTCAATTTCTCTAGCTGCTTCGAACGCTTCCACATCAAGCATATCCATCATAGGAGGTTCCATAGCTATACCCACCTCTCTGCAAAGTGGTCATCCCCATACTGCCAACTGGTGACGAGAGTCTGACCGCGGTCATTGACAATGTCTTCCCACTGGAGGATCTCGGAGACGACAAAGCGCCCCAACTGCTCGACGCCGTTGACCAAGATGTAGCCGCAGCGCAGCGGTGGGCGCCAGATAGCATCCGCTCTCAACATAGAAGCAAAGCTCTTGCCCTGTTCGTACTTGGGTGCACTTCTTGCGTTAGCTTCCAGGGCCAGTCCTGCATCGTACTTGCGCCGCTGTAGCGAGTCAGAGAGTACCTGGTACGCCTCGTTGATGCGCTTGAACTGCTCTTCGGCGCCAGGTTCGCTACACACGTCCGGGTGCCACTGGCGCGCCGCTTTGCGGTAGGCGCTCTTGAGGTCGGTAGTGCTGACCGATTGCCGAACGCCCAGGACCGCGTAGAGCGTGGTCTGTTCTTCGGGCTTGTCCGGATCGACGGCGAACCACTCTTTGAGCACGCTTTCGGGAAAGATGGCATTCCAGCCGCCCCCAACCCAGCCGCTTGCAGTTCGCTGCCCGCCGGCTCGCTCTTTTGCCGCGCCGATGTAGCGCACGTCGAGCAGGCGGGTCTCTATTTGCGCCTGGACCTGCACCTGGGGCACCTGCGGCCGATGGCCCAGGTACTGCTCGGCGAGGTCGGCCAGCGTCTGCGCGTGCTGTGGGGCCACAAGCCAGAGCTTTTGCGCCCGATCCCACTTGCGATCACTGTACGGGATCGCCGCTTTCAGCGCGGCCACGAGGCCCGCGTTATAGGGCGATTCAAAACCGATCGTTCCGTCTCGCATCGGGATCAGCCTAGGCGGTGCTCTGCCAATGTGCAAGTAGGCCATCATTCCCCCCGCTCAATTTTGGCTAGAGTCGCCTCTACAATCTCTTGCTTGACTGAATCATGCTGTACTAAACACCAAGCTGGCGTCCTCTCGCTGTTGGCTACAGTGCGCAAGGTTCCTGGTTGTCCCTTGATCCAATACCGACAAAAGTAACTATCTTTCTGCCGACACATCACAAAACCGAATTCAACGTCTGGGTGCTCTGGATCCCAGGTGCGCCAATATTTCTGCGGGCCATAGGGACCGTTTCTCTGCTGTGCATGTGGTGGCACATAGGCCACTTGATCACCTTTTCGCAGTATCATCACTCACCACCTCGACAAATCCCCCAAAACTCGCAGTATTTGGGGCTGCATTTCCACGTCCCAGGGTTGGGCGGAAACACCTCGCGCTCGATCCCTTTCCACACGTCGGAGATCAGCCCAAAGAGCCAGAAGAGGTCACCCACGGAGCGGGTGCTGTCCCAAATCTGGACCTTTGGGGTCTTGGTCTTGACAAAGACATAGTGACGAAAAATGAAATCACAATCCACAAGCTCAGGAAATTGGTAGCCGCTCTGATTTAACGCTGCCAGGTAAAAGACTGGCTGCATCTCGCTATCAGCCTGGCTCTGAGACCACGAACGTGCGCTCGTCTTGAAATCGGCCGGCACACCATCCTGCTCGATCAGGTCGATGTAGCCGATCACGGGAATGGGCACACCGGGCACGGTCAGAGTCACTTTGCGCTCGATCTGTACCTGCTCCTCGATCACAAGCGGTTGCAAGCTGTCCACCAGCGCGATCGTATCGGGATCGCTGAACATCTTGACACCCAGGTTGTTCATTTTCTCTGGCGTGTCACCGTTCCAGGCGATGCCACACTCGGTATTGCGCTCAAGTTGCTGTTCCCAATCCTGTTGCCAGAAAGTCAACAATCCAGGGATAGAGCCTTTAGCCTTGCAAGCTATGTAATCCTCAAGCGCATTGTGAAACGCGCTCCCGAACACAAGCGCCGCACTGGTCGGCGTCTCAATCTGGTCGAGATAGTGAAATCGCCACGCGCGCGGGCACATCAGATAGGAGCTGATCGACGAATAGCTGAGGTGTTCGAGGTCTGCAACTGTTCTAGGCATCAGAAATCTCCTTGCTGGCCTCCGATTCCTCGGAAAGTTTCTCCGCTACTGCCAAGCACTCGGCCTCTGTAGCCGGGATCCTGCCCTCGTTGGCCTCCATGATCTCTTCTGGTCCCCACACGGACAAGAGTGCATCGACCGTGGTAAAGCTGTTCGTGACTTGGGGCTCTTGGACCTCTGGGGCCAACTGCGCAGGTGCAACGTCCCAAGTCGTGTCGATGATAGTGTCCCCTTCTGGAGTGAGATCTGCGCCGAGTTCGTCCGTTCGCTTCATTCCCCCTAGAACATCGGGAAAAACGACATCGGCACAAAAGCCCACGGCACGCCAGCGAAGCATATTGGCGGGGTATGTCTCCCAGCCGCCGCCCGGCTTGACGAGGCCGGCCTGTTCCGCATCGGCCATCGTCCAGGTGAGGGTGTAGCTAAAGCCGCTTGTCCGCTCCATTGTTACCGTGCAAGAGTCCAGTTCGTCCACGATCTCTACCTTGGCGCACAGTGGGGAGCCGTGAATCAGCGCCAGTGCGCCACGTGGCGAGAGCGCCGGGCGACCCTGGATCACCTGGATCAGGTCAAATGACGCCGCAAGCCCCAGCCCCAACTCATAGCCCTTGAGCATAATCGCCGCGGCTTGCTCCGGGTTGCTCACGCCGAAAAAGCGCGCCGCGTGCATCGCCGGGGCGACCTGCTCGATCATCTGCCACGTCTGCGGGGTCAAGCTTTGATGCACCACTGTGAGTGTGTTTGTCTGATACTCTGCTCTATTCTCCATTCGCTGTTGCCTCCCTTAGAAACTGCATGGCCAGCTCGTCACCGGCCGCGATGAATCCCCCGTTTGGGGTAAAACTGCTCTCTTGCGCTGTCCAGGGGATGATCTTGATCAGTTCTCCCTCTAGGCCAAGTGCGCGCTTGACTGTCTGCTTGATCCCACTGGCCACACCAGGCACTGAGCGGTGATCCTCCAGGTTGGTGAGCCATTCGAGGATCGCGCCGAAAGAGCCAAAAGCATCAGTTAGGGCCTGTACACGTTCGGTGCCAATGCCCGGTAGAGCTGCAAGTGCAGCCTCTCCATTGCGGAGTAGATAGCCCTCACGAGGCGGCTTGATGCGCACGGTGCCGCGATCGCGGTTACAAAGCCGGATCACGGTCTGCTCGAATTCATCATCACCGCCGCACGTCAGCACTCCTATGCCCATCTCCTGACAGGTCAGCAGTGCACCTTGCACATCGGCATAGCGCCAACCTGTATGCCCCTGGCCACCAACGGTCACCATCCCGTCTCTGTCTCGGTAGAGCAAACCGGTAATGACCAAGTAGGCCCAAGGGGTGACCTCAAGCATTTTGGTCATCTGAGGAAAAAGCCGCTTCTTGGCGATGGTGCCCAGCAGGTCACTGGGCGTCTTGCGCTCGATCAGGATCTGACAAGCGTCATCGGTAGCAGCTAGAACGTCGCCCGCATCGAGCGCCATTGGGATCGTCGGCACGCCGCCAAAAGTCAACTGTTGGATGTGTTGGGGTTCTCTTGTGTCAATGATTGCACTGGTGATAGACACTCAGCGGCCTCCTCTTTTAGCTCTTCTGCCCGATACAGTTGCCTGAACTCACCGCACATCGGGCACGGACCCAGCTTATTGATCAGGTGTGGGCGACCTGTACCAATTCTGGAGAAGTTGGTCGTATCCAGAGGGATACGATATACTCCTGCACAGTCCCGGCAAAGCCAGTATTCTTCCTTTTCCATGAGCACCTTCTTGCCGGAATGTGCTCTCCTCCAAACAACCAGAGTCCCCCCGAACTTTGGCTGTCTTGGGTGCCCCCAAAGATACCGGGATACTTTGGGCTACTTCCTTCTTGGTCACCCGGTCGGATTAGCACCCAAGAGAGTCAAAGTGTGGGGCAGTTTTACACCTTGCCCCAGGGTGTTGGGCATCTTCTCCTAGACGCCGCGTGTACTCCTATTGATGTGTATGGTTGCCCCCTTTCACCGGTTGTCCGGTTGCCGCGGCTGCGGCTCTACCACTCGAACAAGCTATAGGCTAACGGGCATCTGTTCACGTTCTGCCCGATTGGCCTCGTCGAAAGCGGCGTTGGCGTGCTCAATCGCGTGCTGCGGATCGCTGGCCAGGTACTTGGCGAAAGCTGCGCGGATTTTGCGCACCTTTGCCAGCTTGGCCCCAGGGGAAAGCGGTTTTGGTCGATAGCGGAGCGGGGTATACTGAAAGTATCTTGGGTACATGCTATGCTGCCTCCGCAACAATCGCCGCAACCTCAGCACTGTTCAGATCAAAGTACTTGGAGGTGAGCGGGTTCCCGGCGATCAGCTCCGAGAACTTGGTCACATCGCCGCCAGCCGTCTTCCAAAGCGCCGGTAGGAACTTGGCCGCGACCTCGCGCTGCGCATCACGTCCACCACCTCGGGCGCCGTCGTCCCCACTGTTCTCTTCGGGCATCGGGTGCGATTCGTCCAAACCCTCTTCCTCAGCAGGCCCTCGCCCATAGTGTGCCTGCTCGGCAGCCCGACAAGCTTCCTGAGAGTCAAAGAACTCGAGGAATTTGAATGTGGTCCCCTTTTTGGTCTCGCCGGTGCTGCGATCGGTCCACGTGCGTCCGGTTTCGACCATCTCCCACTTGGCCCACTTTTCGTTGAGGTCGCGGGGATGGACGCCAGCCACCTTGAGTGAGGGGAGCACGATCCCAGCCCAGTCGCGGAACTCGGCGATCACCTCGCGGTGAATCGCGTAGGTGTCCCCGTTCGCCCGCGTCACCTGGCCGTCGATGTTGATGCAAGTCAGCTTGCGGTCCTCGTCGTGCTGGCTCTTGTCGAAAACCACCTTACCCACGCCTTTTTCGAGAACGCAGAAAAAGGCGTCGGTGAAAACTTGGCCGAAATAGGCCCTTGGTGCTACAGTAGCGCTCGCGGCGCTGTCCCATACGTCAGACATTTTCATTCTCCCATTCGTCTTTGGTGAGCTATGTGGCTCTTGGCCACTTCGATTGCCAATACAAGGTCGTGGTAAGATTCTCGTAAGGTTTCTATCAGTTCGTCTGTACACCTCCTTTCGCAAAGTGTGCGGATACCCGCGTCTAGTCTCTTGAGTGCGATGTCTGCCCTGGCGATTGCGGCTAGATCAGTCTCGACGAGCGCGATCTGCCGCACCGTTCCCCCCAGAACGGTGAGAAAACGTCACAGGATCGAGTTCCCGTGGTATACTGAGTGTGGCGTCTAGCCGGTCGAGGTCAGCAGCGCGGGTGACTACAAACGCTACTCGGAGCGCGCTGCTCAGACCCATGAGGCGAATATCGGTCAACGGTTTGAGCGCTTGTTTGACATTGGCCTGGTCCTCTGTTGAAAGCGAGTCAAAAGCTTTCTGTAAGCAATCTGCAATCTCTTTGTCAGAGAGCTTGGATAAGCTTGGGCGGCGCAACGGCGCAGGTAGTTTTTCCCGGGTTCTCTTTGGCATCTATACAACCTCGCAATGCGGTTCAGATTGGGAGAGGGGGGAAGCCTCTTTTTCTGCTAGATACCTGTCCCACGCCTGGTCAATGAGCTGACTGATAAAGTTGCTCATGCTCCGGTCGTCAGCTCTCGCCATCACCTGCAAACGCTCGTGCCTCTGAACAGACAGGTACACCCCCGTATTGATTCTAGCGTCTCTTTTGTTTCCCAAAGATTCCTCCCTCGAATTTTCGAACATTTCTCTCAAACTTGCGAATTGAGTATACCATACCTTGGTAGACTTGTCAATACTTCGAGCGAATCATTCGAAAAACTTTAAGGTTCTTATGGTAAGATGGAGAGGTGAACACTTTGATCAAGTTTTTGAACGCGGAATTAGAAGAACGTGCTTGGTCAATGAGCCATCTTGCACGACGCTCTGGCATCTCTTCAGGATTGATGAGTGATGTTATGAGCGGCAAAGTGCCTGCCAGCGCCAATTTCTGTGCAAAGATTGCCGATGGGTTGGGAGAGTCCCGAGAAAAGCTCTTTCGTCTTGCAGGTATCTTGCCAACTTTGCCACCCAAGACTGAGCAGACAAAAGAGGCCACGACACTTTTTGGTTCTCTCGACGAAGCTTTGCGCCACTCTATGATCACTACTATGAAAAACCTTCTTGGCCTGCGCGCACAGTCAAGAACAGCCAGCCTTGACCCTGGGCCTATTATTGATCCGCAGCCGCCAGAGCGAGATCGAGTTTCACAACGTTTGGTTGAAGAGTTGTCAACGATGACGCCAGAGGACCAGCAGCTCGTCTTTGATTTGATGCGCCGCTTGAGGGGGAGTCAGGATCGCGGGAGGGATGTGGCGACAGATTGAGCATTACTTCCCGCGGCGCTGCATTCGGATCGGTCTCTGGCTGTGTAGACTGCTCAAGTTGCGGCGGCGTCTGGTGTGGTGGCTCGGTCTGTCCGGTCGGCGTTGGCACGAAGCCGATCAAATTGCTAACTATCGCTTGATAGGATAGGAAACCGTACACTTGACGGTTCGTCTCTATAGTAAGCCGTGTGCACAGTAGCGCGCCAAAAGTTCTATACGGTTCGGGTCCGTGAGGTCGGCGGTTCAAGTCCGCCCTTCCCGACAGGACAGCGCACGGCTTGTACACTGACCTATCCGGTAGGTCAACGAGTCGTGCGCTTTTGCTTTCCTCAG
>JABAHP010000160.1_pt4 | contig 46826 bp, 52 predicted proteins | sample 7062081 | NCBI WGS metagenome assembly JABAHP01 (sample SAMN14534357, study PRJNA622989) | marine sediment metagenome | biome: marine biome [ENVO:00000428]; feature: marine pelagic biome [ENVO:01000023]; material: deep marine sediment [ENVO:00002113] | place: India: Gulf of Kutch | collected...
TGGCCAAAAATGATTGTCTTGAGATAACCCTGCTTGGTCAAACTGTTAATAATTTTAAAGCAAAAGACCCGAAAAATTTCAGTAAAGCCAATCCGTTCAAAGATCATTTTGCCGCCCTTCTTTGGGAGGTGAATCAAATACCTGGAATTGAGCGGATTCACTGGACCGCGCCTCACCCAAATCATATGACGGATGAAGTAATTGAGGCGCTCAAGCTGCCGCATCAAGTAAATTATATTCATTTGCCGGTTCAGTCAGGCAATAATGATATTCTTAAAAAAATGAATCGTTCCTACACAGCTAAGGATTATCTTGAAGTAATTAAGAAAATAAAAAAGGCTCGTCCGGGAATTGCCATTGGCACAGATATTATTGTTGGTTTCCCTAGTGAAACAGTCGAGCAATTCAATGACACAATAAAACTTTATAAAGAGGTTGAGTTTGATATTAGCTACACCGCCATATATTCATCACGTTCTGGCACAGCCGCAGCCAAGGCTTATCGTGACGATGTTCCCAGAGATGAAAAGAAAAGACGCTGGTATGAGCTCGGAGAATTAATGGAAAAAATCACTTTTGAAAAAAATCAGAAGTACAAAGATGGGGAGGTAAGCGTTTTGGTTGAAGGTTATAAGGAGGGACGCTGTTACGGCCGCTCAAATGAAATGAAGCTCTGCGAATTTGGGACCCCCGGGGATTTGACAGGAAGGCGAATATCTGTTATTATTGAAAGCCCTCAAACATGGATACTTTTAGGTAAAATTTGCAAAAAAGATGAATAGACAGCATAAAAAATTAATTGCCGTTTTAGGCCCGACTGCGGGTGGTAAAACCACCTGGAGTTTGGAACTTGCCAAAAAATATGACGGTGAGATTGTTAACTGCGACTCACGCCAGATTTACAAATGGATGAATGTAGGTACTGCCAAAGAGCCGGGTAAATGGAAGAGCACCGGCGGTCGCCGTGCCTACGTAATTGACGGAGTCCCGCACTATCTAATTGATTTTTTATCTCCGGATCAGGACTTTAGTGTGGCCGAATATCAGCGCCGGGCAATCCGTCGCATCAAAGAAATACAGAGAAGGGGAAAGCTGCCGATTATGGTGGGTGGAACCGGTCTATACATCAAGGCCGTAGTGGACAACATGAGGATTCCGCAAGTAAAGGCCAATCAAAATCTTCGCGATAGCCTTGAAACAAAAGACAATGAAGAGCTCTGGCATCTTTTGGGCCGCATGGATCCGGGTGCCCTGAAAGTGGTTGACCCGCAAAATAAACGTCGTATCATCCGCGCGCTTGAGGTGTGTATCTTAACGGGTAAACCGTTTTCTCAGCAGCGTGGGATGGGCGAGCCCATTTTTGAAGCTTTACAGATCGGCATTCGCGTACCGCGCGAAGAACTTCATCATCGAATTAACCAGCGTGTTACTCACATGATTGAACGCGGCTTAATTGACGAAGTAAAAGAGCTCCGTAAGATGGGATTTGAATGGGGTGCGCCCGGTATGAGCGGCATTGGTTACAAAGAAATTGGTAACTATATTCGCGGTGAGATGGATCTGCATGAAGCAAGTACGCTTTTACGCCGCAACACCCGTCGTTATTCACGCCGACAAGAAACCTGGTTTAAGCGCGATCACCGTATTAAGTGGGTGGAAGATAGGGAAGGAGCGCACAAATTAGTAAAAGATTTCCTTCAAAAATAAAAACGTCCCCAATTAACGGGGGCGTTTTTTTGAGCCGTATATGTATATACGGTTTTATTTTTTCTTTTTCAGTTGTTTTTCAAGCAGTACCTTCACCACGTTGGGGTCAGCCTTGCCCTCAGTAGATTTCATTACCACACCGACAAAGAACTGAATCAGGGTTTCTTTTCCCGCGCGGTATTGGCTGGCCTGATCAGGATTATTTTTTACTACGTCAATTACCAGTTTCTCAAGCTCTTTTACGTCACTCATCTGGCCGAGTTCTTCATCTTCCATAATTTGGCTCGGGTCTTTGCCCTTTTCAACCATAATCGCAAGTATCTTCTGTGCGGCCGTGCTTGAAATCTTATTGGTATAAATCAAGCTGATAAATTCGGCAAAGTTTTCCGGTTCAATTTTTAAATCGCGAATGTCAATCCTTTTATCTGTTACCACGCCCTGAAGTTTTGATGAAAGCCAGCCGCCAACGAGCTTGGCTAGCTTCTTTTTATTCTCTTCGTATATCTCATCAGCTGTGCCTTCAACATCCGGCATACTGGCCAGCCATTCTTTGAGCTCACTCACCACGTTTTCGGCATAGTCGGCCCAGGCTGGATCACTGGCTAGAAATTTTATTGCTTCAAAAGAAAAACCATATTCTTCAGCAAAACGCAGTCGTTTGGCATGGGGAAGCTCTGGTAAATCAGTCTTGGCTTTAGAAATTATCTCACCCAGATCCACCACTGGGATGTCTGGTTCAGGAAAGTAGCGGTAATCCTGTTCTTCTTCTTTGGTACGCTGTTCTTCGGTCACCCCTTCGGTCTCGTTCCAGCCACGGGTTGACTGAATGCGGGGCGGTTTATCTTCTTCCCAAAGTTTGGTCTGACGCTGGATTTCATACTCTAGCGCCCGCTCGACTGACTTAAATGAATTAAGGTTTTTAATTTCAGTCTTGGCAAAAAGCGTTTCATAAACCGGTTTTTCGTCATCATCTAATTTTTGCAGACTAATATTGGCGTCACAGCGGAGCTGTCCTTTTTCCATGTCGGCGTCAGAAATGCCCAAGTAGCGCATAATTGTCCGCAGTTCCTGCAAAAATAATTTTGCCTCGGCTGGTGATTCAAAGTCCGGCTCAGTCACAATTTCAATTAATGGCGTGCTTGAGCGATTATAATCGACCAGGGTTTCTCCTTTTTTGTCATGAAATGATTTAGCCGCGTCTTCTTCAAGATGAACCCGGGTGATACCGATTCGGGCCAGTTCACGCCGGCCCTTGGGAATCTGAATTTCAAGGTAGCCGTCCGTGGCAATCGGCATGTCATACTGTGAAATCTGGTACCCTTTTGGCAGATCGGGGTAGAAATAATTCTTTCGGTCAAACTTGGACTTTTCCGCAATCTTGCAGTTCAGGGCCTGAGCCGCGAGTATTCCCATTTCCAAAGCCTGTTTGTTTACCACTGGCAAAACACCCGGCTGGCCAGTGCAAACAGGGCAGATGGCAATGTTCGGCTCAGCCTCGTCAGTCAGATTCGGGCAGGAGCAAAACATCTTGGTTTTAGTTTTGAGCTGGACATGGATCTCCAGCCCAATTACCGGTCGATATGGCATAAGGTTTATGAAACCTTTTGAACGTTTTTGAATTTTTTGAGTTCGAGATAGAGAATAACGGTCACGGCTGAGAAAAGCGGCATCGCAATTACGTTAATCAGGCTGGTTGCAAGATTCTCAATCCAGAGTACGGTGTCGGCCGCGGCACCACTGGCCAATGCCTCCCAACTGCCGGTGGCAAGACCAATCGCAACCATTATAAGAATAGTCACGGTGTAGAATAAAATTCCGTATACAACATAAGTAGCTAAGAAGCGCCATAATACTGACCACCATTTTCCAGCAACAAGCTGTTTGCTCTCCGAAAGTGCAGCTGAGCCGCGGGTGCCTTCCAAAACATTAATCGGGCTTGAAAAAGCAAACCAAACCGCAAAAAGTATACCCGGAATAATAAGCAGCAAAGTACCGCCGAATACTGCCAAACCGGTGAGGATAGAAACCCAGAGCAGGGGAATGATGTTGTCCCAGGCTTTTTGATAAACTTGCTTAACATTGACCTTTTCTTCTTTATAAAGCTTAGCAATTACGCGGGTCAGGGTAACGTAGACCCAGAGACCAATGATTACAGCGCCAATACCCACGGCAATTGAAAGAAAGAGTGCGGCAATCCACAGACTCTCCGGAATAAATGCAATAAGTATTGAAGCGGCTACCGGAATCAAACTCCAAAGCGCAATGCTCACGAGCATTGTCCAGTTTGACCAGTAGAGTGACCAGCTCTTTTTAATAAGCTCGCCAGCGCCAATTAACTCCATATTTTTGTTTTTATTATTTAATTATTTCTTGGGTCAAATCCCAGATTTTTTCATGGATTGCGTCAATGCCTTCATTGGCATTAATTTTTGTCCAATTATTTTTTTCACCGAGTTCAAGGTGAATTTGGCGGACCTTTTCAGTAAATTCGTCATCAGATTCGTGCTTGTGCCCATCTTCCACACCGTGCATAAACCTTTTCCCGTCAAAAAGAATTGCCAGATCTTCAGGCAAAAGATGCGAATTAATCTTTAGCAAAAATTCTTTATCAACCCCGGCGCCAATGCCCCAGGCAATACCCGTGCCGCTATAGTCTTCTGCCACTATCATTATACCATTTTCTAGCTTTTGTTTGAGGGTTGGTTCGTATTGCGTGCGGTTCATGGCCTGGAAGATCTGAAACTCACGCGCGGAAAGGTTATAAGGATTTTCCTCACGCAGATAATCATTAAGGATTGGGCCGGACGGCTCAAGATCGTAAATTGCATATTTTAAATACTCGGCCTGGTAGCCGCTTTCCTTAAGGCGTTCGACCAGCTTTTTGGCCTGGGTAGTTTTGCCCAGGTTATTAATGCCGTAAAAGACTATGAATTTTCCTTGGGTGGTTGTTTTGGTTTCAGGCATAAGTTTAAATCATGAAGTGAAGCTGCCCATGAGCTCGAACCTTCGCTCATGTCAACGCGGATGTACTTGGCAAGCAGGGGATGAATCTCATTCAATTTATTCCAGCATTCCTGGGCAATGCGGCGGTATGAGATATGGCCCTTTTTGCCGGAGCGGAGTGAAATAAAGTGATGAAGCTCGCGATAATTCCAGGTGAACAGGGTTCTTTTATTATAAGCCATTGGCACAACGTACTGGGCTTCTTTGGGAAACTTTTTATAAATCTTTTCATAAGCCGCGTGGGCTTTGTCCATGGCTTCACAAAATTTGTCCTTGAATCCGGCCTCGGGAATATCTTCGGGCATACTGTAGCCATGGGCCGTGGTAATTTCCTGATTTGACTGGGTGCAGATGCGGTGGCGCTGGACATCACGAAATGCGCCAAAATCCATCAAAATATCATAAGTATAATAAACATGCTCAAGTTCCCTGATTGGTGCGTCATGGTCGCCGCGGCGTTTTAAGGCTTCATCAACTATCTCAGCCCGTTCGCTATCAGACATTGATTTAACTTTTTCGTAAATCTGTTCATAAGAATATCTTGAACCAGGGTAGAGGAGGGCGGTAACTAATTTATTTTCCGCGTCTTTGTCATAGTTAACAATCTTGACTGGATCAGCCGGGCTAATCTCGGCGTCAGCCATTAGTTTTTCAGCCCTTTTTTCAAGCGCCTGACGTGTTTTAATAAAATAGTCATTCTTATCGGCAAACTGAATCAGGGTCGGCGTAATCTGCAAAGCCACCTGCTTGATTTCTTTGCCAATTTCCTGCATCTCTTCAAGTGGATGAGAAAGCATCTTTTTGATGGCGTGTTCAAGCTGGCGCGCGTTCATGGTCATGCCGAGGTTGGTCTGAGTCGCGGCTGGCAAAAGATAGCGAACATTGTCACAAACCTTAGCCTTAATGATGCTGGCATAAACTTTATCACTTTGCTTTTCAGTTTGTGGCACTTTCTTTTTCATAAATTCAGTCAATGGCTCCAAAAGTTCATTATAAGTGTCAAAAAGCATGTCCGTGGTTTTTACATAGAGTCCAGCCAGATCAGATTCCATAATTTTTTTCGGCTTGTAATAACGGTCCTTGTCAAAAATCTGGTAGCGGCTAGATTTTTCAGTGAACGAGGCTAAGCGGTTATCTTCAATCACCTTGGTAGCAATATTTGAAACATTCTCAATCGCAATTGAAAGAACAGCGTGCTCAGCCACTGATGAATGCCCATAGCCAACCACCCATTTTTCATGAAACTCGGCGGATTTTTCATCAGTCAGTTCTTCGGCAATATCGCGAAACGACTCTGGCGACCGGCTGCACTTAGCAAAAGTCACGGCCTTAACCTCTGGACTGATTCCCTCCAAAGTATAAATGTCTCTTTTTGCTCCGTAATCCATATTTGATAAATTATTAATTATATCCCTTGGTCGAGCCAATGCCGCCGCGGGTCGGCTGTTCCATTTCTTCCATTTCTTCCCAATCAGCTTTATCGATTTTAACAAATATTCCCTGGGCCAGGCGCTCACCACGGTTGATGTGGCATGGTTCATTTTTAAAATTATACAAAAGCAAGTTAACTTCATCATCCGGGCCGCAGTAATCCTGATCAATCACGCCGACCGAGTTTGAAAGCATTAAACCTTTCTTTTTGGCAAGGCTTGAACGCGCCGCCACCATAAAAAAATATCCTTCTGGCACACAGACAATCACGTTTGCCGGCACGGCCGTGGTTTCGCCGGGCTCAATTTTTGTGTCTTCACGCGCGTATAAATCAAAAGCTACCGCACCAGCAGTCTGATACTGGGGAAGCGGTAGCTCTTTATCAATTCTCTTGATTTTAACTTTCATTGATTTTGTTTATGATTTCTTGCGTGGCCGTTCTCAGTTCTTCAAGCGCACCTTCATTAACTATGGTAAAGTCAGCCATGGCAATTGGCCCGCCTTTTTCTACTTTTTCAATCTCGGCATAATCACGCGACTTTGCCTCTTCCCGGCCGAATGAACGGAAAACCATGTCTGGATCATCGCCGTGTTTGGCAGCGCGGTTTTCCAAACGGCTATAGCGTGTCTCGGGCGAAGCATTGATCGCAATCACTTTAAAATCATTACCGTATTTTTTCTTAAATTCTTTGTACTCGCTCCAGGAGTACAGTCCGTCAACAATCGCGTTGGTTGTTTCAAGAATTTTATCAATTTTTGGAAAGTTCAAAATCGCAAACGCGCCCATGCCGTGTTTGGCGCGTAGCTCCTCCCGAATCGGGCGCTCATTTTTTTCATTTGGCTCAAGGCCGCGGCGCTTTACCTCATCAAGCGTGATCTGTCCCAAGCGAATATAATCATAACCAATGTTCATGAACTCCCTTGCCACTTCGGTCTTACCAGCACCAGCCATGCCCACGAGCGCGATCACTTTATTTTTCGGAGAGTTCCCCATAGGTCTCGAGTTCATCGTTTAACACCACCAACTCTACTCCGGCTTTTCCAAAAAAATCACGAGTTAGCTGGGCGCGTTGGTAACGTTTTTCACAAACCACTCTTTTTATGCCGGCATTAATAATCATTTTACAGCACACAAAACATGGTTCCATTTTGCAGTATAGCGTAGAGCCATCTATGCTCATGCCAAAACGGGCTGCCTGGACGATAGCATTCTGTTCAGCATGAGTTGTTCGTACGCAGTGTTTTGATTGAGTACCGTCTTCATTTAGGACGTCATGGAAAAGATGACCGGCTTCATCGCAATGCTCAAGACCGACCGGCGAACCGACATAGCCGGTAGAAACAATTCTTTTATTTTTAACTATGATTGCACCGCTTCTGCCTCGGTCACACGTACCGCGGGCGGCAACGGCTCGAGTAATTCCCATGAAGTACTCGTCCCAGGATGGGCGAATATATTTTTCCTCCATAGAGATTTTTTAAGTAATTATATTTCAAACTTAATACCCGGGCCCATTGAAGTGCTGATTGATGCACTCTGGATATAAATACCTTTGGCCGAGGCCGGTTTTGCTTTTTGCACCGCTTCAAGAAATGCATTTAAATTCTCAAGAAGTGCCTTGGTATCAAGCGATGTTTTGCCAATAATCTGATGGATATTGGCGGTGTCATCATTTTTAAAGGTTAGTTTACCTTTTTTGAGCTCTTCAACCATTTTTTTCACGTTCGGGCCGACCGTTTCAGTCTTTGGGTTCGGCATCAAGCCTTTTGGGCCAAGAACTTTGGCGACCTTGGCGAGCCTTGGCATCATGTCCGGGGTGGCCACGGCCACGTCAAAATTAATCTTGCCGGTCTTTTTAATTTCTTCAATCATTTCTTCACCGCCAACAATGTCAGCTCCGGCATCCTTGGCTTCCTTTTCTTTATCAGATGCAACAAAAGCCGCCACCTTCTTAGAAGTGCCGACGCTGTGGGGGAATATGATTGTTGAGCGAATCTGCTGATCGCCCTTTGATGGATCAATGCCCAAACGAAGATGGACTTCGACCGAAGCATCAAACTTTACAGTTGATGTCTTTTTAGCAAGTTCAACTGCCTCCTCACGGGTGTAGACCTTTTTCGGGTCAATAAGTTTTTTTGCCTCCTCAAATCTTTTAGACATAATTGTCCTTTCGTGGTGCAAGCTCCCGACATCACTGCCGAGATCCCACAATAAGAATTAATTAACCTTCAACAGTAAGGCCCATTTGTCTGGCCGTACCTTCTATAATTTTCATTGCCGCGTCAATATCGCGGGCGTTTAAGTCAGGCATTTTCTTTTCGGCAATTTCTTTTATTTGGGCGCGGGTTACTTTACCCACTTTTTCCTGCAATGGTTTGCCTGATCCTTTTTTAAGCCCGGCCGCCTTTAACAGTAAGTCAGAAGCCGGCGGAGTTTTAGTTTCAAACGTAAAGCTATTGTCTTCGTAAACCGTAATAATTACCGGTACAACTTCACCGCCGCGATCCTTGGTCTTGTTATTGAACTGCGTGCAGAAATCCTGAATATTCAGACCATGCTGACCCAATGCCGGACCAACCGGTGGTGCCGGGTTTGCCTGTCCTCCTTGGATTTGCAGTTTAATCTGCGTTTTTACTTTTTTAGCCATATTATATTGATTGGTTGCCTACTAGAAGCATGCCCGTAGCAGAACAATATGATTGGGCAGTAGGGAACAATTAATTGGAGATTGGAGATTAGAGATTAACGATCGGGCCAGCCCAATCTCCAATCTCTAATCTCCAGTCAATTTCTTTATATTTTCTTAATTTGCAAAAAGTCGAGTTCAACCGGTGTTTCGCGGCCAAACATATTCACCAGTACCTTGACTTTGCCGCGGGCTTCGTCAATTTCGTTAATCTTGCCCTCAAAGCCTTTAAATGGCCCGTCAACAATTTTAACCGGTGAGTTAACCGTAACGTCAATTTTGTACTGCGGTTCTTCAACTCCCATTCTCTTTTGCAGAGATTTAACTTCTTCGTCAGAAAGGGGAGTGGGAATGGTGCCGGTGCCGATAAAGCCGGTTACGTTCGGTGTGTTGCGTACCATGTACCAGGAATCATCAGTTACAATCATTTCCACCAGCACGTAGCCGGGAAAAATCTTTTCCTCAACAATGCGGCGTTTGCCGTTTTTAATTTTAATTTTCTTTTCCTTCGGAATTAAAACCTGATAAACCTTATCTTCCATGTCGTAGGATTCAATTCTTTTCATTAGGTTTTCCTGAACATTTTCCTCGTAGCCTGAGTAGGTGTGAATGGCGTACCAGCGACGCCCTCGTTGTAATACTTGTTTTGGCATAAAGTCTACCCTCCTTTGCTCCTTTTTGTGGGAGGAGCGCTAAAAGAACGATTATTTAATGAGTTGCTCTAATCCAAGATTAAGAGCATAGTCGAGTATTCCGAAAAATGCGGCAATTGCCAAGCTGATCACGATCACTAAAATAGAAAATCGTGTGATCTCTGGGCGGGTTGGCCAGGCCACTTTTTTAAGTTCGGCTCGTGCCGAGATAAAATACTCAACAACTTTATTTTCTTTCCATCCCATAGGTGTGGGTAAATTGGCTAATTTTAGCCATTTTTTAGGTTCCTAAAAAGCCCCTTTCCGGGCTCTGTGAATATAATAGCGCAAAACTCAGGGTTTGGCAAGAGGCATCTTAATTAAAAAACCGCTCTGTAAATAAGCGGTTTTTTGCTGAAATTTATATATCCAGATTCTGCACAGCCTTGGCATGGGTTTGGATGAAGCGTTTGCGTGATTCAACCTCTGTACCCATTAAGACATCAAATGTTTGGTCAGCTTTTTGCGCGTCATCAATTGTCACCTGTTTTAGAATTCGGTTTTGCGGATCCATGGTGGTGGTCCAGAGTTGTTCAGGATTCATTTCACCAAGACCCTTGTAGCGCTGGATTACGGCTTTATATTCTTCTTCTCCCTCTTCAGCCTCTTCTTCCTCTTTAGCCTTTGGTTTTGCTTTGGCCTTAGTTTTTTTCTCGGCCCTAGGTTTTAGTTTGGCAAACTCTTTTAAAATCTTATCTTTATCTTCTTCAGTGTAGGCGTAATGAAGTTCTTTGCCAATCTTGACACTGTAAAGCGGCGGCTGGGCAACATAAAGATGGCCGGTCTTAATCAGTTCGGGGAAGTAGCGATAAAAAAGAGTAAGCAACAAAGTTCTGATATGTGCACCGTCAACATCAGCATCAGTCATAATGATAATCCGATCATAACGAAGCTTTTCAATTTCAAATTGTTCGCCAATATTTGTACCCAAAGCAATGATCAAAGACTTAACTTCATTATTGGCAAGCATTTTGTCTAATCGGGCGCGTTCAACATTTAAAATCTTACCGCGCAAGGGGAGTATTGCCTGGAATTCGCGGTCACGGCCCTGTTTGGCACTACCGCCGGCACTGTCACCCTCAACAATATAAAGCTCAGAACGTGAAGCGTCACGGCTTGAGCAGTCAGAAAGCTTGCCTGGCAAAGACAGGCCTTCGAGCGCACCTTTGCGGATCACGGTGTCGCGGGCCGCCTTGGCTGCCTGGCGGGCGCGGGAAGCAAGTATGCATTTTTCTAAAATCTTTTCGGCATCTTTTGGATGTTCTTCAAGAAAAATTGCGAGTGAATCAGCAAATACTGCTTCAACCGCGGTACGGACTTCAGGGTTACCAAGCTTTGCCTTGGTCTGACCTTCAAACTGCGGTTCCTTTACTTTTACTGAAATGGCGGCAGTCAAACCTTCGCGTACATCTTCACCAGAAAGATTATCATCTTTTTCTTTAAGATAACCTTTTTTGCGGGCAAAGTTATTTAATACACGGGTAAGGGCAGTGCGGAAGCCAACCAAGTGCGTGCCGCCCTCAGGATTGTAAATATTGTTTGCAAAAGCAAAAATTGTTTCTTTAAATTCAGCGGTGTATTGAACCGCTATTTCAACACCAATGTCATCAATCTCCTTACTTACATAGAATACCTCATCATGTTTGGGTGATTTGTTTGAATTTAAATATTTTGCAAAAGAAGCCAGGCCGCCTTCAAAATAAAATGAATATTTTTGGCGGGTTTCTTTTTTTCGTTCGTCACGTACGGTAATTTTTACACCTTTGGTCAGATATGCCTGCTGACGGATGTGGTCCAAAATATAGTCCCAGTTAAATTCAACGGTTTTAAAAATTTCTGGATCAGGTTGAAAAATAATTGTGGTACCAGATCCTTGGGCCTTGCCCGCGGCTTTAACTTTTTTAACAGCTTTGCCGCGCTTGTATTCCTGCACCCAAAGTTTGCCGTCGCGTTTTACTTCAGCGCGCGTCCAAATTGAAAGGGCATTCACAACAGAAACGCCCACACCGTGCAAACCACCAGATACTTTGTATCCGCCCTCGCCAAATTTACCTCCAGCATGAAGTTTGGTCATCACGAGCTCAAGTGCGGAAACTTTAAATTGTTTATGAATATCGGTTGGAATGCCGCGACCGTTGTCTTCAACCGCTATTTTACCACCGGGCATCAAGGTAATTGTAACTTGATTACAAAAACCAGCCATTGCTTCATCAATTGCGTTATCAACAACTTCCCAAATCAGGTGATGCAAGCCCTCAGGTCCGGTTGTACCAATGTACATACCCGGCCGTTTTCGCACTGGATCCAGGCCCTCGAGCACAGTAATTTGCTTGGCCTTATATTCACCCTTTTTTGTCTTTTTCTCAGTTTTTTTTGACTTGGCTTTTACCGCCTTTTTGGCCGGCTTTTTTAAATTCGATTTTTTAGCTTTCTTTACAGTCTTTTTTGGCATAGTTTTATCAAGAATTTTAGTCAATTTTATGCAATTATCTTACCATTTTTTTAGGGTTTTGGCAAGGTAAATAAACACACATTTTTTACCAAAAAACTGTGACTATTTTAGTGTTGGAGATGGCATGATTTTTTGCTATAATTAGATTATCTATGCCAAATGGTACTTTTGAACAACAAGAAAAACAGCGAGGTCTGCTTCTAAAGATCAGTTACTGGTATGTCACCAATAGGGTATTATTGCGCCGTATTTTGATTGGTGTTTTGATTGGATTTGGCGCGATTTTTTGGTTATACACAATTTGGGGGATCTTGGACATTTATGTAATTTCCTACAGCAAAACCAAAGAAATGTTTAACGAGCTAGTGACAAATCGCGTCCGTACCCAGGAATGGATTGCCGCCCACGCGCCGCGGCAGATTCAAACCGAATCTGTCCGGGTTTTTACCACGGACGGTAAGTATGATTTTTTAACCCAAATCACCAACTCAAGCCCCTATTATTGGGCAGAAATAGATTATGTGTTTACTTTTTCAGGCGGTGAAACCGAAGAGCGGCGCGGCTTTATTTTGCCGAACCAGGAAAAATGGCTGGCCTATCTTGGCTATGAAGCAGATTCCCGGCCCGGTAATGCCAAGCTAAATATTACCAATGTCAGCTGGCATTTAGTTGATGCGCACGAAGTGCCGAATTATGAAGAATGGCTGCTCGAGCATCTCAATTTGAGCATCACTGACGTAGAACACACCACTGACGTGGTTCTAGAAAAAGACGTGGTGGCTAAAACAAAATTTACTGTACAAAACTTGAGCGCTTATGGCTACTATCGCATTGGCTTTTATGTGATTGCTTACCGTGGAGCCACGCCATCGGCTGTCAACTATGTTTCGTTAGATCAATTACGCACCGGTGAAACCCGGGCGGTTGAGGTGAGCTGGTTTGACAGTTTGGGTCAGGTTAGTAAAATTGAGGTTGAACCAGAAGTGAACATATTTGATGAAGATAATTACTTATAATTTTTGGAGGAGCCTGAATATAATTTCCATATAGGCTCTTTTTTTGTCTCATGCTAGGAAGATTAAAAAACTTTGATTGGATATTATTTTTTAGCGTCCTGTTTTTGGCCTTCATCGGCCTGGCAGCAATTTATTCTGTCGCCTTATCTCAGCAGGATTTGGAGTTTTTTAATTTTAAAAAACAGCTGGCCAGTTTGGTGGTGGGCGTGTTTTTCATTTTTGCAATTGCTCTCTCTAATTACCGGCTTTTTAAAAATTACCGCCGAGTTATCTACATTATCGGCCTTCTCCTGTTGCTGGGCGTGCTATTTTTTGGTGAAACTATTCGTGGTACCACGGGTTGGTATGCAATTGGTCCGATTAATTTTCAGCCGGCCGAGCTTGCCAAGATATGTCTCTTAATTTTGATGGCCAGCTATCTGAGTGAGCGCAGCGGCATTCATTTTGGTTTTAAGCAGTTGGTCTCAATTTCCCTTTTGGGCGGGGCATACGTAATATTGGTGATGGCTCAGCCGGACCTTGGTTCAGCTATGGTACTTTTTTCACTGTGGATTGGACTGTTATTTTTGGCAAGTGTTCATAAAAAATATATTGCCCTCATTTTGATCGCGATTGTGTTAATCGGAGTTTTTGGCTGGTTTTTTGTTCTGCAGGACTATCAAAAAGAACGTGTGCTCACATTTATTGATCCTGGTCGAGATCCATTGGGCCAGGGCTACAATGTTACCCAGGCAGTGATTGCGGTTGGCTCGGGCGGACTATTTGGCCGCGGCCTTGGCTTTGGTTCACAATCACAGCTCAAATTTTTGCCCGAAAGTCAGACTGATTTTATTTTTGCCGTGGTGGCCGAAGAGCTCGGGCTAATTGGTGTCGGATTAATTTTTATTTTGTTTGGGCTTGTGTTTTGGCGATTGATTAAGATTTCCCGCCGGGTCGGCGACGACTTCAGTATGTTTTTGGTGCTCGGCATAATAATTTATATATTTGTTCAGTTCGGGGTTAATGTTGCCATGAACCTTGGCTGGTTTCCGGTTACCGGCATCACCCTGCCGTTTTTAAGTTATGGAGCAAGCTCGCTCTTAATATTTTTAATACTTGTCGGTATTGCCGAAAGCGTGGCCGTTCACGTGGCGCCAGGGGAGAGCTACCACCGTGGGGATGCTATAAATTAAAAAATCTGATATCATATTGCTATCTATGTTTAACTTTGACGGACAGTTCTCACTACCAGAAGGTCAGAGAATAATTAACCGTTGCCCGCTTTGCGGCGGTTCAGCCTCGCGTCTCGAGGCTCGGCTTCTGGGCCAGACACAGGAGCGTCAGACCGTACATCTACATTGCCATGAATGCGCCGGTTCCGTCATTGCTTATTTTGTGATGTCCGGCATGGGCATGACTTCATACGGCCTGGTAACGGACTTGAGCTTTGATGATTTTGTAAAATTCAAGCAGGGCTTAGCCATTGAACTTGACGACGTGATCCGAGCGCATGAGAATCTGAAATCACCCCATTTTTTAGGTAAAATAAAGCGGCCTTGACAGTAATGGTAATTTTTGGTTAAATATAGTTACTTTTTTTAAGAAATAACATATATGGCAGACCTAAGTTTAAGTGTAAAATCACGTGAAGTCGCGGGTAGAAAAGTAAATAGCCTGCGCACCCAGGGACTGGTGCCGGGTATTGTGTATGGCCATGGTATTAAGAATAAAAATATTGTAATTGGCGAGCGTGAGTTAGAACAAATTTATGACGAAGCCGGCGAAAGCAGCTTGATTGACCTGACGGTTGATGATGCCAAGCCGCTTAAGGTTATGATTAAAGCAATCCAGCGCGAACCGGTTTATGACAAACCAATTCACGTTGATCTTCGCGCTGTGCGCATGGATGAAAAGATTACCGCTGAAATTGATCTTGAGTTTGTTGGCGAGGCCCCGGCAGTGAAAGAGCTCGGCGGTACTTTGGTTAAAAACTTTGACTATCTTGAAGTTGAGTGTTTACCAACCGCGCTTGTTTCTGAAATTAAAGTTGATTTAAGCCAACTAAAGACTTTTGATGATGTTATCCGCATTAAAGACCTCAATATTCCTGAGGGTATGAAAGTTTTTCAAGATGAGAACAGAAGCATTGCTGTAGTTACTCCGCCGCTCACTGAAGAAGAGTTGGCCGAACTTGAAAAAGTTCCGGAAGAAACAGTTGAAGATGTTGAGGTTGAAGAAAAAGGCAAAGCTGAAGAAGCGGCTGAAGGTGAAGAAAAGAAAGAAGAACCAAAAGAAGAAAAGTCCGCCAAAGGCGGATCCGCCCCTGGCGGAAAAGAAGAAGCCAAAAAACCATCTTAAGGCAGATTCGCCTCAGGCGAAGAATAACCAAAAGGCCATGCGCGCCAACCTCACAAATATATACCGACGCGTTTTTAAAAAACACGCCGAAGAAAGCTATGAGGACAAGGAGGCTCACTTTTTGTCCATGTTGCTTCCTATCGGTGTTGTTTTAATTTTATGCGCAATAATCATTGTTGCGTTTTATTACTACGGCCCAAAATCAAAAGAAGAGATTACCCAAGGAGAAGAAGAGGCAGCCATCATTTATGATTACCGAAAGCTTGACGGACTGGCGGTTGAGTCAGAGCAAGCCAACAGTATTCCTTGGGCGATCATGATTGAAAATCACTGGGAGTCGCGCCCGCCATCAGGCTTATCAGGCGCGAGCATTGTTTTTGAAGTGCCGGTTGAGTACGGCATTACCCGGTTTATGGCAATTTATGACAGCGCAGTTGAGATTGATGAAATCGGACCGGTTCGCTCGGCCCGTGATTATTATCTGGACTGGGCATCTGAGTTTGGCGCCCTTTACGCGCATGTTGGCGGCAGTCCAAAGTCTTTGGAGGAAATTCCCCAGGCCAACATCCATGACCTAAACCAATTTTTTAACGGCCGATATTACTGGCGCTCACAAGACCGCAGTGCGCCGCACAATGTTTACACTAACAGTGAGCTATTGCAAAAAGCAATGCGAGATAAATGGATTAATGAAGCATATGATTACGGCACCTGGCGTTTTAAAGAGGACCGTGTGTTAGAAAAACCCGGCCCGACTGAGATTGAAGTTGATTATTCGACCGAAGAATACTATGTACGCTGGGAATGGACTTCAGGCACAAATGAATATTTGCGCTACAATGACGGTGAACTGCATGATGATGCTGATGGTACGCAAATTAGAGCCAAGAATATTGCGGTCGTGCAAACCGAAGCATACATTCTTGACCGCGAGGGCCGGCTCAACCTGCGGACGCTCGGCAAAGGCAAGGCCTGGGTGTTCCGCGACGGTGAAGTGGTTGAAGCTACCTGGAGTAAACCGACGGCTCAATCAAGATTAAAGTTTTATGATGTGACCGGCCGTGACATTGAATTTAACCGCGGTTCCACTTGGGTGCAAATAATCACCAACCGCTGGGATTTGAAATGGAAATAATATAAAAAAACCAAAAATAATAAACGCCCCGCAAAACGGGGCGCTTTTTTATGGCGTGTTATTTCTTCCAACCGATTATCCGAGTTCGTCCGCAAAGATCGTCCAAAGTTCCGATTTCCTCCGCATTAATTTTCTTTAATAGTTTTTTGAGTTTGTCGTCTTGGGTGGGATTAATTTCCCAGAATGCTTGGAACGATTTTAAATGCGGCAGAATATCTTCAAGATCGTAAATCAGTTTGTTGTAAAAATAGAGTCCGTCTTTGCCGCCGTCCAGTGCTTCACGCGGTTCATATTTTTTTACGTCCGGCATTGAGTTCTGCCAAACGCGCGTCGGTAAATAGGGGAGATTGGCAATTAATAAAACATGAAGATTTTTTTTCCAAAAATCTTTACTGAATTTCTGCAATAGATCTGATTTGACAAAATCAACTTTGGTTCGGTTGATTTGGGCATTTTTTCGGGCAATGTTGAGAACACCTGCGTAATTATCAGAGCCAATAAATTTTGCGTCTTTATAATTTTTTGCCAGCGAGATTACGATCGCGCCCGAGCCAGTGCCCACATCGATCACGGTTATATTTTTTTTCTTGTTCTCTTTTAAATATTTAAGTCCGAGGTTCACCAGCATTTCGCTTTCCGGTCGGGGAATCAAAACCTTTTTAGTTACAAAAAAAGGCAGACGATAAAAGTATTTTATGCCGATAATGTAGGCAATTGGTTCATGGGCCCGTCGGCGCTGGACCAATTTTTTGTATCGGCTGAATTTTTGCTTGGCAATTGTCTGGTCACGGTGGGTAAACAAAAAAGCCCGGTCCTTATCAAGAACATGGGCTAATAAAACTTCCGCATCCAGCTCGGGTGAGTGAAGTTTAGCCGGCTTGAGGTATTTGTACGCCCATCGCAGGGCTTTATCTATCCTCATGCCTTTATTATACCATTACTCTTTTAATTGTTCAGCCCGGGCCGCTTTGAGGGTGTCAATAATCTGGCCGATCTTGCCGTCCATGATATCTGGGAGACCATGCCAGTTTTGCGAGACGCGATGGTCGGTAATCCGGTCCTGAGGAAAATTATAGGTTCTAATTTTTTCACTGCGGTCGCCTGAACCAATTTGCGAACGTCTTTTTTCTTCCAGCTCTTTTTTTTGTTTTTCCTGCTCAGCTTCAAAAATCCGGGCCCGAATAATGGCCATGGCTTTTTCTTTGTTTTGCAGTTGTGAGCGCTCGTCCTGACATGAAGCAACAATACCGGTTGGTTCGTGAGTAATGCGCACCGCCGAATAAGTAGTGTTAACTGACTGACCGCCGTGTCCGCCAGCGCAAAAAGTATCGATCCGGAGATCCTTTGGATCAATTTTTACATCAACTTCACCAACTTCTGGCAAAACTGCCACCGTGGCGGCAGAAGTGTGAACCCGGCCGCTCTTTTCAGTTTCCGGCACGCGCTGGACCCGGTGGCCGCCCTGCTCATATTTCATTGAACCGTACACATCGGTGCCAGTCATAGAAAAAATTACTTCTTTGAATCCGCCGATCCCGGTCTTGTTTGAAGAGAGCAGGCTGGTTTTCCAGCCCTGGCGTTCGGCAAAGCGTGAGTACATTCTGAATAGCTCAGCCGCAAACAAAGCCGATTCTTCACCGCCGGTGCCAGCGCGGATTTCAACAATCACGTTTTTCGCGTCCAAAGGATCAGGCGGAATCAATTTGGTCTCAAGCTTAGTTGCCAGTTCGTCTACAAGTGGCTCAAGCTTTTCAATTTCCTCTTCCGCCATCTTGATTATTTCTTCATCCTGTTCTTTTTCTTTCATTGATTTCGCATCTTCAAGGGCTTTAAGATTGTTTAAATATTCTTCACCAGCAGTCATCACGTCCTTAAGGCGATTATATTCTTTTTGGCGTTCTTGCAGTTTTTTGGGATCACTAAGCACGCCTGGATCCTGAAGTTCAGACTCAAGTTTTTTAATTTCCTTATTAATTTCTTCAATCTCTTTTTTGTAGTCCATATTTCAAATTATACTGAAAAAATCCCTATCGCGGGATTTTTCTGTGGGCATCTCAAAATTATAATAAATTGCCCGAATTGTCTTCAGTTATTTTTTAGCCTTTTTGGCCTTTGTAGCGGCGCGCTTGGCCCGCTTTACTTTTTTACCCTTTCTGGTAGCCGCCTTAGTTTCTTTAGCTTTTACTTTAGCCTGGAATTTCTCAACGCGGCGAGCCGTATCAACCAGCTTTTGTTTTCCAGTGTAAAAAGGATGACAGGCACTACAAAGCTCCACGTTAATCTCTTTAACTGTGGCGCCAGTAGTAAAACTGTTGCCGCAGGCGCAAATAACGCGGGCGTCTGGGTAATAAGTTGGATGTGTATCCTTTTTCATAACAGAGGGTATATTATCACAAAATCCAGAATAATGCAAGACTATTGATTTAGGCCTATTTATCTTATAAAATATACCCATGCTTACTTCTGAATTTAACTTCAATTTACCCCAAGAACTGATTGCACAAAAGCCGATGCGGCCCAGGGATAATTCACGGCTAATGGTGCTGGATCGGACAACCGGTGACATCGAACACCGTCATTTTTATGATTTGCCCGAATTTTTGCGGCCAGGTGACGTTTTGGTATTTAATGAAAGCAAGGTTTTTAAAGCCAGACTGATGGGTAAGACGGGAGATCAGGACGTTGAAATTTTTATGCTTCGCGGCAATGAAGCAATGTGGTCAGCTTTGGCGCGGCCGGCGAAGAAAATTGAGCCAGGCTCAGAGATAAAATTTGACCGGGGTTTGAAGGCGCGGGTTATTAAAAAGCGAGATCAGGGCATTGTGGAAATTCAGTTCAATCAATCAAGCGACAAGCTCATGGATACCATTGCCAAGATTGGTGAAGTGCCCACCCCGCCGTATGTCAAAATTCCGCCCCCAAAATTAGAAGATTATCAGACCGTATATGCCAAGCATCTGGGTTCGGTTGCCGCACCCACGGCCGGCTTTCATTTTACTCCTGAGCTTTTGAAAAAGATACAGCAAAAGGGGATTGATCTTGAATTTATAACTTTGCACGTTGGCTTAGGAACTTTTAGGCCGATTCTAACTGACAATTTGGAATCTCATGAAATGCATGAAGAGTTTGTGGAAATTGACACAAAAACTGCAGAGCGAATCAATCAAGCAAAAGAGGACGGCCGCCGCATCATAGCAGTTGGCACCACCACGGTGCGGGCGCTGGAAGGTGTGGCCGCAATTCATGGCGAATTAAAAAGTTATGCCGGTGACGTGAATCTTTTTATTAAACCTGGCTTTAAATTTCAAATCATCAAATCATTGATTACAAATTTTCATTTACCAAAGTCCACTCTGCTGGTGCTGGTCTCAGCTTTGGCCGGGCGTGAAAATATTTTAAAAGCATATCAAAAAGCAGTTGATAAAAAGTATCGTTTTTACTCATTTGGGGACAGCATGTTTATTGAATGATTGACATGTTTGTATATCATTGATATAATCTTGTTAGCTCAGTGCAAAAAACTGTGCTTGGAAGGGTGTGTCAGGCGGCTCGACTGCCTCTGGTCGCGTGGCGTGGCCATGCACAGTTTTGACCCTATCTTGAGGCCACTTGGCCTCTTATTTTTTTTATGCTAAGATATTATTCACGCTTAAATAAAGCTAAATATGCAAACAACCGAGTCAGTAACAATGGGTCATCCTGATAAAGTCTGTGATCAGATCTCAGACGCGATTTTGGATGAATATTTGCGCCGCGATCCCGACGCCCGGGTAGCGGTTGAAACATTTGGCGGCCATGGGGCGCTGATAATTGGTGGTGAAGTAACCAGCAAAGAATCTTTTGATGTGGGAAATTTAGCCATGTCAGTTTACCGCGACATTGGCTACCGTGATTCTTTGGAGCCATTTGTCAACATCGAATCCCAGGCTCCGGAAATTGCCGGCGCGGTTGATACAGGCGGCGCCGGTGACCAGGGGATTATGTACGGCTATGCTACTTTGGAAACGCCGGAGTTTATGCCGCCGGCCGTGGTAAAAGCCCGCGGCCTGACCCAGCGCTTGACTGACCTTCGGTTAAATCATCCCGATTTTTACTGGCTCGGACCGGACGGCAAAGCCCAGGTCACGGTCGACAAGGGCCGGGTGAGTAAGGTTGTTGTCTCAACCCAGCACTCGGACGAGATTAAACTTGATGAGCTTCGTGAAAAAATCATCAAACACGTGATTGCGCCGGTGATCGGTAGTATTGAAGACATTGAAATGATCATTAATCCAGCCGGCACCTTTACTCAGGCCGGATTTAGTGCCGACGCCGGGCTGACCGGCAGAAAAATTATGGTTGATACTTACGGCGGTCTGATTCCGCACGGCGGGGGAGCTTTTTCTGGCAAAGACCCATCCAAGGTTGATCGTTCCGCCGCTTACATGACGCGCTTTGCCGCCAAAAATATTGTTGCCGCTGGTTATGCGAAAAACTGCCTGGTTTCAGTGGCATATGCGATCGGTAAAAGCAAGCCAGTCATGCTTCAGGCGCGCGACGGCAAGGGCCGTGATCTGAGCACACTTGTGCGTGAACGGTTTGATTTTCGGCCGAAAGCAATTATTGAGCGCCTGAACCTCAAGCGGCCGATTTACCGCGACACCGCCAGCCAAGGCCATTTTGGACGGGAAGGCCTGCCTTGGGAGGAAATCACGAACATTTAATTTTGTGATATAATAAATCCTGTAATTTTTAAAAATTAAAAACAAATATGCAGAAGATATTTTTTGTTTTAGTATGCATCTTTGCCATGACAGTTTTACTCGGCTGCGGTCAGTCGCCAGTTGAGTATGAGTCACCCAATGACACTGTCTTTACTCCTCCGGGAGAACGAACTATTGAAGAAGAAACTATGCCAGAAACAAAAACGTACGCATTCCCAGGAATACTTCCTGACGAAGAGATTAAAAATAAGGTTGCCGTAATTACTACGCCCAGAGGCGAGATTACACTTGAGCTTTATGCTGATGAGGCGCCCAAGACAGTAAGCAACTTTGTCTATTTAGTAAAAGAAGGATTTTATAACGGCCTTACTTTCCATCGTGTTGAACCCGGTTTTGTGGTGCAAGGCGGCGATCCCGAAGGAACTGGTGCCGGCGGTCCGGGCTATACCGTTCCGGCTGAAATTGTACCGACCCTAAAGCATGTTAAAGGCGCCGTTGCCATGGCTCGCCTACCGGACCAGGTTAACCCGGAGCGCAACTCAAGCGGTAGCCAGTATTACATTACCCTTGACGAACAGTCATTTTTAGACGGTCAGTACACAATTTTTGGGAAAGTAATTAACGGTATGAGTGTGATTGAAAAAATCGAGATCGGAGATCAGATGATCTCAATCATTATCAAAAATAATCAATAATATCCATGCGAACGCGCCCGCCATTATTGGGAAAAACCGCCAAAGCAATTATTCTTACCGCCGTATTCTTTACGGTTGGTCTGGCCGTGTATTTGCAGTGGTTGATGCCGCGCGGCACGGCCAAGGAAATTGAACTTGTAACGCTCGAACAAAGAATGCCCACGCCCGATGAAGTGCGTGGGATTTATGTTACTTCTTTTGTGGCAGCCCAATATGATTTGAGAAACGAACTTACGGAAATGGTTGAGCGCACAGATCTAAACGCCATGGTAATCGATATAAAAGATGCCTATGGTTTTCTAGCATTTGAACCAAAGCGCACGGAGACGTTTGAAGGTGTGCCGCGGTCAAGTCAAATGGTGCCGGAGTATGAAGAGTGGTTGGACGAACTTCATGAAAAAGGGATTTACACAATTGCTCGCATGACAGTCTTTCAGGATACTGCTCTCGCCACCACCCACCCAGAGTGGGCGATTAGAAAATCAACTGGTGGCATTTGGCGCGACTGGCAGGAAAAGGGATGGATTGATCCGGGATCAGAAGAAGCCTGGGAGTATATTGCTGACACGGCGCGTGAAGCATATGATCTTGGTTTCGATGAGGTGAATTTGGACTATATCCGTTTTCCCTCGGACGGACCGATCAGTCAGATTGTTTATTCATACCATCGTGACGCGGAGGTGACAAAATACGAAACCATGAACGAGTTCTTTATTTGGCTGGATTCAGGCCTGCATTATTTACCAATCCCGCTCTCAATTGATATTTTCGGCCTGACTTATCTTAAGCAAAAACAGGAAGATGATATGAACATCGGTCAGAGGATTACCGATACCGTGGACCATTTTGATTATATTTGTCCCATGCTTTATGCCAGCCATTACACTGATGGATTTTTTGGTTTTGAAAATCCGGCCGAGCATCCTTACGAAGTTGTAAAAGAAAGTCTTGAAGTTGGCCATGAAATTATGGAAGAGGTTGGGGGAGTGCCAGCTCAGTCACGGCCGTGGCTTCAGGATTTTGACATGGGCGCGGATTACGGCGTAAAAGAAGTGCGCGATCAGATTAAAGCAGCCCGTGAAATGGGAGCAAGCGGCTGGCTATTCTGGAACGCACGTAACATCTATACCGAAGAGGCATATTACAATTTGGATCAGATATAAAAATCAACATTTTAAAAAAATAGGCTCGGGTATAGAAACCCGAGCCTATTTTATATTTATATTTCGTTAGTAGACCTCTTCTTTTTTTTCTTTGAAGAATGAGACCAGATCTTCAAGATATTCAATTATTAATTTAAACGGCGCCTCAATAATCACGTCCAAAATAAATACTAAGAAATTAATTTTAATTGATTTCATTGAAATCCAGCGGCCCAGACGAATGATCGGCAAAAAGAATAGATCGAAAAGCAGTCCAAATAAACCACCGCCGGTCTTTAACACAATCAGTTCGTGGGCACTGCGGCGGATGCGAATGCCAAAGAAACTGATCAAGGAAAGGAAGATAATAAAGATGGCGCCGCTCACCACATTAAAGTTTAACTGATGCAGGCCGTAAATTATTCCACCAATAATTGCGGCAAAGATTATTCCGTAAATAATATTGAAAATAGTTGTTACAAACCAGGTACGGCGCACCACGGTTTGTAGTACGAGTTTTTCTTGACGCTCCGGCGGCAAAAACACGATTTCTTTAAGCCCTTCAACAATCTTCTCAGTATTCTTTTTAGAGGGTACGCGCACGGTTGCACCAAAAATAAACATAAGGAAAGGCGGGAAGGTAACATTAAGAGCAATCGGCAGCCAGCGGAACTCTTTGGCGATATAAAGGTCAAACGGCACTTCAATTAAAATCGCCAATACCATTTTGGTAATAAAAATGTAGATTACACTGCGCACCATCGCTCGGCGGAGTTTGCCGCGCGATTCACGGTAGCGCTTCTCACAAGCTGTCCGAATTTCGGAGACAAAGGCATCCTGTGGTAAGAAGCCGGTTTTGGCGAGTTCGGGTTTTGAAAGAAGGACGTCACGCAGTACGTCAAAGAAAACCGTGTAGCGCCTGAAAAGGCGAAGTAGTTTTTCACCGACGGGTTTGCTGGTGAGCATTTCAATCTGTTCAATGGTTTTTTCAAAATCATGTGCGTAGCTTTCCAGATCACCCGGAGTTGGCTGTTTCCAGGCCGGCCAGAATTTTCTGAGCATTTCGTATCGGGTGATGCCGTGGTCGGCTTTCCAAAGTGAGCGGATGTTGGCAATAAAGAGCAGATAGTCTTTTTCTTTTTCACTTACTTTAAGATCGGCAAACTGCACCTTGTTTTTGATTGTTTCAAGCATGAAGTGCAGGAGGGCGCGGTCGCGGTCCTTGGGTGAAAGCGCGTCTTCAAGCTCTGCCGCCGCGGCTGTCCATAGCCACTCAACGTTTGATTCGTTAAAGGCTTCCGGCGCCAGGTCATTAACTTTTTCAAGAAAATAGAAATATTTTGCCAAAACCTGTTCAATGTCCAGGATTTTGGTTTCCGGCACCGCGTTGTTCTTGAGGTAGCCGCCGCGGATCAGCTCATGAATGAGCGGGCGGGCAATTTCACCGGCTTCGGCGCCCGGGTAGATGCGGCGTTTAAGAATCCGGTGGATCGCGTTCTTGCGCAAAAGGTGTTCATCCTTATAGTCAATAATATTTCTAAACCTTTCGTAGACATAAGAAAGCGCGCCAATTACAACATTGACCTGAATTTTTGCCGCGGTTGGCTCTTCGGCTCCGGCACGTAAGGCTCTCACATAAGTACTTAAAAATCTCTCCACGTTAGGAGAGAGCCTCACGTCGTTCTCATTTGTGGGATTGCCTTCTGGCATAACTTGCTTAAAATATAATGGAATAGGGGGGATTTGTCAATTGATTTTTCAACCGTAACAATATGGCTTCACGCCGCTAATTTAATATGTTACAATATTTATGAAGTATTATATTTAAGTAAAATATGGAGTGCAAAGACTGGCAGTCTTGTAAAACCTATGCAATGAGCAAGGAGGGAAGATGGCTTCTCGTATTACTGGCCATTATTTTTTTTCCGTTTTTCGTAATCGCTCTCCTTTGGTATTATCTTAGTAGATTTTCACGAAAATAATTTTATATGCCTAAAAAAGCCATTAAGAAAGCAGCGGTTGAGCCAAAAGCCCCGGTTGCCAAGCCGCAGCCAAAGCCAGGGCTGGTTTATACACGCCCCAAGTCATTACGATGGTCACCCGGAGGAAGGATATTCTGGACCGCCGTTGTTGTGTTTGTATTAACCGCGACTATTTTTGGCGGCGGAATGTATTTTTATCAAGATTATTTTTATTCAAAAAAAGTAAGCGAACTCAAAGAACTAATCCGTCAGTTGAGCGAGAATATTGATGTATTAATTCCTTTGGCCGGTTTGCGCAGTGAACAGGAGATTGAGGAGATAATGGCGTGTTCAAAATTAGAAATCAGTGAAGGCAAAGACGTTATTTTACAAAACGGCTCTCCGCTTGATTTTACGCAGGCTTCATCAAACGAAAATGAAACATGGGAAATTATTGACGCAATCCACGATAATAATTGCGAGCTTATTGCCTGGAGCGTTTTGGGCCAGAACAGCGTTGACGAAAGCAGTGTCGCCCGGATTTATATTTCAAATTCAGAAGGCACGGCAATAGATATTCAGGATATATATGAGAAAAATATAATGATATATTTGAGCGCTTTTCAGGGCGACAACATTATTTACACCTATCTTTCAGCCGATGAGGCGTCAATAAAGTGGTATGATGATCTTGCCAGACCAACAGCAATACTTAATATGCGCAGTGGTAAAATTGATGAGATGGGTGAAGCCTACGATGTTTCACCTGATTTGAATTTTGCGCTCATTAAACGCGACGGCCGCGATATTTTAATTGACGCTGTGGACAAGAGCGAGGTGGCCGTGCTTTCCCAGGACGGCAGTGACGAAGCGATTGATTATATTTTTTCTCCGGACAGCCGGGCGGTTGCCTATCTATTTTTTACGGGACAGGAAAACCGCGACTTCCTAAAAGAATATTATGATCTTTGTCCGGACTCGCCCGTTATTGGCGGCGTCAGGCTGTGGAATATCCGAAATCGCCAGCTGATTACGCTTGATCCGATTGAGGTGCAGGGAATGAGGCTTTTGAAATGGAATGAAGACGGCACACTTCAATATTCAAGTTTATCGCCTGAGGTTGCCGAAGATAGCCTGGTATTACCTTAAAAATCAATATTTTAAGCCCCGCTTTTGGCGGGGCTTTTTATTTTTTAAAGCTCCTTTTCAACGGTGATGTTTGGTGCTATAATCTGCTTGTGAAATCAATCATCAAAAATATGCATAAAATCATAAGCTTATTATCTATTATCGCCTTGGTTGTTCTTATGGGTGTGGGCTGTCTTGAAATAAAAACCAGCCCTGAGGAGGCCCCGATCGCCGTACCAAGTGACGAGGTAAAGGCGCCAACACCGGAGGACATTGGTGAAGAAGATATCTTCGAGGATGAGGAGGAGGATGGGGTGTCTGAACTTGATGTCCTGGTTGAGGAGGTTGAAACCATTGAGGCTGAGGCCGAAGTATTGTTTAAGGATTTTAAAAATATTGACACCAGTCAAGATGATAATTTAAATTTATAAGCATATGTTTAAAAAATCATTAATTATAGTTACAATCATTGGCCTGGTGTCGTGCGTAGCTCTGCCGGCTATGGCTCAGGAGATTGCCAGCGACAAAGAGGCAATCCAGGAATATGTTGAATCGAAATTTGAGACCGCCAAGATTGCCATTTTAAAGACCCTGGGCAAAAATATGATTGAGCGGCGCATCAATGCCCTGACGTATGCTAAGGATCTTTTGGATAATGCCCGGCTGGTGGCTGATGATGTTAAACAGGTGCTGGGCGACGAACTTGATGACACCATTGTCAGTCTAAAAGCTCTCAAGGATGATATTGAAGAAGAGGAAAGCCTTGAGCCACTTAAGCAAAAAGTTGAGTCAATCGTTACTAGCTTCCGCGTCTATCTGGTTCAGCTGCCCAAGGCGCACGGCCTGGCCGTAGTGAGCCATTACCGAACCATGTCAGTAAAGCTTGATGAAATCATAGAAAAGCTTGGTGATAAAATGGATGAATTGGGCTATGACAGCGAAGACACCAACGCATTGATTGATGAGGCAAAGGAATTCATATCATCGGCTTCCTTAAATCTTGATAAAGCCGAGGGCAAGCTTGATCAAATGGACATTGATTGGCCAAGTCAGGCCAGCACACTCAGTCTTGAGGCCCGCGAGTTTATTTTAAATGCCAAGGGTGATTTACGGGACGCCTTTACCAAACTAAAAGAGGCAATTGCTAAGATTGCGGCAGCTCAAGATGAGGAAGACGAAGAATAAATTTAATAAATTAATCCGCCTGAGGGCGGATTTTTTTATTTTATATAATAAAAGACCCCGCATGGCGGGGTAAGTGAATCAGTGTACTTGTTCGAGAGCGCGCCGAATCGCGAGCTCAACCTTGTCCAGGGCAGGCCGGACCGGGCCTTGCCGCGCTGGCACTTCGCCAATCTTCTGAAGCAGGCTGTAGACCTGCGTCAGCGGGTAAAGCTGGACTACTTTTTCAAAGTAGAGATCAAGTTCTCGCTGTGTGCAGTTGTTCTTGATTGTACCGATGATAATCGGTTTCCAGTTAACCTCGTTTATCAGATGGGGGCGCGGGCCGCCTTCATCAATATTGGGGAGCAGATTGACGAATTTCACCCACAGGTTGAAAAGATGCTGGTTTTGGGAGCTTCTTCCTGGCGGAAAAAGAAGAGACTCATTATGTATGTCCATGGTTTCCCTCCGTTGTCTATTATAGCAACTAAGCATAGCATAGTATTTGTTAATTGTCAACAGGGCAACGGAGCTTTTAAAAAATATTCAGATGTGATAAAATTTCTTTGCAATAATGCAATATATTGAATATGCGATATCTAATTATTTTTGTTTTAATTTTTATTTTTTTAATGGGTGCGGGCTGTGAACGCCCGAGCCGGTCGAATACTTCACCAGCCGGGACTGCTCCACAGATCCCAGCCGAATCTCTGATTCCGGCCGAGGTATATACATTGGATGAAATTGCCGAACACGCGTTACCTGATGATTGCTGGATAGTGATCGATGGCGTAGTTTATGATGTTACTGAATTTCCTTCTGAGCACACCGGCGGTGCTGAGGCAGTTACTAAGTGGTGCGGCCAGGACGCAAGTTATGGCTTTAACACAAAAGACGGAAAAGGCGAAGCGCATACCGCAAGATCAAAACTATTTTTAGATAAATATTTTAAGGGCAATCTGTCCGAATAAAAAGATTAATTAATTAAATACAAATTATGCCAGTAGAAGAAATGCCGGTTCCCACGCTTTATGACGATTATGCCGTGGGCGCAGACATGTGGGCAATGGGTGCCGGAATGAGCGCCTTATTCATCATTTTAATTATTTGGAGCCTGGTCTGGAAGGGTTTGGCCCTTTGGCGCGCCGCGCGAAACGGCCACACTGCCTGGTATGTGGTTCTTCTGATCCTAAATACTGCCGGAATTCTTGAAATACTCTATTATTTCATCTGGGGTAAACCAAAGGGTGAAAAACCGGGTGCTCCGACTCCGCCGCCAGCTGCATAGATCGATATTATGACCCCTGCATCCTCCTGCGCTCTACGAGCTTCGGAGGACCAATGGCAGGGGTTTTTTATTAAAAAAAGTCCCGCATTGCGGGACAGAGCAGATTACTCTATGGACTTGAAGGACTAGCCGTTCTGCTTCTCGCGACGAAGCTGAATAAGCAGCGCGAGTAAGAGAGAAAGACATGACAGGACAATCAGCCCCACCTTAAAGGGTTTCTCGTCCACAAGGATGAAAGCAACAGCCGTACTGACTCCGATTAAAGCACACAAAAATCTCATGTCCCCCTCCTTCCTTTGGAAGATTGATATCGGAAAGTAATAATATACAATCTATTTGGAATTTTGTCAATACTAATTTAACACCATTTTAAAATTATAAAAAAACTGATATCATATAACCAATGTTTATTTATGCAATACAAATCATTTGTTTTTTGCTTTTTGGTGTTTTGGCCTATGTGGCCTGGCGTCGGCACGAGCTTTGGATCTATTTGCTAGCCACGATCTATGCCGCACTTTTTGAAAATATTGATATTTTGGTGGTGCGTGGCCAGATCGGCAGTTACTTTTATGATGAGCGGTTAATTCTCCATATTATTGAGACACCGCTTTTTATTATTCTTTCCTGGGGAATAATTTTTTACAGCAGCTACGTGCTGGCCAGGGGATTAACAAAGAACTTTTGGGCCCAGGCGCTCAGTGTGCCGCTCCTCGCAACAATTATTGATTTTACAATGGATCCAATAGCCACCCAAATGGGGATTTGGTCATGGGTCGGCTATAACGAAGGTGACGGAATTCTTGGTGTGCCTTTGGCAAACTTTATGGGCTGGTATCTGGTGATATTCGCTTTTATAATCACGGTACGTGCCATTACTCATATTGAATTTTTAGGACGGTTTGGGAAGTATATTCTCATCCCGCCGGCCGCCTTTGCTGTGTTTTTTACTCTCTTTAGCGTGTTTAGTTCTTTTGCTACCACCACCGGCATATCAATAAGCAACCAGTTTATTTATCTGCAATTATTCTTTACAGTCTTTGCCTTGGTCTGTGTGACAAGCTGGTTGAAATTGCCTGGAAAATTAAAAATTCGAAGGAGCCATTATTGGACCTTACTGATTTCCCGTCTGCTTTTTTATGCTTTCTCAATTTACGGCATGGTAATTTATGGTTTTTGGCAAAATATAATTTTTCTAGAGCTCATTATTTTTGCCTTGGTGATTGAACTTGTTGCCAATATCAAATTTAAATTAAATGCCAAGACTTAGTGCATCACAACTTTACAATTTAATACAGTGCCCATACCGCGTTCATCTCGACATCTACGGCGACCCAAAAAAGAAATCGCCGCACTCGGATTTTTTAATGAAACTTATTGAAGATGGGGTAAAACATGAAAAAGACGTTATTTCCGACATTCCTTTTACTGAAGTGCCGGTTAAAGGAACTCTGGAGGAGCGTGCCAAGCTAACCGAGGAGCTGATGAAAAAGAAAACACCGTGGATTTACCAGGGTGTGCTTTTAAATAAAGATATGGTTGGCGTGCCTGATCTTTTAGAGCTCAAAAGCGACCACTATGAACCAATTGAAATTAAGTCCGGCTCAAACGTGAAGGATGAGTATGCTATGCAGTTGTGTTTTTATGCATATCTTTTGGGCCAAATCACGGGCCAGGGTCCGAAAAAGGGGAGAATAATTAACATTAACAAAGATTTTCTTGATGTTTTTGTTACCAGTTATTGGGAAAAATTTGAAGAGCAGCTTGACTGTCAAAAAAAGATTGTCAGCGGCAAAGTAACTGATGATTTGGCACTGGGTGCGGTTTGCAACAACTGCCATTGGCGCAAGTTTTGTGAATCAAAAGCAAAAAAAGCCGATGACCTTACATTAATCAGCGGTTTGAGTCGCTCAAATAAAGCCAAATTGATTTCAGCCGGCATCAAAACCCAGTCCCAGGCCGCGGAAATGGATATAAAAATTGCCAATGATATCAAAGGCCTTGGTCCGACGTCGCTTTTCAAGTACAAAGAGCAGGCTCAGGTAAATCTAGAAAATAAACAACGTCTGCAGAACGAGCCCGAATTCCGGCAGGCGCCGATTGAAATATTTATTGATCTTGAGGGCGATCCGCTTTTGGGCCTGGATTATCTGATTGGCATGGTAATACGTCAGAACAACAAAGAAGAGTATGTGAGTTTTGTTGCCCCAACGCCTGATGACGAAAGACAGATGTGGGAAGAGTTTTTAGATTTTATGTCTGGCATCAAGGGAGAATACATTCTTTATCATTATGCTGATTATGAAAAAACGCATTTTAAAATGATGTTTGAGCGCTACGGAGGTGATGAAAACCTATATAAAGAAATTGCCTACTCGCTCGAGGATCTTCTAAAGGTAATTAAAAAATCAATTACCTTGCCTTTGCTCAAATATTCATTAAAATATGTGGCCCGTTATCTAAATTTTGAATGGTCAGCCGGTGATGAGGCCAGTGGCGTTAATTCCATCCTTTGGTATCAGCAATATCTGGAAGATCCTGAAAAAAATAAAGACATTTTAGAAAAAATTATAAAATATAATGAAGATGACTGCCGCGCCACGCGCGTGGTCAAAGACTGGCTCATGACCTTGCAAAGTAAGGACCTTTTTAGTAAGTTATAGCTATGAAAAAAGTCATTATTGCAATTATACTGGTGGCGATTGTCGGAGTGGTGTTTATGAACCGGGTTAAAATCCGCTGGTGGGTTGACGATCTCCTGAAAGAACCAGTGCCTGAGGCAAGAACTGTTCAGGACTTTAATTATGGCTCAAGCGGTGGGGGCAATGTTTTACCAACCACGCTTTCTATGACCGAGGAAAACAGCTTGCCTTACGAATTCAACCTCAATGTACCGTTTACTTCTCAGGCGCCGCATAAAGAATGGGACGACATTCATAAAGATGCTTGCGAAGAGGCTTCAGTACTCATGGTTCATTATTTTTATAATGATAAATATTTTTCCGGGCCGGATGAGGCTGATGAAGAGATATTAGATTTTGTTGATTTTGAAAACGAATTTTTAGGATTTTTTGAAAGCACCAGCGCTGAAGAGCTGGCAAGGGTAGTGGAAAAATATTGGGGCTATGATGTTGACCTGATTTATGACTTTTCCGTCGACAACATCAAGCGTGCCGTATACAAGGGCTATCCGGTGGTGGTGCCGGCCGCCGGTCAGGTTTTAGATAACCCACACTTTCAAGACCCCGGCCCGCTTTATCACATGCTCGTGGTTAAGGGCTGGAAGGGCGATCAATTTATTACCAATGACCCTGGCACCCAGCATGGTAAAGATTGGCTTTATGATTATGATCATCTGATGAATTCAGCCCATGACTGGAACGGGGGAGACGTAGAAAACGGAGCAAAAGTGGTCCTAATCTTGAAACCCTAGCCCTGATTGGCTAATCTGATATAATGGAGGTATATGATGTTTAAGAGAGCCTGGGTCAGGGCAATTATTTTACTCTTAGTAATAATTATTTTTACAATAATTTTGGTAATTGCATTGCGCTGGCAGCTCGGACTTTCATTACCATTTATATAAATCTATGGTACCAATTGCATACGGACTACTTGCCGGAGGAATCGGCGGCATGGTGATGGCGCTCCTTATTCATATTGCGCCGCTTATTACCATCCATAAAAAACATTTACCTGACATTGACAGTCATTATTTTTTAGGCCGCCGTTTTAGTGCGCGCGAAACACACATGCTCGGCATCTTACTTCAGTTAGGACTGAGCACAGTCTTTGGCGGCATTTATGTGTTACTGGTTGATTATGGAATTATTTTTAAAGACTTTCATTATCTTTCAATTTTATTTTTTGGAGTATTGATCTGGCTATTGAAAGGAATTATTGTTTCACCTCTCTTGGGTATTGGTTTTTTTGGAATTAAAGAGAGTAAATACGCCTGGTTTGAGATGTTTGTGATTCATCAGATTTACGCTGTTATTTTTTGGCTGGCCATTCACTTGTACGTATAATTTGGCTAAAATAAGCCAATTTTGACTGGGGATAACTAACTATTGCCATTAAAATATACCCTGTTATAATATAACCAGCCGCAAGGAAAGTGCTTCGGTACCAACCAAGCGGTGAACGTTCGGGAAAACAAAAGCTCTCCATCAACTGGAGAGTTTTTGTATTGACCTGAACGTTTTTTTGTGTTTAAATTATGTTAATTCTTTAAGTCAAGGAGGAGGAATCATGAAATGGCACAAGTATTACGATTATCTGCGAATCCGCGTTGAAGACATCGGTGACGTGGATGAGTTCCTTTGGCTGATCGCCGCCAACGAAACAATCAAGGCTGACCTCGTGATCAAAGGGTTGAAAGAGCACGAGGAAGGCCAGAGTCCGCCGTCCATCGTGGCCGAGGAAAGCGTTGGCATGATAATCACCAAGATCGAGCCAACCGAAGGCAGTAAAAAAGCCGGCGTGTTCATCACCTTCAAGACGAACGGTCTGCTGCCCGAAGGAGTCTGCCACGGTATCTACACTGCCAAGTTCAATGGCAGTGGCACAACCGATCCCTTACCCAAGGAGATGTTCGAGGACGATGAAGTGCCCAAGGAGGCCGTTATATTTGCCAGCCAGTAGCTCAAAAGCTCACCAACTAAGGTGAGCTCTTTTTTTTGTGTCAATGTGCGGGTATGGAAACCCGCACTTATCATCTATCTTTTATACATCGCACCAATGATTGCACCATTGATCAGGTTAAGCACCAAGGCTTGGATAATCCAATAAAAGACAAGCTGCCAGGCAATCATCATGTAAATCGGCATTGAAATCATACCCACAAGTGCGCCAACAAGCCACATGAGCAAACCAAAGGTCAGACCCTTTTTTACGCCAGTGCCGGGGATGCCTTTGTAGATAATCGCGTAAACAAACACCCACATAAAGGCATGCAAAAAGCCGAAGGCAAAGCTGAGGCCAAAGCGCCAACCCTGCATCATGGTTTCGGCGTCATACGACACCACGGGTTCAATTTGGTAAACCCAGTTAAAAAGCCAGCCGCAGGTGAGCCAGCCAAATACTGAACCCACAATCAACAGAACCACGGCCGTTAAAATAAGTTTTCCCCAGTTCATAACTTTGTCTTAATAATTAACATCTTGTACAATTATATCATAAATATTAAATATTTTTTTATGATTATTATTGTCCGTTTAGTTCTCAATGCCCTGGCATTGCTTGGCATTGCCTACCTTATCCCGGGCATTCAGGTTGACAGTTTTTTGAGCGCGCTGATTGTTGCTCTGGTGCTTGGCTTGGTAAATGCTTTCATCCGGCCAATTATTGTTGTGCTCACCTTGCCGATCAACATGATTACGCTCGGCCTTTTCACGCTTGTAATTAACGCCTTTTTGTTTTGGCTTGTGGCGTGGTGGATTCCCGGGTTTGAAGTGCCGGGCGTGACCGAAGCGTTTTTAGGCGCCCTGGTGCTCTGGGCAGCATCATGGCTCACCAATGCCTTGCTCAAAAAATAGGATATGAAAAATTATTCGCGCCGCACCGGCCGCAAAGGTAAGACAGCGTATCGTACACCCAGTCGGTTAAAGTCAAAAGTACAGAAAAAATATGGCAAAAAGAAATAAACCAATTGTAATTTCTCTTGGCGGTTCAATTATGGTGCCGAACAGGGAGGTGGATAGAAAATTTTTAAAAGCTTTTATTAGCTTAATTAAAAAATATTGTCGACACAATGAACGTTTTATTATTATCACCGGCGGGGGTTCAATTACCCGCAGTTTTCAGCAAGCCGCCCGGTCACTGGGTGTTCGCAAACAAGAAGATCTGGATTGGATCGGTATCCAGCCAACGCGTCTGAATGCCGAGCTTTTGCGCAGCGCCTTTGGCCGGTTGGCTCATCCCGGGGTTCTTGTAGACCCAAGAAAGAAACACGTGTGGAAAGAATCTATCTTGATTGGTGCGGGCTGGAGGCCCGGCCGGTCAACTGATTATGCGGCCGTGGTGGCGGCCAAAGTATTTGGCGCCAAAATGGTAATCAATCTCTCTGACATTGACTATGTTTACGATCGCGATCCCAAAAAATATAAAAGCGCTAAAAAGCTGACTGAGATAAGCTGGCAGGAATTCAAAAAAATTGTCGGAAGTAAATGGGTGCCTGGTGCAAATTTGCCTTTTGGTCCAACTGCCTCAAGTTTGGCTCAAAGATTAAGAATAAAGGTTATCGTGATGAACGGACGAAGACTGGGAGAACTGGAGAAAGCACTAAAAAATCAGAAATTCAGAGGGACCATTATTGGCTAGCTCCTGTGGAAAATTGACGGTATTGACAAGTTTTTCATAGTGTAATATTATAGTCTCACAACCAAATCTGTTTGCCGTAGATAACGGGGGTCCTTCGGGACTTAATACATTCCCCGTCGAGGTAAAATCCGACTAAGCAGTTATTGTTTTGCTTAGAATTCGGACCTCGTTATCTGCGGCAAAACCGCAGATTTTTGTTTATTATAAAGGTCGTATTATATGGCAATTACCAAACAACACAAAGAACAAATTGTTACAAAACTGGTTGAGAATCTTGGAAAGACAAAATCAGTTGTTTTTGCTGATTTCCAAGGTTTAAAAATGCCAGAAATTGAAGAGCTTAGAAGCAAGTGCCTTGAAGAAGGTATTGGCTACACAGTTGCCAAAAAGACACTTCTTAATCTTGCCTTGGAAAAGGCCGGCATTAAGGATGTTGACACTAAAGTAATTGAAGGAAGCTTGGCCACGGTTTTTGGTTATGACGACGAGGTGGCGCCAGCCAAGGTTTTGGCTGACTTTGCTAAGACTCATGATGCCCTAGAAATCAAGTCCGGTATCTTTGAGAATAAACTCGTGTCTCGCGAAGAGGTAATCAAACTCTCTAAGCTGCCTTCAAAAGCAGAACTATATGCCAAGGTTGTTGGCAGTATCAATGCTCCGGTTTCCGGCTTTGTCAATGTACTGGCCGGCAACGTGCGTAGCTTAGTTTACGTTTTAAGCGCAATTAAAGAAACTAAATAATATATATGGCAGAAGAAGAAAAGAAAGAAACAACTAAAGAGGAATCAAAAGAAGAGAAAAAAGATGTTGAGGTTCCTAAAAAGTTCAAAAGCCTTGTTGAAGAGATTGAAAAGATGAGTGTACTTGATCTTTCAGAGCTCGTCTCAATCCTCGAAGACAAGTTTGGCGTTTCAGCAGCTGCCCCGGCCATGGCCGTTGCCGCGGCTCCGGGAGCTGGTGACGCCGGTGCTGAGGAAGAAAAGTCAGAGTTCAATATTGAACTAACTGACGCCGGCTCAAACAAGATTGCCGTGATCAAAGTTGTTCGCGAAATCACTGGTTTGGGTCTGGCCGATGCCAAAGCAATTGTTGACAGTGCGCCAAAAGCGGTTAAAGAAGGTGTACCAAAGGCTGAGGCAGAAGAAGCCAAAAAGAAAATTGAAGAAGCTGGCGGTAAGGTGGAACTCAAGTAAATTGGCAAAAACAAAAAATACTCCGTTTGCGCGGAGTATTTTTTTATCTAATTTTTTCGTGAACTATTCTTTATGTCCAAACTCCCAAACACCATTGTCTGCAAGAATTCTGATTTTACGGCTGGCTGTATCTATATAAAAGTCCTGGATATTATTCAGGCCGTCAAGCAGGTATTGGTTTTTTAAATTGCCGCTTTCTTTTTCCAGCACTACCACGCGGTTTTGGATTGGTTCGAGAATGTACAAATAGTCATTATTTTCATCCGTCCAGATTTTGGACGGGCCGCTAAACGCTGGGTCAACATTTGAGGGCGCCCAGCTTTGGCGTACGCCGGTGTAGAATTTATAGACTTCACCAGTCGACTTCAAAACAAATATGTTGCCGTCAATAGTAATTGAAACTGCGTTATTTAAATCCATGGTGGCTGACTGAATCCAGCCTGAACCTCCCCCATAGCCGGATGATGAATACCGATGTCTGAAGATTTGACCTGCTTCAGGATCAAGTATGTACAAATGGCGATTCCAGGTGGAAAGCGAGGTAAATTGTCTTTGTTCCTCAGCCACGGAAAAATCAACTTCCTGCCAGGAAAGGTCAACGATATTCACCTCAGAAACACCGGGACGGCCATCAATTATGATATATTCGTCATCATCAGATTTCACGAGCGTGCTAATTGTCTGTATTTGTTCATTTTCCCAATCAACTTTTTGCCAGGCCTGCTCAGTATTTTGCCAGGCAAATAAGGTTTTATTTTCATTAAGTATCAAATATTTATCAGGTGAAGATGCCAAATAGAATTTAAAGCTTAATGATTCACCCTGATCGCCGAGCGGCAGGTCGGCCAGTTTCTTTAAATCAGTAGGTATGACCACATGGCGCAGATCTTGTTTTAATTTTTCAATGTCATCAATCAGCTCCTGTCGAATTTGGCGTTGGTCCTTCTTTTTATCAGGCAAAGCCATTGCCAGAGCCAAGGCCTCCTCGACCAGCTCGCGGGCGCGGTCCTCATCGCCGTAAATCAATGAACTTTCAGCTTCGTCCTTTTTCTGAGTGATCTCAATCACCTGGGCATTATAAACTGCATCAGCCTCTTTTTTATTGTTTCGGTAATTAATATAAATAATACTCCAGACAAATATCAGTACAATAATTAAAATGACAATAAATACTGATTTATTCATCTTGCCGAGATTATTAAACCAGCCGGTACCGCGGTCTGCCGCACCCTTGATGTCAGTTTGGTAAGATTCAATCACTTCTTTGCGGCCGCCGCCATAGTTAGTAAGAAAAATAAATGAATTTTTGAAAAATCTGCCAATGCCGATCGTAGTTTTTGCTATCAGGGCGCCAAGCCAGACAAAGAAGCGAACAATTTTCTGCGGAATCTCCTTTGGTTCGGGAGCAATTTTTTCTTCATATTTAGGACCGGTCTTGGGAAAGATGCTGGTGATTGATGCGGTCACGCTTGAGAGAACCTTGGTAACCACATTGCTGCCGCCACCAATCAGATAGCGGCTCGTTTCTGCTTTGGTTGCCTCAAGATGCTGAAGTGAACCTTGAAAGTTTCTTTTGTCAGCCTCAGTACCGACCAGAACCACCTCTTCATGATATTTGATTATTATTGCGGTGTAGCCACCCTTAATATTTTCAGACAAAAGTTTATCACGTAAATGCTCAACTGCTTCGGCCGGTTTCCGGGTGGTAATAATCGGCTGCATTTCTTCTTGGGGAAAGTCAGCCAATAGCTCGGGGTTGGCCACCAGAATTACATCGCCTGGCTTGATTGAGCCGTACATCACGTTTTCAAAAAGTTTGGCCGGATTAATCTTTTCTTTGTCGCTCCGGATATTCTTGGTGAGCTCAAAGACCTGATAGCCTTTGGCAGTCTGCTTCTGGAAAAAGACTGTCTGGATTTCACCAACCCCGCTGAAAGACAATGTTTCGCCAGTATTTGCCGCAATAAGGATGTTGAGCTTGGAAAGATCAACCGGATTGGCTTCGCGGGCAATAAAATCTGAAATGCCTTTATTAATTACTTGTAAAGATTTTTCAAACTCTGCTTCGAATTCAAGGCTGTGTTCTTCCTGGTAGAACTTTTCAACGCTGTCCAAAAATCCTTCAATAAATCTCTCGTATACTGGGTGGATTGAATCGATTTTAATTACACCAAAAATAGAACCACCAGTATGCGTGGCTCCAGAAGGAATCTCAAAGTTAAAAACCCTGATCAAGTTCTGCCGATTTGAAGCACTTTCCAAGAACAGTTCGCTTATCAGAATTTCCGGTTTTTTTGCCATAAATTAGCTTTTATTGAGAGGATTGCGATATTTTGCTGCTTGTATTATACTATATTATACAATAAATCAAGATTTTAGAACAAGCCTTAAACACAGGCTTTTCAAAAAATCCTATGCTTGAACAATTATTTGGTTCAAACACAAGAGCGCGATTATTGAATCTGTTTTTACGAAATCCAGACAAGCCTTTTTTTGTTCGCGAACTTACTCGGCGCATCAAGGCGCAGATTAATTCGGTGCGACGTGAGTTAAAGAATTTAGAAGACATGGGGCTCCTGGTTTCGTACACTGATGACAAGGAGGGCGGCAAAAAGAAAGCCAAGAAATTTTATAAAGTCGACACGGACTTTGTTTTATATCAGGAGCTGCGGGCACTGATTCTCAAGTCCCAGCTTCTTTTGCAGCGGGATCTAAAAAGGAAAATTAATGACGCCGGCAGCGTGAGCTATTTGGCGCTGACCGGTTCGTTTCTCGGCCGCGAGGACATGCCGATCGACCTCTTTGTTATTGGCCGCATCAACAGCGATAAGCTTTCGCGGTTGATTAAGCGTTTTGAAAAATCACTTGGCACAGAAATCAACTATTCAGTCATGACCGTGAAAGAGTTTAACTACCGCCGCCAGATTACTGACAAGTTCTTATTCTCAATTTTAGAAAGCCCGAAAATCGTGCTCATGGATAAAATTGATGCCAGCTACGGATAACCTATGTATTTATTAATTGATATCACACCACGAGAAGGATTTAACATAGTGTGCTTTGAGCCGGACAAAACCGGGACTTTTTTTATTGATGAAAAATATTTTCCAGGCAACACCGACCGTCTACTCCATGCGATGAAAGAATTTGTGGGCGAGCAGGGGACTGAATTTAAAAAATTAAAAGGTTTGGCCATGTCGGCCGGCGGATCATTCACTGCCACCCGCACCGCGAGCGTGCTCATAAACACAATCGGCCAGATTCATAATCTAGTGGTGGCATTTGTTCCAGGGGGTGACCTGATCAAAGGCGCTCACCAGGCACTTACGCGCCAGAAGGGCTTTAAACCAATCGCGCCAAGCTACGCGCGTGAGCCCAATATTACCTTAGCAAAGAAAAAAGTATAACATGAGTGAATATACTGAAAAAAGAATACTTGAAATTATACCCGGCGGCCTGATTTGGGCGACCTTTATATTGGGTGTGCTGTTTTCCTTTATTCAGCCTCTCTGGGTAATCTACTTCATCATTTTATTTGATCTTTTTTGGGTGCTGCGTTTGCTTTACTTTATATTTTTTCTGCTTATCTCATACCGTAAGTACCGCAAGAGCACCAAAACCGACTGGTACACCAAACTGCGCGAGCTACCCGGCTGGGAAAAGCATTATCATTTAATATTTTTACCGACCTATGGCGAGCCAATGGAAGTTTTGGAAAATACTTTTACCGAACTCACCAAGATCAACTATCCCCTTGATAAATTAATTGTCGTGCTGGGCGGCGAGGCAAAAAAGCGCGAAGATTTTTTACCAAAGGCCGAGGAAATTAAATCACGCTACGCAAATAAATTTCACAAGTTGATGATTACGGTTCATGAATTAGCTGAAGATGAAATCCAGGGCAAGGGCTCAAACCTCAATTACATGGGCCGCCAAGTCAAGCAGTGGATTGACCAGGAAGGCATTCGGTATGAAGACATAATCGTTTCATCATTTGACGTTGATACCGTGACGCATAAAAACTATTTTGCCAATCTTACGTATCTTTACATGACCGTGCCTGAACCAACCAAAGCTTCATACCAGCCAGTGGCGCTTTTTGGCAACAATATCTGGTCTGCCAATCCAATTGTCCGCATCTCTGCCTTTGGTACAACTTTCTGGCTCCTGAGCGAGCTGGCCCGACCGGAACGTCTCTGGACCTTTGCCTCGCACAGTATGAGTTTTAAAATGTTAACTGACGTCGGATTCTGGCAAAAAGATATCGTTACCGAAGACACCAGAATATTTTTGCAGGGCCTGACGCACTATAACGGCAATTACCGAGTGGTGCCGATTCATTTACCGGTTTCCATGGACGCGGTAACGGGTGAGAATTTTTGGGAGGCAGCGAAAAATCTTTACAAGCAGCAGCGCCGCTGGGCCTGGGGAGTTGAACATCTGCCATATTTGGTTATGAAATTCAGACGCGACAAGATTATGCCTTTGCGCACAAAAATAAAATTTGTGTTCAATCATATTGAAGGTATGTACACCTGGGCCGTGGCGCCGGTTCTGATTTTTGCTTTGGGATATCTGCCCCTGATTGCCGGCCAAGGAGTAGCCGAAGTCCACGCCCTGTTTCAGAACGCGCCCTACACCCTTGAGATGCTGATGCGCATTGCTATGATTGGTGTTTTTATTTCGGCAATTTTGAGCATGACGCTTTTACCGCGCCGGCCGCAGACTTCGCCCAAACATAAATATTTAATAATGATTCTGCAATGGGTTCTTTTGCCCATTACTTTTGTGGTGTTTGGCGCCCTGCCGGCAATTGATGCGCAAACACGTTTAATGCTCGGCGGCGGATGGCGGCTTGGCTTTAACGTAACCGCAAAAAAACGATAATATGGCGCGAGTTTCAATCAACATTGTCACCTGGAACGCGATGAGGTTTTTGCCCGAGGCATTGGAATCAATTGAAAAACAAACCTTTGGTGACTTTAATATAATTATTGTAGATAATGGTTCAACCGACGGTACGGTTCAGTATATTAGAGAATATTATCCGCAGATTACGCTTATCCGCAACGTTAAAAATCTCGGTTTTGCCCACGGCCACAATCAGGCAATGCGTTTGGCAATTGCCAAATGGCCGGCCGAAGAGCTGGACAACCGCTTTGTGCTCGTGACCAACCAGGACATTCTATTGAAAGAAGATTTTTTAGAAAACTTAATTGCTGAGGCAGAAAAACAAAAGCAAGCCGGTTCATTTGGCGGCAAACTTTACAAAGCCTTCTTTTCTCAGGGTGAAGACGGATTTGAAGAAACTATTAAGTCAGACATTTTGGATTCAACCGGGCTTTTGGTATACAAGTCACGGCGGGTGGTTGATCGCGGCGCGGGTGAAACCGATCAAAAACAATATGATGAAGCCCGCGATATTTTTGGCGTATCCGGTGCTATCCCTATGTACCGGGCAAGTGCGCTCCAGAGTGTACGTTTTCGCGATGAGTTTTTTGACGATGACTTTTTTTGCTACAAGGAAGATATTGACTTGGCCTGGCGCCTGAGGCTTGCTGGCTGGCACAGCCGCTACGTGCCCGAGGCAATGGCCCATCATTACCGCGGCGCCTATTCACCTGAAAAATCAAGCTGGCTAAAAACCGTGATGGCTCGTCGCAAACGCTCGCATCTGGTCAATTTCCGTTCCTTTGTTAATCATTATTTTGTTTTGATTAAAAATGAATATTTTTCAAATATCCTGATTCATCTTCCCTGGATTATATTGTATGAATTAAAGAAAAATATTTACACCTTCTTTTTTGAGCCGAAAACATATTGGCAGGGAAAAGTACATGTTATAAAAAATTTGTCCCTGATGATGAAAAAAAGAAAATTCAATTTTAGTAAAGCAAGGGTTGGGGCAAAAGAAATGAGAAATTGGATTGGTTAATTATGGACTTAAGTTTAATCATCCTAAATTACAAAACAGTTGGTTTGACCCGACAGTGTCTTAAGAGTATTCGTCTGGCTAATCCTGATTTGGATTATGAAGTGATTGTGGTTGACAATGATTCTGGTGACGGGGTGGCAAAAATGTTGGAGGAGCAATTTCCAGAAGTAAAATTTATTGCCTCCTCACATAATTCAGGTTTTGCCGGTGGCAATAATCAGGGCATTGAAAAAGCACAAGGCCGCTACATCCACATCCTGAATCCTGACATAACGGTTAGCCCGGGGAGTCTGGAAAAAATGGTACAATATATGGAGGAGCATCCAGACGTAGGAATATTAGCGCCCCAGCTCCTGAATCCGGATAAATCAGTGCAATATTCATGTTATCGTTTTCCCAAGCCCAGTGTACCAATCTACCGTCGGACACCGCTTGGCAAAACCGAGCGTGGCAAAAAGGTAATTGACTGGTATTTGATGAAAGATTGGGATCATAATAATACTCGTGAGGTTGACTGGTGTCTGGCCGCCAGCGTGATGGTGCGCAAAGCGGCAATTGAACAGGTCGGGCTTTTGGATGAGCAATACTTTATGTATTTTGAGGATTGCGATTGGAGCCGCCGCTTTTGGCAGGCAGGTTACAAAGTAGTTTATTTTCCCGAAGCCAAAATGGTTCATTACCACGTCCGCCAATCAGCCGACGTGCCCTGGTTCTTAGGCCTGTTTCAAAAAATCAGCCGTATTCACATTGCGAGTGCAATAAAATACTTTATAAAATTTAGGGGGAAACAAAACCCTCGCAATAAAAACAAAAATGAATAACCAAACGACAAATTTTTATACTGAAGCTCCGCGTGAACTAAAACGGCTGCGGGTTGGTCCGCGACGCTGGCCATATTTTATGCTCTCAATATTTTTACTCTTGATCATTGTCGGAATTATTGCTGTGCCTTATGCTTTAGTAGGTTATGATGCATATGGCGACGCTCAGGCCGGACGCGTCAGCCTGGAAAAAGCTCAGGTTTTGGCAGCCGAACTCAAGCTGGATGAAGCCAAAGTCCACACTGACGACGCGGTTGAGCATTTTACGGCGGCCAGCCGCAAGTTTTCTTCATTTAAAATTTTGTTTTGGGTGCCCTGGGCTGGCAAGCAGATAAAAGCAATTGACAGCGTCCTGGTCTCGGGTCGTGAAACCTCAAAAGCGATCAGCGAACTTCTGGATCTGGCGCAAGATATTCTTGAGGTTTTTGAATATTCCGAAGAAGTGACTGAAGGTCTGGTGCCCGAGGTTGAAGAGACCCGGAGCTACATGGATCTTAGTCGTGAAGAAAAGCGGGAAATATTACAAAGAATTTATGAATCAGGTCCGCGGCTCGAAGAAGCCTTGATCCGGATTGACTTAGCCACGGAAAGCTTTAACCAGATCCCGCAAGGTGATCTGGCCGCGCCTTTGCGCGAAGCTATTGCGCCGTTTGCCGAAAAAATGCCTGAGTTTAAAAAACAGCTCAGCTTGGCCGTGCCGATTGTGAAAATCGTGCCCCAGCTGGCCGGTTATCCAGAATCAAAGACTTATCTTTTTCTTTTATCAAACAATGCTGAGCTTAGGCCGGCCGGTGGATTTATTGGCACCTATGGCATCTTGAAAGTTGCCGACGGTGAATTCGTGAACTTTGATACGCATGACGTTTACGCAATTGACGGACCGTCAGAAGAGTTTTTGCACGTCACCCCACCACCGCCAATTCATAAATATTTAAAAGTTAACAATTGGTACATGCGCGACTCTAACTGGTCGCCGGATTTTCCCACCGCGGCTGAAAAAACACTCTGGTTTTATTCCGAAGAGGCCAATGGAATATCTCAGCACCGCGGCGCGCCAATTCCCGAGGCACCGCTTGTTAATTTCAACGGCGTGATTTCAATCAACCCGACTCTGGTTGCAGATCTTTTGGGTGTGGTCGGGCCGATCACTATTGACAACCAGACGTTTAATTCAGAAAATTTAATTGACGTTTTAGAATATCAGGTTGAAGTGGCATTTTTGGCCGAAGGAATACCGCGCGCCCAGCGAAAGGAGATAATTGCCGTGCTCGCGGATGAACTGATGGACCGTCTCTTTAATCTGCCGGCCGCTCAGTGGATTGATGTTATCCAGATTATGGAAAAGCGGCTCGAGGACAAGCACATGATTGTTTATGAAAAAGACCCGGATATTCAGGATGCCCTGGTCGCGCAAAACTGGGCCGGTGAAGTCATTCAGACTGACGGCGACTATGTTTTGGTGATTGACGCCAATCTGGCGAGTTTAAAAACTGATCCATTTGTTGAACGCGACATTAAATATAATTTGTCTTTAAATGAAAATAATGAGCTTGAGGCAACGGTTACCATTCATTATAAAAACACCGCCACCTTTACTTGGAAGACCACGCGCTACCGGACTTACACGCGCGTCTATGCGCCCGAAGGCAGTGAGATAATTTCGGTGGCCGGCCATCTTAGAGATGACAGGCTGGCCAACCCAAACCTGGAACCAGGTGAAGTTGATGTTTATGATGAGCTGGGCAAGACCGTGTTTGGCGCCTTTACCTCAATTGAGCCGGGCCGAGAAGGCGAGCTCATATTCAGATATAAATTACCTGAAGATTTAAGCAATGATATTGTAAAAGGCCGGGATTACAGTCTGTATTTTCAAAAGCAGGCCGGAACCGCCGGCCATAGCTTGACTTTAGAGCTTGAATTTGATAAAAACTTAAAACAAGCCACACCGCCTGAACTGGAAGCTGATTGGGGTGATCAGACCTATTATCTTGAAACCGATCTTGAGCTTGACCGGAGGGTTGACATAGAATTTAAATAATTATGCTAATTAAGAAGATCGGCATTGATCTTGGCACAACCACGGTTCTGGTATATGTCCCGAAAAGAGGCATTATTCTTCATGAGCCGTCAGTGGTGGCAATTTCTACAGTTGATAAAAAGATATTGGCCGTAGGTAAGGAAGCCAAGGACATGCTTGGCCGCACGCCTGATACAATTATTGCCCGCCGTCCTTTAAAAGACGGTGTGATTGCTGATTACCGCACCACCGAAGCCATGTTGCGTTACTTTATTAATAAAGCATTGGGAGGGGTGCGTATTTTTCGTCCCGAAGTAATGGTGGCGGTGCCGGGCGGCATTACCTCAACCGAACGGCGCGCCGTAATTGACGCAACCATTGCCGCCGGAGCCAAAGCCGCCTACATTATTAAAGAGCCGGTGGTAGCGGCAATTGGTGCGGACATTCCGATCGGCAGTCCGTCCGGCCATATGGTGGTTGATATTGGCGGTGGCACGGCCGAGATTGCGGTGATTTCTTTGGGCGGTATTGTGGCGTCTGAATCAGTGCGCATTGGCGGCACCAAGTTTGACCAGGCGATTATGGAGCACACCCGCCGCAAATACGGCCTCGCGATCGGCGAGCGCACGGCAGAAGAAGTAAAAATCAATATTGGTTCAGCAATGTACATGGAAGATAAACTCAGTATGGAAGTTAAGGGCCGTGACATGATGTCTGGTTTGCCGCGCATTATTACAATCAATTCTGATGACATTACTGACGCAATTCAGAATGAGCTCGAAGGCATTATTGACGCCATTAAAGAAGTGTTGCAAAAAACACCGCCTGAGCTCTCGGCTGATGTGATGGACAAGGGCATGATCCTGACCGGTGGCTCATCACAGCTCAGAAACCTGGATCAGCTTTTCCGTGAAGCAACAGGTGTGTCTGCGTATGTGGCTGATGATCCACAATTATGTGTGGCTAAAGGTACGGGTATTGCCTTAGAAAACCTTGAATCTTATAAACGTTCAATATTCTCAAGTTAATAATCAGAAAATAGGGTAGAGATACATACCCTATTTTTTATTTTATAAATTCGCTATAATAATTTTATATGAAAATCGGTATTGAAGCGGCCCGGCCAAACCGGCCGCAAAAAACCGGCACGGAGTGGTATGGCTATCACGTAATTCAGGAAATGAAAAAGATTACTGACCAGCGCGATCAGTTTATTCTATATACCAACAATCCCTTGCATTCCGGGCTTGAAAAAATGCCTAATGATTCTTGGAAAGAGGTCCAGCTTAATTGGCCTCTGCCGCGTTTTTGGACTCAGGGCAGGCTGTCGCTTGAAATGCTCAAGAATCCGCCGGATGTTTTATATATTCCGGCTCATGCCATGCCAGTGATTCATCCCAAGCGCACGGTCGTGACCCTGCATGATGTCGGCTTTGAAAGATTTCCCGAGCTCTATTCCAAGCCGGATCTTTGGTACCACCGCTGGTCAGCCAAGTTTGTGATTAAGCAGGCGAGCCAGATAATCACGGTTTCCAATTTTTCAAAAAATGAATTGATCGAACTTTACAACGCCCCGGCAGAAAAAATTCATGTGACACATCTGGGTTTTGACCGCGACCGTTATCGGGTGATTAAAAATCAGGATAAAATCAATCAGGTTCTTGAAAAATATAAAATTAAAAAGCCGTACCTATTTTTTATCGGCCGTTTGGAGCGCAAAAAGAACATCCATCTCTTGGTTGAAGCTTTTGGCCGTTTTAAACAAAAAAATAAAGACGATCAACATCAGCTCGTGCTGGTCGGCCGACCCGGTTTTGAATATGAACGCATTAAAGAAATGATTCAAAGGTATAATCTTGCCGATTGGGTAATCGAACCAGGCTGGGTTAGCGAAGAAGATATTCCATATTTATATAATGGCGCTAAAATTTTTACTTTTCCGAGTGCCTACGAAGGTTTTGGCATTCCTTCGCTTGAGGCAATGGCCACCGGTACGCC
>JABAHP010001229.1_pt2 | contig 45804 bp, 40 predicted proteins | sample 7062081 | NCBI WGS metagenome assembly JABAHP01 (sample SAMN14534357, study PRJNA622989) | marine sediment metagenome | biome: marine biome [ENVO:00000428]; feature: marine pelagic biome [ENVO:01000023]; material: deep marine sediment [ENVO:00002113] | place: India: Gulf of Kutch | collected...
TTGGGCACGCTTGATACCTTTTCGAGCGTGTGGCGCCCCACCCAAACTACCCACCTATCGGTGTTCTTTTGCAAGTTAGTGACGCGGCAAAGGAAGGGTGGTGTCCCATTGGCGCCTCCACCTAAGCTAGCGCCTAGGCTTCGACGGCTCCCACCTACACTTCACATCCAAAACCGTATCACAACGACAGGCTGTAGTAAAGCTCCACGGGGTCTTCGCTTCCTTCTAGAAGGTACTGGACTGTGCGCCAGTAAGTCAATTTCACCGGGTTTCAGGCAGGGACAGTAGCGCTCTCGTTAAGCCACTCATGCAAGCCGCCAATTAAGCGGCAAGGTATTACGCTACCTTAAGAGGGTCATGGTTACCCCCGCCGTTTAACGGTCCTTCTTCCCTTTGAACAGGGTTTTCAGATACCGTCACTGGGCAGGATTCGGCGACCATACACATCCTTTCGGACTTGCGGTCACCTGTGTTTTTATTAAACAGTCGGAGCCCCCTAGTCACTGAGACCTGCTTTTCACAAAGCAGGCACCCCTTATACCAAAGGTACGGGGCTAATTTGCCGAGTTCCCTTGCCTGAATTATGCCGACACACCTTAGCCTTCTCAGCTAGGGGCACCTGTGTCAGTTCTCGGTACGGATTTTCAAGTTACATCTTAAATTAATTTTCACGGGCACTTGGGATAAATTTAATCCACCTCAATTAGTAGATTCATCACGATTTGATTAAGTTCTCACCATTACGGTACTCCCCTAACTTAATACGCTTGAACAGACAGACAAATCTGCTAAATCTACCCGAATGCGTCAAAATTTAAACAAATACTTGAAAAGTACAGGAATATTAACCTGTTTCCCTTTCGACAACTTCGGTTAAGAATTGCCTTAGGACCGACTAACCCTCGACTGATGAACATCGTCGAGGAAACCTAGCCCTTTCGGTGGTAGAGATTCTCACTCTACTTTAGCTGCTACTTTTGCCAGGATTCTCGTTCGAACGCGGTCCACTTGACCTCACAGCCAAACTTCTGCCCACGCACGACGCCCCCCTACTCAATCTCCTTTTAGGAGTGCTTATGTATCGGTGACTAGCTTAGCCCCGTCCATTTTCGGGGCAGACAACCTCGACCAGTGAGCTGTTACGCTTTCTTTAAAGGGTGGCTGCTTCTAAGCCAACCTCCTGGTTGTTTTGGGTTATAAACACTCTTTATCTATGACACTTAGTTGATACTTAGGGACCTTAACATAAGGCTGGGTTGTTTCCCTTTTGGACATCAAGATTACCCCAGATGCCCTCACTACCCTGAATCTACGATGATTGCACATTCGGAGTTTAACAAGATGCCGAGGAATTTCTTCCCCTAAACACCCAATTAGTGCTCTACCGCACAATCCATCTCCTCAGAGATCTACCTACGAGTAGTCTCGGGGGGAACCAGCTATTGCCAGTCTAGATTGGTCTTTTGCCCCTATACGCAGCTCATCAGAACGATTTGCACATCAGTACCTGTTCGGTCCTCCACCCCACTTTCATAGGGCTTCAACCTGGCCACGCATAGATCGACTGGCTTCGGGTATCGAGGTAATGACTACAGGCGAGCACACCCTGNNCTTAACCTCGCCATTACCAGGAACTCCCTGGCCCGTTATTCGAAACGGACGATAAGACACTGCTCCACCTTACGGTTTCGTTGCTTTCATGCCTTATCAGTCTGTAACCATTTGATTTCATGCTCTTTGCACCTCCCGCAAGGGGTACTTTGCAACTTTCACTCACGCTACTATTACGCTATCGGTCTCGAGTAGTATTTAGGGTTGGAAGTTTATGCCTCCCATATTCACACGCGATATCCAACGCATGCTACTCTGGATACTTAAAAATCTTCCACTGGTTTACCTTTACAGGACTATCACCCTCTATGGTGCCCCATTCCAGGGGACTTCAAGTTTACTAGTTAGGAAGTAAATAAGTCCAAACTCCACATCTCCTTATACTCTTCGTATAAGGATTCGGTTTGCCCTATTGGGTTTTCGATCGCCTTTACTAACCCAATCTCAATTGATTTCTTTTCCTCTGCCTACTNNGGATGTCCCATTAGGTAATCTCCGCATCAAAGGCTCCTTGCGCCTACACGGAGTAATATCGCGGCTTGGCACGACCTTCTTCAGCTCTCGAGCCGAGCAATCCACCAAATGGCGTAACAACTGGCTCAATTCACGTCCAGGTTGCGTATGCAATCCATTGAATGTCAATGGTAACGATCATTGATAATTATCGCATATACCTTCTAGATATGCTATATCTACGTTTTTTCCAACATATCCCACAGGGAACATGCTGGCCTTTTTATTTGTTGGAAAATCGATATGGACCGGATGGGATTTGAACCCATGGCCTCCTGCTTGCAAAGCAGGCGATCTTCCAGGCTGATCTACCGGCCCACGGCCTTCCGGTCTATGACCTCATGGTATAAATCGTTTTCTCGCCGGGTGCCAGCCCTCAGCAGGTATCGCCCAGGTGACCCTCCGGGATGTCCATGGGGTACTCCTCGGTGAGGCAGCCGCAGCACAGTCCCTTGAGCGGGAGGCCGATGGCCTCCTCGAGGCCCTTCATGCTCAGGTAGCCCACCGAATCGGCGCCGATTATCTTGGCTATCTCATCGTCGGTGCGGCCACGGGCGAGGAACTGGTCCCGGGTCTTCATGTCGATGCCGAAGGGACAGGGGGCCCGGATGTGGGGGACCCCGATGCGCACGTGTACCTTCTGGGCACCCGCCCGCTTGAGCATCTTCACGATGCGCCTCATGGTGGTACCGCGGACTATGCTGTCGTCCACCATAACCACCCTCTTGCCCTTCACCACCGACTTGATGGGGTTGAGCTTGGCCAGGGTGTCTGACTCCCGGGTGGTCTGGCTGGGGAGGATGAAGGTGCGGCCCACGTACCGGTTCTTCATCATGCCCTCCTCGTAGCGCATGCCCGACTCCATGGAGTAGCCCAGGGCGTGGGCGCGGCCGCTGTCGGGTACGCCGAAGACCACGTCCGCCTCAACCGGATGCTCCCTGGCCAGGATGTGGCCGATCTTCTCGCGGACGTCGTAGACCTCCGACCCGTGGATTATGCTGTCTGGGCGGGCGAAGTAGACCCACTCGAACATGCAGTGGGCGGTCTTCGTGCTCTTGGCGAAGCGGTGGGAGGTCAGCCGGCCCTTACGCAGCTCGACGATCTCGCCTGGCTCCACGTCCCTAAGGAGCTCGCCCCCCAGGGTGTCGATGGCAACAGACTCCGAGGCGAACATGTAGCCGTCCTCGATGTGGCCCAGGTAGAGGGGGCGGATCCCCATGGGGTCGCGGATGCCGTAGACGCTCTCTCCCACCTGCAGGCACAGGCAGTACGCGCCCCGAAGCCGCTTGGCGACCCGGGCCATTGCCTTGGGGACCGAGGGGTGGTCCACCAGCTCGTTTGCGAGCAACCTCAGGATGAGCTCGGAGTCCGAGGAGGTCATGAAGGCCCAGCCGCGGGCCTGGCGGTCCTCCATTATCTCGCAGGCGTTCACGATGTCGCCGTTGTGGCCCAAGGCCAGGTCGCCCACGTCGGTGGAGCCGATGAAAGGCTGCACGTTCTGGGATATGGAGCCGCCGGTGGTGGAGTAGCGGGTGTGGCCGATGCCACATGCGCCCTTCACCTCGTCGTCGCCCATCTTGCCCAGGACCTCATGAACGTAGCCCATGCCGCCCTTGAAGTTCAGCCTCTCGCCGTCGAAGCATGCGATGCCGCAGGATTCCTGGCCCCTGTGCTGGAGTGCCCGGAGTGCGTTGTAGAGGTAGGGTGCGACGGTTCTCGGCCTTCCGAAGGAGATACCGACGACGCCGCACTTGTCCTGGGGGGGCATGCACATGCCTCAGTGGCCCTTCGCCCAGGTGTAGTTCCGTATCTTGGCGGTCTTGCCGTAGCCACAGTGGGCGCAGACGCCCTTGGTGGCGTGATAGGAGTGCCTGCCGCATCGCCTGCATCGTATGTGCGTCTTTTTGGTCCGCTTGCCTCTGGAAGTGGTCCCCTTGGTCATGCGACTGGCCTCCTCAGGTGGAAATGTAGATCACGCTGTCGCCCCTCAGCACGGTCATCTCGTGGGTGCGCACCTTCTCGCCGTCGTGCAGCTCGTCGGCGCCCTTGAGGACCAGGTTCATGTGGGGGTCGTACCCGTCCAGCACGCCCCTGTACTCCAGCTTGCCGCGGAGCTCCACTATGACGCGGGAGCCCATGGTCTTGTTGAGCACAGTGAGGGGCTTGAGCATGCTAGGCACATCCTTGGGCGGGGATGGAACAAGTACTACTTAAGGCTTGCCGGGTAGCAGCGGGGCGGTTAAGGCCCTGGCCACCGTCAGTTCGTGCCTATCAGGGAGCCCACCCGGGGACCGATGAACTGCCAGATGATGAGGAAGAGGATGAGCAGGGATATCGTCATCGTCAGCCTGGTCGCCATGGCGTCGATGTCGTCCCGCTTCCGTGTCGGCTTGAGCTTCTGGATGAGCCAGCTGAAGCCGTCGCGGAATATGTAGCCGCCGTCCAGGGGTATCGCGGGGAGGGCGTTGAAGATGCCCACCATCAGGTTGAGCCAGAAGATCCAGTAAAGGAGGTTGGCCGTGACCCAGAAGCCAGAGTCGCCCAGGGAGGCCAGCGGTCCCGTCACCTCGAAGGCCTGCTTGATGCCCTGGGACGGGGGCTGAAGCGGCGGGTTGGTGAACGGGAGGGAGATGTAGAAGAACATCATGTCCCTAAAGCTCATCAGGTCCTCCACGTAGTCCATGGGCCTGGAGAGGGCGTCGGGGTACTCCCCCGCGGGGACCCTGTAGAAGAGGTAGGCGCTGGCGCCCAGGTAGCCCTGGCCGGCGTAGTCCTCTCCGTAGACGTCCCCCTTGTCCCACAGCTGGACGGAGGCGTCGTAGGTCTTGCCGTCGTTCCACCAGGTCAGGCGCACCCTCTGGCCAGCGATGGTGCGTTCCATGGTGTCGGTGTAGTCCTCCACCTCCTTGAGGACGGAGAGGTTCTCCTCGTCTGGACCCAGGGGTGGCCCGTCCAGGGCCTCGATGCTCAAGAGTGTGCTCCAGGGCACTATGCCGGAATCGTTGGCCGGGGTGCTCCTCTGCTCGGGCGTATCACTGCCCTCGACCTCGAACTCGTGCCATTCCACGATCCTTCCCAGGACCACGCCCTCCTCCGCCTGCTCGACGGAGCCCATGAAGCCCCAGGCGAAGAGCATGACCACCAGGAAGGCGACGATGATGTTCGTGGCGGGGCCCACGGCGAAGACCCGGCTGCGCCGTCCCCTGTCCACCTTGGCCAGCTGGTCCTCGTCGGGCTCGACGAAGGCGCCGATCGGGACGACCATATAGAGGAGGCCCAGGGACTTGACCGTTATCTTGCCAACGCGGGCCAGGATACCGTGGGCGAACTCGTGCACCAGCATGGCCACCGCCAGGCCGAAGATGCCGTACCATAACGGTATCACCGGGTTGATACCGGGGATTCCCAGCATCTCCTGGGGCTGTATGATCCCCGGAGGTATCCTGATGACGATGAGGGACTGCCAGAGCAAGAGGGCGAACATCAGGAACATGAACACCAGCACGATGCCGATGGCCACGTTGCCGTACCCCGTCCAGACCCGTACGCGCCGCCGCGACTTGCGCTGCTGCCGGTCGAAGTCGGGGGACCGCTCGATCCTAGCCTGCTCCTCACGCAGGTCGGAAAGTTCCAGCTTGATGGTGGAGACCTTCTGGCCCACGGTGTCCTGCTTGTCCTTAGAGATGGCCAGGATCTCCTCCAGCTCCCGCGACACCTCCTTCCCGTCGGCGTCCTTGAGCAGATCGCGGAACTTGGACTGGGGCGCCACCAGGTCCTCGCGGGAGCGGAGCTCGTAGGTCAGCTCGTTGACCCGCTCCTCGTCGGCTCCCTCGCCGGCCTTGAGCAGGCCGTCCCGCTCGGCGGCGATGCGCCTGTACTCCTGCACGACCTCGACCAGGTGCTCGTCGCCCTTGGCGGTGTCCAGCTCCTCGGTGGCCGCCTCCAGCTTCAGCTCCAGCTCGTCGATGCGCTTCTTGACCAGCTGTATCTCGGTGGCCCTGCCTGACATCCGCTCGATCAGCTCCTTGCCCCTCTGGGTCCGCCACATTATGATGAAGCCCAGGGCGAGGGAGGCGTTGTGCCTCTCCAGCCAACCGGTGACGCTGGCCGTGTAGATGAGGGCGAAGTAGATGACGAAGATGAGGATGGTGATCCATAGGTAGATGTTCATGGGAACACGCAGGTATTCGACCTTTCGTTTATAAAGATGCTGACGTCAATGGTCGGGGACCGAACGAAGCGGGCCGCTATTGGTCCATGGAAAAACGGGTGATGGGACCCCGATCGGGGTCCCGCGCCCTGCGACCCATGGAATGGATGACTACTCCTCGCCCTCTGAATCGCCGCCGATCTCCTTCTTGTCCTCGGCCGGGGGTTCCTCGCCCTGCTGCTTCTTCATGACCTCGAGCTGCTTCTCCATGCTCTGGATCTGCATCTGCTGTACCTGCTTGGGGTCGATCTCCCTGAACAGGTCCTTGACCTGGAATAGGTAGAAGATGATGACAAGGTTGACGACCAGCTGGATCGCCGGGATGGCGTAGAGGTACGCCGGAACCCCGTCGGGGTACCAGTCGGAGTAGGCATAGGTGCTGGCCAGGTTGCCGATGGCGAACAGCAGGCCAAGGATGGCCAGGAGCAGCGCCCAGAACCAGAACTGCCTCATCATCATGAACAGCCCTGCGCCTATGCTCAGGTAGAACAGGACCACCAAGAAGAACGGAATAGCGCAGCACACCGTCCCGAACTCGAAGTCCACCAGTCCCCAGAAGATGACCACGAGGATCTGCACCGCGGTCACGCCCGCCATGATGAAGTACATCATAGCAAGGATCGTCACGCCCATGGGCCGCTCCTTGGGCGGCGTCACCTGGCCTGTCTTCGGGTCTATCTTGGCATAATCCGGTTTACCATCAACTCCCATTCTATCCTCCCTCCCGAGGGTTTTTTGGTATGCCTATGGGGGGGTAATAACGGTTCCTATCGACCATGGGGTCGCTGCTCGACCGGTCCAAGGAGCTGACCCAGGGGTGGGAGGAAGGGAAGATGGAAAGATGCCCAGAGCTGGGTCCGGGCATCTTGTGGCCGTGCGTATCGGCCCGTCTACCTGAAGTACTCCTTCACCTTGAACAGGTACACGATGATGATCAGGTTCAGGATCAGGTTGGCGACGGAGACGTAGTTGCCTCCCGCAGCGCCTCCAAGACCTCCGAGCAGGCCCAGGATGGCGAAGACCAGACCGACGGTCCAGGCCCACGACTTCATCGCGAACAGCCCCATGGCCACCAGCAGGAAGAACACGCCGAGGAGCAGGAACGGGGCGGTGCATATGAGCCCCGACATGCCACCCAGCGCGGTCCCGACCCACATGAGCATCGCTGCGCCCACGAAGGCTACTATCGCGTTGAGCACGTAGAGGATCGCCAGCAGCGTCACTCCTGCCGGCCTCTCCCCCGGCGGCATCGCGCCAGGCGGTGGGTAGGCCCCCGGCGGAGGAGCACCTCCTGGCGGTGGTGCCGCAGCCGGTGGTGGTTGCCCGTAAGGATCAGCCGGTGGAGGTGCCTCTCCTCCACCCATTGGTTCAGTTCCAGCCATTCGAAAACNNTCCCCGGCACGATAAGGCGCGTCGGGCTAGATATAGGTTTGCGTGGGAAAGGTACCGTCCAGGGGGTGCAGGTTACCGGTCCCGGCTCCACAGGTCGTCGGGCATGTCGTCGTAGATGGAGGAGAACTCGTCGGTCTTCTTCTTCATCTCCTCCTCCTCCTTCTCACCACGGGCCAACTCGAGAATCTTGCGCTTCCTCAGCATCCAGTAGTGTATGCGCCAGACCTTGCCCTTGAGGATGTAGATCTCCTCACGCTCGGTGGTCAGGAGCCCCTCCTCCTCCAGCATGTAGAACACGTCCCGGTCCTCGGTGTGGAGGATGTTGTCGATGATGTAGTCCGAGTAGCCGAAGAAGTTGAGGAGATAAAGGGCCAGCTTGGATATCTCCTCCTCGCCCATGCCCTTCTCGCCGAGTATCTTGGTGAGGGCGACGACCAGGTCGTCGTAGGTGACGACCGTGGCCGCCAGCTCGTCGGAAGAGGTGGTGATGACGTCCTCGTCATCACCCTCCATGAAGGTGAGGTCGTGTTCGTCCGAAGGCATGTCCTGCATCCCAACCGTGAGGGGGCCGATTCTACTAGAGCCATCAACCCCCGGGCAAAGCTTATCTGACTCCGAAACGCTGTACGGATATATGTACTCTATCGCTATGTCCACGGCCCCATCCAGGGAGGTGGCGATGGCCCTCGCGAAGGCGCTGGTCGACCGCCGCCTCGCCGCCTGTGTGAACGTGGTGCCCTGCTCCTCGGTGTACAGATGGGAGGGGGAGGTGCAGGAGGAAGAGGAGTTCCTCATGATCATCAAGACCCGCCGCACCTACATCGACGACATCCGGGATCTCCTTGAGAAGGAGCATCCATACGACCTTCCCGAGCTTGTGGCCATGGAGGTGGAGGACGGCGCCGCCGGGTACCTGAACTGGATTAGGGACGAGACGGAGATGTGATGCCAGGGGTACAACGGACGGGAGCCTAGCTGCCCCGGTCCACGTCAGGGGGAGGGCTGTACACCCCTACGAAGTCCTCCACCACGCCCTGGGGGTCCACCAAGGGTGCGGTCTCCTCGCCCCTGTAGACGTCGACCAGGTCCTCGAAGAAGAATATCTCCGAGTTGGAGAGGTTGGCCAGCAGCATCCCACCCCAGGTCAGCTTCTTCAGCTTGGTCTCCCCCAGCTCCCGCAGGTACTCCTCGTCGGTGTCGTCGAAGTTGAAGGCAACCAGGATGACCGACGTGGCACCGAAGTGGTCGCAGAGGTACGCGCACCTGTCCCCGTCGGTGAAGCCCCCGAAGTTGTGCACATGCTCGATGGGGGTGGACTGGGTGGTGCCCAGGAGGCGGCCCTCGAACCTGGGGACCCACTCCTTCACAGCGTCCTGGTTGTCGCCATGGGCGTGGACCACGACGATGGCCCCCTGGCGGTTGGCCTCCACCTGGTCCTCCACCTGGCCGTCCAGGTCGGTCACGATGATGTGGGGGAGGATGCCCCGGTCCATCAGCTTGGTCGTCGCGCCGTCTGCGGCAACGCGGAGGCTGCGGAAGTCGAAGCCCGCGATGTCCTCCACCAGCGAGGGACCATCACCGAAGACGAAGACGTGCTGGCCCTTGATCATCTCCCGCAGCTCGTCGAGAGGCACCAGCTGGTCCTCCCGGTCCGCAAGCATGGAAGAGAGCTGGTAGGCGACGACCTCGTCACGGTCCCTGTCGTAGCCCATGGACGCGATGACGGCCTTGTAGTAGCTCTCCCATTTCTCGAACTTCAAGAGGAGCCCTCGGGGGTCGGGCCTATGGTCGTGCTACTTGAAAAACCCTCTTTCAAGGACGCGCCCGGGGCGATGGTGGATGATGGATATCCCGAGGCGAAGATAAGGTACCCATGCATCGAAGGGTCCATGGACCCGACCGTTGGAACCGGCCCAATGCTCCACTGTCCGGACTGTGGGAGGTTGACGGACCATGACCTCTTCAAGAAACCGTCGGACCCTTCCTTGGGTTCCGTCTGCTCCAGGTGTGGCCGGGTGAACCATCCTCCCTTCGACGGGTCATGCAAGCACCGTCACGCGATACCCGACCGGGCAACAGTTAAGTAGCAGCGAGCGCCATCGGTTCGGCAGGTGGGGACATGGAGAAACGTGTCGCAGGTGGAGTGCTGATACTGATTTCGGCGATTTCCGGGTTCATCACGGGCATCGCGATAGTAGCCACTGGATCGATGACGTGGGGCATACCGGGGATGCCGGCCGAGGCCTCCGGGGCCCTGACCGCGTGCGGAGCGGTGTTCATCATCTTCGCGATCATCGCGATGGTAGGCGCAGTGGCGGCCATCAAGGGCTCGTCATGGGGCCTAGCCGTCATCGGCGGAATATTCGCGATCCCGACGGGATGGTTCATCATCGGCCTCATAGGCCTCATCCTGGTGGCCATATCGAAGGACGAGTTCGGGGACCAGCCTCCCCAGCCGGGCTACTATCCCCCGCCGGGGCAGTATCCGCCGCCGGGGCAGTACCCGCCACAGCAGCAGCCGCCGGGGCAGTACCCGCCGCAGCAGCCACCGCCGGGACAACAGCCTCCGCCGCCGGAGGCCCCTCCGCCAGCGGCCCCGGAGCAACCTCCAGAGATGCCAGTCGAGCCTCCGAAGGAGCCCGAGCCGTAGGTCGAAGGCGAGCCCTCCTGGGCAGATGCGGGGTGCCGTAGACCACTGGCCCCCTGACATGGGTAGCGAAACGTATATCTAGGGGAACCCCTTTCCCCGGTACCCCAGGAGACCCTGACATGGGAAACGTACGACCCACGTACATCAAGCGCGTCGCGATATCGCTGCTGGCGACCTACCCCCAGTTCTTCAGTGAGGACTTCCAGCACAACAAGATAATGGTCGGGCGCGTCACCGACGTCTCCTCGAAGAAGATGCGCAACCGCATCGCGGGCTACATCACCACCTTACGGCGCAAGCAGATGCGCGACATGTGAGGGTGCCCTTGCTTCCACGTTCACCGATGGCCCAGCCGCGGTGCCGTCTCAACCGGTGTTCCACCAGCTCAGGAACTGCCCGAACACCAGCGGCAGGAGGGGAAGCATGTCGGATGCCAGCATGGAATGTCCCATCTGCTCCCTGGCACCGTCGCCCGCCGCACCCGCGATGAAGGCGGCCGTGCGGGCGGCGTCGAAGGGGTCCATGCCCTTGGCGAGGAGAGCCCCCACGACCCCCGAGAGCACATCGCCGGTCCCGCCGGTGGCCATCGCCGGATTGCCGTTGTCGTTTAGCTTGACCCGGGCACCGTCGGAGATCACGTCGATGGGGCCCTTGGCCAGGACCACACAGCCCAACCTGTCCGCCAGCGCCCTGACCGCCTCGGCCCGGGGCTCCAGGTCGACCGGGATGGGGCTTCCAGAGAGCCTCTCGAACTCGCCGGCGTGGGGCGTCAGCACCGCCCCTGGATGACGGGGCGGCTGGCCCTTGTCGGTCAGGGCCTTCAGTGCGTCGGCGTCCACCACCAACGGCTTGCCCTTCTCAGCCATCTTCCTGTAGACCAGGTCCACCAGCTCCAGGGAGTCGGGGTCGTCCCCCATCCCTGGTCCCAATACGACGGCGTCACAGCGCTCCTCCCATTTCAAGGCGTCCTTCAGGCCCTGGGGTGAGAGCTTCCTCGTGGCGGTGGTGCCCACGGGCTCCACTATGAGGTCCATCGAGTACCCCTTCACCACGTCGGCCACCGCCCCGGGCACCGCCACGTACACCAGGTCGATGCCGCACCTGTGGGCTGCCACCGCGGCGAGGGAGGGGGCGCCCGTGAAGGGGCCGCCGCCGATGACCAGGACGTTGCCACGACCACCCTTGTGGGCGTCGGAGGGGACCACCGGTATCAACAACAGCTCTCCAGGGCCCGCGTACCTCTCGGCCTCCTCCGGGATGCCTATGGGCTTGACCACGATATCGCCGCACTCGGGACCCATGCCGATCTTGGGGGCGTGGAAGGTGACGGTGGACTCGGGTGTCACCGCCAGCTCGCTCCCCCACCCGGTGGGGATGTCGACGGACACGATCCGCTTGCCCGACCCGTTCATTGCCCGGACGGCCACCTCGTAGATGTCCCTGGGTGCGCCAGACATACCGACGCCGAGCATGGAGTCGACGATGATGTCGGCATCTAGGACCTTCGTCTCCAGGTCCTCGCCCGCCACCGAGATGGGCACCCCCACCTCCTCGGCATGGCGCAGGTTGCCGCGGGCGAGCTCCGTCCGCAGGCGCTCCCGCGACCTCATCAACACCACCTCCGGCTCGGCCTGGTTCTTCAGATAACGGGCTGCGACGAAGCCGTCGCCACCGTTGTTGCCCGAGCCGCACAGGATGAGGATGCGCTTGCCAGCTCCCCCCGTGTCGATGATGTGCTCGGCCACGCCCTTGCCCGCCTCCTCCATGAGGTGCTTCGTGGAAACGCCCCGGTACTCTGAGTTGGCGTCGAGGACGTTGACCTCGACGAAGGTGATGGGTTCCATGGTGCGGTCATTCGCGCCCGGTGTAAATAGGGGTTTCGCAACGGCTCAGGGTCTTGAGAAGAAGGTATATAAGGCTATATAAGCGGGCCCGCCCGTTTATATATCCAGGGACCGACATGTCAAAAGGTGCTCCAATCTTAATATATATACTCGGGGTCCAAAATAGTGGTGGAAAAAGGAGATGGTTGAGAAGACGGATGGAACGAGTTCCCTCAATTCTTCTTCAGACCTAATCTCCCCAGAACTGAAGACCATATGTGACATTCCCCCCTCCCCCAGAATCCCTTGATGGTCCGCCTTCGCCCCTCCTTTTTCCCCCCATCCTCGACCGTCCAGGCAACCCTTTTCTCCCATGCGCGCCATCGGGAGGTCGTGCAACCACCCAGGTCCGACTACGACAGCATCTCCAGCTACTACGACGACGTCCGGGGGTTCGGCCTCGACTACTACAGGGGCTGGCTGGGCCACATCCTGGCCCACGGCGACCTCACGGTCAGGAAGAGGGTGGTGGACATCGGCTGCGGCACGGGCAGGTACACCGTCCACATCCACGGCGCCCTGGGTCGCCCCGTCGTGGGGCTGGACCTCTCGGCCGGGATGCTGGGGAAGGCCCGGGAGAAGGTCGACGGGGGGTCCGACATCCGCCTTGTGAGGGGAGACGCCCATCACCTCCCCTTCCGCGACGAGGCCTTCGACGCCGCCGTGCTGATCCTCGTCGTGCACCACATTGAGGACCTGGGGGCCTTATCGAAGGAGCTCCATCGCGTGCTGGCGCCTGGCGGTCGGGTCCTCTTCATGACCCGGAGCCATGAGGAGATAGAGGCCAGCTACATCGCCATGTTCCCGGGGGTCCTGGAGATCGACCTGGCCCGGTTCCCACCCATCGACCGTCTGGAATCGGTGCTCGAGAGGGCGGGCTTCGTGGGAGTGGCCCACGAGAGGGAGGCCAACCTCGGCTTCACCATGACCCGCGAGCAGGTGATGGACCGGGTCGACGGGCGCTTCATCTCCACGCTGTCGCTCATGTCAGACGCGGAGTTCGAGGCGGGGAGGGAGGTGTTCGCCCAGCGCCTGGAGGAGAGGTACGGCGACGGACCCGTCCCCACCGCCACGTTCACCTTCGTACGCGCCGACGTGCCCGACGGAAAGGCTTAATGCGCGAAGGTTCCATTCGGCCCCCCGGTGGCCCCCATGGATGCCATGCACAAGGTACTGGAACTGCGCCCGCCCAACGCCCTGGCCAAGCTGGGCGACGACTCGAAGGTGTGCCTGCTCAACGGCAAGGACGTTGTCCGCGTCCTGCGGGACGACCCAGTCATCATCATGGCGGTGAACGCCCGCATCAAGCACGTGGTCCCGGGCATCATGAGGGCGGCCGAGGACCTGGACGCCGCCATCTGCTTCGAGCTGGCTCTCACCGAGGGCGGCCTGGACGGGGGCTACACCGGCCAGGACCCCGCCACCTACTGGCGGATGATCGTCGACGCCGCCGAGGGGACGGGCTTCACCCGTCCCTTCTTCATCCACAGGGACCACACCACCGTCAAGGACAACTCCACCGAGCGGATAGAGTACGCCCGGCGGTTGCTCCGGGTGAGCCTGGACGAGGGATACACCAGCTTCTCCATCGACGCCTCCTTCAACGAGCTGCCCGAAAACATCCGCATCACCGCGGACCTGGCCCGGCCCATCAACGACGCGGGGCTGGGCCTGGAGGTGGAGGTGGGAGAGATCGCCGCAGCCGGGGCCGAGGGGGAGATCACCACGGTGGAGGAGGCGGTGACCTACATCACGGAGCTGACGGACATGGGTCTCCACCCCGACTTCCTGGCCATCAACAACGGCAGCAAGCACGGCAACTACCTGCCGGGGGAGGAGGTCCACATCGACCTGGGACGCACTCTCGAGATCTACAACGCCGTCCGACCCTTCGGGGTGGTCATCGCCCAGCACGGCATCACCGGCACGCCGCCCCACATGATCGGCCTGTTCGCCGACCACGGCATCCGCAAGGGCAACGTGGCCACCCAGTGGCAGAACATGTGCCACGAGCTGTTCCCCGAGGACCTCCAGGAGGACATCAGGGCCTGGCTGGAGGAGACCGGGAAAAACGTCAAGATGGCCACCGCCCCCTTCAAGGAGCGCATCGACAGCATCCCCGAGGAGTGCGTCCGCGCCATCGAGGAGAGGGCCTACAGGGAGGCTCGGGAGATGCTCGTCCACTTCCGCGCGCCCGGCACAGGTACCAAGGTCATAGAGAGGCTGGCCGACGGGATGTGAGGTGGCCTATCTCCTCAGTTCCCTCAGCTTTGCCACGGGGTAAGAGTCCAGAAGCTTGTCGATGATCTCGCCATCACCGATGTCCTCCACGTCGACCCTGGGGTCCTGCAGCACCTCCACGTCCACCTCGACGGCGGAGGAGGCTCCCTCGATGTCGACGACCCTCAGGTTGACCCGGAAGGAGCCGGCGCGGGTGAAGGTGTGGGACATCACGGGCTCTGCGGTCACCTCGGTCACCGTGCCGTCGCCCCACGACCACTCGTATAGCAGGCCGTCGGTGCCCAGGTCGTCCCGGGTGCCGGTGGCGTCGAAGGTGTGCTCCCTGCCGGTCACGCCCCAGCGCTCAGCGTCGAGCTTGACCGAGGGGGGGGTGTTCTCCTTCAGCAGGCCGTCGGGGATGGTCATGGTGTTCTTGATGGCGGTGTAGCCCTCGGGGTCCTGCTCCAGGTGGACGCCCTCGTACCTGAACTCGGCCAGCAGCCGCATCCAGCGGCCGGACTCGTTGTCGCCCTTGTCCTCGAGGCGGTCGGTGGACTTGTGCACGTCCTCGAAGAGCACCCAGCCCCTGTACCAGGCCCAGCCGGTGTCGCCCCAGGAGATCATGTTGAACTCGGCGGGAATGATGTGCTCGGTGCCGTCGTACATCTCGGCGCCGTTGGAGTCGTGGATGACGATGCTCAGGTCGCCGGACCACTTGGAGGACCTCCACATCTTGTCGAAGAGGTAGACGTCGTAGAGGATCCAGCCCTCGTCCTCCACCACGTAGAAGCTCTCCACCTTGACGTAGGTGGGGGCGTGCCACCAGAAGCGCTCCGCACGGAGCGTCTGCTGGCCGTAGGTGAAGTTGGCCATCACGCTGACCTCGGTGCTCGGGCTGCTGACCATGCCCTCGGTCACGTGGCTCATGTGCTCGAAGGGGACGTTGATCACGTAGAAGGTGTCCACCACGCCGTCGATGTTGACGGTGGTGAAGTCGCGGGCCCTGACCCGGATGACCCGCTCGTAGACCGGGTCGAAGTTCTCATCGGTCAGGACGAGGTCCATGGTCCCGCCCCACTCGGTGGCGAGACCCTGGCCGTCGGCCAGGTGGAAGACCAGGTCGAGGCCCTCTCCGGAGTCGTCCATGTCGATGCTGTCGAGGGACATCGACGCAGGCTCGCTCCACACGATGCCCCAGTCGTTCGAGGCATCGTGGGCCGACAGCGCGACGGCAACAATCGCCACCATGATAATGGTAGCGACGGCGAGGGTTACGGCTTGCGCTGTCCGAAGGTTTCTGTTACCCCGGGGCATGGTATGACACTCTTTGGCAGTCGCCAGTATTAAATCTATCACCGAAATTATTTAAAGTTATCCCTTTTGATATCCCTTTGGTATCGACCCCTTATAAGGGCCCATACGAACCGACAGACTCCATTTACCGTTCCAAGAGCCTGTACACCACGTCCAGGATGGTCCCGTCCCGGTACTCGATGACCGCCACCACGTCCTCCTCGTCCAAGTTGGGTTCGAGGGGCGGGCAGGTGGCCGCGTCGCAGGAGGCCTGCTCCAGATCGTCTATGCTCCGGAGGGGCAGGTCGGTGCCCTCCAGCTGCTTGACCAGCCACCTGTTGGCGGGGTTCACCGCGATGCCCGCGTCGGTAACCACCGCGTCGACCGCCTCCCCCGGGGTGGACACCGTGGTGACCCGCTTCCTGATGATGGGGTTGTCCTTCCTGGCGATGGGGGCGAAGACGATGGTGACCTTGGAACCCTCGGCGGCGTCGGAGTGGCCCCCGGTGCCGTGGAGGAGCCGCCCGTCTGAGTGGGTGTTCACGTTCACGTTGAAGTCCAGGTCCACCTCGGTGGCGCCCAGGAAGCAGGCGTCCAGGGACTGCACGACGCAGCTGCCGGTGTGGGGGTTGGCGAACCTGTAGGGGTTGATCTCCGCGTGCCTCGGGTTGTCCCGCAGCGAGATGACTGACTCCAGGTCGAAGGCCTGACCGTCCAGGATGGCGCCCACGGTGCCCTCCTCCAGCATGCGGACCACGTACCGGGTCACGCCGCCCATGGCGAAGGAGCCCTTGATGCCCCGGTCGGCCATAACGTCGCCCAGGTACTTGACGGCGGCCAGGGAGGTCCCGCCGGCCCCCGCCTGGAAGGAGAAGCCGTCCCGGAGGAGGCCCGCCTCGTCCAGGAGATGGATGGACCTCTCGGCCATCTCCAGCCTCACCGGGTCCTCGGTCACACGGGTGGTGCCGGATACGATCCCCTGGGGCTCGCCGATGGAGTCCACCTCGACAACGGCGTCCACCCGGGTCTCCTCCACGGGGTGGGGCACCACGGGGTAGGGGGCCAGGTTGTCGGTCACCACCACCACGTGCTCGGCGTACTCCCAGCCTATCCTCCCGTAGGCCATGGCCCCGAAGGCGTGGGGGCCGTTGACGCCGTTGGAGTTCCCCTGCTGGTCCGCCTCGGAGGCGGCGATGAGGCTCATGTCGATGGTAAGGTCCCCCGCCTCCACCGCCCGGGTGCGGCCGCCGTGGGTCCGGAGGACGGCCGGGTGGGGAAGCCCACCGTGGCCCACGAAGTCTCCCACGGGCCCGTTCATCGAGCCCTCGATGCGGGAGACCGTTCCCTCCTCGACCATCCCGATGACCCGCTGGTGGGTGGGGAAGAGGGCCACCTGGGCGAGCCGGAGGTCCCGAAGGCCCATCTCCCGGGCGGCGTCCAGGGTGGGGAGTATGACGCCCTCGCCGTTCCGGAGGTGGTGGTGGAAGCCCAGGGTCCAGCCGTCCCGGGCGCCGAAGTTCTCCAGGGCGGCCCTGATGGAGGGTAGGCGCTTGTCCCTGCCTTGGGTGCCGGGGCGGAGCCTGGCGGCGTGGCGACGACCCCTTCCCGGGGTCCTTCCCACTCCCGCGAAGGGCCTCCAGGTCCTCCCGTCGAGCCGGGTGGGCACCCGCCTGCCGGCCGCGTTCACAACCCAGTCTGAACCCTTCCTCGCGGGTGGCGCCATCTCGCTGTCTCCCCTGTCACTCGTCCAGCTTGCCCGCGGCCTTCGCGAGCGCCAGGACCTTCTCGGCCCGGGCACGCACGGGGGCGTCTATCATCTTTCCCCCTAACGCGGCCACGCCCGAGCCCTCGTCCTCGGCCCTCTTGATGGCCGCCATGATCTTCTGGCTCTTCTCTATGGCCTTCTCGTCGGGGGTGAAGGCATCGATGATGATGGCCAGCTGCTTTGGATGGATGGCCCCCTTGCCGTCGAACCCCATCTCGTAGGCCTGCTTGGCCTCGGCGTAGAGGCCCTCCTCGTCGCGGAAGTCGCCGAAGACTGTGTCCGAGGCCTGGATGCCCGCCGCCTTGGCGGCGGCCACTATCTGGGACCGGGCCCAGAGCATGGCCACGCCGTCCCTGGTGCGCAGGCCGCCCACGTCGGCGGTGTAGTCCTCGGCGCCGAACGCCAGCGAGATGTTCCTGGGGCTGGCGGTGGCCACCTCGTAGGCGTTCAGCACGCCCTTGGCCGTCTCGATTAGGGGCACGATGCCCACCTTGCCCGTGGGCAGGCTGTGCTCCGCCTCCACCTCCTCCAGCAGCGCGTCCACCTGGAGCACGTCGGCCTTGGACTCGCACTTGGGGACCACCAGGCCGTCCACCAGGTGGCCTATCGCCCGCACGTCCTCCGGGCCGAACTCGGTGCTCATGGGGTTGACCCGGCACAGGACCTCGGCGTCGCCGAAGTCCACGTTCTCCAGGGCGTACCTGACCAGGATGCGCGCGGCGTCCTTCTGGGACGGGGCCACGCTGTCCTCCAGGTCCAATATGACCGAGTCCGCACCGGGGGTGGTGCCCTTGCTCAGCACCTTGGGGTTGTTGCCGGGGGCGTACATCCGGGTGCGCCGGAGCCTCATCACCTCACCCCCGATCGCCTGATGGCGGTCTCCAGTCGGGCCCTGGCCACCCAATCCGGTGCCCCGTGGTCGTGGACCGTGACCTTGGCCTCGTCTATCCCCATGTCCGCCAGCAGCTCCCTGGCCGCCGCGTCTATGGCCTCCCCGTCGGTGCTCCCCTCCTCGGGGGCCGCCGGGACTATGAAGATCTCGACCCCTCCACCCGGGGCCTCCTCGAACTCAACCTCAGCGTCCACCTTGCCGTCGGTGCCCGCCTTTCCTGACCTGCCAGCCATGCCGATGCCACCTCCACCTTGCCGATGGGCGCTCCTGAACCGATATCAGCGGATATAATCGTTGGCACAACTAGATATGGTAGGAAGGCCAAGCCATTTCCGAGAGGGCAGCGGAGGTCATGTTGATGAGGTGCCCCAGCTGCGGAGGGTTCGTCCAGGACGGTGCCATGTTCTGCACCGCATGCGGTGCCCAGCTGGCGCCCGGGCCCCAGGGGCAGTTCGGACCTCCCCCGCCGCCGCCACCCCCGACGGGACAGCCGATGCCCCAGCCCTACCCCTACCAGCAGCCCTATCCCTACCCGCCCCCTCCCAAGAAGGACGACTCGGGGACCATCATCAAGGTCGTCGTGATCGTGATAGTGGTGCTGATACTCCTGGCGGTGGTTGCGGCCGCGCTGTTCTTCATGGGGCTCATGAGCCTCGTCGAGGACCTTCCGAACGACCCCGTGGTCGTGATGGCCGCCCCACGGGTCACATCCAGGCAGCTGGGGAACAACACCATATGGGACGCCACGCTGGAGATCGCACAGGTGACGCCTTCGGACGTCAGATGGGACGACCTCACGATATACATCGAGTCGAGGGACGGAACGGTCCTCCTCGATGAGATGATAGTCGGCCTCGACGACCCCACCCTATACGACGACGCGACGGACGGGTGGGTGGACGTACAGCTCTGGTACGTCGAGAGCCCCAGCGACGGCACGATGGACGCGGGCGAGGCCATAAAGGTAACGGGCATGGACGAGCGCTACCAGGGGGCCACCGTCGAACTATTGTTGGACGACCTGGTGGGCATCGTCAACCTGCCGCTGAACTTCCCCTGACGGGCCCCTCACTCCAGGTACCGCTCCAGGTTCGTCTCCCCAACCTCCAGGTCAGGGAAGGTCTCCATGAGCTGCTTGGCCGTCTCGGCGAGCACCCGCTTGACCCCCTCGGTCCTCTCCACCTCGGGGATCTCGAAGAGCCGCACCCCCAGACCGTCCTCCCGTTGGGCGATGGCCATGAGGAAGCGGTCCTTCTCCCCGCCCTCGATGGCCAGGGAATCGACGATGATGGTCCGCCTGCCCCTGTCGATGTAGGCGTCCGTGGCCTTCAGGATGCCCCTGTCCGTCTTGACGAACACGGGCTTGAGGCGGCGGAACACCTCCTCCATGTCCACCTGTCCCTTGAGCACCACGTGAGGCAAGGCGATGACCTCCACCCTCTAGTGCGGGCCTTCGGTGATATAGGTTGCCCCGACGACCTAAGGGGCCAAGGTTATCATGGATGGGGGGCTGTGAGGGGTCCGAGGAGATGAGGATGAAGCTGTACCACGAGGAGAGGATGGACCCCATCAGGGAGGCCTTCGAGGCGGACGTTCTCCTGTTCCCCGAGGTGAACGCCAGGAAGATGATGGGCTGCCCCTGCTACATGGCGGGCAACAAGATGTTCGCCACCATCATGGACGACGCAATAGTCATCACGAAGCTGGACGACGCCGACAGGGAGAGGCTGGAGGCGGACTTCGGCGCGGGCCCCTTCACCCACGGCACCAAGGTGATGGGCAGCTGGTCCAAGGTCCCCGTCGAGGGAGAGGGTGACCTGGCACCCCTCCTGCCCTACGTAAAGAGGAGCTACGAGGCGGCCCTGAAGGAGTACGAGGGCTGACCCCCGATACACCAGTTTTTATCCCCGTATGTCGTTCCCCCCCGCGGTGGTTTGGCTTGCGGCTTTACGAGCACGAGGGCAAGGCGATTTTCAAGAAGTACGGCATCCCCGTTCCCGATAGCTACCTGCTCAAGGGCGTTGCGGACCTGACGGAGGTCCCGGACGATTTCTTCCCGGCGATAGCCAAGGCCCAGGTCCTGGTGGGAGGCCGGGGCAAGGCGGGCGGCATCGTCAAAGTGGGCGACAGGGCCGAGGCCCAGCGGGAGGTGGAGCGCCTCATGGGCATGCGCATCCGCGGCTACGAGGTGGCGGCCGTCCTGCTGGAGCAGATCGTCTCGGTGGACCGGGAGGTCTACCTGGGCGTGACCATCGACCGCTTCGAGCACAAGCCGGTGATGATAGGCTCGACCCTGGGCGGAATGGACGTGGAGACCGCCGCCAAGGAGCGACCCGAGGACTTCCACAGGATTTGGCTGGAGCCCGAGCAGGAGGTCGAGCCCTACATGGGTCGTGAGCTGGCCCACCGGATGGGTTTCAAGGGCAAGCAGATGGCGAGCCTGGGTGGCGTCGCCGTCAAGCTGTACAAGGCCTTCAAGGGCACCGACGGCAAGATGTGCGAGATCAACCCCCTGGGTGTCCTCGAGGACGGCTCCTTCATCGCCATGGACAGCCGGATGAACCTGGACACCGACTCCATGTTCCGCCACCCCGAGCTCAAGGAGCTGGGCATCGAGGGCGGACGTCACGAGGAGGGGGAGCTGACCCCCAACGAGGAGAAGGCCCGGGATGCGGGCTTCCCCTACGTCGACCTGGACGGGGACATCGGCACCTTCCCCGGCGGTGCGGGCTTCGGCATCGCCTCCATCGACCTCATCCACGTGTACGGCGGCAAGGCCGCCAACTTCATGGACTCGGGGGGCGCCCCGTCCCAGGAGAAGCTCCGGGCCATGCTGGGCCTGCTCCTGGACGACCCCAAGGTCAAGGTGATATTCGGCGCCCGCTTCGGAGGCATCTCCCGCTGCGACGACTGGGCCAAGGCCGTGGTCCAGTTCATCCATGAGAACCAGCCGAAGAAGCCGATGATCATGCGCATGACGGGCAACATGGAGGAGGAGGGGCGCCGCATCCTGGAGGAGGCCAAGTCCGAATCGCCCGACCTCTTCGCCAAGGTGAAGGTCTACCCCTACACCACCCCCATCGAGGAGGTGGTCCAGGAGGCCATAGCCGTCGCCAAGACCGAGGGAGGTGGTGCCTGATGGCCATCCTCATAGACAAGGACACCAAGACGATGGTGCAGGGCATCACCGGCAAGAACGCCGCGGTGCACACCAAGTTCATGCTCGAGTACGGCACCGACATCGTGGCGGGCGTGACCCCGGGCAAGGGCGGCCAGGAGGTGGAGGGCAAGCCCGTGTACGACACGGTGCAGGAGCTCAAGGACAACCACCCCGAGGTGACCCTGTCCTCCATCTGGGTCCCGGCGAGGTTCACCCGCGACGCCGTCCTGGAGGCGGTGGACGCGGGCATCGAGACCATCGTCATCATCACCGAGACCATCCCCATCCACGACATGCTCCTGGTGCGGAAGCGTGCCAAGGAGGCGGGGGTGACCCTGCTGGGCGGCAACACCCCGGGGCTCATCTCGCCGGGGCAGGCGATGGTGGGCATGCTGCCCGTGCGGACCTTCACCGAGGGGCGCATCGGCGTGGCCACCCGCTCGGGCTCGTTGCTGTACTACGTGGCCAACTACCTGGACCACGCGGGCATGGGCGAGAGCAGCGCCATCGGCATGGGCGGCGACCCCATCATCGGCACCAACTTCGACGACCTGCTGCGGATGTTCGAGGAGGACCCGGCCACAGACGCCGTGGTCATGCACGGCGAGATCGGCGGCGTCCTGGAGGAGATGGCGGCGCCCTACATCAAGGGGATGAACAAGCCCGTGGTGGGCTACATCACCGGCCGCTTCGCCCCCGAGGGCAAGCGCATGGGCCACGCGGGCGCCCTAATCGAGGGCGGCCTGGGCACCGCTGACAGCAAGATCGCCGCTCTGGAGAGGAACGGGGCCCGGGTGGCCGAGACCATATCGGACATCCCGAGGCTGCTCAAGGAGATGCTCTAGGTCTCCTCCTCTTGTGGCGGGGGCACCTGTCTCCTGGTTAGGACGTAGAAGCCCACGGTCAGCACGACGAGCATCAGCAACGCCGCGATGACGACCCACCACATGGCGGAGCCCTCGTCGACCATGCTGGTGTCGATGTCAATGAGGAAGGTGCTGGAGGCCTCGCCCCCGTCGGGGTCGCGGACCGTCACCTGCACGTCCGCCCGCGAGCCGTCCCGCTCCTCCTTCGGCCTGACGTAGACCGTCCAGCCCCCGTCGTCGTCCCGCTCCACCCAGCTGGCAAAGGCCCCGCCGGGCTCGAACTGGGGATAGATGATGGTGAGGTTCTCGAGGTCGTCGTCGGGGTCGTAGACCACCAGCTTGTGGGACCACACCGGGTCGGTGGCGTTGAGGATGGCATCCGGTATGGGGCCGATGGTGGGGAGCCGGTTGACCACCGTCACCGTCATAGAGGCCCTGTCCCAAGCGCCGTCGTCGTCAACAACCATGAGGTTGATGGTGTACTCGCCCACCTCCTCGAAGCGCCAGAAGGCCTGGGCCCCGGTGAGGAAGGGCTCTCCGCCCATGTCCCACATGTAGCTGAGGGTCCCACTGTCAGAGGGCGTGTCCGTGGAGAGGGAGCCGTCCAGGTCGAAGCGCTCCCGCTTGCCCACCTCCAGGCTGACATCCTTGATGATGGCCTCGGGGGCCACATTTAACACCCGGACCTCACGGGTCGCCTGGGCAAAGCCACCATCGGCCTCCACCACGGTGAACGTGNNTTCCCGCCCTCTCCCACGTGTGGTCGACGGAGGGCCCACTGGCCTTCGTCCCGTCACCGAAGTCCCACTCCTGGATTATTATGTCGTCCACGACGGTGACGTACCTCCCCTCCAGCTCCAGTACCTGGTCCTCGTTGAGCTCGTCGGGGACGTTGGAGACTATGAGGGCCTCCGGGGCCGCGTCGAGGATGGTTAGCCTGACGACGGTGGAGTTGGAGTTGTCCGCCTCGTCCGTTATCCGCAGCTGGACCCTGTAATCACCGTCCCCCGGGAACGTCACCTCTATCGTTGGGCTGGTCCAAGGTCCGCCTTCCAGACCCTCGATGGTCCACTCCCATCCGCTCACGTTGAACGGGTACGAGACGGACGACGACCCGTCGAGGGTGGTCTTGGAGCCCTCGGTGGGCTCCGGGTCCGTCCTCACATCCGGCACTATCTCGAGGTCCACGTAGATGGTGCTCACGATGCCGAAGCCGAGGACCACGTCACCCGTCCAATCCCTGCCGGCCACATCGACGGTCACGGTGTAGGGGGTGTGGACGGTGCTGTTGGTGGCCGTCATGGTGTATGCCTTGCCCTCGGCGCCGAGGACGTTCGTGCCATCGGGAAGCCCGCCCACGCCCTGCACCTTGCCGTACTGGTCGATGAGCTTGTACCAGGTGCCCGCGGGTGGGACGGGGTCCTCGCCCTCGACGACGACGCGGAGGATCCAGGGATTGTACACCTCCAGGACCACATCGTCCATGATCCTGACAGCGTCGGGCTCTAGCTTGGAGTTGTAGACCCTGGCGAGGAAGGCTCCCTCCAGGCGCAGGTCGTAGGCGGCCGAGCCTTGGAAGAAGCTGTCCCTGGCGAAGAAGTCATCCTGGCCCTGACCGGCGGGGTTGTAGCTGTTCCTCACCCCGATGCCGAAGGTGTTGGTTACCGAGGTGTTCACGAGGACCAGCTCGGTCATGTTAGCCCAGATCCCCACACGCTGGTTGTTGGCGATGGTCGTGCCCTCCACCCAGAGCAGGTTCGTGTCATGGACTATCGCCCCCGCGGCGCACTCGGAGAGCACGCAATCGGTGACGTGCACGCTGGAATCGATGGACCTGATGCCGTGACCCGTGCCCTTGGAGATCGTGCTGTTGGTGATGCGGAGGAGGTTCACGTCCGTGGCGAGGATCGCGTCCTGGCATATGGTGAAGGTGCAATTGTCGACATTGACCCCGTACGAGCCCTCCAGGACGAGGCCCGCCCTGACGGAGAACATGCTGGTGTCCCGCACGGTGGGTCCCGGACCGTTGCAATCGACGAGCCTGATCCCCTCGCTCATCCTCAGGAAGTCACACCGGACTATCAGGACGTCGGCACCGTTGGCGACCACCCCGCTAGCCCCGTCGGTGAAGGTGCAGCCGTCCAGCCGGAGGTACGTCTCCTGACCGTCTATGGAGATGGAGCGGTTCTCCGTGCTGAACTCGCAAGCGTACGCCTCGAACCTGCCCTCGTTCACGATGACCAGTGACGACATGAAGTAGGAACCGCTGCCGTTCAGGGACCCGCCGTCCCTGACGGTGAGCCTTACGTCCCTGTCCTCGAGGAGCAGGTCCGTCCCCTTGGTCACCTCGGAGCCCTCGGTCACCCGCATCTCGCCACCGCTGACCAGGACGCTTCCCCAAGAGTACTCCGGGTGGTGGTCGAAGTGGAGGGTCGAGTTGACGACGACCAGGGTACCACCCCGGGCCACCTCGACGGTCCCCCGTACCCGCAAGGTCTCGTTGATCACCCGCGAGGTCCCCGAGACCGTCCACTCGAGGGTGCCTCCCTTCTGGCAGTACACTCCGTACCAACCGTTGCCCTCGAAGTTGGAACCGTACATCACGCATGTGCTGTTCGATGCCACGTAGAGGCCGTTCCTTCCGTTCCCGGTGATGTCGTTATCGCCGAGCCATCCGACGCTGTCCTTTAGTCCCTGGCTACCCACGACTATGCCGGAGATGCCGTTGGCCCTGACCACGTTGTCGTAGACCATGAAGAGCCGACAGTCGGAGATCAGTATGCCCTTCTGATCGGACAGCTCGACGAGGTTCTCCCTTACGTCGATGGCCGAATCGAAGGCGTATATCCCGTCGTTCCCGCACTCCCTCAGGTGGTTGCCCTTCATGGTGCAGGTGGCGTTATAGACCATTATCCCGCTGTCGCCGATGTCGTATATCGTCGAACCGGCAACGGTGACTGTGCAGTTGGCGTTGACCATCACACCGTAGACGTCCGTGTCGGAGATCTCGCACCTATGGACAGCCCCCGTGGTGTCGTTGTTGAACCTCACACCGGACCAGCTGGTATTGACCAGGGTGCAGTCCTCGACAACCGCCCTGCCAGATTGTACGTCGATAGCGCTGAACGTGTGGTTGGATATCGTGCAGTTCCGGATACTGGACGTTCCCGCTCCGCCGGCCACCAGGACGCCGATGTCGTAGTTGTTCGTGACCCGGCACCCATCCATACTGACCGTGCCGTTGACGACGACCACGCCGTGCAGGTCGTGTCCAGATATGGTGGTGTTCGTTATCACGGCGGACCCGTGCCTTATGTGCACACCGATGTAACCTGAGGATATCGTGGACTCCTCGATGAGGACGTCGTCCGACTCCACCAGGAGACCCCAGCCCGCCCCGCAGTCCATGACAGTGGACGCGCTTATCCTGAGCGTAGAGCCGCTCTCGCACAACCATTGGTACTCTCTTTGGGGGTCGAAGGAGCGGACCACGGACTGGTCATAGGTGGTTGAGGGGTCACCGTCATTGTCCTTCACCGTCATGCTTCCGCCCGTGTCCACGATTATCCGGTGTCTTCCCGGCCTCGTCACGTTCATCTCCAGGGTGACGTTGATGAGGATCAGACCACCTGTGGGCTTCACCGTCAGGTTCCCCTCCAGCAACACATAGGCGTCCCTGACCACGGTGTCATCGGCCACCACCCAGTCGCCGCTGGACGGAGGGTCCGTCTGGGCGGAACCGTCGCCGGAGAGGCCCACGAGTACGATGACAACAGCCATCGTCAAAGCCGCGATGATGAACAGGTACAATCCCGGGGAGTGCCATCGCGGTCTGGTCATCCATCCGTACATGCGGCCAGTCTGCTATGAAGTTATTGGTATGGCCTGTCCTCCCGTCGCGAAGGCTTATCCACCCAAATCGCGTTCCCCTCGCGATGCGCGCGTCCGCCATATGGTTCCTCACGTACGCCGCCAACATGGCCGTGTGGACCTTCGTCCCCATCCTGGCCCGGGACGAGCTGGGCATAGGCAACGGACCCATCGGCATCGCCGTCTTCCTCTACTCGTCGGCGATGTTCCTGGCCTCCTACGTCTTCGGCCGGGCCTCGGACGTCTACGGGCGCCGCAAGTTCATCCTGGGCGGACTACTGGTGAGTGCCTTCGCCATGGGCGTCCACATCTTCCTCCGCGACGTGCCCTCGCTTTGGGCCATCCGCTTCGCCGCCGGCTTCGCGGCGGGTATCTTCCCAGCCGCCATGGTCGACTACATAGCCCGCAGCTCGGGGCTGCTGGGCAGGTNNGCAGGTTCTCCGCGTGGGGCTCCCTGGGATGGGGGGTAGGGGCTCTACTCGCAGGCCTACTGGCAGCGTATTACGACGACCTCACATGGGCCTTCATGCTGGCGGCTGCCATCTATATGCTGGCCTTCATCATCGCCGTCTTCCTGCCCAGGGTTGAGCAGGTCCGAATGAGGGTGCCCCTGTTCCCCAAGGACCTCATCACGCGGAACGTCCATTTCTACCTGCCCATGCTGGTACGCCACGCTGGCGCCATGAGCATATGGACCTTCTGGCCCCTCTACCTCATCGACCTGGGGGCCGACTACGTGTGGGTGGGCATAATCCAGTTCATCAACCCCCTGGCCCAGTTCGGCTTCATGTGGCTGGTCACCGACAGGGTCCGGTCCACCCTCCTGTTCCCCATCGGGCTCGTTCTCTCCGCCGTGACCTTCGTCACCTTCGTCCTGGCCCGCAACACGTGGGAGCTCCTCCCCACCCAGATACTCCTCGGGGTGTCATGGGGCTGCACCTACGTGGGTGCCCTGCGTGGCGTCACCGAGGGCTCTCGGGAGAAGGCCACGGCCGCGGGCCTTTTCAATTCCACCACCTCGATGTCGGCCATCCTCGGCCCCCTGTTCGCCACCGTCATCGTGGGCTTCACCGGCGCCTACGAGTCCACCATGATCTTCGCCGCCGTCATGTCCGGCATCTCGCTGGCGCTCTACTACGTGCTTCGCAGGAACGGGGGTCCGGACGTCACCGCTTCGGGGTGAGATACCACTCCAGCGCCTTCTGGAGCTCCTTCCTGAAGGGCTTCGCCAGCTCGGTTATCTCCACGGTGCCCATCTGCATGCGCAGCTTGAGCTCGCCCAGTAGGGTCCTCTTGACCTCCCTCACCTCGTCCAGGTACACTTCCAGGTAAAGACAGGCGCAATCGGTCTGGCCCACCACGGCGTAGTGGGCGTAGCCACCGGACTGGGTCGTCTGGACGTCCACGTAGGCCTCGGGCTCGCCGATGGCCAGTAACCTCCAGTTGGTGAGGTAGCACTCCGTCTCTGTCAATGGGAAGGGGGCATCTGGGCAGTTGGAGGCGACGAAGGCCTTGTCCCGAGAGACGATGTACTCGTCCTGGTAAAGCAGCGGATTGGCCTCCTGGTCATAGACCTGGCCGCAACCGTCCTCCCGACCGGACCTCATGGGCCACACTCCCCGGTAGGCGTGGCATTGTGTTCCCGATGGTTAATATTTTTCGGCCCAGTCGACGTTGTCTCGCGGACGGCTCCCCCAGATGGGAAGAAACATCGGTCCAGCGATTACCAGGGATAACCATCGCATCGCCCTCTTAAAGGGTAGGTCCCATCGAATGGTCATGAGGTCCAAGTCCCTCCTTCTCATCCTCCTGCTTGTACAGTCCTCAGCCTTTCAGGCCCTCGCCACCGAGGACGCCTCCGACGTCATGCTGGTCGCCGTCCATCCCGGTGGTGCCAGGGAATGGGAGCACGTGATACTGGAGAACACAGGGAACCATCCGACCGACCTGTCCGGGTGGACCCTCGGCGATGGAGAGGGGACTTGGACGCTCCCCCCGGGATCGATGTTGGCTCCAGGAGAGAGGGTAACGGTCGGCGTCAACAACAGCGCCTTCCAGCTACTCTGGGGAAGGTCCCTGGACCTGGTCGCCGCCCGCGCGAGGTCCTTCTGCCTCGCCGACAGGGGTGATTCCCTCGTCCTCCAGGACGAAGGGGGGAGGGTCGTGGACCAGCTGGTCTACGGGGTCTCGGACGAGAAGCCGCCCGGATGGTCCGGGAGGCCAGTGCCAACGCCCTCGTCGGTCCCCTGGGGACGGCTTCTCACGAGGACGATGGTCGTCGACACCGGGAAGGCCGAGGACTGGATGGGCTGGACCGAGCCCCGGTGTGGCTGGCTGGAGGACCCGCCGGGCCCGACGCCGATGAGCGCCAACGTGAGCTGCTTCACCACCCCGGAGAAGGGCTGGGAGGCGCTCTCTTGGGCAATCGGCTCTGCCCGCAGGGAATTGGAGATCGCCCTCTACGACATCACCAGCTTGGACCTGGTGGCGGCGGTGGCGGACCGGGCCCGTTGGGGGGTCCGCTGCCGTCTGCTGTTGGAGTCTTCGCCCGTGGGATCGGACGCCGACGAGCGGGCATGGAGGGATTCCCTTCTGGCCACCTTGGCCCAAGAGGGGGTCGAGGTGTGGCTCACGGTACCAAACGTCAAGGGCGAGAGCCACAGGCCGTACCGGTTCCACCACGAGAAGTACTGCGTCGTGGACGCGTCCCTGGTGGTGGTGACCACGGAGAACTGGTGCGCCGGCTCGTTCCCCGCCGACGGTGGGTCCTCCGACAGCAGCCGGGGATGGGGGATGATGGCAGAGAGCGAGGGCCTGGCCTCTCGCCTGCTCGACGTGTTCGAGCACGACCTCAGGATGTCCGCCCGCCCTTTCGAGGTGGAGGGGGCTTCCCGGGTCCGCCTGCCGACCCGCAGGACCACCTCCCATGTACCAGTCATGCGCGCGGGGGAATGCGGCCTCCTGGTGGGGCCAGAGGGATGGGGTCCGGGACTGGGGCACCTCCTGTCCCCCCTCCGGTCCGCGGGGTCGACCATCCGTGTGGAGCTGGCCTACCTCGACGTGTGGTGGGGGTGGCAGGTGTCGCCCCTGGTGGAGGTCCTACTGCAGGCGGCGGAGAGGGGGGTCGACGTCCGCATCGTCCTCGACCCGGGAACCGATTGGGAGGGGCGGGAGGCCCTTGAGGAACTTCACGGGCTCGCCTCAAGCAGGGGACTGCCATCGATAAGGGGGGTGCTGGCATCGGACCTGCCCGGCATCTCCAGGACACACACGAAGGGCGCCATAGTGGACGGGCGCACCGCCATCGTTGGGTCCCTCAACTGGGCCTGGTCGTCCCTGGCCAGGAACAGAGAGGTGGTGGCCATCCTCCGGGGCGCTGAAGCGGTGGGACCGCTGGTGGCCGCCTTCGACGCGGACTGGGAGGCATCGGCAGGGAGGGCGGCGCCCTCTCCACCGAGGGAGCTGATGCTCGAGGCCACGACCCTCTGGGACGGTGCTTCCTTCCCCCGCATCATGATAGAGCCCCTCGACACCGATGATAAGGAGGACCTTACCGTCGATGGGGGCGGGGGCCTGACCCTCGGATCGGTGGCCAGGACTGTCTTGGTCGTCTCCCTGTTCGTGACGATGTGGGGCCTGGACCGCAGGTACGCATACACCCTGAGGGCAATGCTATGGACAAGGAGGCTCGCGAGGAGGATCAATCGACGTCTGGAGGGCTCTTCTCCTCCCCCTTCTCCAGGGGGGGGAGCTCCCGATGCTCCTCGAACCACTTCTCCAGGGAGGGACCCGGGGAGGGAACCCCGTCCAGGGGGATCTCCTCCAGGTCCTCCTCCGCCGAGGGGTCCCCGGGTGGTGGTCCTGGAGGAGGTTCCGTGACCATTGGCGCGTGGGGCTCGACCTCCCCCCCATCCTCCGCCTCGGGAGGGGACGGCACCTTCGCTCCCAGGGTCTCCAGGAGGTCGACGGCCGCCTGAACGTCGGGGTCGCGGGCGTAGGAGCGCCTCGTCTCGGCAGCCGCCTCCGAGGCCATCCCCAAGGCGCCGTAGGCCTCGGCCAGGGACAGGCGGGCCTCGGTGAAGTGGGGGTCGATGCGCAGGGCCTCCCGCAGGTACCTCACCGCCCTCTTGTGCTTGTCCCGGGCCATCAGCGCCCTTCCCTTGCCCAGCCATGCTAGGGCATACTCGGGGGTTATCCCGATTGCCGCGTCGAACTCCCGCTCGGCGGCCCTGGTATCGCCAAGCCTCAGGTGGCAGAGCCCGGCCAGGGCCCTGGGGGACTCATCGTCCAGGTCCACTCCTGAGGCGTCCTCGAAGGCCTGCAGGGCGCCCTTGACGTCGCCCAGCTCCATCAGGGTGTTGCCGATGTCCAGCTGCAGGGCGGGAAGGTCCGGTACCAGATTCGCCGCCTCCCTCAGGTGCCGGAGGGCGCCCTCCGTTTCCTCCGCCACCAGCTCCGCCCTGCCCAGGGCGTGGAGGGCCCTTGCCCTGTCCTCCTCGCCCACCTCCCTGGGGCTTGGCTTGGAGGGCTCGTAGGGCATCACGATATCCGCTGAGGACCGTCCGTCCACCTCCATGGGTTGACCCTCCTTGCCCGACGATGGGGGAGATCGGCTTGCGGGGCCCTCGTCCACCGCACTTCCTTCCGATTCCACCGCCGCTTCATCCCCCGGCCCGTTGAGGTCCACCTCCGGGTCCCCGGTCCCGTCCAGCATGTCGGCCAGCTCCTCCCGGACGTCATCAACCCTCCCCAGCTCGGCCATGGACCCCGCGATGCGGAGCCGGAGGTCCGTGGGGTCGGGGCGGTCACCTCCCTCCAGGATGCGCAGGGAGTCGATGGCGTCGACGTAACGGTGGGACCGGATGAGGACGTCGGCCCGGGCCTCCCTGGCGGCCATGGAAGTGCGGGGCATCAGTAGGGCCGTGTCGTAGCACCGTACCGCCTCTGAGTACTCCCCCAGCTCCGCCAGCATCCGCCCCTTCCGCTCCCACATCCTGCCCTGGGCGGGGCGGGAGGTGATGGCCCTGGTGACGGCCGCCAGAGCGTCATCATAGGCGGCCTTCGCCTCCTTGGGGCGGCCCAGCTCCTCAAGAAGCTCGCCTCTGAGGAAGTGGGCCTCGTCGAAGTCCTCGTTGAGCCGGATGGCGTTCTCCACCGATTCCAGGGCCTCGTCGGGGCGGCCCAGATCCTCAAGCACCTCCGCCTTCAAGAGCCACGTGTGGTCGTAGTTGGGGTTGAGCTCCAGGCTCTTGTCCAGCCACTCCAGGGCCTTCTCCGGCTCGCCCATGCCGTGGTACGACTCGCCCATGGCGTACATGGCGTAGTCGAACTTGGGGTTGATCTCCAGGGTCTTCAGGTGGTAGGGGATGGCCTCCTCGTCGCGACCGCTGCGGTTGAGGGCGTTGCCGATGTTGTTCCAGGCGATGTCGTACTTGGGGTTGATGGTCACCGCCATCTCGAACCACGGGATGGATTCCAGGTAGTTGCCCAGGTTGTACTCGGCGTTGCCCCGGTTGTTGAGGAGGATCTCGTCGTCCTCGTCTATCTCTATGGCCCTCGAGTAGGCGGCGATCGCCTCCTCGAGCCGGTCCATCTGGTGGTACGTATAGCCCAGGTTGTACCACGCGTGACGGTAGGCGGGGTTGATGCGCACCGCCTGCTTGTAGCAGTCGATGGCCACGGTCATGAAGCCCGCGGTGAAGAAGGTGAAGCCCCTGTTGTTCCAGACCTCCTCGTTGTCGATGTCCCGCTCCAGGGCCTCGTCGTAGCACTCGATGGCCAGGTCCAGCTCCTCCAGGTTGAAGTGGGCGTTGCCCTTGGCCTTCCATATCTCGGGGTCGGTGTCGTCCAGCTCCAGGGCCCGGGCGTACATCCTCACCGCCCTCCGGGGCCTGCCCATCTCGTCCAGGAGGAGCCCCTGGTGGTACTTGAAGTAGGCCGACTCGCCGATCTCCGCCTCGAACTCCTGGACCCGCTGTAGCACCTCCCGGGGGCTGCCCTCGAGGAGGAGCAGCTGCACCATGTAGTCGTAGCCCTGCCTGTAGTTGCGGTTGACCCGGATGGCCTGGAGGTAGTTCTTCACAGCCTCGTCCCGGCGGCCCATGTACATGAAGGAGTTGCCCCGGTTGCACCAGGCCACCTCGTAGCTGGGCTGGAGCTCCACCGCCCTCCCGTAGCTCTCCACGGCCGCTTGGTTGTCGCCGCTGGCGTCGAATACCACGCCCCGGTTGTTCCACGCGACCACGTCCTCCGGGTGGCGGTCGAGGTATGCGTCGTAGGCGTGGACGGCGGCGGCGGTGTGGTCCCCCCTGCGGAAGTGCTCCTCCGCCGAGTCGAGCAGCGCCCTGTCGGTGGAGGTGACCAGCTCCTCGTACTGCTCGGAGGCCTTGACCTCCTCCGCCTTCCTGAGGACGGCGGCACGGGCCGCGTCGGGGTCGTGCCCGCCACCCGCGCCCTGCTCTCCTCCGCCTTCCATGGTGCATCGCCAGGGGACGCTGGCCGCCCCCGCCTTCCGATGGCCACGGGTCCTTATCTAGGTTCCGGCGGGAGGTGTCGGGGAGGGGGGCCAGGGCCTCCACTTTGTTGGCCTTTTGCAGAACAATCGCGCGCGGTATATATACGGGCATGACAGAATATAACACGGCATCATAGGAGGTACGAAAACTGACCGCAGAAAGCTCCGGGTCCGTCCTCGTTATAGGATACGACAGCTGGGTCACCCGCCTTCGGGTGAGCGGCGGCTTCTCGATCCCCGCGTTCATGCGCATGCAGCTCATGGACATGGAGGAAGAGTAGTCACCACTGCGGACCTCCTTTGCATCCCGCCTCCCCATCCGGAAATCCTCCCCACTTCCTCCGTTGTTCCTCCAACCCTCCCCAAAGGAACCCTCCGGGGTTGCGCGGACCCAGCCGCCCCCCCGGTACAACGGGATGCGCCGATGCCTTTTTTCCTCTACTGGCCATCGGGCCCTCGGGCCATTCGGAAACCTTATCTCAGTGAAGCGCTATCCCCGTTTCCCCCCTAGCAGGGGCCAGTACCCTGTCCCGGATGGTGATTCGGAATGGACTTCGCCCTGAACAAGGAGCAGCTGATGATTCAGCAGATGGTCCGTGATTTCGCCCTGAACGAGATCGAGCCCATCGTCGCCGAGTACGAGGCGGAGGGCAGGTTCCCCGAGGAGATCATCAAGGGGCTGGGCGACCTGGGCATCCTGGGCATGACGGTGCCCAAGGAGTACGGGGGCGGCGGCTGCGACACCGTCTCGTACGCCGTGGCCGTCGAGGAGATAGCGAGGGCCTGCGCGTCCACCGCCATCGCGGTGTCGGTCAACAACTCCCTCGCCTGCTACCCCCTCCTGACCTTCGGGACCGAGGAGCAGAAGCAGGACCACCTGGTGCCCATCGCCAACGGCACCACCTTGGGCGCCTACGGCCTCACCGAGCCCTCGGCGGGCTCCGATGCCGCCATGCAGCAGACCATCGCAGATGCCGACGGGGACGGGTACGTCCTCAACGGCGTCAAGCACTTCATCACCAACGCCACCGTGGCCGACGTGTACATCGTCTTCGCCATGGAGGACCGGACCAAGGGCACCCGGGGCATCACCGCCTTCATACTGCGCAAGGGCGACCCGGGCTTCACCTTCGGGACCATCGAGGACAAGCTGGGCATCAGGGCGTCGATCCAGGCCGAGCTGGTCTTCGAGGACTGCCACATCCCGGCGACCAGGAAGCTGGGTGACAGCGGCAAGGGGTTCAAGATCGCCATGATGACCCTGGACGTGGGCCGCATCGGCGTCGCCTCCCAGGCCCTCGGCATAGCCCAGGCGGCGCTGGACAGGTCCGTCCAGTTCGCCAACGAACGGGAGCAGTTCGGAAAGCCCATCGGCCGCCAGGGTGCAATCCAGGAGACGCTGGCGAACATGGCCACCCAGGTGGAGGCGTCCAGGATGCTGGTGCGGTACGCCGCCTGGTGCAAGGACGCGGGAAGGCCCTTCAGCAAGGAGGCGGCCATGGCCAAGCTCCACGCCTCGGAGACGGCCATGTGGGCCACCACCAAGGCCATCCAGGTCCACGGCGGCTACGGCTACATCAAGGACTATCCCGTGGAGCGGTACTTCCGGGACGCGAAGATCACCGAGATCTACGAGGGGACCTCCGAGATCCAGCGCCTAGTCATCGCCCTCAACGTGCTAGCTGGCAAGTGATTCAAGCTCATATGACATAACCAAGTGGGGAGAACAAGCATGAACATCGTCGTGCTCATCAAGCAGGTGCCTGACACCACCGACGTGAGGATCGACCCGAGGACCGGCACCCTCATACGCGAGGGCGTGCCGTCCATCATCAATCCCGACGACAAGCACGCCCTGGAGGAGGGGCTGCGCATCCGAGAGAAGTTCGGCGGCACCGTCACGGTGCTCTCGATGGGACCGCCCCAGGCGGAGGACGCGCTGATGGAGGCCCGCGCCATGGGCGCCGACGTCACCGTCCTCATCTCGGACCGGGCCTTCGCGGGCTCCGACACCCTGGCCACCTCCTACGCCCTGGCCCGTTCCGTGCTGACCTCGGGCGAGTGGGACATCGTGCTCGGAGGGAGGCAGGCCATCGACGGGGACACGGCCCAGATAGGGCCCCAGACCGCCGAGCTCCTGGGAGTGCCCCAGGTTACGTACTGCATCGAGATCGACATCGCCGAGGACGGCAAGCACGTCACCGCAAAGCGTGCCCTGGAGGACGGCTACGAGGTCATAGAGACCCAGCTTCCAGCCCTGTTCACCGTCATCAAGGACATCAACAAACCCCGCTACCCCTCGGTGCGGGGCATAGTGAACGTGTGCCGGGACTGCGACGTGCAGACCTGGAACGCCAAGGACATCGCGGCCAGCAAGAAGATGATAGGCCTGGACGGGTCGCCCACCCAGGTGGCCCGCACCTTCGCCCCCGAGCCGAAGGGCGAGGGCCTTCTCCTGGAAGGACCCGCCGAGAAGACCACGAAGGAGCTGGTGCAGCACCTGCGTGACAAGAACGTCGTGAGGGTGAGGTGAGCAAGATGGCCGGAGTCAACGTGAAGACCGACGATTGCATCGGTTGCAAGATATGCATCAAGTCCTGCCCCTACGACGCCATCGACTTCGACGAGGACGCGAAGAAGGCGTCCATAAACGACAAGTGCACCGTCTGCGGGGCATGCATACCCGTCTGCCCCGAGGACGCCATCGTTTCGGAGATCGAGGTGGTCACCGACCTCTCCGCATACAAGGACGTGTGGGTGTTCGTCGAGCACCGGGACGGACAGCTGGCCAAGGTCGGCCTCCAGCTCCTGGGCTGCGCCGTCGGCCTGGCCGCCGACGTGGGCGAGCGGGTCTGCGCGGTCCTGGTGGGCCACGAAGTGGACGGGTTCATCCCCACCCTGTTCGAGTACGGGGCCGAGGTGGTCTACCACGTGGAGGCACCGGAACTGGAGTCTTACCGGTTCGACACCTACACCAAGGCCCTGGTGGAGCTCACCCGGGAGTACAACCCCAACATGTTCCTACTGGGCGCCACCCACATCGGGCGCGACCTGGCCCCCCGGGTCTCCCGCCGCCTGAACGCGGGCCTCACCGCCGACTGCACCGAGCTGACCATCGACGAGGAGACCAAGCTCCTCAAGATGACCCGGCCCGCCTTCGGAGGCAACGTGATGGCCACCATCCTGTGCCCCAACACCCGGCCCCAGATGTCCACCGTGCGGCCGGGCATCATGAAGGAGATCGAGCCCAAGGCCGGCGCCTCGGGCGAGGTCATCAAGTTCGACGTCTCCTTCGAGGAAAGGGACATGATGGTCACCATCAAGGAGATAGTCAAGGTCCCCAAGAAGGCGGTAAACCTGGAGGAGGCCACCATCATCGTGTCCGGCGGGCGCGGCGTGGGCTCCACCGAGGGCTTCAAGGTCCTCGAGGAGCTGGCCGAGGTGCTGGGCGCCGAGGTGGGCGGCAGCCGCGTCGCCGTGGAGAAGGGCTGGATCTCCCAAGACCACCAGGTGGGCCAGACGGGCAAGTCCGTCCGCCCCGACCTCTACATCGCCTGCGGCATATCGGGCTCCATCCAGCACCGTGCTGGCATGCAGACCTCGGGGTGCATCGTGGCCATCAACAAGGACCCGGACGCCTACATCTTCAAGATCGCCGACTACGGCATCGTGGGCGACCTCCACAACGTGGTCCCCCTCCTGACCGAGGCCTTCCGCAAGGAGCTGGAGTAGGGGGGTCGGCCGATGCAGGTCATCGAGGACGACGGGACGGTCGTCATCAGGTTGCACGAGGGAGAGGACTTCTTCCCCACCCTAAGGGCCGCCCTGGAGGAGGCCGACCTCAGGTACGGCGTCATCCTCACCGGGGTGGGCATGCTCAAGGACTTCGAGGTGGGGTGGTTCGACCACACCACCATGGGCTACAAAAAGAGGGAGTTTCCCACCCCCCACGAGCTGGTGGCCATGTCCGGGACCATAGCGGAGGCGGAGGGCATGGAGCCCTCGGTCATGCCCCACGTCCACGTGGCCATGGCGGGCCCCGAAATGACGCTGGTGGGAGGCCACCTATGGAAGGGCACCGTCACCGTGCTCAACGAGATCGCCATCAGGAGGATGGGAAGGGAGATGGTCCGCCGTCACAACCCGGAAACGGGCCTGATGGAGCTCGACCTGGAGTAGCCTTAAGGCCCCCCAGCCCGATACGGGCGACGTGAGGAACCGTCACCTGGCAGCAGTCGTCATAGCAGTCCTCGTGCTGGTGATGGCGATGGCCTTCGCGCCATCGACGGCCATGCCCCCCCAGCCAGGGGCTAGCGGCCTTTCAGACAGCTGCCAGCGCTGTCACGTGAACGGGACGCCCAGCTCCGAGGCGGGAGCCTCCCTCTCCATCGAGGACGTGCCCCACAGGTACGACCCGGGGAGGAAGTACAACATCGTCGTCGAGCTGGACAGGGGCCAGGGCCCCCGTCCCCACTTCGACATCCTCCACGCGTTCCAGCTGGGCGTCGACGGCGGCACCCTGGAGATCCTCAACGGCAGTTTCGTCATCATCTCAGAGACCGAGGTGGCGTCCCGGGGAGCCTCCACAGCCACATCCTGGCAGGTGGTGTGGACGGCGCCCCCGGAGGGGGATGCCCACTTCTTCGCCGAGGCGGTGGTCGCCGACGGGGACGGTACCGAGGAGGGCGACGTGCGCCTGGAGGCCCAGGCCCTCTCATACGGCCCCCTCGACGTGCTACCGGAGGAGCCACCGGGGCCCTTCGATGGAACGCTCTACATCGTTGTCCTGGCGATCCTGGCTTCGGTCGTGGTGGCCGCCGCGCTGCTCCTCACCCACCACAGGGAACCTCCTCGCGAGATGGACTGAGGACCCTCAGACCTTGACGTGGAACTTGCGCCTGACGTTGGCCCGCAGCTGGTTCCACACCTTCTTCGTGAGGGTTCCCCTGACCTTCAGCTTGACCTTCGTCTTGCCTCCTATCTTCACCTTCAGCCGGACGCTGACGTCCTCGTCGAGCTCGTACTGGAGGGTCGCCCTGATGCCGAGGAACGAGGGCACGTCCATGTCGTCCATGGTCGCCAACTTCTCGATGACCTCGTCCGCGTGGACCTTCTCCTCCCGGCTACGCTCGATGCCCAGCTCGGGCCCGTCGAAGTCCACAACGAAGGCGAACCCCGACTTATCCAGGACCCTCAGCATCCTTCTGAAGGTCTGCATCGCGGGCTTGTCCGTCTCGAAGGACATGTAGGGGCTCACGATGCGGGTCTGCTTGGCCTTGGTGTTATCGTCGAACCTCACCACGTCATGGTGAGAGAACCTGGGTGCCATGGGTCCGCTGGATATCGGACTGATGCCCGAGCCCGGCGGTGCCATGGGTGCGGTCCAGTTGCCTTTGACCATACCCCTCAACGTGACTACATGGTGGGCGGGAAAGATAAATCCTGCCCTGACCTCGTCACGTACGTCATGATTCAGAAGCCCATCTCGCCCAGCTTCTCCGGGAGGTACGTGTCGGTGACGAAGTCCAGGCCGTACTTGGCCAGGGCCTGCTGCTCGGACTTCTTTCCCAGCTTGAGCTGGAGCTTGATCTCATCCTGCCAGAAGCCGTCCTTGAACCTGGGGTCGGTGAGCTCGGCCTTGAGGGCGTTGACGTCACCGTCGGTCAGCTTGTCAGAGGGCAGTTCGTAGTTGACGATGTCCGAGGGGGTCACGCCAAGGAACTGGGCCGTGGGGGTGGCCAGGTACTCGGAGAGGTGGGCCGTCTTGATGGCGCCGTACGCCACAGAGGCGAAGATGCGGTAGGACCAGGGGTCGCCGTCCGTGAACACGATGACGGGGATGTTCTGCTCCTCCGAAAGGCGCTTCATGAACCGTCGCGTCGACCGGGCGGGCTGTCCCTTCAGGTGGAGCACTATGGCCCTGCTGTCCTCGTCGAACCCGTTCTCCACCAACCGGTCGAACATACCGCCGGTCTCGATGGCCACGATGAAGTCCGCGTCGGAGTCGATGAACTTGATCTTGTCCCTCTCCACGTTGTACGGGATACCGTAGCCCGAGTCGCCCACGTCGTCGCGGCAGTTGATCCGCTTCTTGATGCCCTTCCGGTTCTTCTCCTCCAGGGTGAGGTTCCCCAGCACGCGGGCGCCGTCCTCCTCGGGCCGGAGCTTGAAGTCCTCGCGCATGGAGAAGGTCACGATCTCCAGGTCCTCCGCCAGCCGGTTCGACTCGTCCTGGTCGTGGAACTTGGCCATGTCCCAGCCCTCGGAGATGTAGTACATCTCCCTCAACGTGGAGGACTTCTGCTGGGAGATCATGTCCCCGATGAAATCGATCATGTAGAGGGTCCGCAGCAGCGTGTAGGCCCCGTTCAGGTCCTTGGCGGTCCGCTGGGTCCTGGACCTTCCGTACTTCCACACGTGGTGCTGCTTGTTGAACACGATGTTCTTCTTGGTCCTTGACGGGAGGGACATGTGGGGTATCTGGACGGCATCTATGCTGTCGTAGATCTCCTCGGCTATGTTGTACAGCTTCGCCTGCACCTCGGCATAGTCCCTCTCGTCCTTCTTGGCGCCGCTCAATCGCTCACCTCCATGCGGAACTCGTCATCGAAATCGCCCAACCCGGACTGCTTCTTGTCCCCGTCCTTCCTCGGGATGCTGTCCAGGATGGTCTGTATGTCAGTGTCATCCTCCTCGGGAGCCTTCATCTGCGCGACCTTGAGAGGCTCCTGGGCAGGGGCCTTCTCAGGGACGGCCGCCTTCGCCGTCGCACCGTTCACCTTCGGCTTCGCCTCGTCCAGCTCGTCCAGGTCCTCCACGGGCTGTTCGGGCTCGACCAGGTCGTCCAGGGCGTCCTCCAGGTCCTCCTCGGGCTCCGGTTCGGGTTCCGGCTCGGGCTCCGGTTCGGGTTCCGGCTCGGGCTCCGGTTCGGGCTCGGGCTCCGGTTCGGGGTCGGGCTTGGCCCCCTTCCCAGGGGTCTCGACGGGAGGGGATGCCGTCTCCTCCCCTTCCTCGCCCCCCACGCCGGACTCGTCCACCTCGACCCATCCCTCGGGATGCTCACCCTCGTCCCGGTGCATCTCGTCGTACGCTTCCTGGTCCCAGCCCTCTACGCCGTTCGCCATCTCCGGGTCCAGGTCCTCGACGTACAGGTCCAGGTCGTCGACGGAGAAGTCATCGGCCTCGGTGTCGTTGAGGTAGAAGGAGAACTCCCACACAGAACCCACGGGCATCCGCGATAGACGCCATCCCAGGAGGTCCTCCTCGTACACCTTGGGCCTGGGCTCGGGCTTGTCCATCAGGAGTCCCTTGGACAGGAGGCTGTAAAGGGTGAAGGTCTTGGCCGCCCGGGTGTAGTTGGTGACCTTGATGCCGACCTTGTGCCGCCTCCCCTTCGGCTCGTAGGCGACCTCGCCGTCCAAGAGCACCATGTTCATGATCTTGGCGATGATGGGCTCGATGGGCGGGACGGGGCGGTCCAGGATGTTCGCCGACTTCTTGGCGATGTGAGGTAGCACCTGGCGTATCAGGTCCTCCTTGTCCTTCATCTTCGCGAGGCGCTCCTTCTTCTTCACGTGCCGCTGGAGGTTCCTGCCGATCTCCCGCAGCGCCTTGTCCACCTCGGCGAGGATGTCCGGGTCGTCGGCGATGGCCTCCTTGGACTCGCTGGTGAAGGGCACCTGGGTCGATGCCACGTGGACCATGAGCAGCATGGGGCCGTGGGGGATGCCCTTGCCCCCCCGCTGGTCGAGACCGTACCTGCGCCAGTTCACCTTCTCGATGGCGTGGGTGATGGCGCAGCCGCCCTGCTGGTAGAGCAGGGGGACCCGGTTCGCGAAGCGGAGGATGGTTATGCTGCTGTCCTTGGGGAGGTCGCCCCCGTAGACCAGGCCCACCTCCACCTGGAAGGGGTGGCCAGAGTAGACGGTTGCGGGCCGGGTGGCGGTGACTATGAAGTCCGACTTGGTCTCCTTCTTGAGTCCCTTCTTCGTAAGGATAGGACCGATGGGGGAGAGGCAGTCGGTGGGCGGGGCCATTATCTTGACAGAGTGGAAGGCCTGGACGATGCGCTCCCCCTGCTCCCCCGACAGGTCGGCGGGCCGCATCTCGGTGTCGATGTACGCCTTGGCGCACACCTCCTTGGCGACCCTGGGCGAGACGCGGGAGAACTCCTTCTGCATGAAGTTCGTCATCTTGTGCTCTGGGGTGGCCTTCGCCATCTTGAGCAGCGTCCCCAGCAGGATGCCCTGGGGGTGGGGCTGGATCTCCTTGCAGGGGCGTGGCAGCTTGTCCGTCGCCCTGTGGAAGGTGATGACCCTCCCGTCGGGCTCCTTGAAGACTATGCGGGCGTGGGGGTTGACGATGGCGGTGCTGCGCAGGTACTCGAACGCCGACTTGCCACCCCGCTGGTACCGGGCCACCATGTGGCACTCGAAGCTGGTACCGTGCTCCTTCTCGTCCCAGAGGATGACCTCGTCCCGCAGGATGTCGGGGCGGTTGTGCTTGGTGTCCAGCTTGAGCTCGATCTCGTGGGGGGCCCGCCGCGGGCCCGTCTTGGAACGGACCAAGGTGGCCCGGCCGGTGGTGAGCTGGGCGTACATCACAACCGCGCTGATGCCGATGCCCTGCTGGCCACGGCTCTGGCGGATGGCGTGGAAGCGGGAGCCGTACAGGAGGCGCCCGAAGACGTTGGGTATCTGCTTGCGCACGATGCCCGGGCCGTTGTCCTCCACGTAGAGGCGGTAGATATTCCGCTTCTTGTTGACCTCCTCGATGGTCACACTTATCTCGGGGAGGATGCCCGCCTCCTCGCAGGCGTCCAGCGAGTTGTCCACCGCCTCCTTGACCGATGTGATGATGGCACGGGTGGGCGAATCGAATCCTAGCAGTTGCTTGTTGCGCTCGAAGAACTCGGAGACCGATATCTCCTTCTGCTTCTTCGCCAGCTCGTCGGCTATGTTGAAGGCCGTGCCAGGCATGCCCATCCCTCCGGCATCTAGCCAGTATCTACTCAATAGTGGTACTGGATAATTAACGTTTGGGGGAGCCAGTGTACATCTGACGTCCACTACCGGGCCCGACTGGACGGGTGGTACATAATGAAAATTAATTATACCACTGGCCCATTGTAAGACGGACCTAGCTCCGTGGGGGAGTGTCGCATGCGTGGAAAGTATGTACCTATTATCGGTATAATCGTTTTCTTTGCCGTCCTCATCGGCATCTTGGTCGTCCTGTCACCCGATGCTGCAGCGGTCGTCGAGTACACCAACAACGACGACAGCGACAACGCAATCTGGATCGAGCCGCCCGTCTCCATGGCCGAGGTGCACATGTGGAACAGGTGGGGCAGTGACGACAACAACGAGGATTGGTGGATGTTCAACGCCTCGGAGGGCATGCTCATCCAGACCAACTTCCGGAAGTACGACCAGTACCAGAACCCAGAGCCCCCGTTCCTTGGAGGTACGTTCCAGCTCAACTACCGGGTGTACGATGCCTACCTCAACGAGATCTATCACTACGCCTACACCTACAGCAACGACATAGACGACAGGCACAGGAGGGACTCCTGGAGCCACCTGGTCCTCGAGGGAGAGGGCGAAAGGCACTACATCCAGGTCTGGATAACCACCAACCAGAACAGGGAGGCCTACTACTGGCTGAACCTGACGGTGGAGTACCCAAGGGACCTCAACGCGGCGTCCGACTACGACGGCACCCTGGACATCAACAGGAGCTACACCGCCGACTACGACCCGGCGGACTGGTTCCTCGTGGACCTCAACGTGGACGATACCACTGCGGACCTCGTCACCCTGACCTTCGGGAAGGACGACCCCGCCGTGGACCTGATCCTCGAGGTGTGGGAGACCATTCCCTTCGGTAACGGCGAGAAGGACCACATGCTGAACAGGACGACCACCGGATTGGCCCTCGAACTAGAGGTCCAATTCCTGGCCACCCACACAGGGACCTACACGGTGAAGGCGCTCAGGTCCTTCTGGGTGGAAGGCGTGACCAACTACACGCTGTCTATATCGATCGGTTCGCGGGCCAACGACCCGGACGCCCTGGCGGAGAACGGCATGGACATAGAGCACGTGCAGAAGCTCAGGGACGAGACCATCGAGATGGGCTACGACACCCACGACTGGTACAAGGTCAAGGTCCTGGCGAACGACACCCTGTTCAAGGTCATCGTCGACATCAACGACGGCAATGTGGGTGACGGGCAGGGCTACGAGCTGGTGGTCTATGGGGAGAACGGGAACGTGCGATGGGCCGATTCCAGCGTCGGTCCGGGTCCCTCCTACGGCGACTCGATCACCCTTCCCCCAACGGGAACAACGACATTCTTCGACCATGACCAGATCCTGTACGTCAGGTTCAGCGCCGACGCGGGTGTGACCGACAGGACCATCGAGGGCTTCAAGTCCAAGTACGACATCGAGTTCGTCCTGACGAACAGGGCACCCGTCCTCATCGAGCCCTTCAACGGGACCTACGAGTGGGACGAGGACGGGGGTGTCAGGATCTTCCTTGACTCCCACTTCCACGACCCTGACGGGGACAAGATGGAGTACTTCCTGATGAACCGGACGCCGGGGTGGGACTACGACGTGGCCGCCCTCTCCTACTGGGGCTGGTTCAACGTCTCCTCACCCGCCAACTGGTTCGGTGAGCTCAACTGGACGCTGAAGGCCCAGGACGCCGGTCAGACGGGGGACGACCACAAGATATTCATCGTCTTCCACTGGGTGGTGCACTCGGTGCCCGACCTGCCAATGAGCAACGGCTCCCTCATGCGCCAATGCGACGAGGAGGAGACATCCTCGGCGGACCTCAAGAGGCTCTTCTACGACGTGGACGGTGGCCCGGGCGGCGTCATCACCTTCGGGTACACCGACACGGGCATCACCGATGTCGAGGTGATCCTGGACGAGGAGACCGGCGCCGTCGACCTGATACCGGGCCCCGACGTCTTCGGGGAGTTCGTGTTCGAGTTCTACGCCGTGGACGACCAGGAGGTACCGGTCAATGGAACCGTCAGGCTGAAGGTGAACGGCGTCAACGACATCCCCCGCATCACGGCCCCCATCGACACCATATACATGGACGAGGGAGGCGACCCGGTGGAGGTCGACCTTTCCCAGTACTTCCACGACGTGGACGGGGAGGAGCTCATGTACACGTTCCTGGTACCGTCCCCCGAGTCGGAGAGCGTGGACGTCTACCACAAGAACAACGTGATAACCGAGCACCGGGTGATAATCGAGATCACCAACGACGGCTTCTACGGGACCGTCCTGGTGAACGTGACGTGCAAGGACGAACAGGGGACTTCGGTCAAGCAGGACATGCTCATCATCGTGTCCAACGTGCCCGACCCGCCCTCCATCGACTACTTCCCCGTGGGCAACCCCAGCGCCATCGATGAGACACAAAGCCTGGTGTTCAAGGTCACCGACGTCCTGGACGCGGACGTTCCCGAGGAGGGGCTGCACACCTACACATGGTACGTGGACGACTTGGAGGTACCGGACCACAACGAGAGCGAGCTTACCTTCGAGGCGGGCTATGACGACTCGGGCACCCACACCGTCAAGGTCATCGTCACCGACCCCTCGGGACTGACCGCCGTCCAAGAACCCGTCTGGACCTTCCAGGTAAACGACAAGAACCGGGTCCCCACCGTCGTCATCGTCTCCCCGCCGACGGAGGCCGACGAGGGCGACAAGGTCACGCTGACCGCGGAGGGCATCGACCCCGACGGGGACGACCTGACGTACACCTGGTACCTGGTGGGCGGCACCGAGGACAAGATGCTGGGGACCGGAAGCATCCTCGATACCAAGGACCTGAAGGCCGGGAACCGGATGATCGAGGTGGAGGTGACCGACGGCAAGGGTGGCACCGTCAAGGCCAGCCACACCATCAAGGTCAACGCCGTCGAGGACACCGGGGGCATGGGCTCCTGGCTCTGGATCATCATCGTCGTGGTCATCGTCGTCGTCGTGGCAGCCGTGTTCATGATGATGAGGGGTAAGGGCGACGCCCAGCCAGATGCCAAGATGGACCTGGAGGGCCTACAGGCGGAGTACGACCCGTCCCAGGGGAGAGGAGGCACCCAGTACGGTGAGTCCTATCAGTCCCAGGACGGGGAGTGGGAGTCCTTCGAGGAGCGCTGACCGGGCATCCTGGCGCACAAAGTGAAAAGGGTTATTAACCCTGATGCACTAGTCCGTGGCAATCCAGCATTCGTGCTGTTTGGGTCGGAGAGGATACCCGTGAGGAGATTCACCGCAATCACCATAATATTCTTGATAGCCGTCCTCGCCCTGGTCGCCGTCGGCCTGGCGACCAACGTGGCCGCAGTGGACGAGTGGACCGATAACGAAGTCTCCGGGGATGCCCGGTGGCTGGAGTCCGGCGATTCCATCGGACCCGTCCACATCTGGAAACGCCAGGACGACGTGAACACCGACTGGTTCAGCTTCAATGCCTCCGAGGGCCAACACATCGAGATCAAGTTCCGGAAGTACACCGAGAGCCCGGCGGAGCCTGGTCTGGCCGGGTACACCTACTACATCAAGTGGGACCTTTGGGGCCCCTACGTACCAGGAAGGAACGTGTACAGCTACACCTACACTTACCCGGGCCAGGGGCAGCCTCGGGAGTATCACAGGCGTGACACCTTCTCTTGGGTGGTCGATCCCAACCTGGGCGGGAAGTACTTCATCCGCGTCTACGTGGACCCGCCGAACCAGAACCCGTACAGGGACCACGCCTACTACTGGCTCAACGTGACCGTCTCCGACGTGGACTCCATGGACTCCCAGCAGATCTTATCAGGGGAGATGGCCCAGTACGATACCAACACCGTGGACTTCAACTTCGAGGACTACTACACCATCAACCTGAACGCCAACTCCGCGGGGGGTGACATGCTTACCGTCACCCTG
>JABAHP010004023.1_pt2 | contig 45293 bp, 43 predicted proteins | sample 7062081 | NCBI WGS metagenome assembly JABAHP01 (sample SAMN14534357, study PRJNA622989) | marine sediment metagenome | biome: marine biome [ENVO:00000428]; feature: marine pelagic biome [ENVO:01000023]; material: deep marine sediment [ENVO:00002113] | place: India: Gulf of Kutch | collected...
CGCCGTCACCGAAGTTCCAGGTGTACTTGAGACCCTCCTCGTCCAGGGGCGAGGCGTCCCTGCCGTCGGCCTGGAAGTACACGGTACCGTTCTCGAGGATGTGGTCGGGGGTGGCCTTCACGGTGGCGTTCGGAGCCACGTTCATCACGTTGACCCGGACGGTGACCATGCCCCAGTCACCGGCGTCATCGGTGACGTTGAGGGTCACGTTGAAGACCCCATCGTCGAGATAGGTATGGATGGGGCTCTTCTCGGTGGAGGTCTCGCCGTCACCGAAGTCCCAGAGGTAGGTCCAGACGTCCATCCTCCCCGGGTCGACCTGTCCTCCGACGAAGGCGATGTCCTCGCCCTCGTAGGCGGTCCTGGGGGCCGTTATGTTCGCTATGGGGGCGGCGTTGGTGATGACCACCGTGTCGGTCACCAGGGTGGACCCCCCGTCGTCGTCGGCAACCCTCAGGGCCACGGTGTAGGTCCCGTCCTGAAGGTACTGGTAGCTGGCGTTCTGACGGGAGGCCTGCACGTCGAAGGTGGACCCGTCGTACTCGAAGTCCCACTCGAAGGTGTGGATGTCCAGCTCCCCCGGGTCGGTGACGTTGGAGAAGAAGTCCACCACCCCGCCCTCGGGGACGGGGGCGGTGCTGGTGAAGTTGGCGGATGGGTCCGCGTTCCTTACGGTGACGATGAGGGAGACGTTGCCGACCCCACCATCATCGTCCACCATCCTCACGAATACGGTGTACGCACCATCGTCCCTGTAGACGTGGCTGACCGACGTTCCGTTGGCCATCTCGGTGAACGTCCTGCCGTTGTACTCGAAGTCCCATGCCACCCTGACGGTGTCGAGGGGGCTTGCGTCCTCCACCAGGGCGGTGAAGGGCACGACCTCGCCCTCGACCGAGGTGCCGGGGGTGAACACGTTGCCCGAGGGGGGCAGGTTCCGCACCACGACGGTGCTGGTGTTGATGGCGGAGGTCAGGCCCTCGTCGTCGGTAACACGGAGGGCCACGGTGAAGGTGCCGTCGTCTGGGTAGGTGTGACTGGTGTTCTGTACCGTGGAGTCCACCGTGAAGGTGCTTCCGTCGTAGTCGAAGTCCCACTCCCAGGTGAAGGTGTCGTTGCCACCGGGGTCGGTGGCGTTGCCCCAGAAGTATACGGGCGAGCCCTCGTCGCCGGGCGAGCTGGTGTTCAGGTGCGCCTCGGGGGCCTGGTTGATCACGTCGAGAGGAACCGTTATGGGGGCGGAGTAGGTGTTGGTCCGCTGCTCGAAGATGCGCATAGCCACCGTGTACCTCCCGTCGTCGTCATAGCTGTGGCTCACCTGACTGCCGGTGGCGTCCTTGGAGAAGGAGGCTCCCATGTCGAAGTCCCATTCGAACACGTAGCTCTCCGTCGCCCTGGGGTTGTTCACCTTCCCCGTGAAGGAGATGGTCTCCCCCTCCTTGAGGGCCCCCGTGTAGCTCACCGACCCGTGGGGTCGCAGGTCGATCCAGGTGAGAACCTCGTCCACCAGGTCCTTCCTGTCGTTCACCGACGAGAGGTGACCGAACTCGAAGGCAGTGAAAACCGTCTTGTTCGAGGTGCCGTCCCTGGCGATCATGCTGGTGATGTTGGTCCAAGGCGCTCCCCAGTAGTCCGTGTCGCTACCGGATAGGACCTGGAACGCCCCGTCAGCGGGGGTCAGGTTGTTGCCGTAGTCCACGTTGCCGAAGTTGAGGGTGTCCACGCTGTAAGACTCGCCCGCCAGGAACGTGCCCGCCGTACCGGACAGGGGATTGCCAGTGCCCGCGTAGCGCTGGTACCCACCCAGCCCGAACACGGCGCGGAGGGCGTCGCTGGAAGGCAGGTTCGTCTTGTTCGTGCCACCGTAGATGTCGTAAAGGGTCACAGAGCCCAACAGCCATATGTTGCCGCCACCGTCGGCGTAGTCCTTGATGGTCTTCAGGTCGTTGCTTGTGAGGGAGTTGCCGTAGGGGTAGTAGTCGAAGGCGCAGTTCCAGATGACCGCCCTGTACTGGGAGAGGTTCGCCAGGTCGGGTCCGTCGTACCAGGAGCGGACGGAGACCACGTCGAAGCTCACGCCCAGGGACGAGATGGCGTCCCCGATGAGCTTGGAGCTGTCGAGCCTGGCGAAGAAGGGGTACGAGTAGCGCTCGTAGGGGTTGTGGTTGTTGTAGGGCGCCTTGGTGTAGAGGTGGTCGGTGTTGTCGTCGTCCACCAGCAGGATGGGTGCCCGGACGTAGAAGGCGAGGGGTACGTGGATGGTGTCCGTGCCCGCCGTCAGCACCAGGTTGCCCAGGTGGTGGCCCACGTGGGAGTCGGCGTCGTAGGCGAGGGTGAACTTGACGGTGAACTTGCCATTGGCGGTCATATTGACGGCGGTGGAGTTGGCCGTCAGCATCGACTTGACGTCGGTGTTGTTCCCGCTGGCGGTGAACATGGGGGTGAGCCTCCACTGGATGCTCCAGCTGAGGGTGGCGTTGGTCCAGGTCGAGGCCAGGTTCTCGAAGGTCACGTTGAACGTGGTGACGTTGGTCTTGGCCGAGAGACGGCCGAGGCTCACGGATGGCGGGTCTGCGAGCATCACCGTGGCGTTCGCCTTGACCACGTCGATGCGGCCCGACCCAACACGGTACTCGTCGTAACCCACGTCGACGGCGGTGCCCATCAGCGCCTGCTTCACCTGCAGGCTGGACCAGCCGGGATGCGACTGCATCAGCAGGGCCGCGGCGCCGGCCACATGGGGCGTGGCCATCGAGGTCCCGCCGGCGTACCTGTACCCGTTGTTCCGGGAGGTGGAGTAGATGGAGACCCCGGGGGCGGTCAGGTCAGGCTTGATCTGGTATACTGCGGTGGGTCCGGTGGAGGAGAAGCTGGCCAGCAGGTCCGTCTTGGAGGTGGCGCCCACCGAGATTATGTCCCGCGCGCACCCGGGACTGCCGATGGTCTCGTAGTTGGGACCGTCGTTTACGGCGGCGACGGCCATCACCACTCCAGCGGCCATCGCGTTGTCCACGGCGGTGGACTTGGAATCGTTGGGATGACCGAACCCTCCCAGGCTCATGGAACCAACATCGGCGTGGTCCGAGGTGTCGCCGTCGTCGTTGGGATCGGCGGTGAGCTCAACCCCCTCGATGATGACCGAGGAGGGTCCGGAGCCGCCGTCGGACAGCACCTTGTAGATGAGGAAGTCCACCTCCGGTGCCACCCCGACCACGGTGCCGTTGGCGCCGATGATCCCGGCGCAGTGGGTGCCGTGGAAGTGGCCGTCCCAGAAGTCCGCGTCGTCGTTTATCACGTCGTAGCCGCCGACTATCCTGGGGTGGGTGCCGCCCGTAACGTTGGCCAGATCGTTGGTGCGGTCGCCAGTCCCGCCCAGGTCGGGATGGGAGTAGTCTATACCCGTGTCCATGACGGAGACCACGATGCCCTTCCCGGTTATGTTGGACCCGGAGCCGTTGATGGTCTTCCATATGTCGTCGGCATTGATCAGTGGCACGCTATCGGCGAGGGCAACGCTCACCGGCGTGTCCTGCTCGATGCGCCTCACGGAGGGGTGGGTCGATATCCAGTCCAGGGCCGCAGAGGGGGCCTTCAGGGCCAGGCCGTTCAGGACGGTGGTGTACTCCTGGTTGACCGTGACCTCTGGGTATCTCTCCCGGACCATGGAAAGGAAGGACTCGTGCATGCCCTCCAGCGTCTTCTTGTACGACCGGGACACGTCACCCAGGAACGCGGGGTCGGTATAGCCCGCAGCCTCCAGTGCCAGTCTCTTCTCGACGACGCAGTCCTCCTTGAAGGTAATGATGACATCGTGCTCACCTCCCACGTCCCAGAACCCGCTGGAAGGGGGGCTTGGGTCCCCAGTCACGGGCGTGCCGTTGTCGCCCGCCGGGGCCGGTCCGAGGACCGCAGTGGCTGCCGGCACCGCCAGCATCACCGCGAGCAGGCCTATCACTAAGACCCTGAGTAGTTGTCTTGATTCTCTCACTAAGGTCACCACCTATGGCACTGGCTAGCCAGGCATGCGAGGGATACTAGATAATACTATTGCCATTGTTATCCTACGTGCCAATCTGTCCCTGTTACCCCTCTCCCAGGTGCGTCCAGCCAAAGGTTATAAGGCGAGGGGCCGCTTCGAGGCCCATGGAGGAGGACCAGGACAGGACCAGGAGGATGGCCTATGCCGGTGTGGGCGTGGCCGTCGTGGCCGTGTCGTTCTCGGCCATACTGATCCGCTGGTCGGACGCGGACTTCCTGGCCATCGCCGCGGGAAGGATGCTCCTCTCGGCGCTCCTCCTGGCCCCCTTCGCCCTCATCATGTACCGGGCCGAGATGTTCTCCCTTGCCAGAAGGGACGTGGCCATCATGGTGGGCATAGGCGCCGTGCTGGCCACCCACTTCAGCCTGTGGATCGCCTCCTTGGAGCTCACCTCCGTCGCCTCCTCCGTCGTCCTGGTCACCGCCCACCCGATATTGGTGGGCCTGGTCGGCCACTTCTTCATGGACGAGCGACTGTCCCGCCTCAACGCGGTGGGCATCGCCTTGGGCCTCCTGGGGGTCATCATCCTGACCAGGGGTGACGCGGACGCCGGCGGGGACACCCTCCTAGGCGACCTCCTGGCGTTCCTGGGGGGCGTGGCGGCTGGTGTCTACATCCTGGCGGGCCGCAGGACCAGGCAGCGGATCTCCCTGCCCGTCTACGCGTTCCTGGTCTATGCCTCATGCGCCCTGTTCCTCCTCGTCGCCGTGGTGGTCACCGGTACCGAGCTGTTCACCCTCCCCGCAGAGGAGTGGTGGCTGTTCCTCCTGATGGCCCTTGGCCCCTCCATCCTCGGCCACACCATGTACAATTGGACCCTGCGCTACGTGCCCGCGTCTGTGGTGTCCGTGTCCCTCCTGGGCGAACCAGTGGGCTCGTCCATCCTCGCGGCCCTGCTCCTGTCGGAGGTCCCTCCCGAGTTCACAATAGTGGGAGGGGCGGTCATCCTGGTGGGCATCGTGATGGCCACATGGGGCGTGAGGACCCGTTCCAACGGCAGGGTCGCCGCCGTCACCTGAGGACCCAGGGCGACCTCTCCTCCTTGCCCTCGACGACCCTGAAGAAGGGCGGTTCGTTGTTGGCCTGCACCCATCCCCAGCGGTTCAGGTCGGAGAGGACCGGTTCGAGCCTGTCCACGGGGATGTCGGTAGCGGATGCCAGCTCGTCCAGGGACATGGGCCTCGCGGCGTTGGCAAGGGTGCGAACGGCGCGTACATGGGCCCCCAGCTCCTCGAGGGCGATCTCCATATGAGCCTCCAGCTCCTCCCGGTATGCCCTGGACAGGCCGAACTGGTACGCCCCCTTGAGCATCTGGCCAACATAGACATCTGACGGCGTCATCGGAGGGCCCTTCTCGATGACCACATAGGTCCATGCGCCTAGGGGTTCCAAGGAGGGCGGGACTTGGACCTCCACCTCGATCCTCCGATAGCCCCCTTCCCATTCGTCCATGGTCGAGATGTCGGTGGCCAGGTGATAAAGGACCCCCTCTACCCTCCCTTCGGGGTCATTCACTATGTCGGCAGCACCCCCCAGCCACCTGGACCTGGCCGGGAAGTCGAACGCAAGCCTGTAACCGACCAGCACCGCACCTCGGGCCTCGAGGACCTCCAGCCCACGGAAGGACATCTGCTCCTCGTCCATGTTGGAGCCGTAGGCGAAGTAGAGGTTGCCCGTCATGGCCAGGGGCCTCCCGCTACCTCCTGTAGTCCCGTTTGCGGTTCCATCCCCACGCCGCGAACACTATGGCGGACAGGATGAACGCAACGGCGGTGATGCCCAGGTTACCCCCGGTTATGAGATAGACCAGGAGGGCGACGATTATCGAGGGCAGGAAGTAGATGATGAACTTGAACACGAGCCAGATGAAGAAGAAGGCGATGAGTATGACGAGGAAGATGATCAAGCAGGCCCAGATACCCAGCTCTGCGAGGCTCACCATGGTCCAGGCAGGGCTGTACACCGGTATTAACCTTTCCCGCCACCCCTAGAAGCCGCCCAGCTCGCAGGTGCTCTGGTAGAACCTGACCAGGGTGACCACGCCCACTGCTGCCACGCCAGCGGCGCCCACCAGCCGAAGCCTCCTGCCGTTCCCCGCCAAGTTGACCAGGGTCCTCCCGGACATCAACCCGATCAATGGGTAGATAGCTGAGGTCAGGGCGAAGGCCAGCGCCATCATGACCACCGTTGCGGGTGGACTTGTCACCAGCAGGGGAATGATGATGAGGACCTTGAGGCAAGGCATCACCCCTCGGACTGCACCCAGGGAGAGGCCCGTGACCAGAGGGCTCTTGCCAGATAGTCGGTCGATCATCCCACGGGGGAAGTTGGAGCACGGCACGCCACCGGCAGCGGGGTCATCCGCGCCGCAACCTTCGCACCCCTGTCCGCATCCGGTGCCGTCGGGCTCGCCGCCGTCACAGGAGACCCGGGTCTCGTGACCGCATCCACCCATCAGACCCGGACGGTAGGTCGAGAGGGCGAGGAAGGCTGCGACGGCGATGGTCGAGGCCGCGAACACGACAACGAGCCATCCCTTGGAGGGGAGGAGGCTCGCCCCCAGGAGTCCGATGGCAAGTAGCAGGCCAAGGACCCCCAGCGTCCTACCGACCAGGAAGCCCCAGCTCATGCGCCTGTCGGCGGTGGCGAAGGATGCCCCCATGAAAAGGCAGAGCCAGGCGTCGCTGAGGGCCAGTCCGACCATCGCAGCCACCGCCACCTCCTGCCACATAGAGCATCCCATCCATGGTTGTATTCGAGCGTCATGCCATCAATACGCCGCCGTTCACGTGGACCACGGCGCCCGTCATGTATGAGGAATCCTCGGAGACCAGCAGGGCCACGGCGGATGCCACGTCCTCGGGTTCCCCGATCCTCCGCACCGGGACCGACCCTGCCCTCCTGGCCAGCTCCTCCTCGTTGTACGGGTCCAGGATGGCCGTCCGGGTCATCCCGGGGGCCACGCAGTTCACGCGGACCCCGTGGGGGGCCAGCTCCAGGGCCAGGGCCTTGGTCAGCCCCTCTATCGCAGTCTTCGAGGCGGCGTAGTGGGCCCCGTGGGCAGAGCCGAGCCTCGCCAGCTGGGACGACACCAGCACGGCGGTGCCGTTGGTGCTTGCCGTGAGCTGGGGCACCGCGGCCCTTATGACCAGGAAGCTGCCGGACAGGTTGACCGATATGGTCCTGGCCCACCTCTCGGGGGGCAGGTCCTCCAGATGGGCCCGGTCGTAGACGCCCGCATTGGCGATCACCGAGTCCAGGCCACCAAGCGCCGAAACAGCTCCGGAGACCAGCTGGTCACAGGATGCTACATCTCCCAGGTCCGCCTGGAGGGCGACGCCCCGAACCCCGGCGTCCTCCACGTCCCGCACAACCTTCGAGGCCTCCTCCTCCCCCGAATGGTAGTGAACGGCAACGTCCCAACCCTCCTTCGCGAGTCTGGTGGCGCATGCCGCGCCGATGCCGCGGGAACCTCCCGTCACGAGCACCCTGGGTCTCACGGGAGTTCCATGGCGCGACCTCAAGAAAAAGGTTTGGGGCCCATTATCCTGGTCGTAGCTCAGGTCCGACCCACGCTCGTAGCGTCCTGATCAATCAAGGGGCTTCCCGCAGTGGGGGCAGTGCTTGTACTCGGAGGGGACGGCCCGCCCGCACACGCAGGTAACCATCCGCTCCCCCGACACCTGGGCCGCTATGTTCGGCCTCCTGTCGGTCCTCACATCCAGGTACTCGATGGCCGACTGGTCCAGTTGTCTCTGCTCGGTGAGGATCCTGCTGGTGTCACCGGATATCTCTCCCCGCTTCCTCTTGAGGTTCCTTATCTGCTCCATCAGCTCGTCCAGTTCCTCTTCCTCGGGTGCCATGTCGATGCCTCCTCCCCTCAGCCGATATTGTCCTTGGCCGCGGCCAGCTTGTTGATCACATGCTCGTACTGCTCGATTAGGGTCTCGTACTCCACCACCTTGTTCTGGAGCTGCCGGAGGTTGGCGGCGGACCTCTCGGCGATGGCCCGTCCCGTCCGCTCGAACTCCGCCGACTGGGCCGCCTGCTTGGCCGCCTCCTCGGCGTTGGTGGCGGCCCTGACCACGTTCTCGACCCCCTTGGTGCCGAAGTAGTATCCCAGGACCAGGCCGATCATGCCGGAGACGATGGTCGCCACGTCCTTGGCCAGGTCCGAGCTCTTGGACCAGTAGAAGGCGAATATGATCAACAGTCCTCCTATGACGACGAAGAGCGCCAGGATACCACGTATCCACTCCGCAAGCTTGTTGGTCCTCTCCTTCTCGCTCATGCAGGTACCCCCTTGATGCGCGACCTGATTGGGCAGCATCGATATAAATATCTGAGGGACGGCCCGGCTCACTTGCGCCGGCGCCGGCGCCGCTTGGGTTCAGGCTCCGGCTCCGGAGGTTCGACCTTCAACATGAGGTACGTGAAGACACCGGCCACCATGGCACCGATGGCCACCAGGAACCAACCGAACCCTACCATACGGGAGTCGTGCTGATTGTACGCGATGAACAGGATGCCTAGGATGGCGAGGATGACGGCGCTGGCGATGACCTTCAGCAAGATGGACCGACCTCGGGGCTCAGGGTGGGTGGGGACCGGGATAGTGGGTAAAAACCTTTCCGGCATCCTGGGCGGGGCAAGGAGTGGCCAGTATCAGAAGTTTTTTAAAGAGCGACACCATCAAAGCGGCATCTAGGTTGTTGATATCGTGAGAACCGTTCACGTGAGATACCTCGCCCTTTTGCTCGTCCTGCTCCTCCTGGCCCCCACCACCATGGTGGTTGCAGGCGGAGACGCCGATGGCCCGACGGGACCAGGTCCCATGCTGGACATCCTGGACCCCAGGACGCTGAACTCCACCTACACCCAGCGGATCCCCATAATCGACGGCGTCATGGACGCCAACGAGTGGGTCGACTTGGAGGGCACCGAGGCCCTCCACAGCGAGATCCCCCCCGCCTGGGAGGAGACCGGCACCCACATCACCGGTCCCGGCATCCAGAACGACTCCGACGCCTCCCATAGGTTCTGGTCGATGTACGACGACGACTACCTGTACCTGGCGTTCAACTGCTCCGACGACCAGATCTTCGTGGACAGCTATCCCGACGACTTCTGGCGTGACGACGGCATCGAGGTCCTGATAGACGGAGCCCTGGACATGGACGAGAACCAGAGGACCGACGAGGGCTTCGAGGACGGCGACACCTTCTTCGTGCCCGCCGACGGCCGCGAGGGCATCGCCTATAGCCTGTCCAACGCCAACCAGTACGCCCGGTACTGGGGCCCCAACCGGGACTGGTTCTCCGCAGTGTCCCAAGGCTCGGTGGACAACATGACGTACTACGTGGTGGAGATAGCCATCCGCCTCAACACCATCTCGAACCCCACCCCCGACAGCTTCATAGGCCTGAACACCGGGCAGAACGACGACGACGATGGCAACGTCACCAAGGAGGGCGTGATCCGGTGGCAGGGCATCGACGGGTACAGGGTATGGGAGAACGAGACCCTGTGGGGCCAGCTCTACTTCAGGACCGCCGTGGTCGCCGACGCCGGCTTCAGCGTGGTCATCAACCAGACGGACTCTGTCGGCTTCGACGGGTCCGCCTCCTGGTCGAACCATCCGGATTTCGACCTCCAGGGGAACTACACCTGGACCTTCACGTACGGGGGGGAGCTGGTGACCCTCGAGGGCGTATCGCCCAGCTTCACATTCGACCACCCTGGGGACTACAGGGTGACCCTCACCGTCACCGACCCGTCCGGCGTCTCGGACACCGACACCGTGACGGTGGGAGTGAGGGACACCGAGGACCCCGTGGCGGAGGCGGGCCCCGACGTGCTGGTCGACCAGGGTGAGGTGGTGACCTTCGACGGCAGCGGCTCGACCGACAACCACCCGGACTTCCCCGAGGGCTTCGACTTCGAGTGGTTCTTCATAGACCAGAAGGTGGTGCGACTCCACGGGCTCACCGCCGAGTACACGTTCAACTCCCCCGGCATCTACACCGTTCGCCTCACCGTGACGGACATCGCGGGCAACACCCACGACGACTCGCTGACGGTCACGGTGCGTGACGTGGAGCCACCGGTGGCGGACGCCGGTCCCGACATCACCGTGGACGACGGGCAGCTGGTCAACTTCGACGGCTCGAACTCGTCGGACAACTTCGAGATAGCGAGGATGATCTGGGAGTTCTACCTGGGGGACGACCTGGTGAACCAAACGGGCAGGACCCCCAAGTACACCTTCCCCACACCAGGGGTATACAACGTCACCCTTACCGTCTACGACTCTGACGGCCAGTTCGACACCGACTCGATGACCGTCACCGTGGTCGACGTCACCCCGCCAATCGCCGACGCCGGCCAGGTCAGGGAGTTCAACGAGGACGTGGAGGTGACGATGGACGCCTCCCTCTCCTTCGACGACGTGGGCATCGTCTCCTATCGTTGGGTCGTCACTTACCAGGGTGTCACCGTCTTCGAGGGGAACAAGAAGAAGGAGAGGTTCAACTTCACGGATCCAGGCCTTTACGAGGTCACCCTGACGGTGACCGACGGTGTCGGCCTTACCGCCGAGGACACCGTCCAGTACAGCGTAATCGACGTCACGCCCCCCACCGCAAGCGTCGGCATCGACGTGGAGCTCGACGAGGACGCGCCCCACACCTTCTCGGGCTCGGCCTCTCAGGACAACGTTGGCATCGTGGACTGGGAGTGGGTGATATCCGCCGAGGACATGCCGCCGGTGCGCAGGACCGGCGAGTCCTTCGAGTACGTCTTCAGCGAACCGGGCGTGTACACCGTCACCCTGACGTGCACCGACCTGGCGGGCAAGTGGGACAGCGACTCCATGCAGGTCACCGTCCTGGACGTGACCCCACCGGAGGCGGTGCCGCCCTCGTCGGTGGAGATCAAGGTGGGCCAGATCATCGAGCTGGACGGCCGTGGCTCGACCGACAACGTGGGCGTGGTCACGTACCACTGGCACTACGAGCTCCTGGGCGCACCCATCGACCTCTACTCGCCCAACATAACTCAGGCCTTCGACACCAGGGGCAACTACACCATCACCCTGACGGTGGAGGACGCGGCGGGGAACACCGACACCGCCAGCTTCTACGTGCTGGTCAAGAAGCCCCCGAAGGAGGAGGAGCCGGGCTTCGGCCTCCTCGTGGCCCTTGTGGCAGTGGTGGCCGCGGCCGTCGCCATGACGGTCAGCAGGCGACGCTGAGCCACCATCGGGGCAGAAGGGTCCGCCCTATGTTTATATAGAGCCTAGGGCCTACACGGTTGACCGGCGACCCCAGTGCGGCCATGGTCCAGGGGTTAGGACTGAAGCCCCCCAAGCTTCAAGCCCGGGTTCGAATCCCGGTGGCCGCATCCCTCCCTTCAACGGTATGACGTCTGCATCGACTGGTCCCCTCGACATTTCAGGGATGGCCAGCACCTCGCCCGACATTATGGGAACCTATTTATTCCGCCAACGCCTTCGCTCAAGTGTCTGGGTAAGTGGTAACCATGAAGGGACGGGCGCTTCTCCTGGTCACGCTGATTCTCCTCTCGAGCGCAGCTGTCATCGCGACGGGGACCGCAGGTGAGGAGGAGACCCGCTCATCAGGCCTCATTCCGGTCAGGCTGTACCTCCAGATGACCACCACAGAATCCTCCCTCAGCACCGAGCAGAGCAGGGACACTTTCCGAGGCACGTCATCGATGGACTTCCCCTCCATGGACCTGGATGAGAACCTGATAGTTAGGACCGTCGATACGGGTGTGGGCGAGAACAGGGGCTTCGATGCGTTCTTCAGCATCACAACGACCCAGGCCACCCTCGTCACCGTGTCGGTCCTGGAGGAGGACACCGTCATCGCCGAGCGGGAGAGGGAGGTCCCGAGCGCCACGACCCGATCCGACTGGCGTATCCCACTCGTGGACGATTCAGACCACTATACCTTCTCAAGGAACAGCGCGATCGTCCTGAGGGTCGAGGCAGCACGTTCGGTGATCCTCAGGACCGACGACGCCAGCTTCCTGGAACTTTACTGCGAGAACCACCTGGACATCACCACCGAGACCCGCGACGTGGAGGGGAGGCGCGTCTCCAGCTTCTACCCCAACGACCTCATGGAGTTCCGGCACATCCTCATTGAGGGGGACGTCGAGAACCCCTTCGGGAGCGGCGACGTTGCCGGGGTCAACGTGTCCATCCGACGTCCCGACGGGGTCTGGGAGGTCCAGGACCAGGCGGCCACCGTGGGCGCGGACCTGAACNNACCGACCTGCCCGCCGGCTCTTACACCATCAACGTGACCGGGCGTGACCTCCAAGGCAACGAGTTCTCCACGATAGGCTCGTTCATCATGGCCGACTACGGTGTGCGCATCTTCGCCGAGGGCGAGGAGGGCGGCGTGGTGACCGACACCACCACCCCGGGGACGCCAGCGAAGTACACCCTGACCATCCTGAACATCGGCGGGAAGCGGGCGGACATCATCCTGGACGAGGGCGACCCGATACCCCTCTGGGCCACCTCCTTCAGCAGGAAGACCTTCAGCCTGGACGCCGGTGCCGACGAGGATGTGACCTTCGACGTGAAGCCCTCGTCGACCCTGGGGGGCGGGAACCAATCCACTTACACCGTGACCGTTACGGTGAACAACGACCCGGGCGTGCCCAAGGCCTCCGACAACCTGGAGGTCAACACCTTCGTCAGCAACGAGGTCAAGCTCCAGGTCCTGCCTGAGGACCCGGACCCGGTGACCATCGCCGTCGACGGCAGGAAGGACTACACCTTCACGGTGCGGAACCTGGGTGAGTTCTCCACCAACGTGGACCTGACCAGGACTGGCGTGCCCACAGGCTGGGCCGCAGAGTTCGTCGGCACCATGGTCACCGACGACACCATCGAGGACCTCCGTCCGATGGAGCTGGCGGACGTCAACCTCAGGGTCGACGCCCCCACCACGTCGGAGGTGAACAAGGCCAGCATCAAGGTGAGGGTCCAGTCCAGGGAGTACCCGGACCAGTGGGAGGAGCGGACCTTCGTGTTCAACCTGGTGATAGGCCTGGTGCTCACGCCGACCTCCCCCACCGAGACCACCCAGGACCCGGGAGACAGCGTTTCGTTCTTCTACGAGGCCCGGAACAACGACCCCAGCGACTCCCACCAGGCGACCTTCTCGGTCATCCAGAAGAATTCGAACTGGCCGACCTCCTCCTTCAAGTTCACCCCCTCGACGCTGGTGACCATCCAGGCCGATTCGAAGGTGGACATGGGCGTGGAGGTCGAGGTCCCCACATCGGCGAAGGCGAACGTCTTCGAGTTCGAGGTCAAGGGCATCGTGGACGGGAACGAGGACGTGTTCACCTCCTTCGACTTCAAGATCACCATCAACCTCCGCCGGAACCTGGTCATCTCCTTGGACCCAGACGTCTCGGAGGTGGAGATCAACACCAAGGAGGAGTCCCTCGTCTTCCTGGTCCTTGATAATCAGGGCAACCAGGTGGAGAGGGTGAACATCACGGTGGTCACCGACAGTGACGATGTTGAGGTCCGGATGAACGACGCACGCACCTCCATCATCCTCAACCTGGCCATCCAGCCGGGGACCACCGAGGAGGTCAAGATCGGATTCAAGGGCAAGGACTCCGCCTCCCCGAACCAGGTCACCAGGGTCACCGTCACCACCGACGCCGCGGACGACCTGATTCCCAACGAGAACGAGTTCGACCTGGTGGTGAAGCTGTCCACCGCCGAGATGTTGATGGCATACCTCCAGTGGGCCATCGTCATCATCGTCATCGTCGGCTTCATGGCCGTCCTTCTCCTGTGGGACCCCAGGAAGAAGCGGATGGTGGAGGAGCCTTCGGACTCCGGGGACAAGGATGCCTCCCACGGGACCGTGGTGCGCCAATAGGTCCGATCACAGCGTGGTTATCTCGTTCCCGCTTTCCAGCACCAGCACTGTGTGCTCGGCCTGGCTGACGATGCCGTTGCCATCCTCGGCCAGGATGGCGTACTCGGTAACCCCCCCCGCCCTGACCAGCTGTCGCAGGTAGGGCTGGGAGCGCTTGGTGAGGGGCGCGCACCAGCGCTCGGCGAAGGGAAGGCCGTAGAACCGGGAGTCGATCTCCTCCAGCAGGCGGGCCGCCTCTCCCTTCCCCCTTCCGGCCCGGGCGAAGCGGAATATGTGGGAGGGACGCTTGCCCCCCACCCGGCCCAGCCCGTCGGTGGCGAAGGGCTCTATGGCCACGGCCGTGCCCGCCTGGATGACCCCCGAGCGGGGGTCCGGGACGTTGGGTATCGAGAGGCCCGCGTGGAGGTTGAAACGCTCCAGCGAGTGCCCGGTAAGGTTCTCTATGGGTGCGAAGCCATAGCCCTTGATGATGTTCGAGACCGCCTCGCCCACGTTGGTCAGCCGTACCTTGGGCGCTATCATGTCGATGGCCGTCTCCAGGGCCTCCCTGCTGGCCCGGATCAGCTCTCTGTAGTTGTTGGTGCCCACCTCGATGGTCACCGCGGTGTCGCCGATGTAGCCGTCAACGTGTGCACCGCAGTCCAGCTTGACCAGCTGGCCCTTCTCGAAACGCAGGCCCCTGTCGGTGGAGAGGGGCGTGAAGTGGGCGGCCACGTCGTCGATGGCTATGTTGCAGGGGAAGGCGAGACCCACGTCCTCGCCCTGGTCCAGTATGAAGCGTTCGGTGCGGTCCGCCACCTCCAGCATGGAGGCGCCCTCGCGTATGAGGCCCGCGCCGAACTTGAGACCGGCGGCAGCCGCCTTGCCGGCCCTCCTGTGCTTCTCGATGGCGTCCTCGTCCACCTCTCTTCCCCCTGGTTAACCGTTGTTCCGGGAGAGCATGTCGTCCAGCCATCCCGTGGTCACCACGCCCTCCCTGAGGATGCGGAAGTCCCCGTCGGACAGGGGCTCGATGATGGTGGAGGGCGACTGAATGGGCGCCTCCCCGTAGTCGATGTAGTAGTCCACCCCGCCACCCAGCTGGTCCCTCGCCTCCTCCATCGTCCTGGGCGGTTCCCGGCCGTGGAGGTTGGCAGAGGTCGAGATGATGGGTCCCGCCACGTCGCAGAGGGCGATGGCCAGGGGATGGTGCACGACGCGCACCACGATGGTGTCGCGACCGCCGGTGAGGGCCTTGGGCACCTCGGGGAGACGGGGCAGCAGGAAGGCAACCGACACCGCCTCCATCATCTCCAGGACGTCCCAGACGAACTCGGGTACCTCCGCCACTATCTCGAAGTCATCGATGGAGGCGGTCGCCACCGCCAGGCCCATGTTCCGGGGCCTCCGCTTGATGCGGTAGATCCTGTCGATGACGCTGCCCGAGTAGGGGTCCCCGCCCAGGCCGTAGAGGGTCTCCGTCGGGTACACCACCAGGCCTCCCCGCTTGATGCTGGCGACCACCTCCTCCAAGATGCCTCCCTCGGTGAAGCTCTCCACACATGCAGGGTCGTCCTCGAGGCAGATGATCTCCTTCATCGTCCGTCCTCCGTCGAGCGCCATGAGGGCGCTTCTGGTATTAAATTTATCCAAGAACAATCACGGTTCAATGCTATTATCAGATCTCAAATGCTACCTTGAGACGGGCTTCAGGGGGAAAACGTCAAATAGACCAGTGTCGAATGCCCACGGACGACCGGGAGAAGGAGCGCGACCGACGGTAGCCCTTGGGAAGGACCCCGTCCTCACCCCTTGGGCAGCTGAGGAAAGTCCCTCCTCCACGTCGAGGTGAGCTGCTGTAACCCCCTGGTGGCCCCAAGGGATCCAGGAGGCCAAGGCGCCGGGGCGAGAGTCCCGGGCGGAGGAGCAGAAACGACACAGCCCCCGGGTGCGATGAACCCGGCCTGCGGGAGAGGTCCCCGGGGGATCTGGTGAAACGGCCCCGCCCACCGGAGCAAGCCCAAGTGTCCGGGATGACCCGACAGGACCGGAAGGTAGGGTGCTAAGTCGAATGTCGCAAGCCCGCTGGCCTCGGCCGGCGGGGGAACAGAAGAGGGCTTACTCCCTTCACCCGGTCGCACCCGTTGCCGGAGGAGCCACCCTATGGGCCGACGCTGGGCCGCAGAGTACCACGACCTGTTCGCAGGGGATGACGACGTGACCTTCTACTCCGCCGTCTCCCGCAAGGCGGGTCCCACCGCCCTGGACATCGGCGTGGGAACGGCGCGCCTGGCCATCCCCATCGCCAGGACGGGCACCCGGGTGGTGGGCATCGACAGCAGCATGGAGCTGCTGAACATCGCCCACGGGAAGGTCACCTCCGCCGGTGGTGGCGTCACCTCCCGCATGAGGCTGCTGTTCGGTGACATCAGGGACTTCTCACTCTCCCGGGAGGGCAAGTTCGACCTGGCATACGCCGCCGCCGGGGCGTACAACCGCTGCCGGTCCACGGCGGAGCTGGCCCACGCCGTCGCCTGCGTGCGCGACCACGTGCGGGTGGGAGGGACCTTCTCCTTCGACCTGGTCAACGTGGGGGACGAGCTGCTGGACGGCATGCCCCGCCTGGATGGCGTCGCGCCGATGGAGGACGGGGGAGAGGTGGTTCGCCACCTCGCCTGGCGCAAGGGACGCAAGCGGGGGGACGTCGAGTGCCACGCCACCTACGAGCGCTTCGACGCCAGGGGACGCTCCGTCGAGAGGGTGGCCGAGCGGGAGATGTTCCACATGTTCGAGCCCACCGAGGTGGCGGAGGTCCTCCAGCTGGGAGGGTTCGAGGACGTGAACCGGTTCTCAGACCTCAAGGGCGGAAGGAGCGCGGGCAGGAAGGACGACATGGCGGTCTACCTTTGCAACCGGGGGCCGTGAGGCTCACGTCGTCGTGGTCCGCAAACCCCCGCGGAGGACCCTTCCGAAGCCGGCGACCTTCAGGACGACGGCGGCGGCCGCCAGCGTCATCGGCCATATCATGGGTACGCCGACGAGCAGGGTGACCACGAAGAGCCCGCCTCCCAGCGCTCTTCCCACGTTGAACATGAGCTCCCGCAGTCCCATCGCCTCCTCGATGGGGAGCCCCATCTCGGCCACCACCGTGAAGGTGAAGGCCATCAGCATGTACGCGAAGAAGTAGGCGAGTCCCGCCAGCAGGCTCCACAAGGTGAGGTTGCCCTCGGCGAAGGGCACGGCCATGAGGAAGATGGCGACGCCTGCGCCCGAGAGGACCAGGGGGGGCCATCGGTCCCTTGCCCTGTCCGACCACCGTCCAGCAACCACGGCAGAGACGCCCGCCATGACCCCAAGGAACGCCAGGAACGCCCCGTACTGGGAGCTCTGGTCGACCATCCTGATGGTGCCGATCCAGACGGCCACCCAGAAGACCCCCTGCCAGAGCCCCTCCAGGAACACCAGGGGGGTCACCCGGCGTCCCTCCCGGAGGGCTCGCCGGAGGTCGAACCGGAGCGGCTCGCCCCAAGGGTGCTTGTAGGCCACTACGGCCCCCGCCGCGAGCACGACCCATGCGACGACGATCGCGGCCCAGAACCCCTGCCAGTCGATCAGGTAACCCGCGATGAGGGGGAAGACGGCTCCGGCGATAGCGAACAGGGCGAAGAGCTGGGTGCTCCTTCCCGCCCGGTCGGCGTCGGTGGTCATCCGCATGAAGACCACGTTGTAGGGCACCCAGAAGACCACTACGAAGGTCCCGTGGAGCAGGGCGGCGACGACCAGGTTCCCGAACCATGCCAGCTGGAGGACGGCGAGGAGCGACAGGCCCCTGAGGACCAGGCCCAGGGCCATAGAAGGACCCGGTCGGGTGGGCCGCATGATGGCCACTGTCGCCATGGCCGCCGTGCCGAACATCAGGGTGAAGAAGGTGGCGATGGCCACCTCCGAGTGTCCTGCGTTGTGGGCCTGCAGGTAGACGAAGTTGAAGGCGAAGGTCTCGGCGAACAGGTTCGCCACTTGCAGCTGCAGGACCCTGCGGTACGGGCCTTCCATCGGGCGGTCCACGACGTGTGGTGGGAAAATCCTTGCGGCACCCTTGGACCCGATATGAGTTTCTAACCACAATGCTTATATATTATTTTACCGTCCGTTTGTTTGATTTAATGCGACCAAAGACGACATGTTTATATAGCCTTTGTGACAAAGTATAACATGCCCCCCATCCCCCGGAAACGGAATACCCCTGGGTAGGCCGGATCCCATTGTGGAGATGCAAGCGCCGAACAGCGTGAGCTCCGTCTCCACAGGCTGTCAAGGAGGTGTGAGCCATGAAACGCGATGCCATCAGGAGTTACAGGACGGTCCTCGTGGCAGCGAACGCCCTGGTGGCGTTCCTATCGCTGACCAACCTCTTCCTGGTGGCAGCGGGGGCCATCCACGTGGACGTGCCAGAGGCTGACGACCTGGTCTACGAGTACGACGCGGCGAACAGGAGCCTCCTGGTGGACACCTCTTTCACCGTGAAGAACAAGGGGATCTACGCGGTCAAGAACCTGGACATAGAGTCCGTCCTGGTGACCCACACGGGCTACACCCTGGTCGAGTTCGACCAACGTGACCTGAGGGTCTCACCGGGAGAGGAGCGCACCTTCCCCGTCCACGTTGACATGGACGTGACCCGGCTCGCCGACCCGGAGATGATTCGGTTCCTGGTGGAGGACGGGGCCTTCGAGCTCCGGGTCAAGGTGAGGGCAGACTACACCATGGGCCTTACCGAGTTCCGGTCCGACGAGACCATCCTGTACCCGTGGGTATCCCCCCTGGACCAGCTCGCCGAACTCCTGACCGAGGGCAACCTGACCGCGGCGGTCGAGGCGGCCCTGGGCATCGCTGGCCCCGCCCTGCGTGGGTGGATAAGCGCGATAGTCCTGGACGCATCCCTCGCCCAGGGTGAGTGGAGGCACGAGGACCTGGGCGGGTGGGCTGACCTGTCGTACCGGCTGGTCCTGAACGAGACCGCCGGTAACGGGACCTTCGACGTCGACCTCACCGCCGACGTGGGTGGCTTCCTCTGGAGCCTGAACGGGACCGTGCCCCTTCGTATCATCGACGGCCAGGTCTATCTGGAGGAGGAGGTGATGACCGATGTGGCCTAGGACGAGGGGTGACGAGAGCACCTGGTCCCGGGCCACGTGGACGATGCTCTACTACGTGGTGATCCCCACGGCGCTGATGACCGTCATCATGTGGCGGTACCCTGAGCTGGACAGGACCCACTTCATGGAGATGCTGCGGTGGGTCCTCATCCTGGGCGTCGCCCTGGTGGGCGTGAACGCCCTGCGGGCCGATGCTCGCTACGGCACCCTATGGCGCCTGCTGCTGGACGCCGCCTTCGTGGGCCTCACCATCGGCTGGTTGTTGGGCGTCCTGGGCGGCGGGACGGCCCTTGAGCAGAGCTGGAACGATTACGCCTTCACGATCGACATCACGGGCCTCTTCATCATCGTCGCCACCCTCGCCTCCCTCAACATGGTCTACTACTTCCTGCGCTTCGGCCAGGAGCGTGGTTTCATCCCCAAGGGTGACGAGGAGCCCCTGGCTGACGCGACGGTCGAGCCCGGGGCTGTCACGATCGAGTACATCGACGAGGGCGCCGTCCTGTGAGGCGGTCCCTGGGATAGGGTCCGCCGGGGGACGGTCTGGACCCTTTGGACCTCTGTTGCCTCCTGTACCGGCGCGCTCCGACGTGCCCGATGCGGCCTAGGCCGCGGGGGCCCCCCGGGGCCCCCAAAAACCTGACGGCTGAGCCCGGGCTGGACGTTGGAAAGGAAAAAAGGGTCGGCCCATGCCGGGCCACCGGTCCACGGGGACCGGGCGTTCGTCGTTCAGTTCTCAGAAGGCGCGCATGCCGGCGGTGCGGATGGACGCGTCGCGGGAACGGGGACCGTGTCCCCTGTACATGTTGAGGTTCTCGTTGGTGTACATCTGCTCCACGTCGACGAACTCGTCAGATCCGCAGTAGCCACAGCGCCCTCCGTAGTAGTCGGCACCGCAGTGCTTGCATCTCATCGTTCCGATCATCTTGCTCACCTGTCCCTCCTCGTCGCGCGGGTCGCCCGCCTCGCGGGTTTCGCGTCGTCGTGGGGAAGGGGGCAAGAGTGGTGTTGTATTTAAATCTTGTCCATATATTATCCGTAGTGACCCTGAAGGGCCAGGGCCCAGAACCGCCCCTGGTTCGGGCATGTGGCCGTAGCACGATTCTGCCCCCCTTCACGCTCCGCCTGTCCGGATGGTCGTTGGTGGACTCCGCCGACAACCTTTTCTCCCGGGCATGACAATGGGGCGCCATGGACCGGCGTGCCCGGAAGCTGCTGACGATAACCGTCTTCCTCATAGTGGTGGCGGTGATCCTCTGGGACCCCGGGGATTCCTGCTCGGCACCATCGGCCCGCGCCCAGGAGGCCCCCCAGGGCGAGTGGGTGAACTCCATCGCCCACATAAGCACCGACCACGGCACCATCGTGGTGGAGCTGGCCGACAAGGACGCTCCCATCACCGTGGGCAACTTCATCGGCCTGGCCGACCAGGCATTCTACGACAACATGAGGTGGCACAGGGTGGTGGACGACTTCGTCATCCAGACGGGCGACCCGAACTCACGGGACCAGAACCCCTACAACGACGGGACCGGGGGATCATCCCAGACGATACCCCTGGAGATCCACGAGAACCTTACCCACGAGGACGGGGCCATCGGCATGGCCCGCAGCAGCGAACCCGACAGCGCCTCCTCCCAGTTCTACATATGCGACGGGGCCCAGAACGGCCTGGACGGCAACTACGCGGTGTTCGGCTACGTCATCGAGGGCATGGACGTGGTCCGGTCCATCGCCTCGGTGGAGGTTTATGGGAACATGCGGCCGGCCCTTAGCCAGCACCCAGTCGAGGATGTATGGCTGTACGGCGTGCGCATAACCCACGGCTACTACAACGAGACGGACCAGCTTCCGGACGGACCCACGGAGACCACCGTGTCCGGCGGGGCCCTGGGTGGAGTCGGCCTGCTGGGGCTCGCCATGATGGTGGCGGCCCCGCTGGTGCTGATACCGGTGGCCTTCGTCCTCTTCAAGAGGTCGCAGTCGAAGGGAAAGAGTTAGGGGTCCTCACTCGATCCTCTCTGTGTTCACCACCACGAAGCCCCCGGCGTACGAGACCTCGGTGGCGAACCTTACGATGTCCTCCCGGTCCAGCATCGGCATAACCGACCCGAACTTCTCGAAGTGCATGTACCGCTGCCGCTTGGAGCTCTTGGGGGACTTGACCCACTCGAAGTTCATCACCGCGTCGAAGCAGTCCCGGAACTGGGCCTCCTCCATGGGGGGGAGCACGCCCTTGTGAAGGATGAAGAAGACGATCCCCTTCCACGAGTGGAGCACCCTCCGAAGGCCCTTGAGGATCATCATCATCTCCTTGTTGTCGAGCCGGTGGTTGATGATGAGGTCCGTCAGGGAATCGATGTACACGATGCCGTCCTTCGCCGAGTCCTCCACCACGTCGATGAGGAAGGTGCNNGTCCACGTCGCTGGCGTGGACCTTGTAGATGACCTTGTCGCCATCTTCCTCAAGGTCGTTGGGATGTTCGATCCAGTGGGAGGGCACCCTGGAGCCCTTGAAGTACGCGGAGGAGAAGTCGAGGAACCGGACATGGCGCTCGAAGGCCTCGGAGAGGTGCGGGTCGAAGGAGGCCTTGATCTCCAAGAGCACGTCCGTCCTGGCCCTGGATATCGAGACGTAGGTGACCCTGTCGGGGAACTGCATGTGGCTGTAGAAGTCGCCGAAGGCGAAGTGCTTCATGTCGGGCTTGTCCTTGACAAGGGACAGCTTTGCGGCGCTGGTGAAGGCGAACTCCAGGGCCCCTGCGCCCTCGTCTGTGAGCATGAGGATGAGGGAGCCCACGGGGACCCCGCCCTTGAGCACCGAGTCGAAGGTGACGACCCCGGTGGAGTACCGGTCGGTGAAGTCGACCCGGAGGATCTTCTCCTCCAGGGCAGCGGACTCCATATCGGGGACGTTCCACTCCAATACTTCACCCGTGGACCCCATGCACATGGTGCCTTAAGGGTTTGTCGAGGGGGAGGCGGGGAAAAACATAAAATAATGCCTTCGCCCTCACCGCACCCCGCGCCGAGATGGCCCAGCCTGGTACGGCGAGAGCCTGGAGCTGCGCGGAGCGCACCGGACAGCTCTTGGTGGGAAACCGCCGCGGGAGTTCGAATCTCCCTCTCGGCGCCTTCTTCGCGCCACTTTCCCAAGGATTATATAGACTGCCGTCCCATCCACAGCAAGAGGGCTCCAGGGCCCTGGGAGGTCAGATCGATGGCGGAGGTTGAGGAGGTGCCTGGTGGTACGGGGGAAGTCCCGGAATCCGCCCTCGCCCGCCGTCGAAGGAGGAGGGAGGACATCGCCGTCTACCAGGAGGACGACATCACCTTCAAGAACCGTCTCAAGGAGATCCTGGTCGACCACACCCTCCTCAACAGCATGGCCACGTTGGTGGTCTGCACCATCGTGTTCTACCTGATCACAGGGGAGCTTTTCATCGGCATCGTGGCGGGCCTGCTCGTCCTTACCGTGTCCAACCTGTCGAACGCCCTTTGGAAGATCAAGGAGTTCGAGCGGTGGGAGATTTTCTCGAACGGCGTCAAGCTGGGCTACGACCCCCAGGGGAAGGCCAAGTTCGTCAGGTTCTCCGACATCGAGGGCATGTCCGTGCAGAAGGGGTTCAGGGGCGAGGTAATCGTCATCGACCTTGGGGACCGGAAGCTCAGCTATCCCTACCAGCAGAACAGGGAGATGTTCGACCTCCTCCAGCACAAGTACAGGGCCTTCCAGGAGATCCAGATGTCCCCCGATACGGAAGGTTGAGCGGTCTTTCCCCCGCCGACGCACCTTTCCGAAGCCTTTTTAATATCCAGTGGCCTTTTCCACTTCGGAGTCGGTCGGGGATGATGGAAGCACTTCTGTCCATGGCGATGCCCTGTTCCTGGATATACAACCTGGCCAAGGACTACCAGGTGAGGGTGCTGCTCATCGACACCGTGATGACCGAGGACGGTATCACTCGGGACCTGGTGGAGATAAACCTCCGGGAGGAGGATGCGGAACCGGTCATCAAGGCCATCGAGGACTTCGAGCACGTGGTCGGCATGGAGATAACCGAGCGTCACAAGGGACGGCTCCTGGCCATAGTCGAGGTCCGTGACTGCCCGGGCTGCATATCGCTGGCCACCGCCGACGTGTTCCTGCTGTCCGCCCACACCACCGAGGACAAGCGGCTCGAGTGGAAGGTGGCCTTCTCCAACCGGGAGGACCTGGACAAGCTGATATGGGAGCTCCAGGAGACGGGCACCGACGTGGAGCTGGTCCGGGTGAGCAACGCCATCGACGACGGGCTCAAGCTGACCGACCGGCAGCTCAAGATCGTCGAGGTGGCATTCAAACGGGGTTACTACGACTACCCCAAGCGCATCTCCATCCGGGAGCTGGCGCGCATCTTCAGCGTCTCCACGGCCACCGTTTCGGAGATCCTCCGAAGGGGGCAGCGGAAGATAATCAAGGAGCACTTCGAGGGCAAGAAGAAGATCTGAACACCCCCGAAGCTGTATTGTTCGGCACCATTACTATTATACTTGCCATCACTCCAGCCGAACCGGCGACGAGGAACGTCCATGGAGATGCCGACCCGCATCTCCTGAAAACGCCCCCGCCCCAGGGGATGAAAGCCCGTGGTGACCGAAGAACAAGTGCTATCAGAGCTGAACAAGACGGCGGACCCAGAGCTAGGCATAGGCATCGTCGACCTAGGACTGGTCGCTAACTGCAACGTCCACGGGGACTACGTCAAGATAGCGATAAGGACCACCACGCCCCGGTGTCCCTTCCAGCCCTTCATAATGATGGAGGCCCACCGAAAGCTCCTCGGCCTCAATGGCATCAAGGGGGCGGAGGTGGAGATCTCGAACGATCCCCCTTGGCATCCCGACATGATGTCCCAAGGCGCCCGCGACCGACTGGGCTTCAGCCCCACGCGGCTCGAGGTCCCACAGGTCCCCGAGATCCCCGTGGGTGCCAACAACCGGTGACATCCCTCGACGTCATTGTCATTCACCTGACCAGGCCAGGCTCTGGACCGCTACCGTCAAGGCATCATGCCGAACCTGTAGATGTTGGCGAGGGTCTCCTTCTCGGGTCCGCTCATGTACCTGAGGTCCTTCACCGTCCTTGCCACGTCGTACTCCACCCTCCGGGGATGGATGGTGCCCTTCTCCAGGTCCAGCAGGGTCCACGCGGCCCTGGGGTCCCCGTCCAGGGGGAGTCCCACGGTGCCCGGGTTGATGATGGTCACGTTCTCCACCACACCGGTCAGCACCATCTGGATGTGGGTGTGACCCATTATCGCGTAGTCGCAGTCGATGTGCATGAACCCCTTGCGCAGCCTCTCGGGGTCCTCCTCGGGCCGGATGCCGGTGTACAGGGGGTCCCAGGGTGCGCCGTGGACGACGAACAGCTCCTTGCCCGATAGGTACACGCCCGCCTCGTGTCCCAGGCCCGACAGCCACTGTATGTCGGATCCGAACAGCTTCTTCCGGGCGTGGGCCTCCGCCGTACTGGCGATCGCCGCCAGAGCGGGAGCGCAACGCGCGTCCTCGTTCCACCCGATGGCCCGCTCGTGGTTCCCCGCCACGATTACCTGGCACAGGCCCCTGACCATGTCCACGCACTCCTTCGGGTGGGGTCCGAACCCGACCACGTCCCCCGCGCAGATATAGGTCTCCGCGCGGACGGCATGAGTGTCGGCCACCACTGCCTCCAGGGCGGGCAGGTTGGCGTGGATGTCAGAGAGCAGGGCGATACGCATGTTCACACATCCTCGGGGAATAATGTCCTCTTGAAGGATATATGCGTTCCCCCCTCTAGGGGCCTGGCCACGTGGAAAGGTTTAATAATGGGTCCCCCTTTACCGAAAGACGCCCGGGCGACCCAGGGTCGCCTGCGATGAATGATGAGGCCCCTATGGGGCGGAATGAGAAGGTGAATCCATGGCGAAACCGATGTTTGTAAGGTTCGAGATTCCCAAGGAGATGGTCAATCAGCTCTACGAGGTCGTGGAGATTGCCCGCGACTCGGATAATGGGAAGATCGCGAAGGGCTCGAACGAGGTGACCAAGATGGTCGAGCGCGGCCAGGCCAAGTTCGTGGTGATGGCCGAGGACGTGGTGCCCCCCGAGGTGCTGGCCCACATGCCCATGCTGTGCGACGAGAAGGACGTTCCCTACGGCTACGTCCCCTCGAAGCAGGAGCTGGGCTCCGCGGCGGGCCTCTCCGTCTCCACCAGCGCGGTGGCGGTGGTGAAGTCAGGCAAGGCCAAGGCGCGCATCGACGACCTGTCCGGCAAGATCGGGCAGCTCAAGGAATGAACGCAGGTGGTGAAAGGAAATGGCTGACGACGGGATCCCCACCGAGGTGGTGGAGCTCATCGGCAGGACCGGGATGACCGGTGAGGCCATCCAGGTGAAGGTCCGTGTCCTCGACGGGAGGGACAAGGGCCGCATCATCACTCGTAACGTGATGGGGCCGGTCCAGATCGGGGACATCCTCATGCTCCGAGACACCTCCTGGGAGGCTCGCAAGCTCTCGGTGAGGTGAAGGTGATGGTCACTCGCCGTAACTGCACCTTCTGCGGATTGGAGATAGAGCCCGGGACGGGCAAGATGTTCGTGCGCAAGGATGGCACCGTTTACCATTTCTGCTCTTCCAAGTGCCAGAAGAACCTGGTCAAGCTGAAGCGGGTGCCGAGAAGGACCGAATGGACCGAGCGCTACGTGCGCGATAAGTGAGGCTGGAGGGAAGACCATGGAGAGGACCCTGGTCCTGGTTAAGCCCGACGGCGTCCACCGGGGGCTCGTGGGCGAGGTCATCTCCCGGCTCGAGGCCAAGGGCCTCAAGCTGGTGGCGGCCAAGCTGGTGATGCCCGGTGTGGACCTGGTAAGGACCCACTACGCGGAGCACGAGGGCAAGCCCTTCTACGGCCCCCTCGTGGACTTCCTCACCTCCGGGCCGGTCATGGCCATGGTGGTGGAGGGCGAGGGCGTCATCTCCGTAGTCCGGAACGTCGTGGGCCCCACCGACCCCGCGACCGCGCCCCCAGGGACCATCAGGGGCGACCTGGGCCTCCAGGTCTCCCGCAACGTGGTCCACGCTTCGGACTCCCCCGCCTCCGCGGAACGGGAGATAGGCCTCTGGTTCCCCGAGGGCGGCCTGCTGGACTACCAGCGGGTGGACGAGTCCTGGCTCTACGGGGAGTGAGCGCCTTCGAGGGGGGGTCGTTCTGGCCACGCGGCAGCCCATTGTCAGCGTCCTGGGTCACGTGGACCACGGGAAGACCTCGCTGCTGGACAGGGTGCGCCAGACGGACCTGGCGGTGCGCGAGCCCGGTCTGATTACCCAGCACATAGGTGCCACCGAGGTGCCCGATGAGGTCCTCCAGGAGCTGTGCGCACCCCTCCTGGGCGAGAAGCGGCTCGACAGCCCGGGCCTACTGTTCATCGACACCCCCGGACACCAGGCCTTCACCACCCTGCGGGCGAGGGGCGGGGCGCTGGCGGACATCGCCGTCCTCATCGTGGACGTGAACGAGGGATTCAAGCCCCAGACCATCGAGTCCCTGCGCATCCTCCAGAGGAACAAGACCCCCTTCGTGGTGGCCCTCAACAAGATAGACCGCGTATCCGGCTGGGCGAAGCACGATGGTATGCCATTCCTCACCAGCTACCAACTGCAGATAGAACAGGTCCAGGAGAGGCTGGAGGACCGGGTGCTCCACTTCATAGAGCGCCTCTACGGGGAGGGCATCCCCTCCGAGCGGTACGACCGGATCTCCGACTTCACCGAGTCTGTGGCCCTGGTCCCCATGTCGGCCAAGACGGGGGAGGGCCTCCCCGACCTGCTCCTCATCCTGGTGGGCCTCTCCCAGAGGTACCTCCAGGACAAGCTGGGATACGAGGCCTCCGGCCCCGCCCGGGGCACCGTGCTGGAGGTCAAGGACGTCCAGGGCCTGGGCAAGACGGTGGACGCGATCATCTACGATGGCGTGCTCCGCACGGGCGACAAAATGGTCCTTGGCGGGGTGAACGGTCCCATCGTCTCCCAGGTGAAGGCGTTGCTCAAGCCCAAGCCCCTGGACGAGATACGGGACCCGAAGAACCGCTTCAACTCCATCAAGGAGGTGGTGGCGGCCACGGGTGTGAAGATCGCGGGCCCCGGGATCGAGGACGCCCTGGCAGGCTCGCCCATCGTCGCCTACGTGGGTGACGAGTCGCAGGCCGTGGCCGAGGTGATGGAGGCCTCCCAGCCGAACATCGAGCTGACGGACCAGGGCCTCACCGTGCTGGCCGACGCCGTGGGCTCCCTGGAGGGCATCGCCTTCGAGCTGAAGGAGGCGGGCATCCCCATAACCCGCGCTGAGATCCGCAACGTGTCCCGCAAGGACGTGGTGGAGGTCTCCACGAACCCTGACCCCCTCTTCCGCGTCGTGATGGCCTTCAACGTGGACATCCTCCCGGACGCCGAGGACGAGCTGCTCAAGACTGACGTGAAGCTGATATCGGGCGCCGTGGTGTACAAGCTGGTGGAGGACTACCAGGAGTGGGTGGCGGACAAGAAGGAGGAGCTGGACGCCGAGCGCCGCACCGATTACATCCACCCCGGGAAGTTCCTGGTACTCCCGGACCACGTGTTCCGCGTCTCAAAGCCCGCCATCGTGGGCGTCCGGGTCCTGGCCGGCCGTCTCAGGGTCGGGCAGCCCATCCTGAGGCCTGACGGCAGGGAGCTGGGCAAGATAAAGTCCATCCGCTCGGGGGACGACACCATTAAGGAGGTCCGACAGGGGGCCGAGGTGGCGGTGGCCATCACCCAGGTGACGGTGGGCCGCCAGATAAAGGTCGAGGACGTGCTCTACGTGGACGTCCCCGAGGGCCACGCCAGGGCCCTGCTCCGGATGGACCTGGCCCCCGACGACCAGATGGTGCTGGACGAGACTGTCGACATCAAGCGGAAGGAAGACCCGTTCTGGGCAATGTGAACGTGCCGGATCCCCACGGGCGCCGCCCCGAACACTGGCCGTTATCAGTTTTTGCACTGGGTTGAGAATCCTTATATAGAAACCTCTCGCGTGTGTGAGACCAGCCACTTGGAGGGCTGGTGATGCACACCCCCACAAGAACCCGACCGATAGCCCGACCGATATTCCCCTTGGCGGTCGTCCTGCTTATGCTCCTTTCGCCCCTCGCAGCGGTGCTGCCCGCGGGGGCCGTGAACGTGGACGCTGTCGACGACCTCCAGCTCCCGGCGGAGTGGACGCTGGAGGGGGGGGAGGTCGCCGCCTTCGACGTGACCCTGCCGGCGGGCCAGGTGACCCAGGCGACCCTGGAGCTGGAGGGCTCCGGCATAGAGGTCCACGACGCCTTCGAGCACAACGCGGACCACTGGTCGAACCCGGAGCTAGCGACGATGGAGGGTGTGGACCTGTCCGGCGGTGCCGTGGAGGCCGCCAGGGAGTTCCTGAACGTGGGGGAGGGTCCCGGAGAGCTGGGCTCGAACGAGACCAGCCCAGGTGTCAGGGTGGGCCAGTTCGTCACCCTGGCCCCCACGTCCCCCGACTTCACCGGTTCCAACGGTGACTTCTGGCGCTACTACATTCCCCTCGAGATCTACCTCAACACCGGCAAGTGGGAGCACGACACCCTAACCTTCGTGAACCTGGACATCCCTGCCGGGCGCTGCAAGGACGTGACGGAGATCCGAGTCGCGGACCCGGACATGGGGGAGGTCCCCCTTCAGGTGATCGACTACGAGACCTCCGTCGCCGACGGCACCATCGTCTACGTGGAGCTGCTCTTCCGCACCGACATGCCCCCGGACGGCAGCAGGGTCTACCGGGTCTACTACGGCAACCCCAGCGCCCTGGACCCCGGCTACCCCCCGCTCCTCCTGGGTGCCGAGCTCTGGAACTACCGTAGCATCCTGGACGCGAACTTCATAAACGCCTGGTCCTCCCTCCGCTGGTCGGGGGGCAACGGCGCCGGCTGGGGCGTCACCCGGTTCGACGCCCTGGGGGACGACGTCAAGATGATGACCCAGAGGGTCAACGTCAACCAGGGCAGGACCTACTCCCAGGTATGGACCTCGAAGGCGCTGAAGAACGACGACTTCCAGCTGACGACCTGGGTGGGTGGCTTCAATCACACGGGCCCCCAGAGGTCCACGGCTATGTGGGCACTGGACTTCCGGGTCTCGGGCGATGACTGCTACCGTCTGATGTACACCGAGAGCTTCACCAACGGGTCCCAACCCAAGCTGTCCCTGCTCCGCGTCTCCGTGGACAGGCACCTGGAATCGATGAACACCACGGCCAACTGGAGGACCCTGGACGAGCTGGCTGTCGAGCCCATAGGCTCCGATATAGTGCCGATACGCATACGATGCAGGGGCACCGACATAGACGTGTGGGTCGGTTGGGGGAACTCCCCAGCCCTCAGGGCGCGGGACAACATCATCTCGACCGGTGAGATCGGGACCTTCGTGGGCGGACGCGGTGTGCTCTTCAGCGGATGGGACACCACTGTAAGCTGCTCCATTGGACCGATCCTCATATTGCCCCCCAACGTCAACCTGACGGACAAGTCCCATTCCTTCTTCCCCCACGAGGAGAGGAAGCAGTTCGTGACCTCTGGCAGTTGGGTGTCGGACCCCTACCATCTACCGGGTGCCAGGGACGCGATCCTCACGCTGGACGTGGAGCTTCCTTTCGAAACGAAGTACTCCGCCAATCTGCTGGACGCTGAGGACGGGGCCATCCTCTTCGCCGACCTGAGGGACGGTGACCAGGTCCCCGAGAAGGTCCTGGAGGGGCCGTTCAAGCTCCAGGTCGTCCTCGAATCGACCCACGACTGGATCACCCCCGAGCTCCGGGCATGGGGCCTGGGATACCGCGCCTCGGTCAACACCCTCTCGGACAGGGGCTCACCGGATAAGGAGAACGTGGCAGTCCTCGGGGACGCCTTCTCCCTGATGCCCTCCCGCGACGTGTGGCTGAAGGAGAACCTGCCTGTACTGTCACCGGGCAACATCCCGGAGGATGGGGCGGGCGTCACCATCGGCTCCGTCGTGCCGTACGGCAACGGCTGGAGGGTCTACTACACCGGCGAGAGCACATCGGGAACTCTGTCCATCTGCGTCGCCATTTCGACCGACGGCGAGACCTTCACCGAGTTCATCCCGATCTTCGGGGACAGTAACGTCACGATGATGGAGTGGGACAGCATCAAGAGGTCCCCGAAGGTCATGTTCCTGGGCGACGTGTGGCTGATGTACTACATCGGCGAGTACATGAACGGCCAGGTGGGCCTGGCCCTGTCAGGCAACGGCATCGATTTCACGACCTTGGACAATCCAGTGCTCTCCCCCTCCGGGATGGGTTTCGACAGTTGGTCCATCATCGACTTCGACGTGGTGCTCCACAATAACCTGTTCATGATGTACTATACCGGCATGGACTGGAACATGTCCACCACCGCCATCGGCTACGCCTTCTCGGGCGACGGAGGGACTTGGACCAGGTCCCCCAACAACCCGGTGCTCGAGCCCAGCACCAGCAGCTCCGACTGGGACAATGGCTACGTCCGGTCCCCCGTGCTCGTCCCGACCAGGGACCTCTATGTCCTCTACTACCTGGGTGGCAAGGGCTCGGACCACAACGGTGGGCTGTCATCGATAGGCTATTCCACCTCGACCAACGGACTGGACTTCAACAAGGCCGCCGCAAATCCCATCGTGGAGCCCAGGGTGGGCAGCCAGGCCGACGACTACCACGGCATCCGGAGCATGGTGGTCTTCGAGGACGAGGACGGCCCCTACGGGATCGCCTACACAGGCCAGGGCACCGATTGGAAGGAGCGAGTGTTCGAGGCCAACTCCGGCTACGTGAGCAGCGGCTACTACGTGACCAAGCCCTTCATGCTGGACCGGAAGCCCGATGCCTTCACGGGCCTCAAGGTGGACGGGGAGGCGCCCGAGGGCACCGGCCTGGAGGTCTCCCTCAGGACGTCCTCGGACGGCAACATGTGGACGGAGTGGCAGCCCATATCCGGCTCCAAGGGCGCCGACGAGGTCCCCACCGAGAATGTGTTCCAGATGCGCATCGACATGACGTCGGAGTTCGGGGAGGACACGCCCCGCCTGCGCGGGCTCGCCCTTGACTACGAGTCCTGCGTGCCCTTCTCCACCATCACCGTGTTCCCCGTTCCCATCGTCGCTGAGACGATAGTGGCCATCTACCCGTCCTTCAATGGAGTGAACACCGAGGACGTGGTGAAGGACGTATACTTCGAGGCGATAGGGTGGACCGACCTGGCCCTCTATGGAGGCCACGCCCGCTACGGCTCCGGCCCTGACTTCGGCTACCGGTTCAACATATCCTCGCCCCCCGCCCGGATGCACTCCATCACCAACGCGTCCTTCGCCCTGGGCTACATCTCGCTGCCGACGGAGGTGACCGTGGACGTGGGTGGTGACGGGACCACCGACCACACCATGCAGGTCCCGGAGTTCGAGGGCTTCCACGAGCTCAACCTCACCCGCCCCACGCGGACCTGGATGGACACCCACGGTGGACAGGATGGGGACCTCACGATAACCTTCCACATCCACACCGCCACCGCGGGTATCCTAACCCTCCACGGTGTGATCTTCGTGGTGGACACCACGCCCAGGGTAACCGGGACCTCCCCCGAAGGGACCAACGTCAACATGGACGAGGGCACCTCCCAGGAGTTCACCGTCACGGTGGAGGAGCTGGACGGGGACGTGCTGGAGTACACCTGGTACGTGGACGACGAGACGGTGGGCCATGATGCGAGGTACACCTACGAGGCGCCCGAAGACGGTGACACCGAGGACCCCGCGCCGGTCTCCGTGAAGGTGGTCGTCTCCGACGGCACCCACAGCGCCCCCGTTGTCCAGTGGACCGTCTACGTCAAGGACACCACCGTCGTTCCCAACAAGGAGCCCTTCATCGACTCTGCCACGCCGGACGCGGAGGCGGTGACCATCGACGAGAACACCAGCAAGGAGTTCTGGGTGTACGTCACCGACCCCGACGTGGGGCCAGAGGCCCTAACCTACACATGGTACGTGAACGGGACCCAGGTATCCTCGGGGGCCAGCCTGGACTCGTACGAGTTCGTCGCCGACATGGAGTCTGCGGGCACCTACGTGATCAAGGTGGTCGCCTCCGACGGCCTGGCCACGGTGGAGCGGTCCTGGGACCTGACCGTTGAGAACGTGGAGGACCCAGGCCCCGGACCCGGACCGGGACCCGGTCCCAACGGTGACGACACCGACGACCCGGGCGTGAACTGGCTCCCGATCCTGTTCATCCTGATAATCATCGGCATCATCGCCACTGGCGGCGTCCTATACATGCGTGGCCAGCGCGGTGCAGCTGCCGCCGAGGGCGTCCCCGTGTCGGAGGAGCCGGTCACCGCCGACGTTCCCCTGGAGCCGGAGCCCGACGTGGGTGTGCCAGAGCCCGAACCCGAGCCACCGGCGCCCGAGCCCTCCTTCACCGAGACCGCGTCCCTGGGAAAGGACGTTGCAGCTGGCCCAGGTCCTGCCGACGCCGCAAAGGCGGGGGCCGCCGGGATCGGGGTGTTGCCCCTTGCTGACATGGACAAGGACAGGACCTTCGTGGTGGAGGAGGTCTACGTGGTGTTCAACGACGGCAGGCTCATGTGCCACAAGGCCAGGGCCGAGCGCACCTCGGTGGACACCGACCTGTTCGGTGGCATGTTCACCGCTATCCAGCAGTTCATCCACGACTCCATGGGTGGCGAGGTGGGCACCGGCACCCAGGTGGGCCGGCTGGACTACGGCGAGAACCGCATCCTGGTAGAGAGGGGGAACTACATCTTCCTGGCCGCGATAATCTTCGGCGAGGAGCAGGAGTCCCTCCGCGAGGCGATGAGGGACGCCATCAACCGCATAGAGGGTTCCTACGCTGGCGTCATAGAGCGCTGGTCGGGGGACCAGACCCAGCTGGGAGGCGTCGGGGCGTTCGTCGCGCCCCTGCTCGGCCTGACCCAGGACCTCAACCGGGAGACCATCATGTCAAGGACCCGGACCGAGGGCGTCAAGATGCTCTCGGAGGTGGAGTTCTTCCAGGGCTTCGTCAGGCTCAAGGTGGCGATCCGCAACGACACGAAGACGGTGATAACCAACGTGGCCACCGACATCGTGTACGACTCCAACGTGCTCAGGGTGGACAGGGTACAGCCCGAGTACCCCATGTCGGGCACCAAGGTCACCCTTGGTACGATAGGTCCGCGGGAGAAGAAGACGGTGGCGTACTACCTGGACCCCCTTATCTGCCAGGAGAGCGACATCGACGGCACCACCTCCTTCAAGGACGCCGAGGGCGCCTTCGGGACGGTGACCATGAAGCGGAGGAGGGCCGACATCGTCTGCCCCATCTTCTTCACCGAGGAGAACGCCAACACCGCGATGCTCAAGCGCCTGATCCACGAGGAGCTGAAGGAGTCCGACAGCAAGCTCTTCACCATCCCCAAGATGCTGGAGGCCGCTGACGCCTTCGCCCTGGGCAAGGGGGTCATCCGGGGCCACGATGTGCGCTTCGTGCGCGAGTTCGTCGAGGAGGAGGAGGGCCAGCCTTACAGGGCCGAGGCCTGGTACTACGGAGTGACAAAGGTCAAGAAGGACAAGATGGTCATAAGGACCTCCATCTGGGAGGACCGCAGGACCATCGAGTTCTTCGTGGCGGCAGGTCGCATCGAGTCCATAACCGGTCTGCTTGCGGAGCTGGGCCAGAACCTCAACAAGGCCCTGAAGGAGAAGTACCTGGGCAGGGTATCGGCCACCCCCGTCGTGGACCCAGAGCAGCAGGAGGAGGTCAAGGGCCTCGGACTGCTGATCGACAAGTACAGCGAGGGAGAGATGGAGGCTGGCGAGGTGGACCAGCACTAGTGGGATGAGCCCATGGTCCACGTTCGCCTCCCAGCAATCTACGTCGCAATGCATATATATCCCGCCTCCATAGGCGTATCCCTGGCCAGCCTGGCCAGCTTCTGGGTGTCCCGAGAAAGGTGATCGTTTGGGAAGTACCAGCAACCCCCGTCCCCACGCCACCGTCATGATGTCGGTGATGGTCGTGCTCCTGATAGCCATACCAGCAGCAGCCGCGATGGCGGCCCTGGAGGATTCGGCCCAGGAAGCCCTGGCCGAGGAGCGGGCACTGGCGGAGCTGGAGCGCCTCCATGCCCTCCCAGAGACCCTTGAGTACGTGCCGCCTGCACCATGGTACGCCGACCAGCTCCAGGCGGAGGGTTACGGTCACGAGTTCGAGGAACCGGACACCAACATGCTGGTGATGTCCAACCCCGCTCCCATGGCGGCCACCGGGACCCGGAAGGTGGCGACCCTGGCCATCGAGTTCACCGACGTGAAGCACTCGGGCGGCAGCACGGTCTCGGCCCTCCAGGGTAAGCTGACGGGCACCAACTCGATGAGAAGCTACTTCAACGAGGTATCCTACGACAAGCTGACCATCGACGGCACCGCCTACGGCTGGTACGAGGCGGACAACGACATGGCCTACTACGGCAAGCCCGAGGGGGGCAACCACGACAGCCGCAACTTCTACCAGTTGGTGGCCGAGGCGGTCAGGGCGGCTGACCCCGACGTGGACTTCTCCCAGTACGACACCAACCGCGACCGCATCATCGACGGCATCTGCCTGGTCCATGCGGGCCGGGACGAGGCCACGGGTGGCGGTGCCAACACCATCTGGTCCAAGCAGTCCGTCTACCCCGGTACCCTGCGCGTTGACGGGGTCTACCTGGGCTACTACTTCACCGTGTCCGAGTACAGCCCCGTGGGCGTCTACGTCCACGAGTTCGGGCACATGCTGGGTCTTCCCGACCTCTACGATACCGACTACTCGTCCACCGGCGTGGGCATGTGGGACGTGATGGGCTCCGGCGCCTGGGGCAACTGGGGACGCACCCCAACCCATCCCAGCGCCTGGTCGAAGCTCTACATGGGCTGGGTCGACCCCACCGTCATCAGCAACTACGTGGAGGGCAGGGAGATCAACTACATGGAGGGCGACTCCCCCGAGGTCATAAAGCTCCCCACCGAGAAGAGCAACGAGTACTTCCTTCTGGAGAACCGCTACCAGACCAACTACGACAGGTACCTCCCGGGAAGCGGCATCCTCATATGGCACATCGATACAGACGTGATCAACCAGTGGATATACTACAACAGGGTCAACAACAACGAGGCCAGGAAGGGCGTCGACCTGGAGGAGGGGTCCGGGACACAGGACCTGGACGAATGGGGCTCTAACGACGGGGACAGCTCGGACCCGTGGAAGAACAACGCCGTGGGCTTCACCCCCACCAGCACTCCCAACTCCAACCACTACGACGGTACGCCCTCCAACATCAAGGTCTTCAACATATCCGCGGCCAACCTGGTGATGACCCTGGACATCGACTTCGGCGGTGACAGCTGGAAGATCGTGATGGACACCATCTCCTCCTTCAGGGAGGCGGCCCCTGGCCAGGAGGTGCTCTACAACGTCACCGTGGGGACCAGGAGCTCCACCGGAGACACCATTGACCTCTCGCTGACGGGGACCCACGCCAGCTGGGGCACCCTGGTGGGCCAGACGTACATCGTCCTCTCCGCGAAGGGAAGCGATAAGGTCCAGGTGAAGGTGGTGCCTCCCGCCGGGACCCCCAAGGGGACCGAGGGCGAGGTCATCCTGAAGGCCACCTCGAGGGGCGGTAGCACCAACGCGCAGGTGGAGACCATCACCAAGGTAATCCAGGTCCACGCCCTCACGGCGGACCCCACCAGTCGCTCCGTCGACGTGGTCCCGGGTACCCCCAAGACTGTTGACTTCACGATAACCAACTCCGGCAACGGCCTGGAGAACATCACCCTCTCGCTGGAGGCGGAGCGGGGCTACTGGGGCACCGTCAATCCCTCCAGGATCTCCGTGGGAGTGCTCAGGTCCGAGACGGTCCGGGTCACCTTCACCGTTCCCGAGGGTGTGCTGGCCGGCGAGGAGGAGCCCTTCCAGCTGACCCTCCTGTCGGAGGTCCTCACCTCCGGTGAGATGGGCCAGCAGATAACCCTCAAACCCACCCTATCGATCGACGTCCTCATGGTGGTCGAGGAGGTCGTGGCGCTGAGGTGGGGCAACATACAGGACCAGAGCGTCGTGCCAGGAGGCACCGTCCCCTACGAGCTTCTCCTTTTCAACGAGGGCAACTCCGACGTGGACGTCCTGGTGGCCTACCAGGCCCCGGAAGGATGGATGGTGGAGTTCGAGAACGGGGAGAACATGACCATTGGCGCCTTCCAGGTGGAGACCCTGAACGTCACCGTCAGCGCTCCCGACGACGCGGAGGCGGACGCCAGGGTGACCATCGACCTGTCCGCGACCCGTGGGGTCCAGTTCTTCTACTCCCAGATGACCCTCACGGTGGAGCAGCTCTACCTGCTCACCACCGGGGGGGACACCGATCTCTTCGCCGACCCGGGCGAGCGGGCCATGTTCACGGTCTCCGTCACCAACCTGGGCAACGGTCCCGACAGGGTGACCATGGGGGTCATAGGCAACGGATGGGAGACGGAGGTCACCCCCAACCTCATCGACCTGGGATACCACGAGGGCGACAGTACCCGGGAGATCCTGGTCTACATGACCCCCCCCGACGACGCCGAGGCCTTCGACGAGAACACCGTCACCGTGACCCTGACCTCGGGGAACGGTCTGGTGACGGCGAGGCACGAAATCACCCTCAACGTGAACCCAGTGACCAGCTTCCGCGTGGACACCGAGGTGGTGTCAAACGTCGTGGACACCTCGGACGACACCAAGTCCCGGGCGACCTACTTCATCCACATCGAGAACACGGGAAACCTGGAGGACCTGTTCCACATCGGCCTCATCGGCCTGCCCGACGGATGGACCTCCGAGTTCGACAACAGGATGCTCTCCGTACCCGCCAACAAGCGGAAGATGGTGCAGTTCCAAATAACCCCGCCCGCCACGGGCGACAACCCCGCGAAGGCAGGCACCATCGAGTTCAGGGTCCACGTGGCCTCGGAGATGGGTTCCAGCGACCCCGTGGAGCCCCTCCTATCAGTCACCGTGGCCGCGAACCGCGGCCACAGCGTGCGGCCCCTGGAGCCCTCCTACAGCGCCCCGTCCGGCGCCAAGCTCACCTTCCGGGTGCTGGTGGTCAACGAGGGCAACGTCCCCGAGAGGGTCACCCTCAGTGCCGTAGGCGAGCTGGAATCCTATTCCTTCGAGCACCTGGAGGTCTCCCTCGAGCCCTTCGGCCAGAAGGTGGTCAACTTGACCGTCGAGCTGCCCTCGGTCACCGATGACACCCGGGTGGAGATCCAGGTGGTCGCCATAACCACCGACCTCTCGAGCCAGGCCAGCGTGCCCGTCCCCATCGATGTGGAGGGCAGGTCCGGCGCCCCCGGACCTGGTGCGGTCGCCGCATTGATGGCGGTCATGGCCATCGCAGCGGTCTCCGTGGTCCTCCTCCGCCGCAGGCGATGACGGGTCTGGGAATACCTATGCCTTATGGCGTGGGACAAGCATGAAATACCACCCTAGCCTTTCTAATGTGAAGAGGTTCTCCGATGAAGGGAAAGGGACATAGGGACTGTACCACGATGGCCTTGGACCTGCTCGCGGAGATGGAGGAGCACAACGTCAGCTTCGCCGACCACAGGAAGGACATAATCGCACAGGCCATAGCCGTTGACACTGCCTCAGACGTGGAGATGGTCAGGGTGAAGGGGGTGGGCCCCCTCGGCCGGGACAACCCCCACGATAAGGAGTGGTACGTCCCTGAACACTACCACGACACCGCGGGGTACACCATCGACAAGAAGGAGAAGTATCCCTTCATCTACTGGACCACCCTGAACCACTACATTGACCTCCGCAAGGGCACCGGCGAGTTCGACGACTACNNCGGTACATCCACGCGCCCCACCACCCCCACTACCAGGGCTGCTCCCCAGCCCTCGAGAGGTACTCCTTCCCGGAGGACCTGGGAAAGTACTCGTCGCCCCTGGAGGAGATCAAGGACCGGTTCCCCCTGGCCCAGGCGGTCCCCCTGCCCAACAGCGGCTTCCCCTACAGCGTCTTCTTCCCCATAGACAACCTGGTCAGGTACTGGTACGGCCAGTACGTTGAGACGAGGGACCCCACCACGGTGGGATGGCTCGTACACCCGATGCAGGACTGCACCATCCCCCACCACGCGGTGGCCACCATCGGGAACTGGCACTCCAAGTACGAGAAGGACCTCAACGATAACCTGGACGACTGGATGCCCGACGACACTTTCCGGGACAAGGCGGTGGAGCACTTCAAGGCCTGGTCGGGCCACGACGACGACCCCCCCACGGCCATTGCCATGAAGGATGTGGACGGTAGGACGCCCTGCATGAACTGGCGCATAGACATGCTCGCCACCTGGCTCGCCTTCAACGCCTTCCGGGAGTACGAGCAGACCTACGACTACTTCATGGAGGGCGAGTACGAGCTCAACAAGGACAGCCAGCGCATGCTCACCGAGATGGCGGTCGGCATGTCGATGCTGGTCATGGTGAAGGCCGACAGGGACGACGGCTAGGGCCGCTTCGCATCCTCAACCGAACTGCTCCAGCGTCAGCGCCGTCTGGACCACCTCACGGGGCCTCTCGCCCCGGGCGTCCATCGCGTCCAGGAGAGCCTCGTCCAACAACCTGTCCACCTTCTCCGTGTCGACCTCCCTGGCCCGGAACATGGGCTCTCCCTCCCGGACGTCCACACCACACTTCTCCAGGTGCTTGGCCACCTCCGCACGCTCCTTCTTGCCGAGCTGGCGCAGGTTCCCGGTGCGGGTGAACCCCGCCTCTGCCACCTCCGACATGAAGACGGGTCTGTCCAGGACGCGCTCTAGGGTCCCCACGGTCAGCTCCACGGCGGATGGTCCCACGCCCCCGGTGATACGCCGGGCGCACTCCCCCACCACGCCGTAGAGGGTCCGCTTTGGGGACGACCTGAGGGAGAAGAGCTTCGCAGGCGGCACGGAGCGGACCTCCAGGTACCCCATGTCGGCCATCGCGTGCAGGTATCCGGTGACCGTGAGCCGGTGGTGCTTCACGCCCCGCTTGTCCAGCTGGCGCACCATGCCGGCGATGGTCAGGTCACCCTCCTCCCGCAGGATTTCCAGAACGAGTTCCCGAAGCTCCCTTTCCGCCATCATGATCATCCACTTGGGATGCCTGTACACAGGCTCGAGGTAACGCCCCGGATTGTTACCAGGTCTGGTAAAGACCGGCGTCCTCATTAACCTTTCCATGGGTCCTCCCACAGGTGCCCGGGTGTGTCGACCACTGGCCCAGGAGGGGGTCAGGGCAACACTTATCTGACACGCCTAACAATTAAGTGGGCCATGTCCGCGCTCCTCGGGAAGGACGGTACGGTGTTCGTGGTCATTGACATGCAGGACACCCTCCTCAAGAAGTGCCACGAATGGGAGACGGTCACCGACCGCTGCGTGGTCTTCCTCAAGTTCTGTCACGTGGTGGACATGCCCATAGTGGCGACCGAGCAGTACCCCAAGGGTCTGGGCAGGACGAACCTGGAGTTGGCCGAGGCCGCCGGCGCGGACTTCATCCCCAAGACCACCTTCGACTGCTTCGGCGAGACCGCGTTCCTGGAAAAGGTGGAGTCATTGGAGCCCAAGACGCTGGTCCTGGCGGGTATCGAGGCCCACGTTTGCGTTCTCCAGACCGCCTTGGACGCCACGGAACGTGGATACAAGGTCCACGTGCTGGCCGATGCCGTGACGTCCAGGGCCTCCTGGATGGCGCAGAACGGCCTGTCCAGGATGGCCAACGCCGGCGTGGTGGTCTCCAACACCGAGTCGGCGATGTTCGAGATCGTGGGCGACTCCGCTGACCCGCTGTTCAAGAGGATGCTCTTCTTGGTGAAGTGAGCATTGCCTCACACGCCGCCCAGGTCGATGTCACGATAGTCCGTACCGTCGTCGTAGAGCTGGTTGATGTACTCCTGCTCCGAGGCGGGGGTGCGCCTGGTGAAGTCGGGACAGTGTGAGGTGTCCGCCTTCATCATCTCGTGGACAGTGCAGTAGCCCGTGTGGGCATCGACCTCGGCCTCTATCCTGTGGTCCCAGTAGAGGCAAACGCCGCAGCGCTCGTCGGACGTCACGGTCTCCCTCCCGACGATATATTCGGCAGGTCCATATTTAAACGTTGGCGAGGGAGCTCACTTCTCCATCTTGATGAGGTCTCCCAGGGTCACACCACCGCTGGCGACCCGCTTCTTCGCAGGCTCTACCTGGTACTCCATCCGCTCCATCAGCTTGATGTCCAGCTCCTTCTCGAGGACCTTGATGAGCCGGTCCGAGGGTCTCATCTCGCCCGTCTCCAGGCGGGAGATGACCGATTTCTTCTCGTTGATGCGCCTCGCCAGCTCCTCCTGGGTCAGGTCCTTCTTGCGGCGGCCGACGATGATCCTTCGGTTGAAATCGTCTGCCAGCTCCATCTCGCCGCGGGAGAGGGCGTCCTTCTTCCTCCCGTGGTGGACGAAGGCCGGGGCGGGCGGGGGCTCGGCCACTGCGGCGGGTCCGCTGGCGGCGGGCTCCGCCTTGGGCGCGGGGCCAGGGGCGTCCTCCCCGAACCTGGCGCACTCGTTGCATACCTCGAGGGTCGATCCTCCTATCTGGACCTTGCGGAGGCGGGGCACCTCCTTTCCGCACATCTCACAGGGCATCTCGTGTCTCCCCCAGATAGTGTGTTTGTACTCCAGAAAACAGTGGGACAAACTATATATCGACCTTTCGGCATAAGAACCTTACTAAAGGATACTGGCTTGGTGTCAGTACTCGTGTTGGAGCGGTGTTTGATGGAAGATACTGAGCTGGAATCGGAACAGGTCGAGGAGGAGGCGATACCCTCCATCGTCGCAGACCGGATCCAAACCCTTGAGGCACGGAACGCCCAGCTCCTGGAGGAGCTGCGACGTGCCGAATCCGAGCGCCGCTTCGTAGAGAGCGAGCTGATACGCCTTCAGAAGGAGATCAAGCGGCTCCGGGTCGAGCTGGACCGCCTGAAGACCCCTCCCCTCATCGTCGGTACCGTAAAGGACCTGCTGGAGGACGGCAGGGTGGTCGTACGGTCGACCACCGGCCCCGACTTCATCGTCTTCGCCGCCGACTTCATCGAGAAGAACGAGCTGAAGATAGGCTCCCGGGTCGCCCTCAACAAGCAGTCCCTGTCGGTCATCTCCGTCCTGCCGGGCTCGAAGGACACCCTGGTTGCGAACGCGGAGGTGATGGAGAAGCCCGACGTGACCTACGACGACATCGGCGGGCTGCAGGACCAGATCCTGGAGATGAAGGAGACTGTTGAGTTCCCCCTCACCAAGCCCGAGTTCTTCAGGGAGGTCGGAATCGAGCCGCCCAGGGGCATACTCCTCATCGGACCGCCCGGCACCGGAAAGACGCTCCTCGCCAAGGCGGTGGCCAACAAGACCAACGCCACCTTCATCCACATCGTGGGCTCGGAGCTGGTGCAGAAGTACATCGGCGAGGGCTCCCGCATCGTCAGGGAGCTGTTCGACATGGCCCGTGAGAAGTCCCCCTCCATCGTCTTCATCGACGAGATCGATGCTATCGGCGCAAAGCGCCTGGAGATCGCCACCTCGGGCGACAGGGAGGTCCAGAGGACCCTCATGCAGCTCCTGGCCGAGCTGGACGGCTTCGACCCGATCGGTGAGGTCAAGATAATAGCGGCCACCAACCGCGTGGACATACTGGACGATGCCCTGCTCCGGCCCGGCCGGTTCGACAGGATCATCGAGATACCCATACCTTCCCGCGAGGCCAGGGTCAAGATATTCGAGATCCACACCAGGAAGATGAGCCTGGACAAGGGCATCGACTACGAGCTCCTGGCAGACAGGACGCCGGACGCCACTGGTGCTGATATCAAGGCCATCTGCATGGAGGCGGGCATGTTCGCCATCCGCGACGAGCGGAAGAAGATCAAGTTCGTCGACTTCGAACAGGCGATTGCCAAGATCCTAGAGGAGGACGCTGGCAAGAGCGACACCGGCGCAATGTTCGCGTGAGGGAGGTCGCACGGGGTGTGTTCATGACACCCGAGGAAGAGGATGCCGAGGAGGAGCAGCAGCCCAAGAGGCAGAGGGTGGAGGAGGTACCCCTCGGTATCAGGAGACCACAGCCTCAGTTCGACAGCTCCCACTTCGTTGACCATCAGAAGGCCAAGGACGAGCAGGAGGAGAGGGAGCTGATGGACAAGGTGGAGAGCGAGGACCTGGACTCCCCCGAACTCCACCAGGACTACGAGATCCAGGACGGTGACGAGTACGACCGCCACCTGGAGGGCATCAGCTCCGTCAATGCCCTCAAGGAGATCATCACCCAGGCCAAGGAGGAGGTGGAGGAGGAGCTGGAGATCACCACCAAGCCCTTCTCGGAGGAGCGGATGGACCGGCTCATGGTATTCACCAAGGAGGCCATCACCGGATACGGTGAGGGCCCTGGATACGCCGAGGTCAAGAAGCGGGTCAGGGAGCTCATCGAGGAGGACCAGCGCTTCGCCCAGGCGGAGATCGACCGCAAGAAGGACGCATACCTGAGAAGCTCTGGCAACTGACGAGGTAAGGGCTGTGGGCGAACCTTTTTCTACCGCCGTTCCGATGGTGGCGAACCCAAGGGCACCAGGCGTTGTCATGACCGATATCTCAGAGCAGATAGACGAGGCGATGAAGGAGGTGGAGGAGACCCTCCGCCAGGCCATGGAGGGGTCCACCGTACTGGAGGACATCGGCACCAAGCTCATCGAATCCGGGGGCAAGCGCATCCGGCCCCAGCTGCTGATGGCCAGCTACCTGGCGGCCGGCGGAAAGGACCTTTCTGATACTGTGGAGGTCGCAGCCGCCTTCGAGCTGATCCACACCGCGAGCCTCATCCACGACGACATCACCGACGACCCGACACTGAGAAGGCGGCGCCCGGCCCCCCACAGGCGCTACGGTCTATCCCGAGCCTTGGTGGCGGGCGACTTCATCTTCGCCAAGTCCTTCCAGCTCCTGGCGGGAGCCTCCGAGGACGTGTCCCACGTGATTGCCGATGCAGCACTGGCCACCGCCGAGGGGGAGCATCTTGAGCTGATGCTGTCCTTCGACGCCACCGTGACGAAGGAGCAGCACGAGGAGATCATGAGGAAGAAGACGGGTGCCCTATTCACCGCGGCGGCGGTGGTGGGCGCCATCATGGGCGACATGGACGAGAAGGGAACGGCCGCCCTGGAGACCTTCAGTGACAACCTGGGCCTGGCTTTCCAGATCACCGACGACGTGCTGGACCTGGAGCCCAGCGCCGCCCTCACCGGCAAGCCCTCCGGGATGGACCTCCGGGAGGGACGCATGAACACCGTCATCCTGGTCGCCCTGGAGAAGCTGGAAGGCGGGGAGCGGGACAGGGTCGTCAGGGTCTTCATGGCCTCCTCCCCCTCGACCGATGACGTGGAGTCCGCCCTTGTGCTAATCAGGGGGACCGGCGCTGGGGGCGTCGCCATAACCCAGGCCCAGAAGCACGTCGATATGGCCCTGGAGGCCCTGGAGGCCTTCGACGAGCCCGTCCGCCAGTACCTGGAGGCCATGGCCCTGGAGGTCGTACGCAGGAGGTCCTGACCTGGATCCCGACCCCGCACCAGGGGAGGACGAGCCCAAGGCGGTGAAGGAGTTCTTCCGCGACTCGGCAGAGCCGGAGGACCGGCAGGTGGTGGTCGTGGGTGCAGGCCCCGCAGGTGCCACAGCGGCCAGGTTCGCGGCGGAGGCGGGCGCCGACGTCCTGCTCATCGACAGGAAGTCGGTGGTGGGAAGCCCGGTCCAGTGCGCGGGCTACCTTCCCAGCGAGGAGGAGCTGGCGGACATGCTCCCAGACGTCCCGGAGCAGGACCAGCTCTACCGCGTAGACGACAGGTTCGAGCTGGCCCGTTCCTACGAGACCCTCATCGTCTCCCCAGATGGCCGCAGGACCTACCTGAGGTTCGAGGGGCTCACCATCGACCGGGCCCGCTGGGACCCACACCTGGTGGACCTGGCCGTCAAGGCGGGGGCGGAGTTCCGCCCCTCCACACAGGCCATGCGGCTGGAGTCCGGCGTGCTGTTCACGGACAGGGGAACCTACCTACCGGGAGTGGTCATATCAGCGGACGGTCCCCACTCAAGGATACGGAGGACAGTGGGCCTGCCAGACCCAAAGCTCCTAGCCCCTGCCCTAAACGCGCCATCCAAGCACCTCCACGGTGGGAAGGTGGAGATGCACTTCGCCCGGGAATCGCCCGGGGCCTACGCATGGGTGATACCCGCGGGTGACGGGATCTCCCACGTTGGTCTTGGCGCGGACCCCAGGAGGAAGGGCGTTGACCTGAAGGCGAACCTCGCGGCCTTCGCTGACAAGGTGGGCGCGGAGCTGGGCCCCGTCACCGGGGGCTTCGTCCCCTCGGCGGGTCCCGTCAAGCGCACGGTCAAGGGGAACGTGATGCTGGTGGGGGACGCGGCAGGCCACGTTATGGCGTCCAACGGCGGCGGCGTCCCCATAGGGCTTGCCACAGGGCGTGCGGCGGGCTTGGTGGCCGCCGACGTGGTAAAGGGCAAGGCGGACATCGCCGACTACGAGAGGCGTTGGAGGACGGAGGTGGGCGACGTCCTGGCCACGGCCGCCCGGTTCCGATGGGCGGCGGGACTGCAAATATGGTCACCCCTCGCCATGGAGATGGCCATGTGGGCGATGCCCAAGGACCAGATGCTGCGCGCCCTCAAGTGCCAGCGCATCTTCAACGCCTTCTAGGCCGAAAGGCCTTTAACCCGATTGTGATATGCGGGTGCACACGGGCACGTGGCCTAGTCTGGATATGGCGACGGCCTCCTAAGCCGTAGGTCGGGGGTTCGAATCCCCTCGTGCCCGCCACTTCACTGGCTCACGGATTTTGGTGCAGCTGCGGCGAAGTTAACGTTTTTGCAACGCCCCCGGCCCGGGCCTGTCGCTGCCTCTCGTAGAGCAGGCCGAGGGCCTCGCCCTGGTCGTCGAAGTTGATCCCCAGGTAGCGCAGGGTGGTCTTGGTCT
>JABAHP010000978.1_pt1 | contig 44811 bp, 60 predicted proteins | sample 7062081 | NCBI WGS metagenome assembly JABAHP01 (sample SAMN14534357, study PRJNA622989) | marine sediment metagenome | biome: marine biome [ENVO:00000428]; feature: marine pelagic biome [ENVO:01000023]; material: deep marine sediment [ENVO:00002113] | place: India: Gulf of Kutch | collected...
AATTATCAGGGAGGGACTTTAGCTGGTTATTGTGGCAAGATAAATATCCTTTAAACACCAACCATTTGCCTTTAATCTCTCCCCCGAATTGTTTTTGAAACTCTTTTTGTGTCATATTAGTCCACTACTGGCTTCATTCCTTCGTTTGTATCTTCTACCTGATGACGAAGCTCATAAATGCCAGCAGGTATTGAACATTCTCTTAGTTTTCGGCCTTTAATAATTTCACCGTGTTCTTTGTGGAATAATTTACAGCCCTTTTCAGCTATGAAATAACCAATAATAAAAGTGTCTTCTTTGTCTAATTTATAAAACTTGCCATTGCTGAAAGTGTGAGCATTGCCTCCGCTCCCAACATACAATGTTTTTATTTTTACTTCCTTAAGATTATCAGGAATTTTGTTGACTTGTAGCAAAGCGATGTCGCCGTGCCTTATGTTATTTTTTCTCATAATTCTCCTTTCTTTTAATTTAACTCAAATTCATCTTCATCTTGCTGGTTTTTAAACCAACCCTTTGCTTTGAAATGATTTCGCATATTATCTAAAGCTCTGCGGACAGACTGCTTTTCTTGTTCTGTTCGTTCTTTGTAAAAACGAGGTTTATTTATTTCTGCGGGCGGGTTGTAATTTGGAAATTTTGGTTTTTTGCTTTTAAGCATATTATTTTGGAGCTTTTAATAAACACTTATTTCTAACTTCCGCAAAAATATCCTTTAATGGTTTTAATTCATTTTTTTCTAAAAGTCCCTCCTTGATAGCAAAAGCATTATCTCTATTAAATTCTGCTATTTCTAATATCCTTTTTTTATCTATAACAATATCAATAAAGAATGACGGATTAAAAATGCCTTGTCTAACTATTACTGGATTACCGCTTTTAATTCCCTGTAAAACTTTAGGTAGTTCATCAGTGTCAATAGGAATACTTTGTTTATTTGATAATTCTATTAAGTAGCAGGTTTTAATTGTTTCTTTTGTTTTTACACTTTCGTTCATAAGCCAATAATTTGTTTAGATTTTTTTTGAGACGCTTTGATTATTGTTCCGATATTATCATATAGATATTTGAGCCGTCCCATATTTACGCTATGGAACTTATCCGCCGCCGCTAAATCTATCAATCTTTTACAACTATCTAATATTTGCTGATTATTAGTTTCCTGATTGGTCATCTCTTTGATAAGTTTGGTAATTCTTTTAATGAGAATATTACAGCCATAGCGTTGTTGTTTTTGCGAGCCGTCTATCCAGCCAGCTTTTTCTTTCAAATAAGATAGAATATTATTTATAAGAGAATTGCCATATTGGGGTGATTTATCTATTACTTTAACTTTAGTTAAAGTAATATCTTCTTTAGGTTTCTTCTTTATGGTTTCTTCTTTGTTACCAACAGTTGAACTTTCTAAGTTCACTGGTTGAACTTTCTTTGTGCAATGGTTGAACTTTCTTTTAGATTGTTCACTAGTTGAACTTTCTTTTTCAGAATAATGTTTTATATTTAATCCCCATAAATCCACTATTTCAAACTCATCTGTTGGCTTAGTTTTTCCTCTTGTTCCTACTTTTTTAATCCAACCTCTTTTTATTAACTTATCTCTGTATTTTCTGACTGTATTTGGCGATACTCCCATTGATTTAGCTATTTCATTAGGAGATTTCCAACAAGTTCCTTTTTCGCTGGCTATTCTTTTCATTTGTAAATATAAACTTTGTTCGTAAGCGGTTGAATGATTAACGATATAATATGGTATCATCGCAAAATATTTTCTATCACCACTATTATCTATGTATTTATCTTTTGTCATAGTTCTTAGGCAGGATTATTATTTATGTTTTCTTTGTTTATCGTAAATTACTTGACATTTAGCAGAACATAATTTACGCCTATATTTTTCTGTTATTTTCTTGCCACAAATAATACAATTTGGTTTTAGTTTTAATCGTTCATTTTTTCTTTGTTTTTCAGTTATTGGATTATGATGACTTTTTTTATTACCAAAATTTATTTCTAAATCAAAATGTATTCTCATATTTTTAGTAGGACTCCCAGATTTTAAACAACAATACTTCTAAACAAAAAGCACTCCAGAATAGGCGAAACGGTTAGGCGTCAACCTATTCAGAAGTGCTTTCTGATTATAAATATTTATTTGATTATTGACGCCTCTTAACCGTTTCATAATTATTTTATATCTTTCATCTTAATATTATACTTTAATGATTATATTGTCAAATTGAGTTATCCACTTTTGTTTATTTGTTCTGATTTTTACCGCCTTTGGGACGAACCGTTATGGGTGAACATTTTTTATTTTTTTATCTTTTATTAAAAACATTAAACTGTCTTCTTCAGAAAAAACTCTTAAATATCCACCTTGACATTCATTAATCTGTAAATTGGCGTGCTTATGTTTATCAGAAAAACTCCCCCATTTTGATACAACTTTTAATTCATCATTTGGGTTAATTATTCTTAATGCTTGTTTTTCGTGATTTGTTTCAGGAGTCATCATTATTTGTTTTGCTCCTTCAATAATAATTAATGATATTTTCATATTATTTTATTGATTTAACAGGCAGAGAGGAGTTTATCCCCCCTCTGCCTGTTTATATTCAATGCTTTCTATTTGAGAGGCAACTTCTATCGGAACTACAAAAGAAAAATCTTTAAAACAATCTTTGTTAATAATCCAGCTATCGCATTGCTTATATAATTCCAACATATCTTTCTCATCTTCAAAAATATCGCTATTATCTTCAAATAAAGAGTTATCAATTACAATAACTGTATATCTTCTTATCTGTCCCTTCTCCGCTTTTTCGTAAAAGCATTTTAAAGTGCCTTTAATTACTTTCAATTCACACATTTTAAACCTCTCTTTCTGTGTGTAATGGGTTAAAGAACTATGTGTAATAAGTTTTATATAGGTTAATCAATTAAATTTAATTCTTTAGCTGAAATTCTGCTTATTTTTTTAGTTTTACCATCTATTTTTATTTCAACCATATCACTTTCGTCTCTTTCTTTTTCTTCTTCTGGTAAACCTATTTCTTTAAGTTTGCCGTATTTAATATCACCGCTAATAAACTTGCCACATTCTAAAGTTTCTTCTTCTTCAGTGGTATCTCGCCACTCACAAACACCAATAAATACTTTGCCTTTTACATCATATTTGCCTTTTACTTTGGAATATAAAGATATCCTTGATGATTTGGCTTTTAAATTTCCGCCGACTTCCTGATACTCGCCGACTTTCNNCTTCCTGATACTCGCCGACTTTCTGAGACCAGCCGACTTTCTGAGACCCGCCGACTTCCTGAGACCGGCCGACTTTCTGAGACCGGCCGACTTTCTGAGACCAGCCGACTTTCTGAGACCCGCCGACTTCCTGAGACCGGCCGACTTCCTGATACCAGCCGACTTCCTGATACCCGCCGACTTCCTGAGACCGGCCGACTTCCTGATACTCGCCGACTTTCTGATACCAGCCGACTTTCTGAGACCAGCCGACTTCCTGAGACCGGCCGACTTTCTGAGACCCGCCGACTTCTTCCCATTCATCAACTATATAAGATTTATGAACATAAATACATTTTCCAGTTTTTAAGTATTTAACTTCTAATCTTCCTGTAATTTCAATATCATTTTCAAAATATACTGCTTCATTTGGTTTAATAAAATCACCTTCTATTTTTTTGTCTGTATAGACATTAAATTTAATGCCATTAAATTCTTTTGTTTTCATAGTTTTATAATATTATTTAATAATTTTGTCCCTCACTATAAGTGATATTAAGGTTTTGTAATCTCTTTTTGATAGACCTTATCAATTCAATAATAGTCTTGTTTCTTATTCTCATCTTTTGCCATAAACGGTATTCTTCTGTCTGCTTTGCTTTCATCTCAACCATTTTATCTGTAATAGGTTTTCCTTTAATATCAACAGTATTGTTTTTAATTTCTTCCCATTTCTTACAGTAATTTATTTCAGCGTCTGTTTCGAAATATCCAGCTTGTTCTAAAGAGGCAGATAAGATAATAAGATATTGGCTTAATTTGTCTGGGTTTTCTTTCAATTCCTCTTGGCTTAATTCATTTATAATCTCTTGAGTGGTTTTCATTGATTGTTATTTGCTAAAGGTTCTTTTTGGCTTTCAATAACAGGAATATCATCATCACTAATATCTTTTTTAATTTCTCCACCTCCTTCTGATTTTCCTATTTTTCTAACACTAAAAGAACTGCGATAACCTTCATCTGTTTTTTTCCGTTCTAATTTAATTGCCACAATATCATTATCATTCATTTCAGCTAGCTTGCTAATAAGCCCGATAGAACTGGTAAAAAATGATTTTAATTCGTCATCCTCTTTTACTGAATACTTAACTCCTTCTTTTTCATTGCCTTCTTTATCAATTATTTTATCAATTTTATCATTTAACAATTCAACAATATGTTCTTTGCTGTCTTTAAAAGATATACGGCTTACGATATTATGAGTTTTTAAATATTGTTTGCTATTTTCCATATTTTTAAAAAGGAACATCCTTTAATTCCAATTCAGGAGGTCTTTTAGCAGATTTTTGGATAGGTTTTTTTGGCTCTGAAACATCCATAATTGGATAAGGATATTTCTTGTATAATTCTTCATTAAGGCGATATGCTTCGTTTTCTATTTCTTTAACATCTCTCTGCGGGTTTTTCTGGCAGAGAGAGCTAAAGATAGAAAGCCAGCTTATGCGTTTATCTTTTACTCTAAAGGTTTGTTTTTCTTCTTGAGTGTAATACATAGATTTAATTCACTTTAATAATCTTATTGTTTTTAATCACCGCTAAATTATCTCTGCTCCATTGGTCTTGATAGCGTTTATTAAGAATAACAATAGCTTCGTCTAAATTATGGGCTTTAAATTCGTAATCTATGTCTGAACTCTCGCAATGGGATTTTTTGTAATACCAGTAAGTTATCAGATTATTAGAAGCGATCTTTAATTCCTTTAAAGAATTTTCAACATTAAGTCCTTTAAATTTTATAGCTGTATTATGCATTCCTCTTTGAATTTTCTTTAAACTATTATTAGTTTCTAAAAGAAGATTTTGTTTTTCTATTTCGCTATCAACAAATTTATTAACAGCTTTAGAAAACTTTTTTAATGATTTAACATAAGTATTGTCCATAACTATTGACACCCCCCTCGCCAGTGGTTTATTATTAAAATGTAGTTTTAATTCAATAAAAGCACTAACTTCGTTGGTGTTTTTATTTTTTAAGCAATATTCCTTTAATTATTTGTCCATCTTTCAATTTAATTTTAACTATTTCTTCTTTTTTTTCTTCGGGTAAACCAAAAATGTTGCTGTTTACATATTGCAGAGCATAGCCATCTTGTTTAACAGCTTCTAATGCTTCTTTGCCTGATAAATTTTTCTTATATCCTAACTGATTGTATTTAGTTTTGTAATCTTGTATTGTTTTCATAGTTTTATTTTATAAAATACGGCTGTAATAATATTATTATTTGGATAAGTAAATACATAAATATAGCTAATCCGATAAAAGAGAAGAAATCCGACCAAAAAACTTTTCTCTTTTTTTGTCTAATATGTTCATTCATTGCTTTATACAGATTTGAATTTGAGTAATATATTTTATTGTTGTCCATTTTTATTACCTCCTTTTTTATTTATCTTTATTTTTATTTATCTTTATTTTTTTTCGACCTTTAACTTTAATTTTAACTTCTAACTCTATAAACTTCTGTTCTTGTTTTTTTAATGGCGCTCCTTTTAATTTATTTATAAAGTAATTTATATCTTTTTCTAAATAAGGTTGAAATCTATCACAACATTGATAATATATTTGTCTTACTCTCTGCGGAGTTAATTTGTGTTTTTTTGATAATTCATTCCAAGATAAAGCAGTATATATTCTATCTTTATAAATCTTGAGCCATTGGTTTATATTTTTGTATCTCATAAGTTATTGTTTTTATTATCTAATTCCATTATACACCCTTACCAAACCTTGTCAAGGTTTGTTATCCACAGGCAAATAACCGCATAGATAAGCCAAAATAGGCAAGTTAAAAGCCCCGCATTTTTCGGGGGCTTTTAGGGTTAAACTAATTTGTTAACTTCGTCTTTCTTAAAGTATCTAATAATCGTTTTGACAAAATTTCTTCTTTTGTCTTCATTGTTTTATTTCTTTTTATTTTCTTTACTGACCTTTTTATTTACATACTCATTGAGAATATAGCGGTGGTATCTAACAGTATTCCTACTGACATTATAAAGTTTAGCGATTTGCTTGTCTGACAATCCATTCTCGCTATAATATTTTTCCATCTGGATTGTCTCTTGAAGCGTTATTTTTTCTCTTTTGTTAGTCATATTATTTATTTAATAGTTCGGGGTTTTCGTAGATATTTCCGATGACTTCGCAATTTTGTAAATTTGGATATGTTCTAAAACCTTTTGGCAAACTATTATGAAAATCAAAGCCAGCATTACCAAAATTATTTGTCCATTCTACTACGCCAATTACTTTTATTGATGTCCTACATACAATAGGTTCTTTATAAGATATTCCTTTAACAATATCCCCTTCATAAATTTCCTTGCCATTTTTATCTTTGAGACCTGTGTATTGCATTAGTTCCATTTGATTGATTGTTTTTTCAGTATAACCATTACAATCCCAAATTAAATCTTCAAACTTTCCAAGTAATACCATTTCTTTATCTTTTCTTAACCACGCCCTAAATTTTATTTCTCTTTTTTTTGGCATATAAGTTATTGTTTTTATTATCTATTCCTATTATAAGCTTTTGGTAAAATGATGTCAATAGCTGTGGCAAAAAGTTATCCACAGGGCTGGCAATAACCCTGTCAAAAGAGAAAACCCACTTGACGAGTGCGTATATAGATAAGCCAAAATAGGCAAGTTAAAAGCCCCGCATTTTTCGGGGGCTTTTAGGGTTAAACTAATTTGTTGACTTCGTCTTTCATAAATAAATCATTCTTTCTTAATGTTCTAATATAATTTCGAAGTATATCATTCACAAATTGAGTTAATGGTATTTTAAACTCTTTAGATAATTGTAAAAGTAATGGTATTAAGTCCTTATCTATTTTAGGGCCGACAGAACTATACATATATCCCTCCTTATCTTTTATTAGTTAAGCACCCTTTTATCTTCTCTTTACTTACCGCTTACTTCTATACCCATTTTGTTCAAAACAGCAATAGCGGTATAAATACAACCGCCTAAAATCATAATTCCAATTCCGTATAATAGATTAACATTCATTTGATTATAACCTGAAATAACCAACACAGTAGCAATTGTGGTCAACAGACCATTATTTAAAATTGTTTTTTTGTCCATAATGTTTATAACTTATTAAACTTATTTGCGACCTTTAATTGTTGCTTTAATAAGCCCAGTAATTCCTTGTAAAGATGTTTCAGCTATTACTCCTACTGGCTCGCTTGGAAGTTTATCTAATTCTTCTATCTCGCCCCAATCTCCAATCACTCCATTATCTCTTAAACGATTAAACATAGAAACAGGACAAATCCAGAATAAAGCCCCTGATATTTCAGCATATATTTGATTTTTATCTTTTTCTTTTAAAAGTTTGAATGGCATATTTAATTGTTTCCAATCTTCTGGCAAACTATGTGGAAATACTTTTGTCGATAAGATTGGATAGTTTAAAGTTAATTTTTTAAGAGACCGACCTAAAGAGTCATAAACATATTTATATTTATCATCAATATAGAGAAGGGTAATAGCGTGGTATGCCTGATATGATTTAGGCGGATAGACTACTTCATCTTCCCAGTTATAAGACAAACCAACACCAATCCATAATGGGCTATTTGCTAAAGCGTCTTTTAATTGTGGCAAGCGTGGATAAACCCAAGCATGGTATAAATTACCCCTATAATACCTCTTAACATCTGTTGGAACATCTGATAAATCATTTATAGCATTCCAATATTGTCTTGGATTTTCTAACCATTCTGGCTTCCAAGAACAATATTTTTCTTTAATTAAACCTTCTTTTCTAGCCGCTTCAGAAACTCTGCCAAAAGTATTTCCAGTAAAAGAAGTATTTGATTTTACACCGAGCCACCTATCGGAAAAATCAACTATCTTCAGTATATCTTCTATTTTATAACCTTGTTCCAACATCTTGTGGATAATCCTAATTTCTTGGCAGTTAAGATAGCTATAAGAAAGACAAAAAGCAGTCCTTTTTTGGTCTTCAAAAGGAGGCAAATATGATCGCCAATCAAATGGCTTTCTGCCTCTAAATTTAAAGATATTGCCGTATTGGGCGTCTTCTGGTTTTACAACTTCAGATTTATAATCCCAACCGCCTGAACCCTTTAAAATTTCTAATTCTTCTTTAATAGTCATATTTTTACCCTTTCTATGCCTACCTCTAAAACTGCTTGTAAAAGAGATAGGCAAAGAAAGAGGCGAAGCAGAGATAATCAAAAGATTAATCAAAGAGGGTAAAACAAAAAGAATTGAAACTCTGCTTCGCTAAAAAGATAAAGAGAATTTAATCATAACGCTAATATCTCATATCTTCGTTTTTCAAGCTCGATAAAAGGAATAGCCAGACGGATAGCTTCTCTAAGAATTTCACGACGCTTTTGTTTAAGCTGTCTCTTGCGTCTAATAACAATTTCATTATCGAGATTATTAAGGCGTTCAAGAGATTGTTCATTGCGAACTAAAGCGGCGTATTCATTAAAAACTTCTTTCCTGTCCATCATTATTTAATACCTCCTTACAAACCAAACCCGACTGAAAACTTTTTATGGACGGCTTATCATAATGGAATGTCAAGCTAATTAACTTTAATAGATAACCGCTTTGACATTCAGGACAACGATATGAAAGAGTATTTCTATCAGGACATCTTACAAAATTAAGCTCTGTTTGACAATATGGGCAAATGGGTCGGGGATACCTTATATTGCTATACATTACTATCACCTCTTTTCTTTTATGGATATATTGTTTGAAAGGAACTATAAAAGAACTATATTTTATTGATAATCCAATTTGATAAAAGATATAAAACAAAGGTTGTCCCACCTATAATAATGCCGACTTTTACAGCAATCTTGCTAATAGATATTTCTATATCTTTTATTTTCTCTTGAGTAGTTGTATCTTTATCATACAAATCATCTATACAATTTTTATTGTTATCTATATTTTTTGCGAAGCCGCAAACTTTGCCGTCTAAAGTGCTAACAGCTTTGATAACTTCTTTTACATCTCTTCTTATTTCTCTTAATTCTTCGCTCATTTCTTTTTTAAATTTATTTAATAATAGAATTGTTTGAGGACTTGACACTTTATGCTCTTGCCCAGCTTTAAAGCCGTTATGATATAATTTGTGGTTTCTATCTTCTTTCATATTCTTATAAATCTATTCAATCTTAGTTTATATCTATCTTATTGATAAATAAAGGATTATTTAGATTATTGGTTGATAATAAGTGTATTAAAATTATTAAGGGGTCAATTAAAAGGTTGAGTAGGAGTAGGTAATTTTGGTAATTTAGGTAATTTAGGTAATTTAGGCAATCCTTTAGGTATTGCTGTTTTTGTTTTCTTTTTTTCCTTAATTCCCATTATTTTTCTAATATCCTTAGGAACTCCTATAACTGGAATATGTAATTTTAAATATCTGCTAAAATTATACCAACCCTGATTTAATATTTTATTATCTCTTGTCCATAAACTTCTAACTATATCTAAAAATCCTTTAAACCCATTATATATTGGAGTTTCTAAACCTGGGATTGTTCCCAACCCAACTTGTCTAATTATTCTTTTTCCTGTTTTATAGCCAGTATAAGATAGAATAGCAGCGGCTAACCAATATCTTAAAAATCCCAATTTCCACTTTAACGGTATTTCTTTACCCCAACCAGTTTTACCAGTTTTAATTCTTATCCATAATTCAGCATTATAGTTAAAAAAGAAATTCTGCCACCATGATTGAAATATACCTAATTGTTTTCCAGTTAAAGTATTATACATTTGTGGCATTCCAGTAAGTAAATAAGAATATTGAGTTGTTTTTACACCCCATTCCATTTCTTTAATTATATCTTCATTTGACCAACCTAATGCTTTTCCAGCATGATAAGCCGTTGTTTGAGCATGAATAACATTTAATTGGTCTGATTTACTAAATATCCACATTCCAGCTTTCTCAATTTTACCTAAAGCTGACTTATTTAAATTCTCATAAGGAAATCTGGTTTTAATTGTTAATGTTTGAGGATATTCTTTCCATTTACCATTTAAAATATCCCTATATCCTTTTAAAGATGCTTTTGCTCCATATAAGCCAAAATTATGTAATTGCTGTAATAAATTTCTTAAAGGCAGAGATATTTTATATCCAATTCCGCCAAAGTGGATAGCTCTATTTTCAGCGTTAAATATTGTTCTGGCTGGACTTGTTCCTAAACTGCGGTTGAAAGGTTTTAAAACAGTATTGATTACTTTATCTAATTTTAACGCTTTAATAGTATTATTCCACATTTCTTCATCTTTTGGTCTTTGTCCTAATACTGCTTGTCTGATAAAACTATTAAACCATCGTTTTGTTTCTGCTGGCACAGGATTATCAGCGTTTCTGATTAAAGCAGACATCTGTTTATTAGAAGATTCAACCAATTTAGCTAATTCAATATACCTTAAATCAATAGCATACATAGCTTTTAGGGCTTTATAACCATCTCTAATCAATCCTTTTATTCTGCCTGTTCGTTTTTGAGCTGTTTTAGCATATACATCAGCAGGAGAGGTAAAATCAATAACCTCCTTAATAATTTCTGGAAATGGATATTTTGTATTTATTTCCTCTTGAGCAATAGTTTCAAAAGTATGTGTAATATATCCTTTGCGTCTGGGAATTGGTTTTTTACCTTGTGCTTCTCTAACTTTATTCATTTCCTCCAATATACTATCTGTTTCCTGTCTTGATTTTTCAAGTATGCTTTTAAAAGGTTCATCATATTTAGATAAATCAGCATCAGGATTATCAAGCGCATCAAACCATAATTGTCTTGAATCAGTAGGAATGTTTTTTAACCAAGAAACTAATTTATCTATTTGGCTATGTTTTTTATCTAATTTTTTAACTGCTTCTTCTAACCATTCACTTCTTTTTTGAATTTTTAAAATTTTCTGTTGATGTTTTATTTCAAGTTTTTCCACAATATCGCCTATGCCTAATTTATGCCCATATCTCCATTGAGGAGTAAACCATTTAAGAATTGTCGGTCTGCCATATTGTCTGTTAAAAAAATCTTCCGTTACTATATCTTGAGAAACTGGAATTGTCGGAGGTTTTAATTTACCAAATTTATCAATTAAAGGTTCTGGCAATTTATTAAGAGCTTCTATAAAAATATCTGCTTCTTGTTCAGTCATTTGCTTTAATGAAGTTTTGCCGACCATTCCTTTAGCTAATCTTCTATATTGAGATTTAACTCGTCCTTTTTTATCAAGATAACCAAGTTCTTTGGCTCGGATATGAGCTTTTGCTTTTTGGATTTGTGTAGCCATTCCAGGAATATCTAATAATTTTTTAGGGATAATCTTTTTAGCCATTTTAAGAATTTTAATAGTTGATGGTTGCGGTCTTTTAAATTTAGTAGGAGCTGTTTTAATAGCTTTAATCGCTTCCATTAACTCGCTATCATCGGCAAAATTATATCCTCTGTCATTAAGCATATCTGTCATTTCATTAAGTGGTATGCCATTTTTTAAATCTTTTAAATGAGCTGGAATTTCAGCTAATTCCTCAGCTAAAAATCCCTTTTTATATGGTTTAATTTTACCTAATTCTTTAATATCACTGAATAGTTTTTTTTCTGATTGAACTTTAATTTTATTTGCTTCTTTTTGAAATTCAGCGGTTAAAACTGCTTCTTCTTCCTCTGGAGTAATATCAGCAAATAATTTTTCAATATCAATACCTTCTATTGGTTCTTCTATTGGTTTAACTGCCTGACTTGGCACCAAAACTTCTGCTTCAGTTCCACCTATAAATATCTTGATATCTTCTGGTTTTACTTTAAATTCATTTATTGGTATTTCTTTGCCTGGAAAAAATCCTTCAGCAAAATCTTTAGCCGCTTTTTTACTATAAGAAGCTGAAATCAATCTATCTTCCTTAACAGGCAATCCAGCCCGATACAGAATTATAGTATTATCTTTATTTAAAGATACTATTCCTTTATCAATAGCTTTTTCTAATTTATCTTGAGTATATTTAATAGCTTCTGGCTCTTTAGATAATACTTGTAATCTTTCTAATCCAGCGTTTCTTGGCTGGATATCGCCTGGATGTGATATACCTATGCTTTGATAAAAGCGTATATTCTTTTCTATTTCTGGTATTATGGAAGGTTTTTTTACTTCTGGTTTTACTTCTTTGATTGCTTGATTATAGAAGTCGGTAAGTTGAGATTTATCTGAAAAATCTGCCACATAAGTTTTTATTCCTTTTGCTTCTAACTGATTTTTAATTTCTTTATTTGATAATCTTGTAATCCCAGGTGTTAAATCATAACTTGGTTCAATATACATTTTATCCACAAACTCATCCGCACTCCCATATTTTCTCGCTTCAACTGCCAATGGTTGTAATTCTTTAGGTATTCCAGCGATTTGTGGTAAGCCAGCTTGAATAGCTTCTTTGCTAATTTCCTGCATAGAAAGACCTGCTGGAAATTCAGATAACACTTTTCTTCCTCCAGTTAAAAATCCTTTAAGCATTTGATAAAGAGATGGTTTAACTCTAAATATCTCTGCGTCAACGCTGGTCAAAGTTGGGCTATTAGCTAAAGTAGCTTTGCTTACTTCATTAGCAGAAGTAAAACCAACAGATTTAGGCGTAACTTTCATTATCACATTAGCATCAGTTGGATGTCTAAAATATACTGGTTGTCCAGCTATTTCCTTCATTTCAGGAATAGGCAATACTTTCTCATCACCATAAATCAACTTTCCTTTTTCGCCAGTAGGTTGCAAGACTGGCTGAAAGAATTGAAAAACAGGATAAGCTAAAGCTGTAAAAGCGGCATAAGTCCCAGCAGTTGTTAATACATTATTAGCAAATTGTCTTTTGTTATCAGCTTTAGTTAGTGCTGCTACTAAAGAACCCCAAGCTCCGCTTTCTACTATTGCTTTGCCCCAACCAACAGTCCAGGGCTTTTGAGAAGCTAACTCTGCTAATCTGGCTAATGGCTGAGCTACTTCTGGTATTCCAGATACAGCTTCTTTTAAAAGAGGAGCTGTAATGTTTCTTACTAAAATAGCGGCTGATATCTTACCAGCTATCTCAAATCCTTTTTGTTTTTTAGTAACAGCTGAAGGTTTAGGCACATCAGGCGCCCAACCTAAACTTAATCCCTTTCTAAAATATTCTGCTGGGCTAATCTGTTCTTTATATTTCTCCTGCCAATACCAATCTTGTTTTTTGGCTTTCTTTAATTCTTTCTCAAATTTTAATTGTTCTTTTCTTAAATTAGGAGGTAATTCTTCTAATTTGGCAATAGGACGGGGAACTCCTATTTTCGCTTCTGGTAAAGCGGCTAATTGTTTTGTTACTGGAGATACTGGAAAATACTTTTCTCTTTCCGTTTTTACATCTATTGGAGTATATTTAGGAAAATACTCTTCTTTTTTAGCCGCTACATCTATTGGCGTAAATTTTGAAAGTGCTGGCTGTTCTGGCTTTATTGGTCGTAAAAAACTTTCCAACTTGCTTGGTTCTTTTTTTTTTAATGAAATAGGTTTTAAAATCTTTGATAAATCCATTATCGCATTTGTTTTAATATTTCTTTATCTGAATAACCTGCCTGCCTATATTGTTCAATTAAACCAATTAAATAATTAAGGTAATCATCTATACCCCTTTTACCAACTCCAAAACCTAAAAAGCCACCAGATGTAAATCCTGCTTCTTTAGCGGCTTCTTTTAATTGTTCTTCAGTATATAAACTTCTTAAATATTCCTTAGTTAAAAATTGTTTTTCTGTTGGCTTAATACCAGCTTCTGTTAATAAATTATCAATAGCTCCTGTGGTTAATTTTGTATTCTCATCCATAAAAGCATAAATATCAGAATAAGTCATCACGGGTCTATCAGTTTTTAATTGTTTAATTCCTTCAACTGTAGCTAAATCATATTCTTTATCAGTTTCATTATCCTTAAAATATAAATCAGCTTTTTCTTCTGGTTTCCAATAAGGTTTAGCCAATTCTTTTTGTTTTAAAGACACTTCTAAATCAGCCAATTTCTTCTGCTTATTAACAATATCCACCTGTCCTTGATAATACTGCTGAAATGTTCCTTCTGGCAGATTAACAGCTTGCTCATATTGAGCTATTTGGTCTATCGGAATACTCTCAAAAGGAACTCCTGATTGAGCTAAATTAGCAATTCCTTCCAAAGCCAAACTTCTTTGTTTTTCCTCGTGATCGTCTCTATCTTGTATCATTGTCCTAACAACTCCCATTAAATCCAACGCCTTAGCCACTCCTTGCTGTTGTCTTGAAATAGCGCTGGTTATTTCTTGTAATTGAGGAGCTAAAGCTGAAACGCCAGCTTGCCTAATAGTTTGTATTTGAGAAGGAGCTAATCCTTCTTTAGGCGGAGGAGCGGTCGCCCTCTTGTATTTTTCCTGAAGTATTTTTTCTTTGGCTTCCAATAATTTGGTAGCGTCCATTCCTTGATAACCCTTAACCATTGCCATTAAAGCATTGGATAAGGTGCTTCTGGGGCTTGTGTCAGTTGGGACTTCTGGAGATACAGGCGGAGCCCCAGCTCCATAAACTTCAACCTCCTGCCAAGGGTTGCCTCTGGCCGTAAATTCTTCGGCAGAGATATGACGCATACCTTCTTGGGTATCATATACTTCAGGTTTGTCATGCATTCTTAAATATCTTTTAGCCATAATTTTATATTATTTAAATAATTGACCTAATTCCTCTCTGGCTCTTTTTTCTCTATATTCTCGTTCTAAATGGCTTGCCATTGTTTTCTCGGCTGTTTCTTTTTCTCTTTCTAAAGCCCCCATTACATCATCAGAAATCTTATAAAGAGGCAATTGGGTTTGTCCGTAAGACCAAGCTCTCTGCCCAGCTAACACTCTTGGCGTTCCACCGATTGCAGGCATTCCTATTCCTGATAAAGCCCTTGAACCGACTGCTCTTTCAGCCGCAGTCCCCATTCCAGTTGTTTGATATAAAAGTTGTCTGCGACCGCTTTCTAAGGCTTCTTGAGTTTGTTCTGCAAGCTCTCTTTCTTGTCTTTTTCTTATTCCAGAATAAGCTAATCCTCTTTCAGCCGCCTGTTCGCCTATCTGTTCAACCCCTCTGCCGTATTCCCTTTCAAGCTGTCTTTCTTGAGCTAATTGAGCGGCTTGCTGATATTCAAAACCTCTAATTAAATCTTCTCTTACTTGTTCCGTCATTTGACTGTAATAAGGTTCTATTTCTCTCTGGGCTTGCTCTAAAAATCCAGCCATAGTTGCTTGATCTATGGTTATATCTGGGTTTATCATCTGACCAGCTTTTATTTGACCTTCCATAAATTGTTGAATTGTTGCTAAATACGCTTGCTCGTCTGGTGATAATCCAGCAATATCTATACCGAAGAATCTCAAAGCGTCTGCCGTAGTGTCGTCTATTGGAGATGTTGGCGGTTCTGTCGGTTCTGTTGGAGGTGTAGGTGGCTGTATTGGTTCTGCTGTTGGCTCTTGTTTAGCTTCTGGCTGTTTAGCTTTCTTAACAATATCAAATTGTTCCAATCTTGCTTGATAATCTTCTTGATAACGATTAGCCCAATCATAAAGATTCCAATCGCCAGAAATACCGCTCCCGCCTAATCCTTTAGGAAATTCTTTTTGCAAGTCTGGAGATTTCAGCCAAACCTGCCTTAATTGTTCCATATTTATTCCTGCCATAATTTTAATATTTGAGCAGTAATAATTGATATAAATATTTTATTATTACTAACTGCTTTTTTTAATAATTCAAAATCACTATCTTCTAATTCTATTTCTTTTTTAGAATTATTTATCTTAATGCCAATATCATAAACTTTTATTGCTTCCTCTCCATTCATTGCCTGATAAGTCCCTAAAATATTTAATAAAGCAAATTTCAAAGTTATTGGTTTTTGTTCATTATCAACAATAGTTTTCCCGTCTAAAGTAGTAAATTGAGTATCTAAATTTATTTTTTTCATTTTAATAATAAGCTAAATATTTAATTGAGCCATCAATACTTACAGCTACTCTTCCTGTTGCAGCTCCTCCTCCGCTTGTAGGGTCAGTAGCATCCGCTACTAAAGCCATTACTGCTTCGCCAGCGCTAAAAGATGACATATCTATTCCTCCAGGCGCTCCAGCTCCAGAATTATTACAGCGGATATAAACAGCAAATTCTTCTGATGCTGAATTGCTGGATTGGTCTATATATAAAGAATTATCATTGGAATAAGACAAAATATTTAACCCTTTAGGATTAGAAGTGTGAGTTGTATCTCTATTATAGATATAAAGAGCATCTCCGCTACCATCATTAGAAATCGCTAAAACTTTTTGGTCATCGCTTAAATTATCATCGAGCAACTGAACAACAGGAGAATCGGTATCTGTATTTGGCAAATCTCTATCAATAAGCAATGAATTTCCTGATGTGCTTGTTTGGGCTATTGAAACTTTATCTGTATTTATTGTTCCGCTAAAATAAGCGTCTTTCCATTTAGTTCCCGAAGCTCCTAAATCTTCACCGCTGCCAACAAATTTATCATCATAAAAGAAATAACTCGCAGCACTACTTCCAGAATTATCATATCTTTGTATTAAAAAATAATCATCTGCAGAACTTAATCTCGATTGCTCTGTATGGACTGAAGAAATTACCTCATAAAAAGATATTCTTGGCGTGCTACTGTCAATTTCCATTTCATAATTGGCGTCAGCAGTATTTGCTTTCATAAAACGAATATAGTTATCAATCAAATAAATCCTATTACTTGCTTCTGCCGTAGCGGTTTTAATAGTAGCTCCTGTAATTGTGCCAGCCGTTATTGTTCCTAATGTGCCTCCAGTAGCTGATAAAGTGCCTTTAATTGTAAATGTTCCTCCAGACTTATCATATTCAACTCCAGCTCCTCCTGAATAATCGCCTATTACAACATCGCCAACATTCGTTCCCCCAGTAATTACTTTTAATATTTCATTATCAGAATCATCTTTAGCTAAAATTCCTGTGTCAACATCTGGCAATAATTGTATTCTGCCTAAATTTACAGTTCCTTCTTGAATTTGAAGAGGGTTAATCAATTCAGAAACTCCGCTTTTCATTACATCACTTTCAGAAGGCGGTAAAGATGTTCTGTATAAATGTTTATCAAAACCATAATCAAATAAATCTGGCATATTATTCTATAACTCCTCTATTTAATCCTTCCAGCAATTCAAATCCCTCAAAAATGAACGGAGCTACTTTAGATGTTCCGAATAACTTAAATCGTATTTTATGACCTTTAATATCTAAATTTTTAAATATATTTATATATTTTCTTAATTGCCCTATTGTATGCCAAACAGCTTCATCATCTACTTGAAAAGCAAGCAATCCTCCTTGAGCATCTTCGCATATCGCAGACATTTTATTGATAACTTTAGTTTCCATCATTAAACCTAATTCGTAATATTTGGTTATCAATTCATATTGAATAGCTGCTGTATTATCTGTTAATCCGCTGTTAAGAGTAAAAACATTACCGTCATCATCGCCGCCTACAGCAACATTATTAGTGGCATTATCCCAAATACAACCTCGCCTTAATTCTGTGGCATAAGAATAAACTGTCCAAACATCTGAACTAATAGTGTATCTAACAACAACATTAGTCCAAGAAACGCCTCCCACAGTCACATCTCCTATTGAAAAACAAATATGGTCGCCGTCTGCCTCTACCCAAGAGGAAACAGTGGCAAAGTATGTTGATGGTATTGCTTCCAAGAAATCCGCTACTGGTCTTGATACTTCAATTGGATAACTGCCTGTATATCTATAAATAGCTGGAACTTCGCTAAAGAAATATACGCCATTTTTAGCTTCTACAATCGCTTCCTGAGATGGAGTTCCAACTTTAATCAATGGTTCTGGGTCAACCCCGCTAATGCCCCGATAACGATACATAAATCTATTTTTAAAACATAATAAATCTAAAGCGTATCTTTTAAGAGCTGTTAGATTATCGCCATCATTAGGGTTAATATCCACATAATCGCTGGTTGGAGCAAAAGTAATATATGGGTCTGATGTAGCCACTATTGAATAAAATAATCTATCTGGCACTGTTGACCAGCCAGCCATATACACTCTATTTTTAAATGTTTCTATTAAAGAACAATCATAACTATCCATATCGTCTAAATTAAGGTCATTAGCTCCTGTGCCTGTATTTTGAGACCAAGAAGCGTTTCCATCCCAAGCAGTGGCGTTGTCAGTCCCATTAACCCTGATAACTTGGTCTAAAAAAGTGGTAAATCTGGTTTTAAGGTCTTTAGTGTCATCTTCCAATGTTTTAGTCCAAGTGCCTGAATTATTGTAATAAACATCATTGTTAGTCCCGTCTGAAAATACCGCTAATAATTGAGAATACGCCGCTGTGCTGGATTGAAAATAATATAAGCCGAGACAAGCGTAATTATCTGATATTTGTGAACCGATTAAAGTAACACCATCTCTTAATTTAACCTTGCCTATATTGTCAAAATGAACATTTTTAGCAGTAGTTACTGCGGCGTCTGGCAGTAGATAATCGCTGACTTTTCCTATGCGTCCATTTAAGAAATTTCTATATTGAATTGGAGGAAGTTTTGTTTCTGGCATAAAATTATTCGTAATCATAATCCCAATCAGGGATTAAATTTATTTCCTGCCCTGAAGTTTCTTTTCTAATTAAACTATTAACTCCTGCTAAAAATAACTGATAATCTGAATCTTTTGTGCCAAGTTTTCCCTGACTTTGTCTATGTTTAATAGCCCATTTGAGATAATTAACATAAAAATCAAACTCTGGTTCGTCTAACTCATCGCCCTCGCTGTCATATTCTGTTAGCATTTTATAGTAATCAATCCAATAATTCTCATCTGCGTAATCACTATCAATTGGTTGATTAAAGTAAATATATCCTTGATAGATAGTATATTTAGTTGGTAATCCAAAACTGGCATCTTGATAAACATTAACATCTGCTGAATGATTGCTATCTGCGTCAGTAGAGACAGTTAATATACCTGTGCTTTCAGCATTAGCGCTATATTCTAAAGTTTCTTCATCATTAAATTGAATTGTCCCATCTTCATCAAAATCTCGGCTATCTGTTAAAGTAATTGTTCCGTCTCCAACTGTATATGCCGAAGACAATGTTGTTCTTCCTACGCCTTGCCATTCTTCATCCATTTCCGCTTTAGTAATATATTCCATATTTTCATTTATACCGATTCTAATAGCCATCACATCTTTATTTGTATTTGGGTCTTTAATATCAGTCGGCATAGCAACTCTATAATCGCCTGAAGTGACATTTCCCAAATCAGTATTAAACGACTGCCTCCAAGACCATCTCTTTATTTTATTATGAACTATCCGCCTTGCCTGCCATAATCTCTCATTAAGCCAATCAGAAGTTAGCCAGCCATTATATTCTTCCCCTAATTCGTCTAAAGCTCTCTGTTTGATTGCTCCTACCGTGTCTTCATCCCAACCAGCGTAAGGTTCAGCGTCTGAATAATCAGAATAAGTGGTAGTAATACTATTCTTATATCTGGTAAAGAAAAATCCGCTTGTTTGGGTGCTTTCTTTATGTAAAGTTTCTTTTTCGTCTGCCTCAATATTTTCAGTAGCTAAAACTGATTTAGTGCCAGCAGCAGTAGCAGCGTGGGAAAATTCTACTTGGTCATAATCAATCCAATAAACTGGAGTATCTATTGCGTGGTCAAAAGTAATTGCCGCAGTTAAAGTAATTGTTGAACCGCTTGGAGCGGTTGAGGCGTGAGTTTTAACAATTTCCGATTTTTCCTGACCAAATTCACCAAGCAAAAGAACTTGGTTGACAGCAAACTCTTTAATAGATTGAACAGTTAAGGTAGAAGAACTACCACCTGTTGCCGCTGCTGTTAAATATGTTTTACGAGCATCATCTAATAATTCTTGATGATTGCGTTTTACATTTCTTATAGCCATATTTTTATTGTTTAATTTTTAATACTCCATCTTTAATTTCTAATACTCCATCTTTAATTTCTAAAGCTCCTTCTGGGTCTGCTACTGCTACTGCCACAACCTCATCCGCTCCTATATCAAACGGGTCTGAACGGCTATCCCCGTCTATATCATCTGTTATTTCTAAATTGCTGTCTCCTGATAAATCTGCTCCTAAATCTTGAGCTCCGCTATCTCCTGAATCAAGGTGGAAGTCATAGGTTGACGAAGCGACAAAAGTGAATGTCTGATAAGTTAAATCTGCTGTTGAGGAAGCTGTCGTTCCGCCATTGCTTGCATTATTGGTTGAATCATTACTAAAAGTTCCAGAGAATTCTGTGGTGGTTGAAGCCACAAGATTGTTTTTGGCAACAACTGTCCCGCCAGATCTATATATTCCTTTATTAGAATTATGTATTGTATTGTTATACACATAAGCAGTATTAATAGAAATACTTATAGCTTCAGCTTGTATTGTCCAACCATAAAGTATATTATTCCAAACTTTGGCATTAGTATCTGAATCAAGCAACTCAATACCCCTGCCGCCAAGTGGAGAACCGCTCAATTCCCCTTTAATAATATTATATGATATTCGAATATCATTATTTGAATCTATAGTGGCATTAGTAGTTAAAATTCCTCGTCTATGATTATTTGTATCTCCATTTTTAATTTGTAATCCTTCTATTCTTACATAATTTTCTTGAATTGAAATTACATTATTAGCCCCATTTGATAATTCTATTCGATAAGTATCAGCTTTAGCTCCAGATTCTCCAACATAAATTCCATTATGCCTAGCTGTGTCAGTGGTATAGACCTTAATATAATGAGTGGCATCAGTAGTCCAGCCACTTATGGTCACTGCGGTAGTATCTGCCGATGTCCAGGAACCATCAATTTCTCCAACAACATAAGCAGTTGCCCCTAAATCATTCCCCGAACCTGAAACTGTAAAATAATTTGAAGCGTCTTTTTTCCATTCATCACCGCTTTGAACAGCATAAGTGGTAGTCCCAGTAAGCCCATCTACAAGAATCTGGTCTGAAGTGGTGGCAATCAGAGTAGAAGTAACATTTTGAGCTACTGAAGCTCTGTATAATGTCAAAACATCATTCCCTGATAATTCTCCTGTTCCTGTGCCTGAATAAGCTCTGGTAGTGGAAGCGGTTAAATCACATTGAATTGTTGATTCCCAAGAATTTAATGTTGAGTAATCTCCTCCTGATTCTTGAATAGACGATGTAAAAGCCACTACTGGCAATATTTCTCCTATAATCGTTTTCCCCTGGTCGCTATCATCGTCATCCTGAAAAGATATTGCCACTCTATCGGGATTACTGCCTATTAAAGTAATATCTATTCCATTATCAGTCCCCCCTCCAGTTGTCCCAGATTCAAATGTATCTGGGTCTTCAAATGTGATAGACCTATCGGAAAAATCAACTAATCCATAAATTGATTTGCCGACATTACTGGCATTTGCGTCTGAATAAACTGCTACAAAATGAGTGGTATCAATGCTTTCTGATTGCACTCTTCCATTAAAAGTGCCAGATTTAAGAATTACTGGAGTTCCAAAAGTAATTGTAGTTCCGCTTACAGTCGCAGCAACAGATTCACAATTCAAATCAGTGGTATTTGTATAAGAAACAACAAATTTATCAGTATCGGGACTGGTAACAGACGCATAATTTATATCATCGTTTCCCGAAAATTCAGCGATTGTTCCGAATGTTATAAAGGTGCTTGTAGCCGTTGTCCCTGCTACGCATTGACCGTCATCACTTGTCTCATCTTCCATAAAACAATAAATAAATTTATCAGTGTCTAATTTATCTGTTGAACTCCAAGTTGGATAATAATCAGTAACGCCTCCTAATCCGTCTATCGCCTGAGCTCCGTCTCCATACAAAGTTATAGTTTCGCCAGATACAGTGCCTGCTATGCATTTCCCAGTATCACTGTCTGACTCGTCATTAAAACAAACTACAAACTTATCCGTGTCTAATTGGGCGCAAGTGGCGTGTTCCATATCACTGTTTAGTATTTCAACTTCAGTCCCCCAGCCGTTTATTGTTGAGCCAGTGGTGCTTGCAACGCGAGCAAAGCCGTCATTCGCTTGATCGGCATCTGTATAAACCACTAAAAATTTATCTGTGTCTAATTGACAGACATCTAAAGGAGCTGAAAAATTATCTAAATCTCCAGTGCTAAAAGTGCTGGTTGCCCCCCAAGTTATACTAGCATATTCGATTATTCCGACACGGCATTGTCCGTCATCACTGCTTCCTCCGTCAGCAAAACAATTTACTACTTTTTCATCATCTAATTTAGCCGATTTTATCTCTTTAGTTTCTCTGTCTAAAAATATGCTGGCTGTGCCGTAACGGACAGACGCGTCTGTATAAAATGGATATGAGGTGGTATTTAACCAGCTAACTGGTATCTGTTTAATGTAAACCAATGTCCCATTTTTATTTTTAAAAAAACTTTTAATCTGAACTTTATTCGCAGGATGATTCCAAACATAAGCAAGTTCTAAATAACTATTATCGCCTAATCTAATTGGTTCTGTTATTTCAAAATCTGTTTCTTTACCCCAGCCGTTAATAATAAAATTTGTTTCTATCTCATATTCTATTTCCACATAATCTATTGAAGCAAGTTCATCAGTAATTGTTGAGTTAAATTTTAATATCTTAGTCCAATTATTTTTAGAACTTTCTATTTTTAATTCAGTATCATCATTAAAAACCTCGCTATATTTATTATTTATAAATTTTGAAGTGGTTGACGGAGTTTTAATCAAAGTTTCTGATAAATTTGTTCTTATTCCTAATGGCTTAAAACTAATATATTGTCCAGAAGAATCTGTATATTTTAAAGCTCCACTACCGCCAAGCGCATTTAATTCTGTTTTAAAATTAGTGCCATTAAGTCTGAAAAGACTGCTTTCTGCCGATGTTACATTTTGTTCTGCCGCTAAAATAATTTTTTTGCCGCTATAATTACCGCTATAATCAAGTTTGGATTTTTTAAACTGCTTTTCAAGCTCAAAAATCTTTGGCAAACAAAATATTCCTGTAAGCAATATTGCTATAACTATTATTAAAAATATGGTATATTTTTTGTTCATATTATTGGCAATCATTAGTGCTGCAAGTCATCGTTCCGTCTAACACAACACAATAAGTAAATCCGCCACCATCGTGGTCTCTAAGAACTAAACAACTGCCTTTAGCTGTCATTGCTGTAGTTCCCACGACTATTGTTGTTGTAGCTGTCCCGCCATCATCTCCCACAACAACATCTCCAGTAGATGTAGAATTTCCTGAACTATCAACTGTAAAGACATCATTCAATCTAAATTCTGTGGTAGATGAAGCAACGCCTTGAACTTCAAAATCATCTGTTATTTCAAATTGTCCCTGCGTATTATCCCATAACAAATATTCATCTCTCATATCAAAATAAAGATAATCATCATCGCTATTATCATCTCCGCCTATGCTCATATATTCTGTGCTTGAAGCAGAACCAGTAATTTGCAAATCATTGCTCAAAGCAAAATGATCTTCGCTATCATCCCACATAAGATAATTAGTGGTTGCATTATCAAAATACAAATAGTTATCGCCTGCGGTGGAATATTGAATTTTATCAGCTACTGTTAAACTATTGCTCACATATTGAAAAGTGGAAGTGGCGTTTGTGCTGGTGGTATTTCCTGTAATATTCAAATCAGAATCTATTGTTGAGCTGGCGGTGGATATAAAGCCAGTAAGAGAGGGGATTGTCCCGAATACTATTGACCCAGTTCCAGTTTCATCGTCTATAATAGCCGCTAATTCAGATGAAGTGTCCATTTCATCATTATTATGAACAGCTATGCCGCCTTCGGTGATCGTGGTAGCTTCCAAGTTTCCAGTTATATCGGCTATTCCGCCAACATATAAAGAATCAACAGTTGTAGCATTATCAAAATAGGTAGAAGTAGCCATTATTTCATTGCTTCTAATTCCGCCAGTATAAATAGCTTGAGTATTCCAATCGTGAGCCCCTGTCCAAGAATAAGAAGCTGTCAAATCAAGCCCTATATCATCATCAGTAAGAGTAATAGGGGCTGACACAGTTAAATTGGTATAATCCGAAGCATCAATAGCTGTGCCATTCCATACACCAGTAGTGATAGTTCCAACAGTTACTATATTGCTATTACCAGTAATCCCTCCTGTATTATCAAACCAATAATCCAAAGTTGAGGTAGCTTGAATATTGCCATTTACTCTCAAATCTCCGTCTATTCTGACATTATCAGGAAAAGTGGTAGTAGAATTAGATGCGGATAAATCAATTTCTAAATCGCCATTGCTGTCTAAATTGAAATCAGCGTATTTGCTGCTTTCTAAATCATAAGTAAGTCTTAATTGGTCGGCTGTTGAAGATGAGTGAATTGTTCCGCCTACTACAGTTAATTTACTGTCTGGAGTAGTTGTGCCTATGCCAACAAAGTTATTTGAAGTGTCAAATATAATTGTTGGCGTATTACTTGCCGCAGTATAAAAATTATCATTGCTTGCTTCTCCTCCGATAGCAATATAATCTCCAGTATAAGGATATAAACCAAGCCAATCATTCCCCCCATTCACCCAATCAAAAAAATAAAATCCACCTTGCTTTAAAAAGGCAATAGTTCCTTTTTGGTTATCAGCTATATCATATATTTCAAAAAAAAGTTCGTTGTCATCATTTATATAATTTGCTACTTTTCCTATTCCCTGATTGATATAACCCAAAAGATAATTATAATCATCATTTAATGCTCCAATAGTTAATACAGAATCAGAACCACTAATCTGTATATCTGAAGCTGAATCTACTGCTATAACACTATCAGAAAAAAATGCTGTTGGCGTCTGATTAGAAGATGAATCAACATGTAATGGTGTTATTGGAGAGGTAGTTCCTATACCAACACTACCGCTATTTACAGTTAAATCATTCTCTATATACAAAGCACCAGTATTAGTGGCATTGCCATCAACTCTGAAATCTCCTTGAACTGAAGATGAAGCTGAAGAATAAAATCCGTCTGTCGTAGTAACTGTTCCACTAAATTCAGCCCAATCAAATAAAGAAGCGCCAATTACCTCAAATATATCATCTCCAGTTGTAGCAGTTCCTCCTATCAATGTAGGCGTAGTAGCGGTAGCCGTATAAAGCAAATCCTTATCATCATCATAAGACCAACCTAATGCTCCGCCGCCGCCTCCGCTTGCGTCTGTCCCGCAATATAAACTGCCATTAGTATATGCTTTAACATCGCAAGAAGCGGCATTAAGAGAAGAAACAGCAAAATTAGTTGAAGTTGCTCGTGTAGTCGTGGAAGTGGTGATATTTATTCCCCAATTAGTATTTTTGGGTTTTAAATCAGTTCCGCTAACATACCAAGGGGAAAAACCAGCCATTGAACCATATTCCTCAAATCCATAAGCAAGCGGACAAATTAACTGACAAAATTCATCAAGACAACTTGAATGAACTGGAATAGCAATAACTAATCCTAAAATCACTAAAATTGTCGCTTTTTTAAGCATAATAAATATAAGTGACTCCTTCTCCATTAACTCTCGAATCAATATAAACTTTGTTTAAATTATCTATAAGTAAAGTAACACCATCGCCAGGATATAAAACAATTCCTGTTTCTGAACCTGCGGCGGCTACCACTGAACTGCCTGCCACAGCTATAACATCTGTATTGCTAGTCATCGCCTTAATATCCACTCTTTTACAAGGAGTAGAAGTGCTACTAAGCTGGACTCTGGTGCCAGCGGTGGTTACTGTTTTACGACCGCCGCTAATAGCACCATAAGCCATTTGGTCTGTTAAATAAGCCATATTTATAATAAACCTTCTTTTTTAAGATTATCTAAACCGTATTTGCTTTTTAATTTATCCTCTGTCTCTACTAATTCCATTTCTCTATTTTTAACAGCATTTTCTCTGTTTTGAATATCGTTTAATTTTACTCCAATAGCTTTTTCTATCTTTGACATTTCTTCCGATTTGTTTTTAATAGATAAATTAGAATTTTCTAATTGTTTCCTATTTTTGCTAATTTCTTCAGCTAAATCTTCCAATCTTTTATTTTCCCGTTCTAATTCTGTCTCTTTAGATATATTCTTTTCCTCAATCTTTTTTATTTGAATTTCTTTATCTTCAATTTCTTTTTTCCCAGCTTCTAATTTATCTTGTTCAATCTTCAGTAAATCTCTTTCTTTTTTAATATCTTCTAAAATGTCCTTTCTCTCTTTTAAGACAGCTTTATTCTCTTTTTTATCAGCTTCAAATGATTTCTTTTCTTCGTTGAATCTATCTTTCTTTTCAGATAATTCTTTAGTTAAATTGATTATTTCTAATTTTTTATCTTCAAGTTCATCTTCTTGCTTTTGCAATTCAATCTTCTTATTAGAAATATCCGCTTCTTCTTGTTTAAGAATATTCTGTCTTTCTACAATTTGTTTTCTTTCTTCGTTTAATAACTCTTTTTCTTTTTCTACTCCTTTCATTAACTCTGTTTTTCTTTTAATTGAGTCCTCTTCATCTTTCTTAATCTTTTCTTTCTTATCTTCTATTACCTTTTCTAATCGCTCATTTTCTATCTTGAGAGATTTATTAATAGATTGATTTTCCTTTAATAACATTGACAACTCATTCGTAATGCTGGCTAATAGAATTTTGACATTGGCATTTTCGTTTTTTGAGGGATTGCTAACAAAGATATTTTTTATCTCCAAAATATTATCAATTACAAAAGGAGCATCAGGCAGGATAGTAATAGCATCGCCTTCTCTGTTATTTACCTTAATTGTAATAATTTTATCTGTGCGAATATTAAGGTAATTTATAATATTTCTATAAATACTGGGCATTCCGCCAAAAATACTTGTATTCTTTGACTTGACATCATAATCTGCAGTTTTAGCAGGCACTGCAAATTCAATATTATTATATTTTAAATCTCTAAAATTTCTTCTAATCATAAATTTTTTATTTAATTATTTTAAACAACCTTTATCTATTAGATGGGCTTGTTACTGGATTAAGTTGTCCCCAAAGTAAAAAGTTAGAGGTTGAAGCTCTTGTTACTTTAACTCTAACAAAATTATCAATAATAGGAACTTTTAATTTCATTTTAAGCAATTCACTGGAATCAACTGTATATCTATGACTCGTAGTAGCAGGAGCATATTCAAGAATGCCTTTTTGAGCTAATTCGCCTGTGCTAGTAGGTGTTCTTACTCCATACCAATCAATTCTGTCATTTGAATATTCATACTCCCAGTTAAATTCCGCCCTATCTCCAGTTGTAGAAGCTGTAAGCTGGAGGTCAAAATACAAATCTACAGCCGATTCTGGAATAGAAGCTGTCACTAAATAAGTTCCATCAGTAGAAGTTGTTAATGCCAATCTCGAAGTCGTGGCAGTAGAATATTTTGTAATATCTCCTTGCGCTGTGCCATATTCTTCTATTTTTTCTACCTGATTTCTATTTATATCGCCTTTAATTAAAAATCCAATAAAAATAAAAGTTAAAGCAAAAATTGAAATAATAATTATTAAAGGAATAAGTAATGGTTTATTTGTATCCATAATTTTTTAGTTAATTTTTAATAAATTTAACGACCTTTCTTTACAAACCTCACCCCTCAATCTCCGATATTTGCAAGGAATAATAACATCAATAATTGAGAGGTTGCCGTTTAGAAAGAAAGTATTGAACTAATCAGCGCTTAAAATCCAAACATCAGGAACTATAAATGTGCCGTCAAACGAAGCTCCTCCGCCAGTGCTTATGGAATCAGAAGAGGTAGCTGAATCAGAGTTATAAGCTACTACTACACAATCACCATGAGCCAATGTGGCTGGTGTGCTTGTGTTGTAACTGTATCCGTCATTATCCTCAAAGTAATTTCCTAAAGTGCTGGAAGCGTAATCTGCCCCGTCTCGGTTATAGATGTCTCCGTCTGCTCCAGCCATTCCAGCGAGATTAAATCTACCCGTAGTGCTTGAAGCAATCTCCAATGAACCTAAAGTGGCTGTGCTTGTATTGGTTAATGAGTATGTCCCAGAGGTAAAATCCTCTCCGCTTGTGAGAGTAGTTGTTCCTATGGTTATCTTATTGAAACCAAAATCGGTAGCAGCAGTTTCTATGTTCAAAGACCAAGTATCTGGTCTAAATTCAAGAGCAGCTCCATCATTACACCAATAACCAGCTACGATATTAGTATCCATAGCTGTTGAAGAAGCTGTTAAATCTAAATCAAACTTAATTGGAGCGTGAGTGTGTTCTGCTGGAGTGGTTGTGGCATTATCATCAAAAGAGAATGTCCCATTTTGAGTAAATGCTCCTGTGCCAGTAATGGTATCTGAAGAAGCATCGCCAAGTGTTATATTTCCACTTAATGTAGCTGTGCTATCCACAGTGATAGTTCCATCAACATTCAAGTTATTGTCAAAATCAACATTGCCGCCACTTACATCCAATCCACCGCCATCTATTTCAATACCTTGATTAAATCTCGTTTTGTTCTGAGTAATAGCACCCCAAAGACCTTCTATTCTCTCACCGATGCCAGAAATGTTTACTGTATCTATATTTAGGGTAATTCCATCAACAGCAGCTAACGCAAAACTGCCGACTAATAGTAATCCAACTATTATTCCGACAAATTTTAAAGCATAGTTTCTATTTTCTTTTCGTTTCATAAAAGTAATAGTAATGCTAATTCAAAATGCTAAAAAATTAACATTAAGAATTAGAAAAACTATGCCGCATTAGTGTTTTTGCTTCCGCCTAATCCACGATAATCATTGTGTCCAATAGCATAAATATCAGTTGATGTGTATTGCACTTCTTTAGTGGTAAACCAATCTGTTACTTATTAACCTCTAATGAGGCGGACAACTCATTTCTGGTTGTCTCTCTTAATCGCTTAAGAGTTCAGACTATCCCATCATCCTTTCAGATAAAGGATGCTTTGATTATAGTCGTTGCACCTTCTCTTTGAATAATTGACTATCATTTTACCGCATCTCTTTAGTTGTGTCAATTTATCAAAGAGCTTGGCTCAGGATTGTCTGCGATAGCAGAGTTTCCCTGAATTTACAAAGTTTGTCAACTATCCTTACGAATAGAAATCGCATTATTTTTACGATATTCGGCCCTTCTAACTGAATTGGTTGTGCTTCAAGATACTGAATGCCAAATTGCTCATTGATTAAAGAACTGTCCTGAGTCCACCAATAACCAGTATTGGTAGTAATATAAGTTAATTTTTTAATCTCAAAAGCTGGCACTCCTGAACTGTCTCTTTCAGCGCTTTGCGGCTTTACTCCTCTTCTAATCGCTCCCAAAATTTCTTCAGCTACAAAAGAAGCTGATGAACCTCTGGTAAACAAAAATTGGGTAGGAGTAGCCCGAAATGGATTGCCAATAGCATCTTTAAGCGGAGAAAGCGGAGAAAGCGTATAATGAGCTGCTTTTACAGCATCATACGCAAACATATATCTTATTTGAAAACCGCTTCAGGTTTTCACTTATGGTTTCCCATAAGATGAGACTATCGCTTCACCCTTTTGGGTGTCTCTTCGCTTAGTCGTTGCGGCTGCGAACATTTCAATTAAATTATCCCATTAAGTTTTTTCATTTTTTGACGATACCATTCACATTTTTTTATATTTTGTGATGGTCTTGGCTTGCCTGTATTTGGCAAACTATTACGCCACTCTTGAAACTTAATACCCAATCTTGCCTGTTCCTTTTTAACCATTAAATATGGTTCTATTATTTCAAGAAATTCCTTTGCTACATTTCCTGTCGCCAACCAACTATGTGCTGGCTTATATCCTTTTTTGCGACCTGGAACATACGAATAAGTTGTTCTAATCGGACTAAATACTTTATGTAATAAATCAATTGGTCTTTTATCTGAATTACTACAACCAAGTCCCAATCTATACCATATATTACCAGACCGCTTATTATTTATTCTTGTAATATAGATACTTCCTTCGCCATCAAAGAAACCTGCGAGATAATTTAATTGTGAAATGTGCTTGCCTCTGGTTGTCTTAGACATATTTGTATAGTTATTATTATTACGACTATACTACCATCATAAGCGATATAACTATACTTGTCAATATGTCCTTAGATTTTCCAAGTTATTCAGAAGAGATTTTACTTTGACTTTTAAATGTTAATCAAAGTTAACAGTCGTGCCGTCAGTGATTCTATTGTTGTTATCTGTGCCACTATCTTCTCTTGTTTGAGCATTAGAAACTAAAGCTACGCTATTGCCTCCAGTAGTCGTTACCGAGTAATTTCCAGCATTATCATTCTTGGTATAGCTTGTAGAATACGAGTTATCTAATCTATCAGCGCACATTGTCTCTCTTTGGAGAGAACAAGCTCGCCTGACTTCTCCAGTGATTTTGGTTAAATCACGCTTCTTAATTCCAAAAAACCACATCAGTTTAGAGAAACGAGCAAGCTGACCATAATGAACTTGTGTATGCTGTTTGTTATAACCTTCAACAGGGCTTCTGGCTGTTATTGAAGCGTTATCCAAAATTCGGCTTGCTTCTGGCATTCCAGACAGAGAACTGTCTTCTGTGTAATAATCAGTAACGCCAGTAGTAACATTACAGAAACCTTTGTATTCATCGGTTTCGTATGCTCTGACTTTAAGCCAAATATTCTGGATAGCCGCATTCAATAAATCAGGAGAGGCGCCAGTTGTAAAAGGAACTGCTTCTGCCATAATTATTAAGTAGCGTTATAAGTTAATCCATAAGGAGCGCCAACGAATTGAACTAAAATTAGTTTATCGCTAGCAGCTCTTACTGGAGCAATTTGAATAACAAGAGCTTCTTTAGCCGTTGAATTAGTGCCTGAGTTATTAACAGTATTTTTATCGGTCAATACCATAGCATCTCCGTTGTGATCAGATGAACTACTGGCATTAGACTGCACTTCCCAAGTTTGTTCACTTCCAGGCTTAACAACTTGAACCATAACTGTAGTATCAGTCGTGGCGTTAGATTTAGTTACCACTCCCAATTTATCGTAAGAAATACCTGAAGAAGTAGCTGCCGCTGCCGTTCCTGTTCCAGCCGTCCACATCAATAAATCTCCAATAGCGTGCGATGTGCCAGTGGCCGTAAGAGTCCATTCTTCCACTTCCGCAGTGCCTTTTCTTAATGAAAATCCTGCCATAATTTTATTATTCTATCTCTTGTCTATTAAATTCTTATTTATATCCTTAATGTCTTCTTCGCTCCAACCGTTCCGACGCAACTCCGCTATTTCCATTGGAGTTAATACGGTTTGATTGTAAGAAGAAGGTTTTGATACTCCGCCTTTCCCCCCGCTTCCATAAGCAGGTTTCTTGGCGGCATCAATGCCCTTTGAAGACGGAAATCGATCTGGATGGTTTTGCTTGACGATTTCGTGAGCCAAACGCAGATTTTTTTCATATTCTTCCGCTGTTCTCGACTCTTTTAAAGAATTAAGAGTATCATCAAATTCTGAAGAAAGCTCTTTAGAGTAAATATACTCTGGATGAGAATTAAAGAATTTAGAATCCGACTCTTTCTGCCCTTGAGATAGAACAGTCAATTCCAATTCTTTTTTCAATTCTTCTTTAGGCACATATCCTCTTGTCCGAAGATAAGTGTCTAATTGCTTTGCTACTTCTTCGTCCATTTCCTCGCCTGATGTGGCTGGAATAGACGGAGCAGGCATTACTTTATTTGGTTCGCCCCGCAATTCTCTGCGTCTGGCTCGCCAATTGACTAATTCATCAAGAGCTTGTTTTTTAACTCTTTCAGTTTCAGCTTGTATTGCCTGTAATTCTTTATTATCTTCAACATTATCATCAGTTTCGGGTTCTGATTCAGGGGCTTCTTCTTCCCCTTCTTCTTCCTCCTCTGGCTTTTTATCTTGGTCGCCTTCCAAGTTACTGACTGGTTTTTTTTCTTCGGTGGGAGAATCGCCCGCAGGAGTTTCCTTCTCCTGTTGCTCCTCATTTTCCGACCCGACTTCTGTCTGATCGTTAATAACCACTGGTTCCCCAAATGGCGTGCCTTCCATCTTTGGCACATTGCTTATTTTATTCATATTTTTAACCTTCCGTTTATGGCCGAAGACGCCATTTAAACTAAAAAGACCTTTCTTTTTACAAAGAGAGGTCTATTTGCCTACTGGAGACGAAGCTACATTCAACTCCAGCAGGCAAAGAGACATCCCTTTGCGAAATAGCTTCGTTTTATGTAGCTTCGTTTTTTAATAAATTGTTAAGAAGCCATCATATAACCACTATCAGTTTTAACCCACTTACTTTTTTTCCTTTTAATCACGCCTTTAATTGTTCCTTTATTTTCTGAAGCGTAAAATACCTGTTTGCCTTTTTTCTTGCCATATTTTTTTATCATAGCACCTTTTATTTTTCTTCCTTTTTTTGTTAAAGGCATATTTTTAATTATTAGTTGTTAATACTTGGTCTTGCGTCCCTAAAATATTTTTCTTTATTTTAATCAATTTTTCTCTAAATTGGTTTATGCCCAATCCAGCCGTTTTTGAAACATTAAAAGTTCGTTTATCTGGAGGAATAACAACTTTATCGTGAATTGTATCCCAAGCTTCTATTTTTTTGTTTAATTCTTCTTCACTGATATTCTCATTTCTTGAAGTTAATTCATTTCTATAATCAGCTCTATTTTGTTCGTGTTTAGAATGATAAGCGTCTATTTCACTTTGAGAACGATAGGAATCAGGCACAATAATAGCTATTCTATATTCCGCTCTATCAGTCATTTCCTCAAAAGTCATCTTAAAATCGCCAGGCAAAATTTCAGATAATACTTGTTTATAAGCAATTGGGGCTTCAACTGATATAAAATCTGGCAATTTATTTGATTGATGACTTGCCCCTCTATCAGGAAATCTTTTAGATATACTTTCTAAATTTTCCCCTGGCAACTTATTAATCATTTTCATTCCTGTAATTTCTTCTGAAGTCGGCTGTAGAGTTTCTTTTTTTTCCTCTAATTTCTCTATTCTTTTGTTAAACTGATTGAGATTATTGCTCAAATCGCTAACTATTTTAAGCAAATCTTTAAATTGAGTTTTAAGAGTTGCTCCTCTTTGTTTTTTTTTCATATTTTTACTTCCCTTATGGCGGAAGACACCTATTTATTGGCTAATTCAATAGCCATTTTTTCTATTGTAATTATATTATATTCTTTTAAAAGTGTATCTTGGTCATAAACCATACAATTTTGATAAAAATTTATTGCTAACTTCATTTCGTTACCATCCAAATCGCACCACTTTGCATTGATATTCTTTCTAATAAATTTCATTCCTATTCGGTAGTCGCCTCTTTCTAAAAAATGACAGGCAAGATGTAATTTGTGGGGTTTAACTACCAAATCATTATAATCTATTATTATCAATTCTTTATTATGCTCTTTAGCCCATTTTAATACACTTAATGTATTTTGGACAAATGATAATGCTCCTATTTTCAACATCCTATAATCATTTTTATTTATTTGACCGCATTTTACTCTTGACATCAGCATTTCTCTCGGATGTCTAACAATAAGAATAATTTTGTCAACCAAATCTGGTTCTGATAAAGGCAATACCCAAGACATTACTTTAACCAAATCGCCTTTTACACCCCAATTTTGATGTTCTTTTTGTAATCCCGTCCCATCTGTAATAGGAGAAATCTCCCAATAACCATTAGTATTTTTTCTATCCTCACCACTAAAAGGTTTAAAAGAACCAACATCTAACATAATATCGCCATTTTTTAATCTTATTGGATATTTATGTCCCAAAATCGGAATACCTGATTGTCTTAAAGCGAACATTAAAGCTGAAGTTCCGCTTCTTTTACATCCTGTAATAATATTATACATATTTACATTCTCTTAAATCCTTCTCTGCCCACATTTGGATCTAAAAATTCATCTTGAATAGCCACAGGCACTTGTATTTCAATCGGCACAGTAAATTTCTCGCCAGCTCTTATATTAAAATCTTTATTTGCTTGAAATTCGTAATTCTGCTTAATTGTTCTAACTGTGGTTATTCTCATTCTACCCATTTTTTCTCTTTGTTCCTGATTGGCTATTAAAAAGAGAATTGACCTAAATTTCTCTTTATGAACAATACATTCACTTCTATCAGGCATTACCAGTTTAAGATATTCGCAATCTTTAATCTTATCATTCCAGTTAATAACCATTACAATATGATTTCCTCTGCCAGATTCATCTGGAATAACCAGTTTTCTCGGTTCATCTATTATTGTTGATTGTTTAGGTTTTTGATATTTCATTTAACTTTTGGAAAAACTTTATAATACCCTTAACTTGACCATCTCTTTCTAATATCGTTCTGGCTAGTTCCCATTGAGAATCTTTTGGTATTTTGCTGGCTCTAATCTCTGTTATCATTTCATCTCTTATCTGTTCTATAAAACTCCATTTTGGGTCGTGAAGAAATTTTTTAATAGCTGATTGCTTTGGACTATCCATATTATTTACCCATCATCATTGTCGGCTTATTCAATACGCCTCCAAGTTTATTGACAGCATTGCTTTTAGATACTCCCATTTCATTTCTGGGCAAAACTGTCGGTAATGCCATATTATTAGCTGGTTGTCCTTGTTGTCCTTGATTTTGAGACACAAATAAAGACTGCGGAGATTGCTGTTGAGGTTGTTCTATCAGCCATTCATCAGGCACCCATTCCCGCCAATCAAAATCATATTTTTTAAGAAGCTGTTTAATCGGTTTTAAAAATAATTCTTTAGGCAATTGGAATAATGGAGTAATAATACCAAATATCTCTTTAGTCATCTCCTTCATCAATGTCTTTGTTTCCACTAAAAGCGATTGTCCTTTAACTGTTATCATTCCTTCCCATTTTAATCCCTTTGGTTTTACTCTAAAGAATTGAGCGTCTTCGCTTTCAATCAATCTGCCTTGTTCATCTTCATCAAGATTCATTCTAACTTCAGGATAGATTTTGGCATAAAAATTGTCTTGCTCATCATATTCATATAAATTGGCATCTCCCTGAATTTCCTCATAATACCGCCTAATTAAATCTGGATCGGTTATTTTAATAATTTCAGGCGTTGAATAAATAATTTCATTAGCCAGCATTGTTAATTGAGCATCTTGCTCCAATGCGTCTGTAATATTGCCTAATGGCGTATTTAATCTTCTTAAAGAAAATTCACTTGCTTGAGCAGACTCATAAGCCGTTTTGCCGATAACTTCTCCTGTAAGAGGTTTAGTAATAGCTGAAGTTTCATCAACTATATTCTGCATTGCTTCCACTGCCCATTGAGCTTCTTTGCCAGCTCCAGGCACTTCCAACCAAGTAATATCTTTAGGATTTGTTACCTGTCTGCCAAGTCCTGGGGCAATAACAATTTTGTTATCACCCTCCATATTATCTGTTCCTTCAAAAAAGAACATTTTGTAAATAGATAAGACAATTTGGTCAACTGTCATATTCTTTACCTTTTCCAGCATATTCTTGGAATAATGTATCGCTTCTGCCACGCCAATGCCTTCGGGAATTTCAGCGTGTCTTAACATCCAATAAGTCTGCCATAATGACAATTTTGCATTGCCATTACTGTCTTTAAGAGTTAAATTCCGTTCTCTTATCGGAATGCCATCAACCAAAACTTGTTCTACATCATCATCAATATTCTCGTAAAAAAATACTAACTTTAAATCTTTGGAAACATATTTTTTAACAGACTTGGCATATTGCGTATCAAGTTCCTCGCTTTTGCCTTTTTCAACAAATTTAAAATATTTTTCTTTGCCAAATTCTTTTTTTAAATTTGTCCAACTATACCATTTGGCAAAAGCCCAATCTCTAATTGACAAAGGGTCATTCGGTTTTGTCTTATCATCAATCCAAGTCATCCAGGGATCAAGATTTTCTCTAAATACTCCATTAAATTCAACATTGCCTTTATTTTCCAAAAGCATAGGAAATGTCCGAGCTACTGCCCAGCCGTATTTGATCAAATTAAAGACAAATAATTTTAACTGCTGAAGCGATTTAGCCAATTCCCAAGACCTTCTATAAAGCTGTTTTTGAATTGCAGATGATTCTTCGTATTTAGAACATGAAGGAGTTAATTCTACGGCTGGATTGCGGGAAATTAAAATTGGAATGGCAGTTTGTATCTTAATTAAAGGATTAGTATCAGCCATATCAGAACGCCATTTGTCAGTTTTTCCTATTTCCACATATCTAGAAGCCCAGCCCTTTGTTTCATCTTGAATTAAAAACTTTTGACCTTTTTTACCCAAACGATGAGGCAAATAATCATTATCAGCCTGCCTCCAGATATTCTCAAGATTCTGCCCAAGAATATCCTTGCGTCGTTCCATAAGCTCATTTTTAATTCGGTTATAATATTGTGATTGTTTTGGTCTTTTTAAAGTAGCCAAGATTATTTAGCTGTAGCTGGCTATATTTTAGCGATTACATCTTTACCATTGATAGCGTAAATCTGTTCGTTATCCAAAATTAAATCAAAAGTTGTAAAAGTGGCAAAGAGTATTTTATCGCCTTTTTTAATTTTTAATGCTTTATTATGTATATCAAAAAGATTATCAGAAACCGCTATCACTTCGCCTTTTTCAATCATTTGTTCTCTGCCTTCAACTTCTTTTGGCAGAACCAAACCTGATTTTTCCATATCTTGTTTTAATTCACTTTTTGACTGATTTTCCCATTTGATTAAAAGATGATTGTTATATAAAGTTATTTTCATAATTTTCTCACTTCTTCTGGTTTCTTTGTATCTTCCACCAAACATTCGGCAGTCAATAAACTGGAAACCATAGAGACAGCATTTTCAAAAGCGCATCTGACAACTTTTAAAGGGTCAATTATGCCTGTTTTGATTAAATTTTCAAATTGTCGTGTATAAAAATTATAACCCACATCACCTATACTTTTTTCAATAATTGTATCAGCGTTATCACCCGAATTAAGAGCTAACTGCCTAATACAAGATTCTAAAGCCTTCCTCATTATCACTTTGGCTGGCTTTTCTTCTTCTTCTAATTTAACACTATTTAAAGCTGTTTTAGCATTTAACAAGCTCATTCCTCCACCTGCTAATATCCCTTCGCTGATAGCGGCATTAGTAGCATTAACAGCGTCTTCAACTTTCATTTTTAAATAAATTCTTTCTGCTTCAGTCAAAGCTCCTACTCTAATAACTCCTACGCCTTTTTCCAATCTGGCTATTCTCTCTCTATATTCTGGTTTAAAAATATCATCTTCGCCTTCCATTATTGTTTTTAACTGAATAATACGCTTTTCAATAGATTTTTTATCGCCATAACCGCCAATAATTAAAGTTTCTCTGTCTTTAATAATTATCTTTTGGCATTTGCCAAACCAATCAGCATCTAATTGCTCATAATCGCTCTTATTAATTACTTTAGCTCCTGTAGCCGCTGATATATCATCAAACCATTCTTTCTTTCTTTGCTCGCTATGTCCTGGATTCTTAACAGCCACAAATTTAAAGTTTCCTTTCATTTTGTTAACAACCATTGTATTTAAAGAATCATCTATAACTTCATCAGCAATAATAATCAAATTGCTTAATTGTTTTTCTACAGCAATATCGGCAATCGGCTTTAAATCATAAATAGTTGACATTTTCACATTGATTAAAGCAATATTTGCCTCCAAATATTCAGCAGTCATCTTTTCTGGATGAGTAATAAAATGCGGAGAGATCCAACCCCTGTCAAAAGAAATGCCTTTTAATATCTCTGTTTCTGTCTTACTGGTGGCTGATTCTTCAATATTTATCGTTTCACCTACTTCTTTAACCATTTTAGCCACCATAACTCCTATTTCTTTATTCTCGGCTGATAAAGAAGCTATCTGTTCTAACATTTCGTCATTTTTAACTTTCAAAGACATTTGCTTTAATTTATCAACAACAGCCAATCCGCATTTCTGTAATCCAGTTTTAATAAATACTGGATTATATCCCATTGCCATCATCTTAATCGCTTCATTAAATAATGATTGGGAAAGAACGATTGATGTGGTAGTGCCATCGCCAGTCGCCTTATTTGTCTTATCAGCTACTTCCTGCATCAGCTTAATAGCCATATTTTCGTATTTATTCCTACTGAATACTCTTTTGGCTATACTTACCCCATCATTGGTAATAAAAGGTTGTCGTAAAGTATTATCAAGCACTACATTTTTGCCTCTCGGGCCTAAAGTAATACAAACTGCGCTGGCAATCTTATTTATTCCTTTTTGAATTAATTGTTTAGCTTCGTTTTGTAGCTTCATTTTTTTATTCTATTCCTAAATCTCCTAAAAATTGAATTTCATCAACTTTATATTCTTTATGATCCTGTTGTCCGTATTTTCTTACAATTATACCGTCTTTAGTAAACCCTAATACAACGGCTTTAAATTCAGACATCCCATATCCAATTTTAACAGTATGGTTTTTCTGAAATTCATTAAGCCGTTCATCTTGAAAAGTATCGTATATAATATCCTTCTTAATTTTTTTTCTTGTAGCTTTTTTAGCCTTCGCTTTTGTTTTTGTTTTTTTTGGCATTATTCGTAAAACTCTGGATTGTAGTCGCCTGAAATGCCCATTTTAGCTTTCAAATCGGCTATCAATTTTTGAGTATGATTTAATGGTGCTTTTGTTTTTCTTTCTCTTAATGTTTGTAAAAAATATCTATCTGTATCTGCAGAATGGTCTTCTCCTGTAGTATCCAAATCTTCTGGCTTATGTTCATCGTGTATCAATTCAGGAATTGTTCTAATGCTGTTAACACAAGTATTGAAGTATTTAATCATCGGCTCTGTGTCTTTATCCCATCTCAAATACTGATGCATAACATTCCAACCAGCTATCCTATCTTTGCTTGAAGGGATTATCATTATCCCTTTACGATGATGTATTTGAGCTAATGTCTCTCCGTGTCCTGTCTTGCTAAACATAGACGCATCTCCAACTGTATATCCGTAATGTTCGCCTTGGGACAATCTTTTAATATTCTCTATATTCTCATCTGCGTCCAACCCAGCTTGATAATATTCTCTATAAACAAATACATATCCATCATAGTTTATCGCATACCATTTACAGCAATAAGGGGCTGTTCTTCCAAAATCTATACTCCTATATCTTTTCCAAGTATCTGGTATCGCAAATGGCTCAATTACATGCTTATCTCTTCTAAATTCTGTAAAATACTGTCCAGCAAATATATCCCAATCGCCTTCAAGATAAGCCCGTCTCAAATGGTCTGGCAAAGCATTTAATCGTTCAAGATAAGCAGGATCGTTATCAATTAATTCAGCATTATCATATACTTTGGCTGGAACAAAATAATAATCTTCTGGCTTTTCGTTTGGTTCAAACTGTCTGTTGATAAAAACACTTTTAACCCAAGCGTGTCCAACTCCGCCAGGATTGCCTGTTAATAAAAATCTTGGCTTTACTTTTGGATTAGTGGTTCGATTGGAACTTCTTAAAATGGTAAATATTTCTTTCTGGTGCTGGGTTATTTCATCTATGCCAATATAATCAAATTCCTGCCCTTGATAGTTATAAACATCTGAAGCATATTGAAGATGTCTGAAATTTAAAGTGCTTTTATTCGGCAGTTTTAATACCTTATCGCCTCTGTTGTAATACTGCTCTAATACTGGGTTTTCTCTGAAGAACTGATTAATATGATTTGATACTAATTCATCATAAGTTTTTCTGATTAAAAGTCCTTTAGTATTTGGTATTTCTGATAAAAGAATTAAAAGTATGTTTCTTAATGCGTATGATTTTCCTCCGCCTTTTGCTCCGCCATAGAACACTACTGGATATTTATCAACCGCCTCTCTGAACTTCTTCTGTTTCGGTTGAAGTTGAACCTTTATCTTTTCCAACATAATCAATAATTTCTAATTGTAATCCTCCGCTTACTTCTTTATGTTCTTTAGGCATCCCTTCAACATAATTCCATATTAACCTTATCATTGCTACATCACCATCCACTATTGCTTTATGTAATTGTTTTTTAACTAATAATTCAGCAAATCGCTTTCGTCCTTTGCCCTTTAATTCTTTCGGTATTTCCTGAAGTTGTTTTTTAAGTATTGTTAATAGAGAAAAGCTGTCTTTGGGTCTGCCATCTGGATTGCCTGATTGACCTTTTTTAAATAACCAAGGTTTTGACTGTTTATTGTCTGTTTTAACACTTTTTTTTTTACTATTTAACTTTTTTTGCTTTTTTTCCATAAACAATTTTATAATTTTTTGCAGATTTATTATTTTCTTTAATTATCTTATCTTTTGATTTATCATAGGCATCATTTGTTTTAAACTATTGACAAATTTTTTTATACAAAAAAAGACACTTAAAAAGTGCCTGTTGACAGACAACGCAAATAAAGAGAACAAATTGGGCGTGTTTGTGTGTTTTTCATTGATTTTTAAATACCCTGTGGATAACTCCGATTTGACAAACATTTAATAAAATGCTATACTATAATTATAGGATACTGAAGCGGGTATCGGTGTTCTTTGAAAATTTATGAAAAATTATCTTGTTTCTATTACTACTAATTTACCTTATCCAAAAACAAAAGAAATAAGACAAAGGGGTAGTAGAATAGCGATTGCTGTTAAAAGAGCGATTGATGATTTCAGAAAAATCAATGGCCGACACAGAATTAAAGAATTAAAAATTACAGCAAAAGAATTATGACTGGTAAAAGGGAAAGGTTTAAAAAATTAGCAACCTACCGAACTAATCAAGTTTTAAAAAGATTAAAGATTTTAGGAAATTGTGCTAACCGAAGTGCTTATCAATATTCTCAAAATAATGTAGAAAAGATTTTTGAGATTATTGAATTAAAAACAAAAGAGGTTAAAAGCAAATTTCATTATCCACTCAAGAACTTTCATCTTTAACCTTCACATCAACACCCAACTAATTTACCCGCTTGGGTGTTTATGTATTCTAACTTAAAAAAAAAAACGAGTCAAGTTTTTTAAACATTAGAAACATCAGTAATTAAATCCTTATACATTTTATCTTAAACCTTATACAAAATAATAAGCTCTTTTATCTTCCACCCAATTAATTTTTTTTAACTAATTATTCACAGAAAGAAAAAAGTTTTTTTATAAAGTCCGTCTGCTGTGGTCGAAGACAGCAGACTTAAATTAGTAGCCATTTTAACTGAGCGGAAGATAGAAAAGCTTATCTCATTCTTTTATCCATAAAAATCGTAGATAATTAAAAGTTTATCTATAACAGGCGAAAGTTGACAGTTGCTTATCTATGATTTATACTACTAATCGTAGATAAGGAATTTGAAAAAATCTCTAATAAAGTATTAAAAAATAATTTTATAGTATTACAATTTGTCATCTTTTTTATTTTTCCTTTCTTCCGCCTCTCTTAAATACTCCCTATATGTTTTTACTGGTCTGTCTGGCAAGCCAAACTTTATTTTCAACTTAATAGGCAATTCTTCTTTTTTTCTCCAATCTACTTTGTTTTGACGAAGCCATCTTTTAATATTATCAGGAGATGTATTGAAATGTTTAGCAATTTCTCTAGGCGACATTCCATTTTCAGCCATTTTTATCATTTTTTCAATTTGTTTTGGTGGGAATAAAGTGCTACCCATAATTTTATATGCCTCTAATTTGCGTTTTTAGAGGCGTTTTTGTCGGATATGAGCTGGTATCGAATCTCGACCTATTAACCTTTTTTACCAAAATGTCCTGAAATTCAATGTTTGATAGTATTTCTTGTTTCATTTTTAGTCTGCCTAATGACTTCTATTTTAAAATCTCTTTTTTCTGGATTCCAGCCCCAGACCTCTATTGAAAAACCAAATCTTGTTCTTTTGATAAAATCCTCAACCTTTTTCCGTCTATGGGAGAAATTGGTTATATCTGTAAACTGGATAAACTTTAGAGATTTGCCTTTGAAACCTAAAATATCAATTACACCAAATATATCTTGCTGGCTTCTGAACTTGGTTCTGGCTGGATACCAATATTGATAACCCATAATTTGAAGGCGGTTTATCACATAATTGCGGATTGTTTTTTCTGAAGGCATTTTTATTGAACAAAATTATTTATCCTTATCTAATTTAACAGCTTTAAAATCCATAATTATTTTATTCTTACGACCGCAATAATCGCATTTAAAAGTAGTAAACCCAGAACTCTCGGCATAATAAAGATAACCATCTTCCCAAAATCTATCATTTTTGGATTTAGGATTTTCTTTTCCGCAATAAGCGCAATCTAATTTTATGTAATATCTATCTCCCATTTATTTATAAGCTGGATGCCAACATTCAGCGCTTTGTTTCCATTTCAATAAATAACCTTTTGATATTAAATACATAGCCCCTCGAATATTATCAAACGGTTCATACGGGTCAAAACTCTCCCAGCTCATCCACCTGCGAATATCTTTAGCTGTGTTCGGTGTAATTTTATAAATTCCAATTCCCTGGTAGCAGGATTCTACGCAAGTATTATTTGCTGGATTGCCTTTTGCACAATGGCAGGTATTGTATAAAGCTGGATATGATTCGCATTGTGCTATTGATAATGCCAAATCTTCATTTACCCCGTATTCTTTGGCAATCAACCTGATATAGAACTCTAAATCTTCTGTCGTATATTCAAGAGCATCTGGGATCGCCTCTCTATCGGTATTCAAATTCGACTGAAGCTTTGAGGATATTTCTTCTTCGTTGGGCTGTGATTCGCCCTCCTCTTTATCATCAGCTTCACGAATAGAGAAGCCATCGCAAATGCTCTTATTATGATTACACTCGTTTATCTCTTTGTTTAACTCGCTAATTACTTGATTAAATTCTTCATTGTTTTTTCTAATATCAAAATTAGCTGATAGCTCGCCTGTATAAAAACCAAAGATGAAAATGGCAATGTATCCAAGAATAACAAGTATGATTATAAATAGTAATGGTATTTTTTTCATAGTTTTATTGATTATTTTACTAAATCTTCTATACTTATTCCCTTCTTTCTTTCTTCTTCTGTTATTTCACAATCGTTTATATAGCCACTAATACCAGAGATATCGCCACTAATACCAGAGACATCGCCATAAATACCAGAGACATCGCCATAAATACCAGAGACATCGCCATAAATACCAGAGACATAGCCACTAATACCAAAGATATTGCCACGAATACCAGAGACATCGCCATGAATATTAGAGACATCGCCATGAATATTAGAGACATTGCCACGAATACCAGAGATATTGCCACTAATACCAGAGACATCGCCATAAATATTAGAGACATTGCCACTAATACCAGAGACATCGCCACTAATACCAGAGATATCGCCACTAATACCAGAGACATAGCCACTAATACCAGAGATATAGCCATGAATATTAGAGACATTGCCACGAATACCAGAGACATCGCCAGCTATCTTATTATGGACACCTTCTATCATTTTACCATCTTTGTAATAATAAATTTTATATTCTTTTTTTATGAGTGCTTTTTTCATAGTTTTTTATTTTTTTATTGATTATTTTTGACCTTTGGCACTAATATTATTGTTCCTTGCTGGCTGTTTATTCTCACTTCGCCTGTTTGGTTTAATTGAGTAATCAATCTTTTTAATGATTCTTGTAATCCTGCTTTAATTCCTGTATTTGTGCCTATTTTATAAGTTAAACTCATCTGCTCCTGTAAATTGTTAAAGTTTTTATTATACATTTGGTTTAATTTTTTACTGGTATTATAGCCAAAGTAAGCCAGATTAACTCCGATTGTTAATAGGACAACTATTAAGATTATTATTTTTATGTCTATTTCAATTTTAGTTTTCATAATTCTAATATTCTTTGTCAAACTTAAATCTTTTATTAGAAATACCGAATGACATATTTTTAGCTAATATACAATTATCCTGCTGTGTCTCAATAAAGTATTCTCTTTTAGTAGAGGGACAAATACAGTTAAGAAACTTAAACGGGCTATCAAATCCCTCAATGGCAAAGCTGATAATCTTCATTTGGTGGCCATATCTATCTTTCTTTGCGTCTAACACTTTGTAATTCTTCAGTTCTTTCATCTTTGTTTTATCCATTCTCTCGTAAGCTATCCTGCGGTGTTCTGTATTTTCTATCTTAAACACTTCTTCTGCGGTTAGCTGGTCTTTGAGAATTTTGTTGATTAAAGGAATATCTTCTGTGATAAATCTTGTGTTATCAAAAGGGTATAAATATCCTCCCACCTTTAAATTATCAGGGAGGGA
>JABAHP010004994.1_pt1 | contig 44761 bp, 66 predicted proteins | sample 7062081 | NCBI WGS metagenome assembly JABAHP01 (sample SAMN14534357, study PRJNA622989) | marine sediment metagenome | biome: marine biome [ENVO:00000428]; feature: marine pelagic biome [ENVO:01000023]; material: deep marine sediment [ENVO:00002113] | place: India: Gulf of Kutch | collected...
TACCAGCGCCTGCTCAACCTGCTGGTCACCCGGCCCGTGGTCGAGGACCCGCAGGTGCTGTACTGATGGCGAAAACACGGATCGTCGAACGCATCACACCCGCCGGCCGCAAGTTTTTCGACACGGTGAAGCAGCTGAAAGGCCGCAAACCGCACGTCAAGGTCGGGTACCCTGCGGAAGATTCCAAGACCAACGAAAAGCACGAGGACGCAGACGGCATGACTGTGCTGCAGCTGGCCGTGATCCATGAATTCGGTGTGCCAAACGCCGGCCCTGGCGGCAACACCGTCATCCCGGAGCGCAGCTGGATCCGGGCATCATATGACGAGAGCAAGCGGAAACTGCTGGTGTTTTCCCGCAAGGTGGCCCAGCGGGTCATCAAGGGTGAGATCAGCGTCAAGGCCGGGCTGTCACAGATCGGGCTGTTCATGCTGAACCGGCAGAAGAAGAAAATGCGGTCCAACATCCCGCCCGAGCTGGCACCGTCAACCAAGGCCGGCCGGTCCAAGAAGGGCGACGCCAACCCAAAGGCTCTGATCGACACCGCTCAACTCTTGAATTCTGCGTCCACCAAAGTCATAATGAACCAATGACAGACCTGATCTCCTCATTGGCCACGGAGCAGCTGTCCGTGAGCCGTTTTGCTGCCGGTGTGTGGTCCCAGACCACGGGCAAGTACGAAAAAGGTACGCAGTCCACCCTCACCGTGACGGCCTCTGTTCAGCCCCTCAGCCCGAACGAAATCCTGCAGCAGCCGGAACACCGGCGCAACCGGGAGATGGTCAAGATATACACGAAGGACCGCCTGTACACGTCGGACGAGAAAAAGGGAACGCCGGCCGATGTGGTGACGCATGACGGCAAGCGGTACGAGATCCACAGGGTTGACAACTGGAGCATCGGGACGGACATTCCCCACTACAAGAGCATTGGTGTGATGATCGACGGAGAGGGCAGTGGAAGACAGTGATCCCATCCGCACAGAATGGTTCAACTGGATCAAGTCCGTGGTGGGCACGGGGTGGACGCTGGTGTGGGCGGACTCGCTTTCCGACAGCGACGGCCCCAGGCCGACTGGCCCGTACATCACGCTCAAGATCATCGCCGGCCCGCAGCCCACGGGGCAATCAGAGCTTCGCAAGAACGCGACCACGGGTCGCTTTGACCTCTGCAATATCGGGGTCTACACGCTGTCCATCCAGTCATTCCGCGCCGGCGCATGGGCCGTGCTGCGGGACCTGCAGAACAAGATGCACAGCCCGCTTACAACGGAAACTTTCAGGACGGGGGTCGCCAATATCGCCATCGAGGAACGCGGCGGGATCACCGACGTGAGTGCCCTGCTTGAGGCCGGGTACGAGCGCCGATATGCGATGGACGTGATCTTCACGGCGCCCGAAAACGTTGACAGTGGGATTGGACCCATCGAAAAGGTGACGATCAAGGGCAAACTCAAGGATGCCCGGACCGGCACCCGGGACGTCCCGGAATTCACGGTAGAAAAACCATAGGAGGACTGAAATGTCATATTCCGTTGACCAAATTGTACAGGTCATCATCACCAGGGAAACGAAGTTCCCCAGCCAGGCCGGCTTCGGGGTGCCAGCCATCCTGGACATCAATGTTGTCATGTCGGGTGACACGCTGCGCTTTAGCGAATTATCCGATCTGACCGACGCCGGGTTCAGCACCAGTGATCAGGCGTACCTTGCAGCCACCGCGCTGCTCAGTCAGAACCCGCGCCCAGTCGAGGCCGTGATCCTGAAACGTGCAGCCAACGTGGCCCAGGTGGACACGATTGTGATCGGCGGCGCTGATGACGGCACGTACACGGTCACCATTAATGGAGAGGCCCATTCGTTCGTGGCGGCCAGTTCGACCATCACAGCCATCCGGGATGCGCTGGTCACGGCCATCAACGGTGGCGGCCAGGCGGCACTGGTTACCGCGGCACCAGTGTCAACGGACACCCTGACCATCACGTCCGACACGGCCGGCGTGGGCTTCAGCACCGTGCTCACGAGCAACCCAAATGACAATATGGTCCTGACCCTGACCACGCCGAACACGGGCGCGGCGTCCGAGCTGGCGCGGTTGCAGCAGATCGACGACGACTGGTACTTCCTGATCAGCACCGACCGCACCAGGGTGTTCATCGAGCAGCTGGCCGCGGCTATCGAAGCCATCATCAAGTTGTATGGTTTCGAAACCGACGAGGCCGACAGCAAGAACCTGACCCCGGCCAGTGACACCACGTCGCTCCTGGCCACGCTGAAGGCGGCCAACTACGACCGCACATTCGGCGTCTGGACCAAGACGGCCAACCTGCCGAAGTATCCGGCGGCGGCCTGGATCGGGCTGATGGCTCCCAAGACCCCGGGCAGCGCGACCTGGAAGTTCAAACAGGTGAGCGGGCCGGCGGCGGACGACGAGCTGACCGGAACCGAGATCACGAATATCCAGGGCAAGAACGGCAACCTGTACCTCACGGTTAGCAATTTCGCCATGTTCCTGGAGGGCGTGGTGGCGTCGGGCGAATTCATCGACATCATCCGCGGCACGGACTTGATCCAGGCCCGTATCCAGGAGAACGTGTTCGGCACGCTCGTGACCGAGGACAAGGTGCCGTTCGACAACGGCGGCATCGAGGCGCTGGCGCTCAAGACGGAGGAACCGCTGGTCAACATCGGTGTGGCCAACGGAATCCTGCGCGGCGGCACGGACGCACCCGTGGTCACGGTCCCGGATGTCAGCGAAACCCTTGCGGCGGATCGCGCCAATCGCGAACTCAAGACCATCGAGTTCGAGGGCTTCTACGCCGGCGCGGTTCATAAGGTCAAAATCGAAGGCCGGCTTTCGGTCTAACAGGAGGATAGGACATGAGCGTTGGCAACTATCGTTCAGAGGATGTCCAGGTCATCGTCGGCACCCGCCGGCTCCGCGGCCTGGCCCCCGGTACGTTCGTGCGGGTCGCCCGCGACGCCGACACCTTTTCCAAGGTGGTCGGGTCGGATGGCGAGGTCAGCCGGGCGAAATCGGCGGACAAATCCGGCGTCATCGAGCTCACCCTGCTGGGCACCTCGGAGGACAATGCGTACCTCCAGGGGCTGCACAATACGGATGAGCAGACCGGCACCGGCATCATCCCGGCCAAGGTGATCGACAAATCGGGGTCGTACATCGCCACGTCCACGGAGTCGTGGATTTTGAAGCCGGCCGAGAAGGAATTCAGCAACGAGAACACGAACCGGCAGTGGACCATCGTGAGCGCGTCGCTGGAAGAAGTCGGCGGCGGTAACTGACCACCATAACCACATCGCGGGGGCCGGGTTTCCCGCCCGGCTCCCGCATCCCAAGAAGGGGGATATATGTCACGGGAAACACTGCAGAAAACCATTGACGGCGTGGAGTTCCTGTTCACCGAGCTGGACACGCGCCGGGCCTACCGGATCCACCGTTGGCTCACGGCCCACCTGGGCCAGGCCGCCGGCCGGTCCGTTCGGGGCATCAAGAGCCTTGATGGCATCAACGGGGTCAAGGACCTGCTGGACAGCAAGAACATCGACCTGCCGTTCATCCTGGAACAGCTGTCGGGCGTCCTGGACAACCTCACTGACCCCGTGGTCGAGGAGTACACGGATTACCTGCTGGACGGCGTGCTGTACAAGGGCAAGCCGCTCACCCTGGACAGCATCGTGTTCCAGGGCCGCATGAAGCTGCTGTCCAAGGTGGTCATTGAGGCTGTCAAGTACAATTTTTCTGATTTTTTCGATGGCGCCGGCGAGAACGTAGAAAATATTCTTCGGAAGACCCCCTCGAAGGATACGACGTCGGAGACAGCAACCTCTCAGACGAGGACTGGCTGATCCTACGTCCAGTGCTTGCTGGCCGTGGCACATTGATGGAGGTCGAGGAAAAGTGGTCGTTGCGTGACCTGTACAAGATGCACGAAGCCATGGACATCCAAGAGGAAATCGAGGAGTTCATGGGCGAAAAGGCAAAGCGTGACGCCAAGCGAGGAACCTGATGGCCGCGGAAACCCTGCGTGAGCTGATCACCCAATTCGGGTTCGAGATCGACGACCAGAAGCTGGCCGAGGCCGACAGCAAGGTGGCCAAGATGAGTGGCCGGCTCAAGGCCATGGGTGACCGGGCCGTCGCGTTCGGCAAGACCATGAGCACCCGCGTCACGCTGCCGGTGCTGGGCCTGGGCGCGGCCATGATCAAGGTGGCATCCGACGCCGAGGAAACCCAGAACAAGTTTGACGCCATCTTCCGCGGTATCGAGGAGAACGCCAACCGCACGTCCAAGCAGCTGGCCAGTGCGTTCGGCCTATCCAATACCACGGCCCAGGAGCTGCTGGGCAGCACCGGTGACCTGCTCGTCGGCCTCAACCTGTCCCGGGAGGAGGCGCTAAGCCTGTCGAAAGACGTGGTGGCCCTGTCCGGCGACGTGGCCTCGTTCAAGAACGTCCAGGGCGGTACCGCGCGCGCGGCTGAGGCGCTCACGAAAGCCCTTCTGGGTGAACGGGAGATGCTCAAGACCACGTTTGGCACCGCGGTACGGGAAACCGAGGTCCAGGAGAGGGCGACCAAGATCCTGATGACGCGGCGTGATCTCACGGAGCAGCAGGCCAAGGCCCTGGCCACGCTGCAGATTGTGACCGAACGAAACCGGGATGCCATCGGGGATTTCGCCAAGACGCAAGGCGGTTTCGCCAACCAATCCCGGATCGTCGTACAGGAGCTGAAGGACCTGGGCATCCAATTTGGCCGGTTCCTGCTGCCCATCGCCATTAAAGTGATTGGCGTGCTGCGCCGTATGATCGGATTCTTCAATGGCCTCAGCGACACCACGAAAAAAACGATCCTGGTGGTCTTGGGTCTATTGGCCGCGCTTGGTCCCACGCTGATTATCTTCGGAAAGGTGGCCGCCGCTGTGGCGTTTGTTCTACCCCTGATCGCCAAGTTCATTGTGCTGATCAAGGCTTTGGGTAGCGCTGCACTACTGGCCAACGCCAAATTGTTGCTGATCCCGCTGGCCATTGCGGCCATTATTGCTGCGGTGTTCCTAATCGCCGAGGATATCGCATCATTCTTGGAAGGCCGGGACAGCGTGATCGGGCGCATGTTCATTGGTCTGGAGACCGTGTTCAATAAATTGAGCGACGGATTCAAGAATTTCGGCCTGGCAGCCCGGGCAGCTATTGCCGTCGTGTTTACCCCGCTGCGCGCTCTGATAGCGGCCATTAAGACCGGTGTTGATCTGATCAATGTGCTGCGTGGGAAGACGACAGTCGGCCAGTTTTTCAGTCAAGCAGCCCAGAATATCGGTGGCATCTTCAATGCCGGTACGACACAGACGCTGGGTGGCGCTCTGTTCGGCGCTGGGGCACCGGCCGGACAAGGCGCTATCGGTGGACTGGCCTCGCGCGCGCGCGCGGCACAGGCGGGCACACAGCCTATTGCTGTGGCCCAGAGCGCGGAGCTGAATGTCAACGTGCAGGGGCTTCCCCCTGAAGCGGCCAAGGAGGCTGCGCAGGCATCCATTACGGATGTCCTGGGGGGGATGTTCCGGGAAACTACAAGATCGGCCCGCCAGGCCCAGGAGAGGTGATTATGGCGTTGCTGAGTCTCATTTTTGACCGCCCAGTACGAACGGAGATCGAAACCGTGGTTGGCACGGAGCGCGTCGTGGTGCCCATGGACGCCACCCCATCGATGGGTCACGAACGCTCGGCCACGGTCACCCAGAACGCCATCGAGGACGGGTCCAACATCGCCGATCACATCAATCTGGCCCCGGAGCGGCTCACCATGGAAGCCCTGATCACGGACGTGCCGGTCAGCACCATCGCTTCCCTGTCCGGGCTGGCCGTGAGTTCGGCATCCCAGCTGGCCGGATCCGCATTGTCCGGTCTCGGGGCCGTGGGCGCCAGTCTGGCATCCCAGGCGGCCGGCCTGTTGGTGGGTTCACTGGCTGGGCTGCTCACGGGCACCCCGCGTGATCCCAAGGACGCATTTCGGTTCCTCGAACAGTTGTGGGAAAAACGGGAACCGTTCACCGTGGTGACTTCGCTTAAGCGGTACGAGAACATGGTCCTGACCTCGCTTTCCATCCCGCGCCGGGCGCAGGACGGCAAGGCCATCCGGTTCAACCTGTCTATGGAGCGCGTCAAGATCACCAGCAGTGCCGTGGTCACGATCCCGTCTTTCAAGGTGGGCGGCAACGCCAGCGCGCAGTCGGCGGTCAACCTGGGCAAGCAGGCGGCGAAGGAAACCAGCGAGGAAACGGCGCGGACGTCATCCTTCCTGTTGCAGGGCATCCAGAAAACGACGGGGGCATTTACCTGATGGCCACGCTTGAGATCCCGGTACGGTCGGATAATAAAGCTTTCCGGTTGCAGGTGGACCTGAATGGCGTCCGGTACACATTGCGGTTCCGGTACAACACCCGCATGGGCCGCTGGATCATGGACATCGCCGACAGCGTGAACGAGGACATCCTCAACGGCGTGGTCCTGCTCACGAACTATCCGCTCACGGACCAGTACGCGGACACCGCGCTGCCCCCGGGCCGGTTCGTGTGCATCGACGAGAGCGGGGAGGATAAGGACCCTGGTACGGACGACCTAGGCAACGATGTCAAGCTGCTGTACGAGGAGGCCAGTTGACCGATCCCGCACGCCAATTCCTGCGTGATGCCGAGGTGATCATCGGCCCTCGTGTGGCCGGAAAGGTTGCCCCAGAGGAACCAGTGGAGGCCCGCAGCTTCCGGGCCGCGGTGCAGGACATGACACCGGAAGGCATACTGGTGGGCGGCTATCGCATCGCGTTCAATGTCGAGAAGGATCAGAACCCGACGTCCAATAAGTCCAAGATAACACTGTACAANNTGTACAATATCAGCCAGGAAAGCCGGAACTTCATGGAACAGAAGGACCTGATCATTTTTCTCAAGGCTGGATACGTGGGCAACATCAGCACCATTTTTTTCGGCGACATCGTGGAGCGGGTCACCCAGCGCGCCGGTGCCGACATCACGACCACCTTGGAGTGCGGGGATCAGGAGCAGGTGCTGTCCACGGCAAACGTGCAGATTGGCCTGGGACCCGGGTCCACGAACCTGCAGGCCCTGGCCGCAGCTGAAGGCGCCATCGGGCTGAACATCCCGGCACGGCAGAAGGCTCTTATCCCTGTCAAGCAGTTTCGCCAGGGTTTCAGCTATACCGGTACTGCTGCGGAATTGCTGCGGAAACTCACCGAGGAAATCGGCTACCGCTTCAGTATCCAGGACGGCGAGATCCAGGTGTTGGCCGAAGAGGACAACGACGGCGACGACGCCGTACTGATCTCACCGGAAACCGGCCTGATCGGCTTCCCGACCAAGACACAGGAAGGGCTGCGGTTCACCTCGCTGCTCAACACCGAACTGCGACCAGGCCGGCTGTGCAAGGTAGAGTCCAAGCAGTTCCAGGGCGCCAGCGGATCGTCCGGCGCGGTTAAGGCTGCGGACACCGTGGCCGACGCCGGCCAGGTGGTCACGCTCAAAAAAGTGATCTTCGACGGCGACACGAACGAGGGACCGTGGCAGTGCAAGAATGAGGGGATCATCCCCGAGGGAGCGGCCTGATGCCCGTGGGCAAGGACACCATGCAGATCAGCCCGGATATGTACGAGGCCATCCGGTCGGTTTTCGTTCAGCTGCTGGGTGACCTGTACACCAATATGCCCGGGCAGGTGATCGAGTACGATACCGACACCCTGCTGGCCACAGTGCAGCCGGTCCTGCAGGTGAAGTATCGAGACGAAACCGCGTCCAAGGACCGCCCGCCCATCACGAACGTGCCGGTGCAGTTCCCCCGATACGGGGCGTCACACATCCGCGGCCCCGTAAAGGCCGGCGACGAAGGGCTGATCCTGTGGACCATGCGGTCCATGGACCTGTGGCTGTCCAAGGGCGGCGTGGTGGATCCGCTGGATAATCGGAGGTTTGACTACAGCGATGCCGTATTTGTGCCCGGCATCAATTCGCAGCCGAACCGGATCGTGCCGGCCGGCGACGTGGAGAACTTGGAAATCGTGAACGGCGACCTTGTCATAGAGGTGGCCGACGATGGTAAAATTTCAGTTAGGAACGACCAGGCGGACTTGTTGGGAATCCTCGATGCAACGCTCACGCAGCTCGCGATAGAGCCGTTTATTACCGGTAAGAGCGTTTTCGCGGCCCAGCAAGTCCTCCTGGCCACCTTGAAGCTATGAGCCTGGACCAAACCGGACAACGCGCGGCTGATGCCGCCGCCGAGAGCTTGAACACGGACCTGGGGCTGGAAATGTCCGCCGGCGACCTGGCCGCGCTCAAGACCAGCTTGCGCCCATTACTCAAGGAAATTATTCTGGAATTGGTCAACGAAGGCGTGATCAACACGAACGTCAACGTGACCAGCGTGACTGGCGTGACGGCCGGCGCGGGCACATCGGGACCGGGCACGGGGACAGGAACGGGGTCGATTTCATGAGCATGTTCGAACAGACCGCTGATGGCGATATCCTCATCACGAACAACGGCTTCACCACGGTGTCCGGGGATGACGAGATCGTGCAGCGGCTGCGCAACCGGCTGCGGTCGTTCCTGGCCGAGTGGTTCTTGGATTTAACGCTTGGCGTTGCGTATATCCAGCTGGTTTTCGAGAAGGCCACCCCGGCCAGTGCCATTGACACCGAGATCAAGAACGCGATTTTGAGCGTGCCCGGCATCGTGGAGCTGCGCACGTTTGAGCGCCTGGACCTGGACATCGCGAACAGGCGGCTTGACGTGAATTTTTCGGTGCGTACTATCAACGGAACCACGATTAGGTTCACGGAGGCGATTCCATGACCGAATACGGCGTGACTGACAGCGGTTTCCGGGCCAAGCGCCTGGCCGATATCCGTGAGGAAACGAAAATCGCCTGGCGGGCGCAGTTTGGCGAAGGCTTTGCCCTCACCGATGAAAGCCCGGAGGGCCAGACCAAGGGCCTGCTGGACGAGCGGGAATCCCTGCTGTGGGAACTGGCTGAAGCGGTGGCGGCTGCCTTCCGGCCCAGCTCTGCCGAAGGGAAGAACCTGGATGACGTGATGGCCCTGACCGGCAACACCCGCAAGGGTGCAACCAAGTCCACGTTGGACAGTGGACGAGGCCGCGGCACGTTCGGGACCACGATACCCGCCGGCACCGTGATCAGCGTATCCGGCAATTCGGCGGCTCGTTTCGTGACCAAGGCGGTCAGCTCCATCAGTGTTGCCGCCATCAACGAAGTCCAGAAGCTGTCATTCAGCGCCGACCCCACCAGCGGCGTTTTCAAGCTGGTGTTTCCCGAGGGCACGACGGCGGACGTCAATTACAACGACAACGCGGCTGCGGTTCAGGCGAAATGCGAGGCCGTCTTGGGTGCGGGCAACATCGCCGTCACCGGCAGCATCACCGCAGCCACGGGCCTGACGCTCACCTACCAGGGCACCCTGGCCGGCTCGAACAGGACGGAGGTTACGGTCACGGGCAACACGCTGGACGCCGGTGGGGCGGTCACGATCACGCCCAGCACGACCACCGAGGGCGACGAACCGAAATCCCCGCTGCTGGACATGGAAGAAGAAGCCGACCCGGCCACGCGCACCGTTGCCCCCAGCGCGCCGGCCGGCAGCTTGACCGTGATCGAAACACCGGTCGCCGGCATGACGTCTTTCACGAACGAAGAGGATGCCGTGGTCGGGCAGGTCGTGGAAAGCGACCAGGACGCGCGTATCAGGCGGATCCAGGAAATCCAGTTGGCCGGTGCGGCCACCCCGGACGCCATCCGGGCAGACCTTCTGGCCATCGAAGAGGTGACGGCCGTCGTGGTGTTCGAAAACGACACCGACATCACGGACAGCGATGGCAGGCCCCCACACACCATGGATATCGTCGTGCAGAACGGTGATGAGCAGGAAATCGCTGACCGGATATGGGCCACCCGTGGCGGTGGCATCCGCACAATCGGCGACATCGTGAAAACCGTAGTGGACAGCCAGGGTTTCAACCAAACGGTGAAATTCAGCCGGCCCACGGATGTCAATATCTACGTGATCGTGGACGTGACCAAGAATTCGGACTACCCGGCGGACGGCGATGACCTGATCAAGCAGGCCATCCTGGACAACTACGAGGCCAACACCGGTATCGGTGATGACGTCGTGGTGCTGGGTTCCGCTCCCTCGTTGGCCTGCGCCATCAAGGACGTGCCGGGCATGGACAGCTATTCCATCAAAGTGGGCAAGTCGCCCAGCCCGACGCAGAGCGATAACATTGTGATCGAGCCGCGAGAGATTGCGGACTTCGACACCAGCCGCATTACGGTGAACAGCTGATGATCACACAGATCACGACCCATCAGGACGATGCGCTCAAGAGGTTGATGCAGCAGTTCAAGGACAAGACCAACCTCAAGAAATTGCTGAACATCTACCTTCCGCGTTTTCAGGAACTCGAGGACGAAATCTGGCAGCTGCTGAACCGCCTGGACATCGACGCCGTGTCCGGCATCTGGCTGGATTACATCGGCGAAATCGTGGTCCTGACCCGGGTGTCCGGGACCACGGACGAGCGGTACCGCCAGCTGCTCAAGGCCAAGATCGCAACCAACGTGAGCGAGGGCGAACCCGAGCGGATCATCAGCATCTTTAAGATTTTGACGCTCAGCGACTGGGTGCATTTCGGCGACAACGCCGGCAACGTGTTCCTCGCGGGCACGGCGGAATACACGGATCAGGACGAAATCAACGCACTGTTCCGTGACGTGGACAAGGCGCTTATGGCCGGCGTGCGCATGCCCTGGTTCGTATGTGCTGATTCTGACGAGGCTTTTATGTTTGACGGCCCCGGGGATGGCCTCGGGTTCGACGATGGGACTGGAACGGTGGGGGGCGAATTCGCCGAGCATTACGAGGAGCGGATACCCTTCGCATTTGATGGCCCGGACACCAATACAGCGGGGTTCGGGGCCGGCGCCGATGACCCGTTTGTCGGTGGAGTTTTTCTATAGTAACCTGGAGGAAACGACATGGCGACCAAACCCGCAGAAGGACACATCGACTGGACAGACGGCGACGCTGCAAAGGTAGCGGACCCCGGGGGGGCAAAGAAGCTGCTGGGCTGGCAGTCAAGCGAAAAACCGTCCTTTAAGTTCATGAACTTCCTGCTCTACGTCCTGGACAAGTGGGCGAAATATTTCGAGGAAGTGACGGACAATATCGCTTTCAGCCGGATCGATGCCATTGTGAACACGGACGCCAACAAAGGCACGCACACCAGCCTCCAGGCCGCCCACGATGACAGCACAATCGTCGCCGGTTCCACCATCCTGATCACCAGCGACCTGCTGCTGAACACCACGGTGCAGATCAGCAAGTCGGACATCGAGATCAAGATGGTCCCGGGCAAGCGGCTCAAGAAGGGCGGCAGCGCGCCCTCAACGAATTTCACGGGCCTGCGGCTGATCGCCACGGCCGACCGCTGCAGGTTGGTCCACGTGGCTATTGGCAGCGCCACCGGCGCGGAAAAGTTCGGTGGCAGTGGAGACAAAGCCCTTGAAATCCAGAGCGGCTGTGCGAACGTACTTCTGCTTAACCCGGTTTTCGTGGCCGGCAACACGCAAGACCTGGACGACCAGGGCACGGCCACAGCTATCAGCGCGGCCCAGAGCGGCCTGTCGCAGTAGGAGGATTTAACATGACGAAATTCAAAGCCTTTATCGCAGCGTTCCTGATCTTCTCCTTCCCCTTCCAGACCCTGGCCGCCGGCATCCCCTTCAAGTACCCCGGCGGGGACCAGATGCAGTTCGGCAAGCCGGAAAGCTCCGACGCCAAGGAGTTGGAGTTCAACACCGGGGACAGCCCGAATAACGTCAAGATGAGCGTGAACGACACCACGCGCGCGGTCACGGTGAACAGCCCGGACAGCATCAGCCTGAAATCCGATACCGTGAACGTGGGCGATGGGACCGCCGCGGATCAGGACATCAATTTCGATATCGGGGCCGGGGCCAACAATCCTAAATTCGGCTATAACAACGGCACCAGCGCGCTCGAGTTCTGCAACGACGGCGTGACCTGCAAGAAGATCGGCTCCGGTGCCGGGGGCGGTGCCGGCCTGAACACGCTGGCCGATTTCAATGCTGACATGGAAGCCGGGACACAGAACTGGACCGCCAGCGGCGGCACGCTGGCCGAGGAAACGACCAATGTGGCCAATGGCGCCAAGTCCCTGAGCTGGGACCCCAGCGCCACCAGCCAGACCATGTGCAGCAATGCGGTCACGATCAGCGCCAATTCGTTCGGTGTGCTGCCCGGTGACAGCTGCACCAGCGTGATCTACTACCTGTGGCCCAGCGGCGGGTCCGGGGACATCAAATTCCAGGCTGTCAGCGGTGCATCCACGGTGCTGTCGGAAGTGGACTTGGAACCCACGCCGGCCGCCACCTGGCGACGTACCGAGGTCACGTACCCGTGCCCGGCCAGCGGCACGCTCAAAACCTGTTTCGAGAGTACGACGGATGCTGCGGTAATCAAGGCAGACGACGCCTTCCAGGGCAGGTATGAGTTGATCGACGTGAGTCAGGCTGTTTTTGTCGGATCGATCACCTTTGACGATACGTGTTTCTGGACTATTACGCAGGCCACATATGCCGCCGATTTTACCGGTGACGCATCCTGCGGTACTACGGTATCCGGCGATGTATCCGTTATCTCTGGCGTTAAGCCAGGTGTGGAAATCCTGAACGCCGCCCGTGGCCATTACAAATTCATTTGGAATTCGGCTTTTGAGAAAGACAGTACCTCAACCAGTTCGTGTATCTACCGGATGTACGACGGGACGAGCAATATCTCCGGTGAGCCGATCCTGAACGATTCCGGTGAGACGGCCAGCGGTCTTTCAACCATTGTCGGTGAACTTACTCAAAACACGGCGGGCAATATCACGGTCGATATCCAGGCGCGAGGGTCTACGGCCATCGCATGCGTTCTGGGGCAGATATCTCCGAATACGCAGAAGAAAATAATGGTTTACAGATATCCTCTGGAATCCGAACAGGCCGTTAAACCGGATGCCATTGCCGCATCCTGGAGCGGATACCACGACACAGATTGTCAGTTTGCGGTAACAAACGTTGGATATATTGATTTTTCAACCGATGCGACCTGCACGTTGGGTGAGCGCAACAACGTGAATTTCGGGACCGTTGCAAAGGAATCCGGCGATCTGCCAGGCATTACGGTCAATCCGTCTCAAACCGGTCTTATGGAGGTATGCGTCAATGCGACGTCATCTTCCAGTACATCTGGCGGTGCCCGAGGTTTCAGGTTGACTGACAGCGCCGGGACCACGATCTATGCAACGGCTGAAGGGTTCAGCAACGCGCAGACCGGCGGGGACGACAGCGTTTATTTCTGCGGGCACGTCCCGAGGAATTCTATCGCCAGTCAGACCGTGAAACTGCTGGGAACGTCGGGTAGCGGCGCATTCCCGCATACGCTCAACGGCGGAAACACAAAGACGATCGAATGGAGGATTAAATTCATTGATAAGCCGACACCGGCGCCGCTACTTGTGAATAGCGTTGTAAATCCCAGGGCTGGAGTAACGAAGACACTATCGGCGACGCTGAACTGTGATGCGTCGTCCGCAATCACATCCCAAGACGGCTCTGTGACCGAGGGCGTGGCTTCAATCGGAAATATCTCGTCTGGGGTATGCGCCGTGACATTCGCTGGAATGTGGAGCGCGGCGGGGCGCTGCAATGCCGATATCAAGGGATCGACGCTGGACAGTGCGGCCCGCATGGATGTGACAGGCGCGACAACCGGAAATCTGTACTGCACACAGCCAAGCGATGGATCGGCTTTGACGGCGTGTGATGTCGATATCGATTGCAAGGGACCGAGGTGACGCATGAAACGATGGCTGCTGTTCCCGCTTCTGATCGCTCTGATGCACGGGTACTTCAGCTGCGTTCCAGCGTTTGCTGGCCAGTTTGAGCTGTGCGGTGAGTATTGCCACATCAGCAACGCCGGGATCGAGTTGCCGAACCGCGGCGTGGATCTTCTGGGGCCGGGCATGTCCGTCCCGTTGCCTTTCCGGCTCAACATACACCTGGCCCTGGGCCTCGGAAAGCAGCTGGTCAAGAACCAGTTCGGTGCCACCGGCAGTTTTGAGCGCGCGCTGCGCGCCGGGGTATCTCGCTCGTTGATTGGTCCGCTTTATGCAAAGGTGGAGATCGGCGGGTACCTCGCGTTTGGCGCTGGCCGCCGACACAGCGCATGGGCTTCCGCCCTGCTTGGGGTATCCGTGACGTCGCGCGCCGGCCTCAAGACCTTCATCGCCGTGGGGCCAACGTATTTGACGCACCCGGATGGCACGGCGCTTTCCGGGAACCTGCAGTTCAACATCCAAACCGGGGTTTGCCTGGTGGATTTCGGAGGCTGATATGTGGGCTTTTCTCGGTACGGCTCTCAAACTGGTCGCAGATCGAAAATGGGGCGTCCTGACAGGCGCAATCGCCATCGCCCTTGTCGTGGGTGCCGGGACGTACGCCAGGGCCACCATGGCCAAGAACGCGGAAGAGATCGCCAAACTGAAAACCAACCAGACCCAGGTGGCAGCAACGCTCCAGGTCATGCAGGGCACGCTGCAGCTGGTCAATGAGAATATGAAGGACATCAAGGACACCGTCCTGCGCGTGGACCAAACGAACCGGGACACCCAGAAAACCGTGGTTGACATCTACCGGGACGTGTACCAGATCAAGTTGAAACAGCAGGGCGGCTGATCGCCCTGTAAACCAGGAAGGAAAAACCGATGACAGTGGAATTCAAGGAAAAAACTTTCAAGGTGACCAAAGAGGCATCCGAGATCGGTGACCTTATTGTGGCACCCGTGCGGTCCTTGATCGCATCCAAACTGGATGACGGCAAGATCGACAGCCCCGAGGCTATCGAGGCTGCGACATCGACCGTGCCCCATCTGGCCTCCGCGCTGGACGGCGCAGGGAAGGCTTTCAAGGAGGAGCCGGAAAAGCTCGACGAGTTCATCAATGCCTGGATGGCGATGGGCCTCGAAATCAAAGCCGAGCTATTGAAGCTCCGCGCCGCCCCCGAGGCGCCGGATGTTCAGCCGGAAGAGTAGTTTCATGCGGGGGGGGCTGCGCGCCCCCCTCGTTTTCGTTGCCGCCCTGGCCTCCTGTTCCACCCTCAAATACGAGGCTGACATCGGGTTCCTGAACAGCGCCCAGGCGAATTCCAAGGAGGCCTTGGTCCACATCAACGACGCGCTGTGCAAGGACATGAACGGCAAGCCCGGGCTGTGCGCGACCCGGATCCGGTCCGACCTGCCCCTGCGGTTCCGTCAGCATGCGATGCCGTACGGGTACAAGCTGGTGTTTACCTGCAGTTCGGCCATTGGAGCCGATGACAGTTGGTCCGTGCCGGCCGGCCAGGACTTCGAATTCCACATCAAACCTATCCAGTTCAGCACGGTTAGACTGTTTACTTGTATCGGTGAAATATTCCCACAGGACCGTCTGAACGAATTAAGCGCCGCCTGGTCTGTCCGGGCCGAGGTCGTGGACGCCGAATACAAGCCGCGCGAGAGCATATACCATACCGGCAGTCATCTGGTTCTCGGCCAGCATGCCAAATACGCTGTCGTGTGTGATCCTAAGTGTAAGAATTATAAGAAAAAAACATATGTACGCGCCAGCAAGAACGCCCGGGCATGGTCGGAGTCCGAGGTCATGAGGTTCAATTTTTATGGCCTCTAAGCGGGACCCGCGCTTCGACTACACGGTTTACGAGCGCAACATCTTCGCCACCCGCGAGGAGCTGACCAAGCTATCGAAAATTCTCCTTGACATGAAAACCGGCGTTTACGCGGTCGTGGTGTCCGGGCTGCGTGTGGCCGGCGTCCTGGCGCTGTTCAAGATACGCCAGGCCATGTTCGAGGAGGAGAAGGCCGTAGGGAAGCAGATTTACGAACGTCGGCGTGCCGGGGACAACTCAGGTGATCTTGGCGGCGATGACCAAGATGCCCCGCCCAGGAGGCCGCCGCCAACAAAGGTTCCATCAGGAGGTACCCCGCGTGCCTGACTGGATTCTCAAATGGTCCATCCCGCCCCGGCTCGTCATGGAAATCGCTAACGCGCACAATATCGACGGCCGGCTTGTGATAGCCATGGTCCAGCAGGAAAGCCAAGGCCAGCCCTGCGCCACACGGTATGAACCCGGCTACCGGTGGCTGCACAATCCGAGCGATTATTTTCAGAACATGGTTGGTGCGGATTACGAAAATGAGGTCCGCAACCAGTCCACTAGCTGGGGCGCCCTTCAGATCATGGGCGGCACTGCGCGCTGGCTGGGGTTTGGTGGTGAGATGGCCGAGCTGTGCGTCCCGCGCATCGGGCTGGAGTGGGGTTGCAAGTATCTGCGCCGTCACATGAACAAATACCACGAACGGATAGATGCTATCGCCGCCTACAATGCCGGATCGGCCCGGTACGAGAAAAGCGGCCTCCTCGAAAATGAGTGGTACGTGGACAAGGTCATGGGATATTATCGGGAGATAGGGGAATAGGATGAAGTTCCTGAGGCCGATCACCAGCATCCTGCCGATCAAAGGATGGCCCATCCGACAGACCACGCCGCTGGACGGCCCGCAGCTCGACGCCTTTGACCGCACCCGCGTGGCCGAGCTCGAAACCCTCCTGGACACCACGTTCCAGTACGACAAGCAGCCGAACGTCTGGATCGAGGATACCGCCGGCGCCGGCGCGGCTACACACGTGCCGAGCGAGAGCGCCGTGGACCTGACCGTGGGCACAGCATCCGGGGACCGTGCCACGATGACGACGAAGCGGTACAACCGATATCAGCCCGGGAAATCCCAGCTTGTCCTATGCAGCGGTGTGATCGGTGTGGCCAAGACCGGCGTCCAGCAACGCATCGGATATTTCGACAACGAAAACGGCGTGTTCTTCCGGCAGAGCGAAACCGGCCCGGCGGTCGTGATCCGATCCAAGACCACGGGTTCCGTGGTTGATACCGTGATCCCCCAGGCGGCCTGGAACCTGGACAAAATGGACGGCACCGGGGCCAGCAAGATCAACCTGGACTTTTCCAAGTTCCAGATATTCATCATAGATTTCCAATGGCTGGGCGGTGGCCGTATCAGATACGGTTTCAACGTGGACGGCAAAGCGGTCTACTGCCACGAACAGCTGCATGCCAATCTGGTCACCACGGTGTACATGAGCACGGCCCATCTGCCGGTGCGATTTGAGATCGAGAACGTGGCCACGGCAGCATCGGCGACCACGCTCAAGCAGGTCTGTGCCGCGGTTTCATCTGAGGGCGGATTTGATACCACGGCCGTCATGTTCGGGCGCAGCCGCTTCGTAGCGGCGGCCCTGACTACCGGAGCACCTAAAGCCATTCTGACCATTCGCCCGAAGGCCACGTTCAACGGACAGACCAACCGTTCCCTGGTCATCCCAACACGCTTCGTCGCCTATTGCGAAAACAACACCTGTCAAATCGAGCTGCGGCTTGGCGGCAACCTTGGCGGCACACCGGTTTGGACATCTGTGCAGGCTGATTCCGCCGTGGAATATTCTGAAAGTGTTGAAGATTTCACAGGTGGCCGTGTGATCGCATCCGGATATTCCGCGGCGACTCGTGCCGAAGCCGATATCCTGTCCGGGATCACGGATGTAGGAACAAAATTTACCAATGCTCTGAATGTGGCCAACGGGCTGCAGGAGCAGATGGCCATCGTAGCTAACCCGCTGGTTTCCACGGCCAATGGATGGGCATCGCTGGTATGGAGGGAATTTCACTGATGCCGAAAAAAACACCGAAACAGCTGGCCGCTGAGCTGGCCGCGCTGCGGAAGATCGAAAGCGATGCCCGGCGCCAGGTTGCCGCAAAGGCCCGGGAGGCCGATGACCTGATCCATGAATCGACACTTGATCTGCTCAAGGCCCTGCATGGTCATGGATCCAGTTTCAGCGTGCGCAAGCTCACGAAATCAAAGAAAGTAGTCTTGCAACTCTCGTTCAATGAGAGCGTGTTCCAGAGCACACCGGCCTGCCAGCAGGCGCTGGCCGAAATCGAGTCCTACGCCGAAGCGGCCGGCAAGGCCGTGGTGCAGAAGGAGAACGCCTGATGGTCACCAGCCTCATTGAATTCGATACGCCGGCCGAGCATATCTTTGATTCCGCAGTGTTGCAGCTGCTGAATGACAAGGGGCAGCTTAAGAGCCAGGTTCTGTCCTCAGAACTCTTTTTCGCAAACTACGACACCGATGATCTGCTCACGACCAAGCGCGGCAATAAGACCGTCGTTTTCAGCGGCGTGGACAACACGGCGTCCGTTTCCGGTGGCGTGCTCAAGTTCAACGAGGACCGTTCGCTGGCCACGTACGCCGGCATCACCGGGATCGTCGATGATTTCGCTTTTCGGACAAAAATCAATGCCTTAATAACGGCAACGGCGGTTGACCGCGATCTGGTGCAGTTGGTGTCCAAGGCCACATCGGCGAAGATCAGGTTGTACTACCAGAACAACGGTGGCGGGGACACGCGGGTCAAGCTTCAGGTCGTGAACGACCTGGGTACCCAGGCGTACGACATCATTCTTGCGATCAAGGATCTTTCCACGTCGCCGGATTGCTGCGCGTCTGTGTCCGTCGACGGCGACGGGAACATCGTGTCCATCCTGGACGGCGCCGTGGTTTCAACGGTATCGACGCCTGCCGCGTTCGATTTCTCGGAGTTGGATGTCGTGTTCGGTGACGACAGCGCGTCCAAGAGCGCTGCCGATTTCGACGACGTGCAGCTGTTATCCGAGAATGTGTTTACGGAGGCCTACAGCGCACCCTATCCTGAGCCGACCACGTACGTGCTGCCCGAGCAGGTGATGGAAACCATCATCCCGTTGCTGGTGGACAAAATATCTTCGCTGGATATTCAGGCCCAGGCGCCGGCCGGCTCACAGCTGGCCCACTTCTTCTTGCTCGACAACGTGCCGTTCCGTTGGTCCGGGACAGCGTGGGAAGAGATGGACCTCACCTCGGACTTCCTGCCGCAGGCCAACACGCTGGCCGAATTGCAGGCCGGCCTGGCCACGCTGCCCATCGTGGAGGGCATCGGCAAGACCGTGTACATCGGCCACGTGTTCAAGTCCGACAGCGGGTACGCGACCCCGCTGATCGAATCCGTCACGGTGCAGTATACCTATACGAAGAAGCCCGGGGCATTGCCCACATGTGTCATAACTGGCACCGTGAAGGACAACTCCGGAGCCGCCGTTGTCGGGGCCAAAGTGTGGGTGACCAGTGATGATCAGTTGGTGAATGACAACCTGATCGGACCCGCGGCCTACGTGGAATCCAAGTATCAGGGCCGGTTTTCCATCAGCGTACCGCAGGGCATCACGGCCAAGTTTGTGTACGAGTACGAGGAGCAGGAACCTGGCGGAGCCACGCCGATCACGTCGTACGTCGAGCATGATCTCGGGAACAAGGTGATCCCGGCGCTACCCACGCAGACAATCGACCTGCTGGCCGCAGCCTAGACAGCCGTCCGCCGGCCTGCTACAGTCACGGAAAACGATGCCTCAAGAGGAGGGCACATGGGCAAGACGATCCCTATCCGGTGCAAGCACGAGCGCATGGTGTTGATCGATGCGGTCAACCCACATCCCAAGAACCGAAACCTTCACAGCGACGACCAGATAGAACGGCTGGCCAAGCTCATGGAGTACCAGGGCTTCCGGCATCCGCTCGTGGTGTCTGCGCGTTCCGGCCTGCTCATCGTGGGGCATGCCCGCCTGGCCGCGGCCCGCAAGCTGGGGCTGGAAAAGGTGCCCGTGGACCTGCAGAATTTCGACAGCGACGAGCAGGAGTACGCCCACCTGGTGGCTGACAACGCCATCGCCGAATGGGCTGACCTGGACCTGGGCGGGATCAATCAGGACATCATAGACCTGGGACCGGATTTCGAGCTCGAAAACCTGGGCATTAAGAATTTCGAACTCGAGCCGGCCGACAAGTACGGCCCGAAGGAGGAGAAGACCCCGGGCGCCCTGATCGAACGGTTCGTGGTGCCCCCGTTCAGCGTCCTGGATACCCGGCAAGGGTATTGGCAGAAGCGCAAGAAAATGTGGATGGATGCCATCGGGGACAAGGGCGAAAGCCGCCAGGGCACGCTGTCCGAAGCCGAGCTCATGGCCGGCATCAACGAAGGCGTGTCCATCCTGGACCCCGTGCTGGCCGAGGCCATGCTCAAATGGTTCGCCATGCCGGAATCGAAAATCCTGGATCCGTTTGCCGGCGACACCGTGTTTGGATACGTGGCCAAGTCTCTGGGCCATGATTTCACCGGCATCGAGCTGCGCCAGGAGCAGGTGGACCTGAACCAGGCCCGGTGCAACCGGCTCACAGCCGATGGCGTGGCCGGCTATATCTGCGACACCAGCGAGAACGTGGACCGGCACGTGCAGGACGAAACCATGGATTTCCTGTTCAGCTGCCCGCCGTACCACGACCTGGAGGTGTACAGCGAGGACCCGCGCGACCTGAGCGCCCAGGCGGGATACGAGGATTTCCGCGGCCTACTGTCCAACATCCTGATGCGGTGCGTGGCCAAACTGAAGTGCAACCGGTTCGCGTGTATCGTGATCTCTGAGGTCCGGGACAAGGACGGCTCGTTCTGCGCCCTGGTGCCGGACACCGTGCAGATCATGCAGGACGCCGGCCTGGCCTATTACAACGAGTTTGCCCTGATCAATGCCGTGGGCACCGGCCACATGCGCGCCAGCAAGTACATGAAAACCCGAAAGGTCGTGCGCCTGCACCAGAATGTGCTGGTGTTCTACAAGGGCGACCTGGCGAACATCAAGGGCCGGTTCCCGGCCATCGAGGACAGCGGCGACGTCGTTGAGGAGGGCATATGAGGCATTGTCTCGCCCGGGTGTCCCATGCACCCGTGAAGGAACGGTTCTTGGTGAACAAACTGCTGGACTCCTGCCATCAGGCCGGACTGACCGTGCTGAAATATCAGACGCACCGTTTCAGCCCGCACGGCATGACCATGGTCATCCTGCTGGCCGAGAGCCACGCGGCCCTGCATACCTACCCGGAGCGCGGGCAGCTGTACGTGGACGTGTTCACGTGCGGGAAGCAGGACCCTGCGGACGTAGTGACCGGATTCGCGTCTCTATTACCCGAAGGCTGTATCCTGTCCAGTCAGTCGGTGGAGCGCTGAGCGGCGCAGTTGGCCGCGCACAGCAGTTCTACGATCTCGCCGTCATGCTTCGGCTTTTCCTTCTGGTCCAGCCATAGCCGGTTGATGGCCAATTCAAACTGCCCGTGGTCCAGGCGTACGTGCAGGTCCAGGATGGCTTCGGCTATCTGGATCTCGTCGGCGGTCAGCCGCTGATAGCACTTCCCGGTCGGGCTGTGCTGGTCCTGGGCGAAACTGCGGAAGGCTTCAAGTCTGGGGTTAACGGTGTGTGTCATAACTATACTCTACCATTTTGCACGGACGATGCAACCGGATTCAATGCTTGATTATTTTTTTCATGTTTACAAATGACGCCGGGTTTCATATAAGCAGCAGCGGTTTGATAGCTATTTATTAAACAAGGATTTTTTCGGCAACGCCGAAATGTGGGGGCGCCGGGGCACACTCTCCCCAGACTGAACCAACCCAAGACTATCAAATCGAGGTGTCCCGGCGGCTCCTACGTGGGAGCGCAGATGGCAGACACCACGATATGCGGTACCTGCGGCGGCACGGGCGACGTGATGGAAGATAATGGCACGCCTGAACATCCGCGGTACGAGCTCGAAACCTGCCCGGATTGTGGCGGTCGTGGGCATTGCCCGCCAGGTGGCTGGCTGCCCCGCCGGCGGAATCCAAACGGCATAGATATTAACGCGATGGTCCAGCGCATGCTGGACGACGACGAACGAAGGAGACAGGAATGGAAAACACTGACCCCGATGGAAAAGCAGATCAGAATCAACCAGATACGAGCGAAACACGCGAAGCGAAAACAATCGTTGGCGACATAAGCCAGTGCGTCACGTACAAACTGGATGACGAGTTCAGGCCCGGGGCCATCACCACGGCCATCAAATCAGTCATGGCCGATCTGAAACCCGTGGGCAAGAACCAGCAGAATTTCGAACAAAAATTTAAATTCCGGGGGATCGACGACATGTACAACGCCCTGCAGCCAGTGATGGCCAAGCATGGCGTGTTCTGCGTGCCGAAAATCCTGAACCGTGAAATCCGTGAGGTGACTTCCAGGAATAATACCGCAGGGTTCCATCGGGTTATCCAATACCGGATCCGGTTCTATGCCAGCGACGGCAGTTGGGTGGATGCGTTCGTGGACGGTGAGGGCACGGACTACGGGGACAAGGGCAGCAACAAATGCCTCTCCATAGCGATGAAATACGCCATGATCACCGTGTTCGCCGTGCCCACGGGCGAAAGCGCGGACCCGGACGGTGAGACGCCCCCAGAGGCCCAGAATTACGGCCCACGGCAATCCAGCGGTGGCCGGCGGACCAACGGCCCTCGGACCATCACGGACAAACAGGTGAAACGCTGGTACGCGATATTCCGTGGCGAGTTCACGGATGACAACCCGTTCGGGTGGACCGCCGATCAAGTGAAGGAGATCATCAAGACCAGCCTGGGCAAGGGCCTGGACGATCTGGTGAAGCAGGAATACGATGCCTACGAGGCCAAGTTCAAGAAGGTGAGCTACCAGCAGGCCACGGAGGCCATTGCTGCAAACCAGGCGCCGCCGGCGCCACAGCAGGAGGGAACACAGAATGGCGGACAACCCAACTTCGAAGACTTCCATAATAATGCCGGGCAAGGTGAGCCTGGACCCGATAGATGAGTTGACGCAGCAGTTCATGGTTATGTGCCAAGGAGCCACGGCACTGGAGGCCTACTACAAGGAGGGCTGCGAGTTGATCCGTAAAGACCCCAAGATTGCGGCCAAGACGTTCAGCCTGAACTCGGAGCAGGCCCGGACACCGGATGCCAAGTTGTATGCCAGTGTGTTGCTGGGAGCGGCGCTGATGGCCATGGCTTATCAGCGTACGGGAGCAATGAAGTGGCCGACACCGTAGATCGTATCCCGTCGGCTGTTTTTGAATCCGGAAAACATGGAACCCCTGGGTGTGCTGGGCCTAACGCACTCCAGGGGTTCCTTGAATACTTGGCCGGATTTCGCACCGGGTTACATAATCACCCGAAACTGGCCCATGAAATCTACATGGCCGGCGCCAAGCATGTCGCTGATGAGATTTGGAAAACAGCTGTAATGTATTTTCCTAAGGAATGCCGCGATGCTGCTAACGCACCGTTATGTAAGAAAAAACCCGGATAGGAGTTGCGAACAACTCCCGATCCGGGTACAAGGATATCACGCTCATAGGCGGGCACACCTTCACACGGGGAACCGTAAAAAGCAAGTTAAATCCCGCCTATTATACGAAAACCGGTGGCCTACCTGTGGGTCACAAAGCGGGGCCAGGCGTGCGCGGCCACAGCCCCGTGGGGGCGGAAGCTCCTCCCGCTGCGGCGGTAGCACAGGCCCGGGGCGCGTCACCAGTGCCGGGCCACACAGGTGGGGACGATGGCGCGGCTCCATACGGAACACGCTCGGCCCGGGGGGGCACCCGACCGGTTCAATCCGGTGTAGTAGGCGACGACACCCTTGGAGAGGGAAACGGAGCGCCCGGCAATGCCTGAGCCACCAGGTGGCCCCGCCGGCAACCGGCTACCCAATACCGGCCCTGATCGGAAATACGGTAGCCATGACAGGAGTGAGCTTCTACCGAATACGGGTGCAGCCTCTTGAGAGGACTCCTGCGCCCACCACCGGAACACGTGTTGAAAGGGAGGCGATATAACGACATGAAATTGAAAGACAAATTCAAGGAATGGTTGGCCAAGCAGAACCCACCCCGACAGCCCAGCGGCATCGCCACGGAACTGTGGGACTTCATTGATTTCCTGGATGAGAACTACGCCATCCGGGCGCGCGCGACACGCGCCAAACCCACGACCACCAGGGTCTGGGAAGCATATGAGCAAGCGTTCAGCCGCCGTTGGCGCCGGTTGCCGGTGCGCAACGCCATGATCAACGGGCAGCTGGCGCACCTGGTAGCCCGGGTGGGCGCTGATGACGCGGCTGCCCTTGTCGAATACTACGTGTCGCAGGTTAATGAAGCCTTCTACACCCGGGACTTTCATCCGGTGGGGCTGCTCCTGCGGAACTGCGAGGGCATGCTTATCCGGATGCGGGGCGCGACGCACCTGACCCGCCGGCAGGCCCAGCAGCTTGAACAGGCCGACGCCACGGTGAAGGCCAGCAAAACGTACCTGGAGGAAAAGCATGGATCACGCGACGACGGAACACGAAATCAAGACATGGCCCCCGTTCTTCCAGGCTAGGCTGGACGGGCGGAAGCTGTTCGAGGTCCGGCAGAACGACCGCGGATACGCTGTAGGGCACCGGTTGCTCGAGCGCGAATACGTGCGGCCCGACGCGCGGAACGGGAAGATCATCACCACAGGTGGATACACAGGACGCTGGATACGGTCCCGAATCACGTACATGATGGAGGGTGGCCGGTTTGGCCTCGCCCGGGGTTGGTGCGTCATGGCTCTGGAAAACATCGCAATGGGCGAACACCATCCGCAGTCCGCGCCGCCGAGGTCCAAGCTATGAGCACGCCCATGGAGCGATTCTACCGGCAGTGCTTTGTCGAAATCGGGGACTGCGAGCTACCATTCGATGCCCGGAAGATTGTCAATACGGCCCTTGCGGCTCAGGGGAGCAACGGGAATGAAGCCCAGGACGTACACTGCAAAGGATGTTGTTGTCAGGGTGAACGGAGTGGAACTGAAGCCATGGTGGCCAGAGGACACCATCACGATGTCGTACACACCCCGGTGCGTGATCTGCCGTCGCCCGCTCAGGAGCAAGGTGTCGCTGACCCGCAGAATGGGGCCGGGATGCGCGAAAAAGAATCCGGCGCTGGCTGAATGGTACCGGAACGAAACCCTGGGCCAGCAACGGCTACCCGGGATCATCATGAAACCGAAGGAGAGCACATGAGGAAATGGATAAAAAAAGCGGCCATGGCTGCCAGCAGTGTATTGATTATAGGGGTGCTGTGGGCCATCGTGGTCAGCGTGGCGCTGGTCGTGTCCTTGGTCATCGTGCCGTTTTCTGCGGCGGTGGAAAGCTGGAAGGTTGGTCAGTGGGGTCACCAGCTGGTGATGGATGTGATCTTTGATCGCTGAGAGATTTGTCCGTAAAACCCAGGGCATTCCGTTTCCCGTGAAGGCCTCGTGCGGCCGGCGCTGTGGGCCTGGGTTTCCCGTTGGGTTGGTTGTTCCTGCCGCGCTGGGTGTACCTGAGTCCGTGGCCCCGTGGACCAGTGGGTGCAAGACCTTAAGGAACGAGTGCTAACGGGGCACCTTTACTTTTTTGACGCTTGGCAGTAGAAGATGAACTATAAACCATAGGGGGAACCAGGAATGTCACCCGTTACTCAGGAAGAACAGGATTTCCATAAACTACTCACCATCTTAGCCACCCGCTGCAACACCGATCTGGACCGGCTGGAGTTCGGCATCTACGACACCGAACTGGCCGGGTACGGGTACGCACGTGTGAACGCGGCCTTGCGCCGGCTGATCACCGACCGGGGGCCAAACGACCGCATGCCCACGGTTTCGCAGATCCGGGCCATCATTGATCCCGATGCCGAACCCGAAGCCCGCGCCCAGCTGATATCCGACCGTATTTTCGGGTGTATCAGCAAGAAGGGCCATACCTGGCCGCAGACCTGTGGAAAGCGGGACTTCCGCAAGGTGATGGACGAATACTTTGGGAAGGCCGGCGCCTGGGCGGTGTGCAATATGGGCGGGTGGCAGAACCTGTGCGAGATCACGACCACAGACAACGCCACGACGATCAAGGCCCAGCTGCGGCGCTCGGTGCGCGCGGCCCTACAGTGCGAGGCCCAGGGGTTCCTGCCCGGTGTGCCGTTCGAAACCAAGATCACGTTTGACCCGCCGCTGGAGATCGGTGGACCACCGCAGGAGCGCGTATCGCGAGCCGAGGGTTGCGGGGCCATCGACGCTGGCAGCGTGCTTAAGGATATGCCTAAGTAGTGAATAGATAACGATAATTATAGTTGAAACGGAGCGAGTTGATGCCATGTGAACACAAGAATTTTCAAGCACAGGTAGCTGTCGGACGCCTCTCGGATAAAGATGGCGGACCCGTGACGCACTTTAACGCCGACATTACTGTGAAATGCACCGATTGCGGGATGCCGTTCCAGTTTTTCTGTAAGGATGTCGGGATATTAAATGACAGACCGACCGTGAATCCTGATGGAACTGAGTTGCGCGTTCCGATCCGGCCAAACGATGGAACGCTCGTTATTCCGAGAAGTCGGCCACAGTTTTCGATTAACGGTGGGACGGTTGAGATATAACTTGTTAAAAACAAGGGGGAAATATGAACACTCAGAAAACAGAAGCCATGAACGAAATCCTTGCGCGCGCGTCCAAGCTCGTCGGGGCACAGCACGTACACGCCGACATTGCCGACCTGCTTGAGGAGGCCTACAAGCTGGGCGCCATCGGGCGGTTCGAGGACACCACGGAGGCCATGGCCACGGCCATCTACCGCTGGGCCAAGACCAAGGGCTGGTGGGACAAGCCGCGGGAGAAGGGGACCATGATCGCGCTCATGCATAGCGAACTGAGCGAGGCATTGGAGGAGATCAGGGACAACCGGCCACCGATCTATAAGACCAAACCTGGTTATCCTGGTTGGCGATTGATGCCTACAGATCCTGAATTCGAAAAAACCAAAGTGAAGCCCGAAGGCGAGGCCATCGAGCTGGCTGATCTGGTGATCCGGGTGCTCGACTACTGCGCCCATTACGGCATCGACCTGGGGCGGGCCATCCATCTGAAGATGGCCTACAATGAGCAGCGGCCCTACCGGCATGGGGGAAAGACTTGCTGATGCTGGCAGAGTCAGTCATTAAACGATTCTGGAAATACGTGGATAAGCGTGGACCAGATGATTGCTGGCCGTGGACCGGCAGCCGCATGATTCGTGGCGGTTATGGGCAGCTGAATGATCGTGGGAAATTATTGAAATCACATCGGGTATCCTATGAAATACACAATGGTCCGATACCCGAGGGAAAATTCATCTGTCATATCTGCAATAACTCACCGTGTTGCAATCCAAGGCATCTATATGCTGGGACTGCTGCAGATAATTGGAAGGACACAATTCAGGCTGGCCATGCGCATCGGTTTAAGATTAGGAGAGGTTCCGAGTGTGGGAGATCAAGAATAACAGAAAAACAGATAAAAATAATACGCAATAGCAAGCTAAATTGCGCTGAATTAGGTAGAAAATTTGGTGTAACAAGGCAAGCTATTTGGCTAATACGTAAGGGGAAAAACTGGAAGCATATATGACAAACGACAATGATGCAGTGTCACATCCTTCTCATTACAACCAAGGCAAGTTCGAGGTGATTGAGTTCCTCGAGGACCAGTTCGGCGACCGGCCACACGAATGGAACGCAGCGAAATACCTGTGCCGGGCGCCGCACAAGGGCAACGAACTGCAGGACCTGGAGAAAGCCGCATGGTACATCCGCCGGAAAATCGCGCTGCTCAAGGCCAAGGAGATGAAAACGGAACCGCCACGTCCCAACGACATGCCGAACCCGGTGAACGGGCAGGATGTGCACGCGATAGCGGCGGCGACGAAGGCAAGTTCTTCTGCGACGGATGCTTCCGATGGCGCCAAACCCGCGCCCCATCCGGATATTGTGAGGGATGCGATGCAGCGCGGGGCGCCGTGAAGAATTTGATTAAATGAAAGCCGAACACCCGCTCATGATTTACCCGGGGGGGAAGTGGAAACTGGCCGAAGAAATCGTCCGGTTCATGCCTCCCCATAAGGTATACGTCGAACCGTTCGCCGGCGCAGCCAGCGTCCTGATCCATAAGCCCAGGAGCCTGCGGGAGATCGTGAACGATCTTGATCAGGAAATCGTTGCGCTTTTCCGCGTGCTGCGGGATCCGGGTCAGGCCGGCAAACTGGTGGACCTGATCACGCTGACCCCGTTTGCCCGGGATGAAATGCGGGAAGCCTACACGCCGGCCGGCGACGAGCTCGAACGCGCGCGCCGGGTGATTGTCAAGAACAATATGGGCCGCGGCAAGGCGTATCACAGGACCGGTCTGCGGACGACGCGTGACCCGTACTCAGCACCGGAACAGACCTGGGACCGGTTCCCGCCGGCCCTGGCGGCCATCGCAAAGCGGTTCCGTGGTGTCGTGATCGAAAACCTCGAAGCCGCAGAGATCATCCGGCGCTATGACGGTCCTGACACGCTGTTCTATGTGGATCCACCATATCCGCGTTCCTCGCGCCGGTGCCCGCGCCTGTACACCCATGAGATGACGGACGACCAGCATCTGGAGTTGATCCAGCAGCTGAAATCGTGTCAGGGCATGGTGGTCCTTTCCGGGTATTTCACGCCGCCGTATGACACGCTGGGCTGGGATTTCCAGAAGTTCAAGACCAAGACCAACGCCAACACGGACGCCACGGAGGTGGTCTGGTTCAACGATGCCGTGCGTAAACGACAGGATCAGCTGGCTCTGTGGTAGACGTGCCCGGCCCATGCGGGTATTACTGAGCCATGGAAGGCGTTTCGTACCTGCTGCGGGAATTCCCGATGCCGCCACCGGTGTACAAGGCGTACCTGGTGAACTGGCACACCAAACGGCAGTTCAAGTCCAAGGCCATGGAGGCTTTCGAGCTCGAAGTCCGGGCCTGGTACGCCCGCAACCGGGCCGCGTGCAAGATGGCCGAGGACATGCTGGGCGATGCCCTGTTTGGTGAGGAGAGCCGGCCGGAAGCCATGATCCAGGTGAGCGCCTGGTTGGGGTTCACCCATTCCAACATGTTCACCAAGGACTGGCGCCGGAAGAAGATGGACCCCAGCAACCGGATCAAACCCCTGCATGACGCGGTGGCCGGCATACTGGATATTGATGATCGGCATTTCTGCGTGGGGCCTACGGAACCCGTTATGATAGAATCGGAGTGCGAATGTGTGCTGGTGAAACTGACCGTCGTGACGATGGAAAAAATGGGGACAGTGCTGGAGAGGGTGGGCGGCAGCCGATTGGCTTCCTCGTCGTAACCCGCAAGGCCGGCGAGGGCATCCAGATAGACGGCAAGGTCCACGTCCTGATCAACCGGATCAAGGACCGCCAGGTCCGCCTGGCCATCTACGCACCCAAGGACATCAGTATTGAGCGGTCGTCACTGGCCAACCGCAATAAGGGGGGCCGGTAGCTCAGGTGGCAGAGCACTCCACACCGCGTTCCATGGACCCGGGCGCCATACGTGACCACGGACGGACTGGAGGGGTCCGGCGTTCGACTCGCCGCCGGCCCACCCGTATGATACAGTGAAAGGAAGATGGCTATTGTGATCGGCTTTCCGAAGCCCAGGCGCCGCAAGGACGATGAACTGCGACGGCTGGTATCGAGGAAGCCCTGCATCATCTGCGGAACCTGGCCCAGCGACCCGGACCACATCACGACCCGTGGCGCTGGCGGGGAGGACGAACCGGACAACGTGTGGAATCTGTGCCGCGCGCACCACGCTGAACGGCACCAGATCGGCCTGCTGACATTCATAGGGAAATATCATCAAGCGGCCACCTGGCTGCACCAGCACGCCCGCGTTGACGTCCTTTTCCGCATGAATACGGCGGTCTAAGGACGGCCGAAAAAACACCGACGATTGCGGTCAGGAGTTGCATCCTCGTGAGGAATACTGTAGTATTTAGGTATGGAGGCAATGCATATGAAAAACACGAAACGGAACACAGAGATGACGCCGGCAGACCTTGGGGCCGCAGCTGCCCGCCGGGATGCCAAGAACAAGGCCAGCGCCCTGCTTTTTACGCCCGCCGAGATTTGCGACGCGATACGCCACATCAACTGCATGAGCCAACCGGACTTCTGGGCATGCTGGGGCGATAAGGAAATCGGTGATTATATGTGGCGGAAATTCGAGGACGAGCACGACAAGAACATTGGCAGATTCCTCATGTACCTCGATGGCGGCAACCAGCAGATATTATTTAAGCATTGCAGGCAGTTTCTGGACAAGTTTAAGGACTGACCGACCAACGAACCGCTGAAGATACGGCCACCCACTCCTAATGCGTTGCCTCCAACAACGTATGGGTGGCCGGCCCCGCCCGGGTGTGTGTCAGGCAAACGGGCGGGGTTTGGCGGTCAAAGGAGGACAGCGCATGAGCAAACACGTACACAGCAAAGACCCAAGGAAGCCGAAAATCATATCGCTCCTCAAGGAAATGACAAACTGCGGCAGGGTAACGAACGTTACCGAATACAAAGACCATTTCAGTGCTCGGTGCCTTGTGCGCATGGCCGATAAAACATGGGCACCAGTTGACCATCCAAATGCAGACAAGGATGGCATCGTGGACCTGCCGAAATGGGATGGCGAGGATCAGATAAACAAGGAACGGCATCCGTTGGAAGGGCTGACCGTTCAGGAGGTCCGCAACGCCACGCCGGAAGAGCTGAAGGCTGCGGGCTTCGAGGACGGGCAGGAGATGGTCGTGCTGCAGATGAACCGTGGCATCACGATTTTCGCCCTCGGTGACGAGGAGGGCAACTACCCGGGAACGATGGCCTTCGGCGATGAACGGCTCAAGAAGCAGTTCTACATCACCCCTTGAAAGGAACAGATGGCGAAGAAAAAATATCAGGTTTTCGTACCTGTGCATGAATACTGGATATTTTTAGTGGAGGCTGATTCCCCAGAAGAGGCCGCACGTATCGCTGAATCTGGACAGTATGAGGACGGAGAATCCGTGGAACAGATTGGCTCTTGTGCCTGCGGAGCTGGTGAAGAAAAGACGAAGGTCAAATCTTAAAACAACCTGAGTCCGGGATTGAGCCGCAGGATGCGCCGGAACGCGCGTTCGATCCCGGCAACCTGCTTTTCGGTGAGGCCCAGGTCGTACACGTCTGATACCGCATGCAGGAGTTCGTGGAACAAGTACAGGCGCAGTTCCCTATCCGGGAGCGTCCCGCGCAGCAGGATCAGCCGCACGGTGTCGTAGAATTCGCCCATGATCTTGGGTTCGGAGGACAGGTCCGGGACCAAGCCCACCCGGTATGACACCCGGGGCGTGACCCGGATCCGGCCCGGCAGCTTATTCCAACGGGATGAACCGCGCGCCTTTGTCATCGATCCAGCCGCATCCTTTCGTCCAGAGGTCCCACCGCTGCTTGCGGTAGTCCATGGCCTTTGAGTTTGGATTCCCCAGATAGCCGGCGTTCAGTTCCGTGACCGACTTGTCCCTGATCCGCAGCGTCACCGTGCCCCCCCTGTGGGTGTGGCCCACGGCCGTGTTCATCTGGTTGTACCGGGCGTGATCGCCCAGGCGGGGCTTGTACCCGTGCATGAAGCACCAGCCCCGGTGTACGAATTCCTTCTTGACATCGGCGATGGTCTGGACGTGTGGAAACCGCCACAGGTGTTCCAGCGACACGATGCCCGCTAGGGCCGGGAGCTTTTCCTCCAGTCGCATGCGGTACCGCCAGCAGTGATTGCCCATCATCTGCACCAGGCGCGCGCGCGGGCACGTACGGCGGAAGAAGCCCCAGATTTCCTCAGCCGCGGCCCGGCCCTCGGCCACCTCCTCCTCCGGGAACATCTTGATTGCGTTGAAGCTGTGGGGCCAGCGCGACAGGCTGAAGTGGTCGTACAGGTCACCCACCTGGACGATCATGTTCGGCTTCCAATCCGTGACCAGATCAAAAAGCCGGGTAATGGATCGCCTGCAATGGAAGGGAAGGTGCAGATCGCCGACAACGAGCGTGTTCCTTGTGGGCACCCGTAAATTATCACATGCGAGTTAAAAAAACCTAGTACCGGGGCGACATGGGTATGGCATTTCCATGACGGTCGTGGTATGGCGGGCAGCAATGCGTCGGCGGCGTGTCCTGGTCGCCGATCAAGGGTAGCCGACAATGAAAACCAGGAACGGCAACCCGGTCCGGCGCAGACAAGGAGATACGTATGGGCAAGCAGTCCGCACTCATGGACCCGGCAACGGTCCAGAATTTCATGCGCACAATCGAGCTCGGGGCACCCGGCCTGGACCACGACGACTGGGAATGGTTCGGCAACCTGACCCACGTCATGACGGAGGGCCAGGTGGGCGGCGACACCATGCGCCTGCTGGGCATCCCGCTGAACACGCAGGACCTGAAGCGGGCCGAACGCCGGGGCATGATGATCATCGCCCGGTTGCACATCACCCAACCCATGGCCGCACTGGCCGCCTCGCATGCCAAGGGCATGGGGGCTGACAAGGTGCGCAAGATGGTGCGGGACGCGATAAAGGAGCCGTGATGAAAAACGATAAGATCGCCAGACTGGAACGGGAAAAGCGGGAGCTGCAGAAGCGCGTGTACAAGCTGGAAACCGAGGTTGCCAGGCTTGAATCCATCCTGGACACCATGCGCGAGGGCGTGCAGCGCGTGCTCAAGATCGGGACGCGGGGGCGGCGCTGATGGAATTCGTGGAGGACGGGAAGGACACCCCGGTGCAGGCCATCCTGGAATGGCTGATGGAAAACTGTGACTGGAGCAGCTTCGTGAAATCGCTGTACCACGATTTCGAGAAATTCGGCCACCTGACCCGTGGCCAATATGACGCTGCATATAAAATGTACGAAAAACAAGGAGGCCCGGCGCTATGACGAAAGAAATCACTCAATTCGATGCATTACGTGCGGAAATCACCACAGCCGTTCAACCTGCTATGGCTGTGGAAATCACTGATCCGGAAACCGCCGAGACCGCTGTGGCCAACATCACCCAGCTTGCCAAGCTCAACCGGGCCATCGAGGCCAAGCGCAAGGAGCTGGTGAAACCGCTGAACGACCAGGTGAAGGACATCAACGCCTACGCCAAGGGCATCCAGGAACCGGTGGTTAAGGCCACGGCGCACGTGAAGGGCGAGATCGCGCGGTGGGAAACCAAGCTGGCAGAGGCCCGCCGGATCGAAGCGGAAAAACTGGAGCGGGAGCGCCGGGAGCGCGAGGAGCGGGAACGGCAGGAACGCCACCGCCGGGAGCGTGAGGAAGAGGAGCGCCGCCGGAAAGATCGCGAGGCCATGGAGGCCCGGCACCGCGCGGAGGCCGCCAAGAACGCCGAGATCGAAGCAATGCAGGCCAAGGAGCGCGCCCGCATGGAAGCCCAGCAGGCCCGGGAACGGGAACGGCAGCGTGCCGAGGCCGAACGGAAGCGCAAGGCCCAGGAGCGCGAGGCCACCCGCCGGCAGAAGGAAATCGACGCCCAGCGCGTCAAGAACACGGCCCGGGTGTGGAAATTCGAGATCGAGGCCCCGAAGTACGTGCCGCGGTCGTTCTGCAGCCCTGATCCTCAGCTGATCCGCCAGGCCGTGAAGGATGGCCGGCGCATGATACCCGGTGTCAAAATCTGGGATGAAGTGCAGGTGCGGGTGCGGACATGAGCAGCAATGTTTTCAAGGTAACGGACGGAACGATCCATGGCGAGTGCAAGAAATGCTGTGAGGTGTGCATAGGCACCTTCAGCAGCGATGACCTGATAGACGTTGACGACAAGGGTGTTGGCCTTGTTACGATGCGGTGCGTATCGTGCCAACACGACACCCTGTACTCCTGGGTGTGGCCGGATGGCTTGCCGGAAATGCCTCTGGAAGAATGTGAGTTGCGAAAATGAACCGCGCGCAACGCAGGGCATCGCGTGCCCATGGCCGGCAGCTCATGAAGCAGGGCTATAACGAGTTCAAGGACATCACCCATGACGCCCACACCATGGAGGTGCTCGAGCGGGGTATGGCGACCGGCAATATCACCCGCCCACCGGTGAAGGTGTGGAAGAACAACATGTACATTGTGCAGTGTTTTCGCGAGCATAACAACGACCTCGGGCGGCACTGCATCAAGGCCATGGTGCGGCGGAACGACGAATCCAAGATGGTGGAGTGGGGGGACCTGCAGCGGATTAAGAACGAGATATTCGGTGAGGACGTGGTGGCCTATCAGATTTTCCCTCGCCAGAGCCAGCTCACGGACGTGGCGAACCTGTATTGGCTGTGGGTGCCGGTATGAGGCGCCTGCTCTATCTGCTGTACCTGACATGGCTGAACCTGGGCTGCCATTTCAAGGGCCACGACTGGTGTGAAGAAAAACCGGCCTGGGTCCAATATGATGCTGGGGATTGGTTCACCAACCCCATGGCGTTCAACCTCTTCCCCTTGACAGCCGTGTGCATGCGCTGTGGCCACACACGTGAGATTTTCTTCTACAGCCGGAAGGGCAGCAACCCCATGGACTACCCGCCAGTGCGGGAGGACGGAGAAAAGGGGCCAATCGCATGATCAAAAAAGATGATGAATTCGGTATGCAATGCAGGGCGCGGACCAAGGCCGGGAAGCGGTGCAAGCGCAAGGTGGCGTTTTTATCCCCCATGTGCATTTCCAGGGAAAATTGGCTCGAAGCCCTGAGGACAGGATGGCCAAGGTGTTGGCGCGGGATGAAAGAACCAACCATGGTGCGTTATGGACTATGTAGGCAGCACGGGTACAAGAACCTGGATCACGAAGGCTATTTTTACCTGTACGGCATCGGCACCGTTGGCGGGGCAAAGAAGGACGAGAAGGACCCGGAATACGAGGCCGCGTGCTCAGAGGGCGACCGGCGCATTGCAGAATACGCCAAACAGAACGCCAAACGCCCTTGACATGACAACCCTGGGGGGATTTGATACGCTGGACAGACAGGAGGCAAGATGCCTATGCCCGGCAAGACGACCCGGGGCAAGCCCAGACGACGTGGCCGTCCCACAAAATACCGCAAGAAATTCTGCAACGACCTCAAGGATCATTTCGAGAAAGGCTTTAGTTACGAATGCTTCGGCGCATCCTTGGCCAAGAAGTACGGGGACCGGTACTGCGTGTCAAAGCAGACCCTGTACGATTGGGAAAAGGTCCACCCAGAATTTCTGGACGCCAAGCTGCGGTGGGAGCCGTTGGCCCAGGCGTTCTGGGAGGACATCGGCCGGCGCGGGGCCGTGGGGCAGTTATCCACATCTGTGGACATCGTGGGGAAAAAGACGGTCGTGGACCACGAGTCCAAGACCACGGTCCACACGTACGGCGTGCTTGGCGAGAAGCGCGTCCCGGCGCAGTTCAACGCCACGGCCTGGCGGCTGACGATGCAGAACCGGTTCGGCATGAAGAACCAGGTTGACCACGCCGGGAAGGTGAGCACGGGCGAGGGCGACACGATGCGCAAGATACTGGAGAACCCGGCCACGGCGCAGATGGCGCTGGAGCTGGCCGAGGCGATGGCGGGGGAGCAGCAGGAATGATTTTATATGCGGGCGGGGGCGTGACAGCGCCCGGAAACTCGGTTTCGGCCTATCTGTGTTGGCTGATTAATCGAAAGCCCTGTCAGGCGAGTAGACCGTTGGTTTGGGGTTCCCCCGTGGGGGGGCCAGTGGAAGCCGGTGGGGAAGCCGGCCCGCCCGCACCAGTTTGGAGATGACGTGAAGCTGAACCTGCACGCGCACACGAAATATTCGGACGGGGCCAATACCATGTGGCACATGGCCGATATGGCCAAGAAGCTTGGCCACGTTGCCTTCGTGGCCACGGACCACGACTACATGATGACGCCGGAAAAGTACGAGGATGCGGTGCGTGATGCCGCACAGATCACCGCCGGCGGGTTCCTGTGCGTGGCGGCACTGGAGATATCCATCGTGTACGACGAGGCCGCGCTGATCGGTACGGAAGCATGCCGGGCCTGGTTGAAGGCGATGACCAAGGCTCCGCAGGAGGGCTATTTCGCATCGCGTGAAAATTACTACCAAGAACGGCGGGAATACCAGCTGGCCGTGCTGCACGACATCGTGAGGGTCCATCGGTGCGCTCTGATCCTCGTGCATCCAGGCGGCGCCCCTATACCGGCACTCTTTCAGGTTCTCGACGCCTATGAGATCATGAACAGCGGAACGCGGTGGGACAAATCCGAAATCGACGTGCTGGCCAAACTGATGCCGAGCGCCCGCCAGGTGATCGGGATGGACGCGCACTCGTCTGCATGGATGCGGCACGAAACGATGTCAGCTTGCAACGACGTGGATTTTCTAGCCAAGACGGAAGAGGACATCATCCGCTGGGTGAAACAGGAGGATTGACCATGTGGTACGGACTGATCGGGCTTTATCTTGTCGTTGGGGCTGCCGTGCTGGCCTGCAGCATGGTGATGTCGAAAATCATGTGGTTCCGGTTGCCCTGGTGGAAGCGCATCTTACTCGGGTGGGCCATCGTGTTGCTGTGGCCGGCGGCGTTCGTCATGGCCATGGTGATCATGTGGGATGATCGACGCCGCGCCTGACCCGACACTCGCAAACGCGGACGCATCTGTCCTGAAGGCGATCACGGAATTGTGGCGCCTGTTCCCGCACACCTTCGCCCAGAAGGCCAGCTATGGACGCTGGAAACCGTACCCGTACCTGAAGCACCTATCGAACAAGATGTGGCCCAGCCTTGCCCGGGGCGGGGGCCGGTTCATCGTGACCATGCCGCCGCGGCACGGGAAATCCGAGTTCATCAGCCATTGGATACCGACGTGGTACCTGGACATGTTCCCGTGGCGCCGGGTGGGCCTGGCCACGTACAGCGCGAGCTTTGCCCGGAAATGGGGCAAGCGCGTCAAACAGGAATTCGATTCCAACCCGCACGTTCGGCATGAGCTAGCTGGCGACACCAAAGCCGGTGACCGGTTTGAGATCCGGCACGGGCACAAGGATCAGGAACCGGGCCTCATGATGACGGCCGGCGTGGACGGCCCGTTCACCGGTGAAGGCTTCCACCTGATCATCATCGACGACCCATTCAAGAACTGGAAAGAGGCCAACTCGGAGGTCCGTCGGCAGAACCTGAAGGACTGGTGGCGCTCCGTCGTCGAAACTCGCCTGGAACCCAACGCTACCGTGGTCATCCTGATGACCCGTTGGCACGAGGACGATCTGGTGGGCTGGCTCCTGGACATGCAGGACAGCGAGGACAAAGACCCGGAACTGGTCGAGGATTGGGAGGTCATCAACCTGCCGGCCATCGCCGAGGAAAAGGACCCCATTGGCCGGCCAATAGGTGAGGCCCTGTGCCCGAAGCGGTACGGCAAGAAGGCGCTGGCCAAGAAAGAAGTGAATGTCGGCCCTAGGGTATGGGAGGCCCTGTTCCAGCAGCGGCCCACGGCAGCCATCGGCGACGTGCTGCAGCGGGGCTGGTGGCAGTATTGGGACAAGCCACCGGAGTGCCAGCAGTACATCCAGAGCTGGGACTTTCGATTTGGCGACAAGAAGGACCGGGGCAGCTGGGTGGTCGGCCAGGTGTGGGGTCGCATCAACGCCGATTTCTATCTGCTGGACCAGGTGCGCGGGCGCTGGGGTTTCGTCGAGTCCAAGAACGAGCTGCTGGACATGACTATACGCTGGCCGCAGGCAACCAGGATCCTGATTGAAAACAAGGCTAACGGCCCGGCCATCGAGAACGATCTCAAGAATGACGTGGTGGGCCTGGAGCTGGTGGAACCCATGGGCGGGAAGATCGTCCGGGCCATCGCCAGCCAGGGGGCCGTCAAGTCCGGTCACGTCTGGATACCGCACCCAGACAAATACCCGTGGTCACAGAAGTTCATCGACGAGGCCGCGGCGTTTACGGCTGACGAGTCGCACAAAGAGGACGACCAGGTTGACGCCGGCACACAGGCCATCATATGGTTCTTGCAGATCACGAATTCTGCGCTCTTGAAGCTGATCAACCAGTAGGTCATAATGGAGAGCACGAGGTCCGTCCATGTCCAATAATACTCCTATCCTGAATCCCCTGTCCCGCATGCTCAACGTAGTCAGCGGTCTGGCCAGCCGAAAGGACGGCTGGTACAACGTGTTCACGGGCCTGGGAGTCATGAACAAGGACAGCCGCCTGGGTGCGGACATCCGGTGGGAACCGCTCACGGAAACGGATGCCGAGCACATCGGGACCAAGGACCCCATTGGCCGGCGGGTTGTCTGGTGGCCGGCCCGGGAGGGCACCCGGAAATGGATCACGATTACGGCTTCGAACGACACCAATCCCGAGATCGCGAAGGCCGTGGCGTCGGAACACGACCGGCTGCAGTCCAAGAAGAAGCTGCGGCAGGTCTGGGGCTGGTCCCGCATGTACGGCGGCGCCGCGGTTTTCATAGCCGTGGACGATGGCCTGCCATTGGAGGAACCGCTTGACCTTGGCCGCATCCGCAAGGTGAACGCCATCAACGTCCTCAGCAAGCACGAGCTGTCACCGCACGGATTCGAAAAGGACCTTGGCAGCCCGAATTTCGGATTGCCCACCCATTACCAGATCAGCCCCCGGGGCGGGTCCGAGCAGCAGCTGGTCCTGATCCACCACACCAGGCTGATCCGGTTCGATGGCCTGCCCATGGGCCGCATCCTGTTCCAGATCAATCGGCGCTGGGGCGACAGCGCGCTGAACAGCCTGTATGAGGCCTTGCGGGACTGGAACCTTGCCCAGGGCAGCACGGCCAACGCCATCCAGGATTTCCGTATCGGCATCCTGAAGCTCAAGAACCTGGCGGCCATGATCGGGGCGGACAAGGACAACGCCATCCTGAAGCGGATCCAGCTCATGCGGACGTCAAAGTCCATTATGTCCGCCATCGCCCTGGACGCCGACGCCGAGGACTACGAATACCGGGACGGAAAGATGCAGGGCGTCGCGGCGGTGCTGGAGCGCATCGACAAGCGGCTGGTGGCGGCCACCGAGATGCCGCACACGGTCATCCTGGGTGAGGGCGCGACCGGCACGCTGGGCGGCGGTGGCCAGTCCGAGGACCGCATGCTGTCCAAGTTCGTCCATGGCCTGCAGGAGGAGCACCTCGAGGAACCCATCAACCGGCTCAACGAGATCATCATGTCAGCCCGCCAGGGGCCAACGGCCGGCAAGATCATAGACGACATCACCTGGGATTTCGTGCCGCTGTGGCAGCCCACGGACAAGGAAAATGCGGAGGTCCACGAAATCCAGTCCAAGGCCGACAAAACGTATTGGGAGATCGGCGCCGTCGATGGTACGGAGATCCGCAACGCCCGATTCAGCGGTGAGGAATTCAGCACGGAAACGCAGTTGGAAGCCGTCGAGGTCCAGACGCCCACGGCCAAGCCGGTCGGCGAAACCGTGCAGGAGGGTCAGGACCAGGACGACCCGGAGGAGCAGCCGTTTGAAAACCACGCACACACTGATCCTCTTGACTCCACCGTCACTGGACCAGCTATTGGCCTGGAAGGCTCGAACCATGTCCACCGCCGTGCCAACGGCACCGATACGGGACCTGCTATCAACCTACCCAATGGGTTTCATATTCACGAAATCGGATCAGACCCCGGAAATTTCACCGGAGTTGATGTCCCAATTGAGCCATCAACTGATGGACCGCGCCTTGATGCTGAGCATGCTGACTTCATCCGAAAAGTCGGAAACCAGTGGTTCGTGTTCAGCGAAACCGGCAGGCAGCTGAGCGGGCCTTTCAGCACGGAGGCCGAGGCCAAGGGTCGCCTCCAGCAGATCGAATATTTCAAGGCGTCCAAGAAGGGGAAGTAGATGCCCAGCGCGGTACAGCTCGCTGTCGAGCAGTACAACCGTGGCCGGCGCAAGCCGCGCACCCCGCGCACCGGAGTACAGCTGAGTGCGCCGATCCGCCTGGAAAACGCATGGGTGAACGTCCTCAACGATATCGTGCAGTTCGTAGCCGATGACCTGCGGCTCAACCTGATTCCGGAGCTGCCCGGACTGGTGGACGACAACAAGGCGCTGGACCCGCGCAACGACACCGTTCGCCTTGATTTCACCATCGCCCAGAAGATTGCCTTGCTCATCGCGACCACGCGCGGCCGGCTGGAATCGTCCTGGCCGGATCGGGAGGTTGAGGCTGAGGCTGATAAGATCGCCGCGCAGCTGGACGCCGAGAACAAGGCCAAGGTGTCGGCGGCTTTCCGCAGCGCCGTTGGCATCCCGCTGATCTTGGACGAGCCGTGGCTGGCCCGGGAGCTGACCAACTTCAGCCGGCAGAACGCGGCCCTTGTCAAGAACGTGACTGACCAGTTCATGCGCCAGACGGAGGAAACCGTGTTCCGCGGCCTGCGCCGTGGCCTTCGGCACGAAGAAATAGCGCAGAGCATCCTTGGCACGGCCAAGGATTTCGAAACCAAGGCCAGCAGATTCAGTTCGGCCAAGTCCCGGATCCAGCTCATCGCACGGGATCAGGTGAACAAGCTCAACGGCCGGCTCACGGAACTGCGCCAAACCAACGCCGGAATACAGGAATACCGCTGGCGTACCGTGGGGGATGACAGGGTGCGGCCAAGCCATCGGGAGCTGAACGGAAAGAAGTACAGCTGGGACAAGCCGCCCTCGGTGGGGCACCCCGGAGAGGACATCAACTGCCGGTGTTATGCCGAGCCTATCTTTGAGGTTTGAATTCTGCTTGAATCTGGGACAGAATAGGAGTTGTATAAGCCCATGACTGTTCGTCGCTATGACATCTTCAAACTGGACCAGGTGGAGACAACGCCGCAGGGGTTCCTGCGGTTTGACGTTTTCGCCGGCCGCACAGGCGTCCAGGTGTACCGCCGGGCCGACGGGTCGGTGTCCCGGGAATTCCGGCCCCCGGAAGAAGTGTTCAGCGAGGACACGATGTCCAGCCTGCGCGGGGCGCCATTCACGAACAACCATCCCAAGGAGATGGTCACCCCGCAGAACAGCCGTGATCTCATGAAAGGCTTCTTCGGCGACACCGTTCAGCGCGTCGAGCGTGACGGCGTTGAATACCAGAAGGGCCGGGTCACGGTGAGCGACGCCGATACCATCGAGGACATCAAGCGTGGGAAGCTGGAGGTCAGCCTGGGGTACGACCTCACCCTGGACGACACCCCTGGCGAGTTCAACGGCATGCAGTATGACGCAATCCAGCGGAACATAAAAGTCAACCATCTTGCTCTGGTTGATCGGGCGCGCGGCGGCCGTGATGTGAGTCTCCGTCTTGACGGGGATGATGCGGCGGCGTACCTGGAAGATCAGGACGACAAAACACCGCCCTCCAGTCAGGAGGCGGACAACCACTCTGACAAGGGGGACACCATGAAAGTATCGATCGGCGATAAGGAATTCGACGTTGACAAGGACGTCGGGTCAGCCATCAAGGGCCTCGTGGCCGAGAACGCGAAGCTCAAGAAGAAAACCGAGAAAAAGGACGAGGACTCCGTTCCCGCCGCCGACCTGGAGAAGGAAAAAGCCAGGGCGGACCACGCCGAGGCCGAGCTGGCCAAGGCCCGGAAGGACGCCAAGGACGACTCCAAGTTCATGGAGCGCATGAAGGAGCGCCGGGACATCGAGCGCGTGGCCGAGAAGGTCCTGAAAAAGGACGAGGCCGAGAAGATCGGCGAGATGGACAACGCGGCCATCAAGAAGGCCGTGATCCAGGCCGAATGTCCGAACGCCAAGCTGGACGACGCCACCGATGCGTACGTCGATGCCCGGTACGACCACATCGCCGAGACCGTGGACACGTCCGCGGACGCGACGAAGAGGGCCGGCAAGACGGCGGATGACAAGCGCGCGGACGACGCCAAGAAATCCGAGGATGGGAACGACGACCTGGACAAGAAGCGCCAGGACTCGATGAAGGCCGACAGCGAAGCGTACCTCAAGGGCACGCCCTCGATGCGGACCAAGAACTGAACCTGAGAACCTGAGGAGGACATAACATGTCTCAGACAGCCGTTGCTGAACAGGCGGTCGCGCAGGCGGGGATGAAGGCCGACGCCGGCTTTGATCACGTCATTTCGCGTCTTGCCGAGGGCGCACTGTACTACGGTCGTTGCGCCGTGTTGGGAACCGATCCCGAACGCCAGGCCGTCCACCCGGACGCCGCCGCCGAGATCACCGCGGAGGCCAGCCTGCTGGGCGTGGTCATCCAGTCGCATGCCCAGGAGAGCCAGGCCGGCTCAGCCGCTCCGTCCTACGTGGACAAGGCGGCGGTGCCGCTCATGCGCCGGGGCGTGGTCTACGTGAAGGTCGAAGAGGCCGTCACACCGTCCGACCCCGTGTACGTCCGGTACGCGGCCGGCGGGAACGGAATCGGCTCGTTCGGCAAGACCGCCGGCACGACGGAACGTGCCCTGGTCCCGAACGGGAAAATGCGCTACCTCTCCAGCGCGGCAGCCGATGGGCTGGCCAAGCTGGAAGTGAGCCTGGGTTAGGGAGGATCTGACCATGGGAAAGCCTAAACAGGTGTTTCAGAACCTCGACGCGGACGAATCGATTTTCTTCAGCCGCCAGCTGGAGTTCGTGAAGTCCAAGACCTACGACATCAAGTTCCCGGAGCTGAAGGCCCGCAGCCTGATCCCGGTGAGCTTCGAGGCCGGGTCCGGCGCCGAGTCGATCAAGTACGAGCAGTTCACCCAGGTGGGCCTGGCCAAGCTGATCGCCAACTACGCCGACGATCTGCCCCGCGCGGACATCGCCGCCAAGGAATTCATCGCCCCGGTGAAATCCCTGGGCATGTCCTACGGGTGGAACGTCCAGGAAGTCCGGGCGGCCCAGTTCGCTGGGAAGTCCCTGACGACCCGCAAGTCGGCGGCGGCCAAGCGCGGCCATCTGGCGACCGAAAACCAGATCGCCTGGTTCGGCGACAGCGACGCCAACCTGCCCGGCCTTCTGACCAACGCGAACATCAACTCGGTGACCATCCCCAACGACGGCACCGGGCCGAGCACGCTCTGGTCCACGAAGACCCCGGCGCAGATCATCCGTGACATCAACCTGATGACGCGGACGGTCCACGAGGTCACGAAGGGCGTGGAGTTCGCCAACACCCTGCTGCTGCCCATCGCTCAGTACAACCTGATCTTCGACACACCGCGGTCGGATCAGAGCGACATGAGCATCGGCAAGTGGGTGCTGGAGAACAACCCGCACCTGGCGGCCATCGACTGGCTGGAGGAGCTGAACGGGACCGGCACGGCCGGCGCCGATCAGATCTTCGCGTACAACCGCAGCCCGGACAAACTGACCCTCGAAATCCCGCAGGACTTCGAGCAGTTCCCGGTCCAGGAGCGGAACCTGGAGTTCGTGGTGCCGACGCACCACCGCATCGGTGGGGTGCTGTTCTACTACCCGCTGAGCGCGGCGCTGGGCGAAGGCATCTAGCCGGAACCGGTTGAACCATTCACAGGCCGGGGGCTGGCCACACACCGGCTCCCGGCCTTTTTTTCGAGGAGCGAACATGTCAAAGAAATACCGTGTGCTGTACAAGGGAGAGCAGGGCTTGGACAACCGTTGCGTCCAGGCGCTGGTGAAGGACAAGGACGGCGTATCCCGCCCGGGCAAGACGTACCGTCTGCAGAAGGACGTTCCGGCCGAGCTGCCCGAGGACGTCTGGAAGCAGCTGGCGGCCTCGCCCGTGGGCAAGGCGCTCGTCAAGCGCAAGCTCCTGAGCGGCGAAGAGATCAAACCGGAGAAGCCGAAGGCCAAACCCAAGGCCCCGGCCAAGCCGAAGGCTCCGAAAGAGCCGAAGCCGGCCAAACCGGAGAAGTAGTTCTACCCGTAAGGGACCCATGGGGGCTGGGCCTGCCGGCAGACCCGGCCCCCTTCACTTTTTCGCCGGCAACCCAAGATGGAGGACAGCAAGATGCTGATCAACTGGAGAGCGAAAGGCCCGCTCAGTATCGGGCATCCGAACCCCGAACTGACAAAAAAGGCCCTTGCGAACCGCAAGGACAAAACCCCGCCCATGGTCAACACCCAACTCACGGTGTGTATCCCCGGCGTGAACCACCTGCCCGACGACATGGTGTGGATCAAGGATCACAAGGTCCTGGCCCGCCATATCGAAGAGGGCAAGCTGGTGATCGTGTCGGAGAAGGACGGCAACGCGGAGGTTGCCCAGAAGGAACACATCGCCGTCGAGCTCGAAGGCATGGAGCTGGCCAAGGCCGAGCGCGTGGTGCGCATGACCCTGAACAAGCCCCTGCTGGACCGTTGGCGCAGTTCCGACATCAGGCCGGCCATCAGAGCGGCCGTCGAGGACCAACTGGACAAGCTCAAGATCAAGCCGAAGAAGGAGGATTGATCCCATGGCCATCACGCTGAACAAGAAGCTGTTCAAGACCCTGTGCCCGGAATTCGCAACAACGCCGGGCAGCACCCTGACCCTTGTTTCAGCGGAGGCCGTAAAAGAAATGAACGAGGACGTGTGGGGGGACCAGGCCGACAAGGGCTTGGTCTACCTCACCGCCCACATGCTGAAGATGGCCCAGCGCGGTTCCGGGGGCGCTGGTGCTGTCACCCAAGAAAAGGTCGGCGACTTGGCCCGCAGTTACGCCGCACCCAAGGAAGGCGGCAACGCCTACGAGCAGACCGTGTACGGGCGTGAG
>JABAHP010001138.1_pt6 | contig 44520 bp, 34 predicted proteins | sample 7062081 | NCBI WGS metagenome assembly JABAHP01 (sample SAMN14534357, study PRJNA622989) | marine sediment metagenome | biome: marine biome [ENVO:00000428]; feature: marine pelagic biome [ENVO:01000023]; material: deep marine sediment [ENVO:00002113] | place: India: Gulf of Kutch | collected...
ACACCGGTCTTTGTCGATATCGATCCGGATACCTACAATCTCAAGCCGGAAGAAGTCAAAAAGGCTGTCAGCGAAAAGACCCGGGTGATCATGCCGGTACATATCTTCGGCCAGTGTGCGGATATGGATCCTGTCCTGCAGATCGCAAAAGATAACGACATTATGGTGGTCGAGGATGCCGCCCAGGCCATTGGCGCTAAATATAAGAACAGGAAAGCAGGCACCATGGGCGCTTTTGGCTGTTTTTCATTTTTCCCTTCAAAGAATTTGGGTGCTGCCGGTGATGCAGGCATGATAGTATCGGACTATATGGATAAGCAGACATTTATGAAAAGTCTTCGCGATCATGGCGCCCATCCAAAATACTATCATTCATACATCGGCTATAATTCAAGGCTGGATACCCTGCAGGCGGCAATACTGTCGGTCAAACTTAAATATCTGGATCAATGGACCGAGGCGCGCAGAAAAAATGCGGCCTTCTATAACGAAGCGTTGAAAGATTTGCCGCTTAAGAGGCCGGTTGAGCTCGAACACAATTATCATATCTACAATCAATATACGATCGCTACCGACAGGCGGGACGAATTAGTCAAGCACCTTCAGAATCATGACATCGGGTGTGCAATCTATTATCCGCTTCCGCTGCATGCCCAGGAATGCTATAAATATCTGGGCTGCACGGATGATGATTATGAGGTCGCACCCGGGGCTTCCAGGGAAGTGCTGTCGATTCCCATATATCCTGATCTCAGGGATGATGAAAGGAATTACGTGGTCGAGGTAATCACCGCGTTTTTCAAATAGAAGCAACCTATCCGAAAGCAACCTGCTTTGTTTTTTAAAGATAGCGTTCATACACTAATCGTCCGCGTTTTTGGCTATCTGTTTGCCCTCGGGGTTCAGGTCATCATAGCACGTTTTCTGGGTCCGGGGGCCAAGGGTGAACTGCAGATAGCCATGTTCCTTTTCGCAATCACAGGCATGCTCATTGGCCTCGGATTCGAGCGCTCCATCATATATTTTTTGGGAAGAGGGAGGTATGATCTAAAGCGAATCTGGTATAACGGCTGCGCCTTCCTTTTGGTTTCCTCTATATTTGCTGTCATCTTCTGGCTGCCGCTCACATACCTGGCCATGCCTTTATTCGGGGAGATACGCTTCGAGCTTCTGGCGCTTGTTTTCATTATGGCTCCCCTGGATCGGCTGATGTCATTTCAGCTGGGAGTTTTTAACGGCCGCGGGGAAATTCGCAAAGGCAACAGGTTTTCGCTTCAAAATAGTATCACTTATGCGGTCCTGGTTGCGATTATTGTAATCTGGATCATGCCCAGAAGCGACAGTGTCCTTCTGGCATATTCCTGCGCTTTCTTTATTACCGTAGTCACTGTGCTGATATATTGGAAGAAGCATCTCGGACTGACCCTGGGACTATCTCTTAATCGAGAGATTCAGAAGAGCATGCTTGCTTTCGGGACCAAGGGTCAGATTGGAAATATCACCAATATGATTGCCACTCGTCTGGACTTGCTGATAATGAATTATTATCTGGGCAAGGCCTCGGCGGGGGTGTATTCGGTGGCGATAAATTTTGGAGATCTTTTGCTGTTCCTGCCATTCATATTATCTTACGTAATATTTCCTCATGCTTCCCGCCGAACTGCCGATCAGGGATGGATTCTCATTCAGAAAATAGCCCGAATTGCGCTATTTATTTCATTCGCTATGGCGCTTGTGATTGCAATTCTTGCTCCAGTAGCGGTTCCGATTCTATTCTCAGAGGATTTCATCGGTGCTGTGGAGCCCCTATGGATTCTCATATGTGGAATCATCTTCCTGGCATCGTTCAGAATTATAGCATCGGGCGTCTCTGGACTGGGCTATCCGGCGGTCTATTCGATCTGTACCCTTGTTGCAGTTGGTGTATCACTCACTCTCAATCTGTTATTGGTCCCTAAATATCAGGCAATTGGCGCGGCATTTTCAAATGCAGTTGCTTATTTTCTCACCTTCTTATCACTTCTGGCCATAATAAAAATCAAATTCCGACAAAGATTATTTCCATTTTTCATTATCAGGAAGCAAGACTTCAGAGAGATCATTACAAGTGTTAAGGCACTTCTCGGAAAGAGAGAAGATCGATGAAAGTAGCCCTTGTCGCATCAGCCAGAAGCTGGCATACATACAGATGGTATAAGTCGCTGCGGGAAAGATGCGATATAAGAGTGTTTACTTTTAATCGTGGTACTGATTTATACGGTGATGGTCAGGTTGTATTCGAATCACGGCTCCCTCAAAAATTGAGGTATATCCTTGGTCTGGGAAAAATCAGGCAGTCAGTACATGGATTCAAACCGGATATTCTTCATGCTCATTATGCCACCGGGCATGGATATCTTGGTTATAAAATGGGATTGCATCCTTTCGTAGTTTCAGTCTGGGGGTCAGACATTTTTGACTTTCCCTATAAAAGCAGTTATTCCAGAAATTTAGTGAGTAAGGTTCTGGATAAAGCCGATGCAATTTGCGCTACCAGCCAGAGACTGCGTGATGGAACGCTTAGACTCTATCCTGAATTTGAATCGAAGATAAACGTGATTCCATTCGGTATTGATATGAATCTTTTCCGCCCCGATAGGTCGAGCAAAAGAAATGATAGGTTAATATTTGGCACTGCCAAGCTACTCAGGGAGATTTATCAGATTGATATTTTGATGAAAATCTTTGACAGAATAGCTGAAGATAATCCAAATATCGGTTTGAAGATAGCAGGGGATGGTCCGCAGGAAGATGAGTTGCTTAAGCTGAAAGAGAATTTGAGGCATGGTAACAGGATCGAATTTGTCGGCAAGATAGAAAATGACCGCATGCCCGAATTCCTGAATCAGCTGGACATATTTGTACTGCCCTCCAAATTCGAGAGTTTCGGGGTTTCAGCTCTGGAAGCCTCGGCATGTCAGTTGCCTGTTGTGGCTTTTGATGTGGGGGGGCTTTCCGAGATTTTGCGGCATGATGTGAGCGCGTTTTTGGTCCCTGAAGGAAATATAGATAAATTCGAAGAAGCAATTCGAACGCTTGTAGAGGACGAGAAGAAACGGTTTGAGATGGGCCTTGCCGGCAGAGAAGTAGTATCAAATAAATATGATGTCGAGAAAACAACTGAGATGCAGCTGAATTTATATAAATCGCTTATGTGAAAAGCTCAAGAGAATTCCATATAAATATATTGTGAATGATATATTTATTATTTACATTTCCTGATTCTCAGAATAGCGAAAGGAATGTATGAAGATAGACTCTGTGCCATTTTTCAGGATGAAATTCACTCAATCCGAGATAAATTCTGTTACCCGGACTATTAAGAGCGGATGGCTCACCACCGGCAATATCTCACATCAGTTGGAGGACAAGTTCTGCCAATATGTTGGCGCGAAATATGGCGCGGCAGTCGGATCATGCACAGCAGGATTGCATCTGGCACTAAAAGTCCTGGGCATTCCCAAAGGCGATGAGGTGATCACTACGCCCTACACATTTGTAGCCTCTACCGAGGCCATCCTGCATTGCGGCGCCCGGCCGGTTTTCGCAGATATTGACCCGCTAACGCTGAATATAGATCCGGATCAGATTGAAAAGAAGATAACATCAAAAACTAGGGCCATTGTTCCTGTTCACATTGCCGGATTACCCTGCCGCCTGGACAGAATCACAAAGATAGCGAGAAAGCATAAGCTCTTTGTTGTGAATGATTCCGCCCATGCAATTGGTGCAGAATTCAAGGGTAAAAAGATCGGGGCATATGGTGACCTCTCCAGTTTCTCATTTTATGCCACCAAGAACCTGACCACCGCCGAGGGAGGCATTGTAACCACCAATAATAAAATACTGGCGGATGAAATTCGCGTCCTTTCTTTGCATGGAATGGATAAGAAGGCCTGGAAACGCTATCTTGATCAGGGCAGCTGGTATTATGAGGTGGTCTCGCTGGGATATAAGTATAATCTCGCTGACATGAATGCCGCTCTGGGTCTGGCAATGATGGATCGTCTCGATATTCTTCAGGAAAAGAGGAAGAGAATCGCCTCCTGGTATGATCAGGCATTAGGCAAATTTGATGAAATACAGCTCCCTGCGCGGGAAAAAGACTCGAAGCACGCCTGGCATCTATATATAATCAAGCTCAATCTGGATAAGCTCAAGATCGGCAGGGATCAGTTCATCAAAGAATTGACCGAACGCGGTGTGGGGACCAGCGTGCATTTTATACCGCTTTTCCTCCAACCGTTTTATAAGGGCAAATATGGTCTGCAGCAGAAGCATTTTCCCTCGGCCATGAACGCTTTCGAACGGGTGATCTCGCTGCCGTTCTATCCCGATCTGCGTAAAGCCGAGGTGAAATTTGTGGCCGATGCTGTCGGCAAAATCATTTCAAAACACCGTAAAATATGAAGAGGATATTAGATTTTATCCTGGCCTTAATCCTGCTGATTCTAAGCCTGCCGCTGTGGCTGATAGTCATACCCTTAATCCTGATATTTTCCGGCAGCCCGCCGTTTTTTGTCCATCAACGTGCTGGCCTGAAAGGCCGGCCCATAAAAATCATCAAGTTCCGTTCTATGCGGCCGTCCGAAGCGGACGATCCTCGTATAACTATTGAGGGAGACAGAAGGGTTACAAGGATTGGCAGCATATTGAGAAAGACAAAGATAGACGAAATTCCGCAGTTAATAAATATCCTGAAGGGTGACATGTCATTTGTCGGTCCCCGGCCCGAGGTTCCTGAATATGTCGCGGATTATGATGACGATCAAAGGGAGATCTTGAATTACAGGCCCGGATTGGTCGATCCTGCTACCTTGAAATATAGAAATGAGGAATCAATTCTGGCTGAGTTCGAAAATCCCCAGGAAGCCTATGTCACCAGGATTCTTCCTGACAAGATACGCATATCACTTAAGTATCAGCATAACCGCAACATATTCAGCGATTTCATGGTTATAATGAGAACATTTGGGGTGCTTTTTCAAAAGCGATAAAATCACTTGCCATTTTAAAGAAAAACTTGTTTCCTTAGAATTATGCGAAAATTGCTGTCCGGAAAATTCATACTTCTACTGCTCGATATAGTGGCCTTGCAGGTGGCCTTTTTTGTAATTTTTATTTTTCGGTACAAATTGGGTCTTCTGCCGCCGCTTGAAGAGCCCGCACTTAAACTGGAATTTTTAGATTACCTTCTGCCCAGCTTCCTGTTAACCATATGTTGGATAGCGGTTTTTGCGGTCTTTAGATTCTATCGTCCCGAGCCGATAAAGGGACTGTTCGATGAAATTACCAGGGTGATAACAGCGGTCTCTATCGGTATAATGATATTTGCATTTCTGCTCTACAGCACAGACTTTCCACTTGAGGAGACACGTCTGGTAGTCTTCATCTACTGGGGAGTTCTGCTGTTCCTGCTGATATCGGCACGCCTTTTGCAGTTCCGTTATATTCAGCCCAAGAGCGAGATCGGCCGCAAGGAATACCTTTCCAACCTTGCAAACCAGAAACGTCTCTTCCTGGTCATGCTCGACCTGCTATTCATCATTATCTCATACTGGGGGGCATTCCAGCTGCGTTTTGGCGGAAATCTCGGGCAGACCGAGGTGAATGTCTTTACCAATACCCTCTTTATGGTCGTGATCGTGCGCTTCACCCTCTTTGCCTACTTTAAGGTCTATTCCGGGTCATATAAATATGCTTCGATCGATGATCTGGTACAGATCATCAAAGCTGTCGGAATCGGCTCGATAGCGCTGGTTATTCCAATCTTTTTCATACCGATCAAGGGATTTCCCCGTTCGGTTCTTTTAATCGATTCATTGATTTTGATAATCCTTACCGGCGGCCTCAGACTCGCAATAAGATTCGGCAGAGAATTGATGCCTCATTTTCTCCGGCAGGGCAGGCGAGTTTTGATAATTGGAGCAGGTGACGCAGGCGAGATGATTATCCGGGAGATGAAGCGTTCACGAGCCTTGAATTCAAACCCTGTGGCTATTATAGATGACGATATCAAGAAAAAAGGCATCCATATCCATGGTGTTCCTGTTGTGGGGGACCAGACCGATATCGGCAAGGTGGTAGATAAATATAATATCGAGGAGATGATTATAGCGATACCCTCGGCTACAAACCGCCAGATGCGCAGAATTATCCGCAATTGCCGCAAGCTGAAGGTCAGCTTCAAGACTGTTCCGCCCTTAAAAGATATCATAAATGATACAGTCTCGGTCCATCAGGTGCGCGATATCCGGGTAACCGACCTGATGGGACGCGAGCCGCTGAATCTGAATATCGAACTTATCGGCAGATTTATAAACGGTAAACGCATTCTTGTAACCGGCGCAGCCGGTTCGATCGGGTCAGAGATTTGCCGCCAGATAATGAATTTCGAGCCGGCCGAGGTGATAATGGTTGATCGAGCCGAAAATAACCTCTATAACCTGCAGCAGGAGCTCAGGAGTTTTACAGAAATTAACAAGGTCTTTATTATAGCCGATATAAATAATCTTCCCAAAATGCACACACTTTTCGAGGAATGCAATCCGGAAATAGTATATCATGCCGCAGCCTTCAAGCATGTCCCTCTCATGGAGGAATATCCCGAGGAGGCGGTCATGAACAATATTTTTGGTACGAAAATAGTCCTCGATCTTGCCCTGGAGTTCAAGGTCTCGCATTTTATTCTGATTTCTACTGACAAGGCGGTTGCTCCCACCTCGGTCATGGGCGCCTCCAAGAAAGTGACCGAGCTGCTGGCGGGAATTGCCGGGCTCAGCCCTGTCACCAAAGTCATGAGCGTAAGGTTTGGAAATGTCCTCGACACGGACGGTTCCGTGGTGCCGCTCTTCCGTCGACAGATAGAGAAGGGCGGTCCGGTTACGGTAACCGATCCCCGAGTAAGCCGATATTTTATGACTATCAGCGAGGCGACCCTTCTGGTTCTGGAAGCCTCTGCTATGGGGGAAGGGGGCCAGCTGTTTGTGCTCAAGATGGGTGAGCCGATCAGGATTCTGGACCTGGCCAAGGATATGATTACCCTGGCGGGCCTTGTCCCCAATGAGGATATCGAGATTGAGTTTGTCGGATTGCGGCCGGGGGAAAAGCTGCATGAGGAATTATTCATTGAAGAAGACAGGCTGGTTTCGAAAAATCACAGGAAGATGCTTATTGCAGAGCCCGATGTATGCGACAGGGAGCGGCTGGAGAACGCTCTGATAGATCTTCATCAGCTCTGCAAGAAAACCGACAGGCTTGGAATTATTGCAAAATTGCAGGAAATTGTACCCAACTATACACCGCTGGATAGTACAATAAAGAATAAAGAGGTGAAGGGTTAGATGCTGGATCTGAGATTTATTTCTGAAAATGCTGAATTGGTCAAAAAAGCCATAAAAGACAAACATGAGAATGCTGATATAGACAAGATTCTTGAACTGGACAGCCAACGCAAAGATCTGATTCAGGATGTCGAGAGTAAGAAGGCCCAGAGGAACAAAGCGACATCCGAAATTGCAAAATTGAAGAAGTCCGGGCAGGATGCCACCGCATTAATAGGTGAAATGAAAAAGCTGGGACAGGAGATTGCCGAACTCGATGATCGCCGCCGTGATGTAGAAAACGAACTCAAAGAACTGCTCCTGACGATTCCCAATATTCCCGATCCCGATACTCCTGTGGGCAACTCGGAAGATGATAATGTGGAGATCAGAAGCTGGGGAGATAAGCCGAAATTTGATTTCACTCCGGCGCCTCATTGGGAGTTGGGCGAAAAGCTGAGACTGTTTGATCTGCCTTCGGGAGCTAAGATTTCAGGCAGCGGATTCATTCTATATACCGGCAGGGGAGCGCGTCTGCAGCGAGCGCTGATCAATTTCATGCTCGACCTGCACATAAGTGAACATAATTACAAAGAGGTCTCACCACCCTTCATGGTGACCCGCCAGACCATGACCGGAACCGGCCAGCTCCCCAAGCTGGAAGAGGATATGTATGAACTCGAAAATCGTCAGATGTTTTTGATACCGACTGCGGAGGTGCCTGTTACTAATATCCATGCGGATGAGATCCTAAATGAAGATGATCTGCCAATATATTATGCCGCATATACGCCCTGCTTCCGCCGGGAAGCCGGAGCGCATGGCAAGGATACACGAGGTCTGATCAGGATACATCAGTTCGACAAAGTGGAACTTGTCAAAGTTGTAAAACAGGAGAACTCCAAAGATGAGCTGGAAGCGCTTGTGAGCCAGGCCGAAAAAGTACTGCAGCTTCTAAATTTGCCATACCGTGTGAGAATATTATGCACGGCCGATTTATCATTTGCGGCAGCCAAATGTTATGATATCGAAGTCTATTCGGCAGGTGTCGATAAATTCCTGGAAGTGTCCTCGTGTTCGGTTTACAATGATTTTCAGGCCCGCCGCATGAACCTCAGGTATCGTCCCAAAGACGGCAAGAAACCGCTATTCTGTCATACCCTGAACGGCTCCGGGCTGGCATTGCCGCGCACTGTTATTGCAATACTGGAAAATTATCAGACCGGGAGGGGTACGGTGATTGTCCCGGAGGTTTTACGTCCATATATGGGCGGCATAGAAGAACTTGACTGATGTCTCCTAACTTCAATATAAACAAAAGATCGGGATATACAGGTGTGCCCCTGATTTTCAGGCTGTTCCTGTTTTTCGGTTTTATAGTAATTGCTCTGGTATTTGTCTATTATACTCAGAATGTTGTCGGGCAGCTTAAAGCGAACTCCCTGCGCATGGTCAACCTGAGTATCAAGCTACTGCAGGTAGAGCTTTCACAGGAGACATCAGGTGAAGCAACCGGCGTGATATTTGATGAGATTATCGCTCCCACGGAAATCCCCATAATCATCACCGACAGAAACAACAACCCGCTCTTTTTCAGGAACATACAGGGCCTCGATACCAATGTGGTCACGGATGAGAACCGTGAGAAGCTGGTTGATCGAATTGGGGTCATGAATGAAAAATACGGCCGTTTTCCAATCAAACATATCGATCAGGAAACAGGCACTGAAACCATAATAAATTACTTCTACTATGGTGATCCCCAGCTAATCCAGCAGCTTCAGGCAATGCCCTTCATAGAGATCGGCATTGTAGCCGCCTTCCTTCTGCTTGGTTACATCGGATATCGAAATATCAAACGCTCCGAGCAGCATTTTATCTGGGTCGGTATGGCCAAGGAAACCGCTCACCAGCTGGGCACCCCCATATCATCTTTGATGGGATGGCTGGAAATCCTGAATATCTGGTATGATGAGGAGAAAAAGGCCGGTGTGGATGAAGATGAACTGAATCAGATTGAGGATGTCGCCCAGCAGATGACGCGCGATATTGAAAGGCTGCAGAAGATTGCCAATCGCTTTTCACAAATCGGATCACGTCCGGCTCTGAAGAAGGCAGATTTAAATCAGATCATCGAAGACGTAGTAGAATATTTCAGAGAACGTCTGCCATACCAGGGTAAGGGCATTACCATAAATTTCAATCCGGACAAGATCGATAGCGTCAGGATTAATTCCGAGTTAATTGGATGGGTGATTGAAAACCTGATAAAAAACTCCCTCGAGGCCTGCGATCCGATGACCGGCAGAATCACGATCTCGACTGCAATGTCCCAGGATAAAAAGATGGTTACAGCAGAATTCAGTGATAATGGCAAGGGCATTCCTGCGGGTGGCCATAAGAAGATATTTCATCCCGGTTTTACCTCTAAAAAGCGTGGATGGGGCCTGGGTTTGAGCCTTGCCAAACGAATTATCGAGGAATATCATGATGGTCATATAGGAGTCAAATCCTCGATCCCGAACAAGGAAACGGTAATTCAGTTTTTTCTGCCGGCTGAAAAGAATGGATCGGAAGAGGATCAAACAGGCTGATGAATTGTTTAACCATAGTATGGGAATTTCGAACAGATAATTAGAAAGGTAATTCATGCCGCAAAAGGAAGAAGCCAAAAAAATATTATGGGTTGATGACGAGATAGAACATCTTAAAAGCCATATATTGTTTCTGGAAAAAAGGGGTTTTGATGTAACCGCCGTATCCTCCGGTTTTGATGCGATCGAAGAGGTGAAAAAGACTCTTTTTGACCTGATCTTCCTGGATGAGATGATGCCCGGCATGGATGGTCTTGCTACTATGGAAGAGATAAAGGCCATTAATCCTAATCTTCCCGTGGTTATGGTGACAAAAAACGAGGAAGAGGATTTGATGGTGCAGGCGATCGGTAAGCAAATCACCGATTATCTCACCAAACCCGTGAATCCCTCACAGGTTCTGCTGGTTGCCAAGCGGGTGCTGGAGAGCAGAAAAATCCAGCAGGATCACTTCACTCGCGATTATGTGGAGCAGTCCAATAAACTCAGGATGAAGCTCTATGGCCCTATGGAGCCTGAGGACTGGATCGAAATGCACCGTAAGCTTTCGCAATGGGATGTTGAGATGGATAGGAATCCGGATGTCGGTTTCAAGGAATCCCAGGCGGACTTCCGGAAAGAATGTAATATTGAATTCTGTAAATATTTCGAAAAGGCATATCCAATCTGGCTGAAATCCAAGGAACATCCGGTGCTTTCTCCAGATGTCTTCGGCGAATATGTAGCTCCTCATCTGCGCAGAAAAAAAAGGGTGTACTTCATTGTAATTGACTGCATGCGGTATGACCAGTGGCTGACTATCGAACCAATAATTGCGGATTATTTTCAGGTTGAGAAGGATTATTATTATTCGATTCTTCCTACAGCGACGCCGTTTGCCCGGAATGCAATATTTTCAGGCGAGTATCCCGATAAGGTGGCGGAGATCCTCCCGGAAATGTGGAAGGATGCCGCCAGGACCGAGTCCTCACTCAATGCCAACGAAAAAGAACTGCTGGAACGCCAGTTAAAGCAGAAAGTTATCGACTTGACCGGGGAATTGAGATATTCAAAGGTCTTGGAGCAAAAAGAAGGAGAGAACCTGGCCAAACGGATATCCACGTATCAGAATGTGGGTCTTATGGCCATGGTTTTCAATTTCCTGGATCTTATGATTCACGGGCGTTCGGAGTCCGAAATCCTGCTGGAAATCGCGCCGGATGAGTCCGCCTTCAGGTCATTGATGCGTTCCTGGTTCATGCATTCATCGCTGTTTACCATCCTGAAATATCTCTCCACGATAGATTGCAAAGTCATAATTACAACCGACCACGGCTCGATTCTGGCCAATAAGGAAACCACGGTGAAAGGCCGTAAGGAAGCCTCCACCAACCTGCGCTACAAATACGGGGATAACCTCAACTGCAATCCGCGCGAGGTCATGCTGGTGAAGAATCCGGAGGATGTCCGCCTGCCGCGTTTTGGCGTTTCCACAACGTATATTTTTGCCAAGGAAGATTACTACCTGGTCTATCCAACCCAATACCACCACTATGTTTCCAAGTATGCCAACACCTTCCAGCATGGCGGCATATCTCTGGAAGAACTGATCCTTCCGGTTGTAACTCTTACCCCCAGGGCATGATGTATGGAGCCGATTTCATTTTTGTCCGATTCGGAGCAAAAGACTCATGAGTTTGCTGATGATTTTGCCCGGAATTTGAAAAAAGGGTCTCTGGTCGCGCTTACTGGTCAATTAGGGGCGGGAAAAACTGTCTTCGCACGGGGGCTCTGCCGCGGTCTGGGCTTTGACGGAATTGTCAGTTCACCCTCTTATACGCTGGTAAATATCTACCAGGGCAGATTCAGGATAAACCATGTCGACCTGTATCGAATCGAAAGTATCGAGGAAATCGCCGATCTCGATCCGGATGAACTATTTTATCCCGAGGGAGTTACTATAATCGAATGGGCGGAAAAGATCAGGTCGATACTTCCCGCTCAAAAATGGATAGTATATCTGGAATTGGCCGGCAAAAATAAAAGACAGATTGAAATCTACGAATCGGTCTGGCCGGATAAAATCGGTTGATTGCAAACCACTAATGCATTAATATTAGACCCATGTTAATTTTATGCCTGGACAGTTCAGAAAGAATTCTCAAGACCGCGCTTTTCGAGGAGGGTGAGAGTCTGGGGGAGTCGTATTCGAACAGCATGGGAAATCATTCGGAAAAGATTATATCACAAATAGATAGCCTCTTTCAGGATTCTTCCAGAAAATTAGCAGATGTTGATTTGCTGGCAATCAATACGGGACCGGGATCGTTCACAGGACTGAGAATAGGCGCATCGGCTATGGCGGGATTATCGATCTCCAAAAATATTCCCCTTTTTGGATTCAATGCCTTTGAGATTATGCTTGAGGACATAAAGGATTCGGATGGCTCGTACCTGCTTGTTATCCCCTGCAGAGGCGATGAATTCTACTATAAGTATACTGAGATATCGCAAGGCGCCGAGACAAATAGGGCGGAACCGCAAATTGCAGCCCCGGTTAAAATCGAAATTCCTTCGAATATTACCGTAACGGTACTCGGCCCGGGTTATGAGAGCTTTCTGGATCTAGCTCCTGAAAATATTCAGAAAAGACTCTCGACCGATTTGCGTTATGACGATGCTCCGACTTTGCATTCGCTTGCGCTGCTGGCACTTAACCGATATAAAACCAAGCCGGATATGATCTCCGGCATACCGGAGCTATACTACATGGCACCCTCACAGGCAGAGGTGAATCTTGCCCGAAGAAGGCGAAATCGTGGTTGATCCTATGAAACTCGATGACCTAATGCGGGTCATGGAGATAGAAAGAATGTGTTTTCCCGATCCCTGGCCGTTTTCTGCCTTTTTATCCGATCTGGAAAACGAAAATACTATTACTCTGGTTGCCAAAATAGACGGAAAGGTAGTGGGATTTACAATCTGTCATGTTGTGGCTGAGGAGATGCATTTGATGAATATCGCTGTCGATCCCGATTTTCGGAGGAAAAAGGTTGGACATAAGCTAATAGAATATTTATTTTACAGCGGTGAACAGCATGGATGTAGGATTATGTACCTGGATGTGCGCAAATCGAATTCCGGGGCAATCTCCTTTTATAATAAATATGGCTTTGAGGTCCTGTACGAAAGAAAGGGCTATTACAGGAAGCCCCCGGAGGATGCACTCGTAATGGTACTGGATTTAAGCGAAAGGTCTAAACGTGGAGTGGTTTAAAAAGGCGCGGGAAGGCATAATATCGCAGAAGAAGAAGGATATTCCCGAGGGCCTGTGGACCAAATGTCCCAGGTGCAGCGATATTATTTATGTCCGTCAGCTGGAGGAAAATCTTTCGACCTGTCCCAATTGCGATTACCATTTTCGCATAAAAAGCTCCGATTATCTCAGACTCATACTCGATGAAGGTGAGCTGGAAGAAAGGGATCAGGGTCTCATCTCAGGTGATCCTCTGCAGTTCAAAGACTCCAAGAAATATCCTGACAGGATAAAGACAGCCAGAAAAAATACCGCTCTTAATGATGCGGTTGTATGTGGAATAGGAAAGATTAGCGGACGATCGGTATCGATTGCGGTGATGGATTTTGCTTTTATCGGCGGAAGTATGGGCTCTGTGGTGGGGGAGAAGATTGCCCGCACTATCGAAAGAGCGATACAGATGCAGATCCCGCTGGTAATTGTCTCCTGCACAGGCGGGGCCCGCATGCAGGAAGGAATATTATCCTTGATGCAGATGGCAAAAACTTCGGCTCTTCTGGCACAGCTTGATGATTTGCGCATACCTTATATATCTGTTCTCACCAATCCTACTACTGCCGGTGTTATGGCGAGCTATGCTTCGCTGGGTGATGTAATTATTGCCGAGCCGGGAGCGCTTCTGGGTTTTGCCGGTCAACGGGTTATCAAGCAAACAATCCGCCAGGACCTTCCCGAAGGTTTCCAGAGTTCGGAATTCTTCCAGGAGCATGGCTTCCTGGACAAAATTGTGCATCGCCGTGATCTCAAGAAAACAATCTCACTATTGCTGGATTATTTTTCCAATGACGTACAAGGAAGCGCTTGATTTTCTATATAGCCTTGAGCTGTTTGGTATCAAACTCGGCCTGAACAACATCACCAGATTTCTCAACCGGCTCGGAAATCCCCAGAAATCATTCAAGGGGATTCATATTGCCGGTACCAATGGCAAGGGATCCGTGGCTTCTATGTTCGAAGCTGTGTTGCATGAGGCCGGATACAGGGTCGGCAAGTTCACATCTCCTCATCTCTATGATTTCAGGGAGAGGTTTCATATAGCTGGACAGAAAGTGGAAGAGGACTTTGTGGCGGGATTTATTGAGGAGCATCAGGAATATATCAGGGACTCCCGTACAACCTTTTTCGAAACCTGCACCGGCCTTGCCTTCGAGCTGTTTCGCCGCAGAAATGTTGAATATGCTGTGGTCGAGGTCGGTCTGGGCGGCCGCCTTGATGCAACCTCGCTGATAGAACCGGAATTGACCGTGATCACAAAAATTGCTAAGGACCATACCAAAACACTTGGAGATTCAATCGCGAAGATAGCTTTCGAAAAATGCGGTATAATAAAGGAAGGTGTTCCTTTGGTAACCTCGGTAGTGGATCCAGACGCGTTGCAGGTCATTCGAGAAGTATCCGAAAGTAAAAATGCTCCGCTGTACTGCCTCCTGCCCGAGAGTATGGTGGAAATCATGAGCCTGAGCATCGAAAGGATGAGCTTTAATTTCAGCGAAAACTCCATTCCCCCGAAGAACTATGTCGGCAATCTGGTGGGTACACATCAGGCAGAAAATTATGGTCTGGTGCTGCTGGGTTTGAAGGTCCTTGCCCAGAAAGGGCTGGAGATATCCGAAAAAGCCCGCCAGGGAGGCGTTGCCAATGTCTTCTGGCCTGCACGTCTGCAGTTTGTGCCGGGAAAGCCGAACCTGATCCTGGATTGCGCTCATAATCCGGATGGAGTACGTGCACTGGTCAAAAATGTGGAGAGAATTTACCCAGCCAAGAAGTTTCTTATGGTATTGGGTATGCTAAGGCGCCCGGATTTTCCTGAAATATTCGAAGAGATCAAAAAGATTTCGGATAAAGTAATCCTGACAATCCCGGACCATGAACGTGCCCCCGAACCGGAGGTGCTGGCGCGGGAGGCGATCGAATCGAGGCTTAATTTTAAATTGATTACAAATGTCCTTGAAGCCTATAAATTTGCCAGGGAACTGGTTAAGGATGATGATATTCTGCTTGTGACAGGCTCACATTTCACTCTGGGCGAGATCATGAAATTCGAAAATATCCCGACCTAAATAAATGAATGGTCGGAGATGGTTGCAGATATGGATGAAGATTACGAAAAAATGAGAAATACCGATAAGGTCTTGAAGCTCGAAGAGGAGATATCGAAGAATATCGACGAGCTTACCTCGGCTAACAGGAGACTGCGAAGAAAAATCTTCGATCTTTACACGATCTTTGAGATATCCAGGCATTTGAATTCAGTTCTCGATACGGACAGCCTGCTGGACGGGATTATACTCACGATTATCGGTCAGATGGGTGTGTCGGGATGTGCAATATTTACAGCGCATAAAGATGAAAAAGCACTGGTCCTGGCGAAGAGCAGGGGACTGAAGCTCCGAGAGAACAAGAAATACCATATACCGTTTAACAGCAGACTTTTCCAGACAACCGAAGAAACACCCAATATTGCATACAACATGGACGAGCTCGAAAGTAAATTTCCCGAATCGAAGAAGGAGATCGATCTCCTGAAATCGATCGACTGCGCCCTTGTAATTCCTATGACCCTGAAGAACAAAATTTGTGGGCTCCTGGTCGTAACTGAGAGAATAGCGCGCACCCCATTTATGGAGGATGACAAGGATTTTCTGGCAATTTTGGCCAATCAGCTGTCGGTGGCGGTTGAAAATGCGCGCCTTTTCCAGAGTGAAAAAGAAGCTTATAATCAGTTGTCTAAAGCCCAGCGGCAGCTTGTGGAGACAGAGAAGCTGGCGGCGCTTGGACAGCTTTCAGCGCGCGTGGCGCATGAAGTCAACAATCCCCTGGGTATAATAAAAAATTACATCGAAATTATTTCTCAGAATGCCGGAGATTCCGGGAAGCTCGATAAATATGTGGGCATTTTGAGTGAGGAAGTCAACCGCATCGCTGCCATAGTCAGGCAGCTACTGGATTTTTACCATCCCCGTTCCATAGAAAAAAAAGAGGTCAATCTCTCCAATGTAATCGATGAATTAATTGTGCTGGTATCGGTGCAGATGGAGGCGAATAAAATTGAGTTGAAGAAAAATTATCCTCCTGAGATGCCCAGGGTCTGGGCCTCGTCAGAACAGCTCAAGCAGGTGTTTCTAAATCTGATAATGAATTCGAGGGACTTCATGCCGGATGGAGGCGAAATCATCATCAGCGGCCGTGAGAAGAACGGCAGTATTGTTCTTGATTTTGCCGACAGCGGTATCGGAATCGAGGAGACAGAATTATCCAAAGTCTTTGACCCGTTTTATACCACCAAAACAAATGGTGCCGGGACAGGTTTGGGCCTTTCGGTATGTTATGGAATCATCCAAAACCACGGAGGCAATATATCTGTCAAAAACAGGCCAGAAGGCGGCGCCCAGTTTACAGTAAATTTGCCGGTTTATAATGCTTCATAATAATGAAAGACCGCACATATTGGTTGTCGACGATGAGCGTCGTATGGCCGAGAGCCTGCAGACTTTGTTGATCGGACTCGATTATGATGTCGATGTCGCTTTCGACGGCAACCAGGCTGCCGAAAAAATCAATGAAGGCGGCTATGATCTCATAGTCTCGGATATCAAGCTGCCCCACAAGTCCGGCCTGGACCTCCTGAAATTGGCACGTGAGATCGATCCCGAGGCAGTAGTCATCCTGATGACCGCATATGCCTCGCTTGAGTCGGCAGTCGATGCCATCGGGCAGGGGGCCTATGATTATCTTTTGAAGCCGGTAGAGTTTACTCACCTCAAGATTGCGGTCAGCCGCGGACTTGATAAGCATTTTTCGAATAAGGCCCGTATAGGGCTTCTGGATGAACTCCAGGAAAAGAATGAGCAGTTGAGCAGGCGTCTTGCGGAACTGAATGCACTTTATAAGGCCGGCCATTCACTTTCGACAACGATCGAGATCAAGGAATTGCTTACACAGATCATGGAACTGGCCACAAAAGTAATCGGGGCCAATACCGGGTCTGTCATGCTTCTAGATGGGGATCGTAATGTTCTCAGGATTCAAGCATCTATCGGGATCAAGGATGAGATTGTGACCAGTACAGAACTTCCTGTGGGGTCGTCCATTGCCGGTTCCGTAGCCCAAACCGGAAAACCGGTGATGATTGAAAATATCGAGACTGATCCTGACTTCAAGCGCACGGCGAAAGAGCACTATGAGTCCAAATCCCTGCTCTCGGTACCGCTGCAGGTAAAGGGCTCTGTCATTGGTGTAATCAACCTTACCGATAAAATCGACGGGGAAAAATTCACCGAGGAGGATCTCAAACTTCTGACAGCCCTCGCCTCACAGGCCGCAATCGCCATTGATGATGCTCAGCATTTTGAGGAGGCCAGCCGCAAACTGCGTGAATTTGTGGCTCTTTACGAGATCGCCTCGGAATTGCCAAATCTGGAGGATTTCCCACAGATGGCGCGCCTGGTGCACTTCCATATAAGGCATATCATGCCGGTTGAGATGACGCTCTGGCTCTCCTATGATGTTAAGCAGAAGCTCCTAACATTTAATTTCTGGGACGGCTGGGGACGGGAGAATTATGAGAAGCTGGCAAATGCCGAAATCCCCCTGGATGGCAAACATATTGAAAGCCCGGAGGGAAGGGCCTCAGTTATTCTCGAATTCCTTAATAAGAATCTTGAGATCGAAGGCCAGATCAAATCCTTTCGGGCGGTTCCGATTTATACCAAGGGACATTTTTACGGTTTGTTCTGTATGGGCTCTCTTAAGGAAGATGCCTTTATGACGGATCATGAATATCTAGCATCCATCATTACCTCGCAGGCGGCTTCTCTTTATGAACGCCAGCGGGCGATGCTCAACGCTACCCGGCTGATGACTATGGGTAATATGATGTCCGAGATCTCCCATGACCTGCGCAAACCGCTTACCAATATCAAGGGCGGACTGCAGATTATGAGGGATCGCTGGCCGGAAATAGCGGAAAACGACAGTTTCTTCGAAATGGCCCAGCAGGAGCTCTCAAGGTTATCCGAACTTGTCCGGGAGTTGGTGGATTTCTCCAATCCCACCCGCTATCAGACAGAAAAAAGAAGAATCGATGAGGTCCTCCAAAGGGCCACAAAGCTGGTTCAGCATGATCTCAAACGCAATAATATCAAGCTCATAACAGACTTTGAGGAAAATCTTCCTTCGGTTGCCATAAATTATAATCAGATTATCGAAGTATTCCTGAATATGTTCATGAATTCCATTGATGCCATGGAAGATGGAGGCAAGCTTACCATAAAGGCGCGCCGTAGTCCAGAGCTTGAGGAGGGCAAGCCATATATTCAAATCCAGATTACAGACACCGGCAAGGGCATTCCTGCCGAAGAACATGAAAAAGTCTTTGAACGCTATTACACTACAAAAAAGAGTGGCACCGGGCTCGGGTTGTCAGTTGTCGACCGAATCATTAAAGCGCATAATGGAAAAATCGAGCTGAAATCAAGGGCAGGGAAAGGCACAACCTTCATAATAAGTTTGCCTGTCTCATAAACGATTACATCATAATAAATTACACTTTCCTGTTGACTTTTTGTGCGGGATTAATGATTTTGCAAATGCTTGCAAAAAATAGGCAGTTAGTTGCTTAATGAACCGAGGGATGCAGCCGATATCATTAAGAAGGCGGAATATCGCAGTAATGAAGAAAAACAAAGTTAAATTGCTCATAGTTGATGATGATCCCAAGGTTGGCTGGATTCTGACAGAGGGTCTTGAGGGGCAGTATGATATATTGCTTGCCAGGGATGGAATCGAGGGCATACAGGTAGCCTCCAAGGAAAATCCCGAATTAATTCTGCTTGATATTAAGATGCCGGGTATGGATGGGATAGAGGTTCTTCGCAAGCTCAAGAAAGCGGAGGTGCCCTCCGAAGTCATCATGCTCTCAGGCCACGGCGAAACCAAATATATAGTCGAATCGATTCAGCTGGGTGCGGCCGAGTTCATCAATAAGCCTTTTGATGTCAAAGAGGTCGAGATTCATTTGCAATCCGTGCTTGAAAAGAGTCATCTGCGCAACAAAATCCGCGAATATGAGAAAGAACTGAAATCCAGAAATCAGTACGAGAATTTTGTCGGCGATTCCCCCCAGATGGTGGAAGTCAGAAATATTATCGAGCAGGTTGCCGACAGTGATCTGACGGTTCTGATCAGGGGCGAATCCGGTACCGGTAAGGAGATTGTAGCCCGCATGCTGCATAATCTCTCGGCCAGGTCGGCGCTTTCATTTACCAAGGTCAACTGCGCCGCAATTCCCCGTGATCTTTTGGAAGCGGAGCTCTTTGGCTATGAGAAAGGGGCCTTTACCGGCGCTCACAAGACCAAGCCGGGACGATTCGAGGTCGCCAACAAAGGTACGATCTTTCTTGATGAAATTGGCGATATGCACATGGACCTGCAGTCTAAGCTCTTGCAGGTTCTGGAGCAGCAAGAATTTGTAAGAGTGGGAGGAATCCAGAATATCAAGGTGGACGTCAGAATTATATGCGCCACGAACAGGAATCTGGAACAAGCCATTGCCGAACAGAGATTTCGGGATGATCTGTTTTACAGGCTGAATGAAATAACGATCCCACTGCCTCCTCTCAGGGAACGCACTGGCGACATACCGTTGCTTATAGATCATTTTCTCAAAAAACATAATGCTATTTACAAAAAGGAATTTACTTCGATCTCAAGTGATACAATAGAGAAACTCTCGAGATTTCAATGGCCCGGCAATGTCAGGCAATTGGAAAATGTCATCAAACAGATAGTGGTTCGTGAGGATGAGAATATTACCGATTCGCTTCTCAGGGCCGGCCTGGCCATGCCGGCAAATACTGGAGGTATGGCGCACAGCGGTGCAGGAATGCAGCAGAATCCTGTAGCTGGCAATCCTCATCCGGTCGAAAATGAGAGCGGCGAAAAAGATTATTCGCTGAAAAAGCGGGTTTCCAGAGCCATCGAACGTGAAGAAAAAGCACTGATTGCGGAGGTTCTCAATAAAGTAAACTGGAACAGGCGCAAAGCTTCCGAGATTTTAGGTGTTTCCTATAGATCATTGCTCTATAAAATCAAGGAATATAAAATAAATGAAATGAATTCGTGAAGCGGGGAATTTTCCCGATAACGTTAAGAAATAAAGCTTGTATTTTTGTCTGTGGGCATTTATAATCCGGTATCGAGTATTCCCTGATCATCCGCCCTGAATCATTATGGAAGATTTCAATAAAAATTTCGTTCATTATTATCCTGAGTTAGAGGATTTTGGCTATCGCGCCCGGCAGGAATTGAAGCGGGCCGAGAGGTATGCCTGTTTTCTTTCTCTGGTCGATTTGAATCTCGATTCCCTCTTGAGCACTCTCAAGCAGAGAGAAAAATTCAGGAATGGCGACTACGAGGCCGCCCTGGCCAGGGTCAGGGAATTTGTCTGCCATAACCTGCGCGAGACCGATATCGTCTCTGGTATTGAAGGCAACCGTATGATGATTCTTCTGTCGGAAACTCCTTTCGAGGGCGCGCATGCTTTCTCCCGCAGGCTGTCTCGCAAAATAAATGAATTTGTCTCCAGCACATTCGATTTATCCTATAATTTTGACATCGGCATGGAGATATCATCCTTTCCCCACGATGATAATTCATCGCTCAAGCTGGCCGAGACGATAGGAAAAATAATCGACGATTGACCGGGATCAGGCTTATAACTGCACCAGATACTGCAGCTTCATGAAATATTGACGGTTATACTGCTTTAAATTGAATCCGTTTTCACCATCATAATCATGAACATCGTGGGTTGATCCTAGGTAGAAGACTGTGAAGGAATTCAGCCTGTATGTCAGGAGCGGATCGAATTCCCAGGTCTTATTGAAATCATTGTACTGCGTGATAAACCTCAAAGAGAATTCGCGGGTGAACTGATAATCGAAACGCGTGCGCATAGCATAGCCCTCAAATATATTTCCTCTGGTACCGGTTGAATCGGATTTGACATATTCGATGCGCGGATTTACTGTCAGCCTGTTGGTTGGCTTGATAGTGGCCCATACGCTTAGATTTTTCTCATCTCCCATGACGGGGAGAGGCTCCACATTGCGAGCAATCCGGCGACCGATTGAGCCTGAGGTTCCCATAAAAAGATATCCGGAAAATTTTGTTTCCAGAGTGAACAAAAATGCTTTAATACCCGGAAATTCCACTTCCCGAAATTTTTCCCAGCTCCCCAGATAGCTCAGATCGAGATAAGTCTGCCCGGGCAGCTGCATGCCCACAGATCCGACAAACCACTCATCCTTGCGCTCCCGGGCAAAGTTCCACTTGCGCGCAACAGAGATGGATGGAAAAATATTGGCAATGATCTTGGATTTGGGATATATGTCGAGCCCGGTATTGAGTTCGACCTGTCTTGAATTATTCGAAGTCTCGAAGCCGTTATCCGCCCTGAAGGTCGGACTTTTTTCGGCGTAATCGAGGTCGAACCACCAGACCCTTGCAGCGCGTTCAAAGCTGGCATAGACACCATGCCCCCAGAATGATTCCCCATCGAAGGCAGCAGTTTTGGCACCATTATCGAAAGTTACCTGATTAATGCCGTCGGTTATTGACGTGTCCTCCGGCTCCTCCGTGTGAGTGGCCAAGAATTGCAATTCAATCTGATAATTTTTATCGAGCTTTAGCAGTATATCGGAGCTCAAGAGTGATCCGGAACCGCCGTTATTATAGCGCCTGTCCGTTATGGTGGCGCCGAGGTGTGATTCTTCTCCGAATGTTTGACGGGCCCGAAATATATTGGATACGCTTTTGCCATTGGATAAAAAGGCGCTGGCCTCTTCAAATGGAATGATTATCGGTGAGTGTTCGTCGTACGCGGTCAGGTAAGCGAGGCTGGTCCTGTTTATCCGTCCGATCATCTTCCCGGCAAAGATGGGATCATTTATTGAGCGTGTATAAACAGGAGTGAACCAGGTCTGAAAGAGATCGCTTCCTTCCTGGAAGAAGGGCCTGCGCTCGGGGTAGAAAAGCGCGAAGGTGGTGTTGACATCGATCTGGGTGACATCCGATTCAATCTGGCTGAAGTCGGGATTATAGGTCGCTTCGGCGGTCAGGCTGGAGGTTATTGAATATTTAGCGCCGAGCGACATCTCCCCGGATATATCATCATTCACAAAATCGGAACCGGGATTATTTATATCACTCAAGGTGCCACTCTGGCTGGCCACGATAGAGGGCAGAAGCTCGAGCCCGCGTCCCGGACTCACTCCTTCTATTCCTTTTATAGTACCCCACTGACAGGGCCAGCAGGATTCATCACGGCTGTATGCAGCCCAGGAGCTCTGCCTGCGCAGCTCGCGGGGATGGTTTCTCCAGAAATCGACTTTCCAGGTTTGCACCTCCCGGGCGGGGAATCTGAGTGATGAAAAGGGGATCGCGAATTCCACCTGATAACCGGAGCCCGTCAGTTTCCCTTCTGAGTCATAGATCACATCAAAGCTGCCGTCTTCGCCGCCGCCCCTCGACCAAAGGGCATCCTGCTGAATACCATAGACATTGGCGCCCAGCTCATAGGCCCAGGCTGCATCCCCGTAAGTGTCTATGGCAATGATGACATTATCGTCCCATCCCACATTATCGCGCTCGCCGAAGGTTGCCCGGATTGTCGAGGGATCGTCCTCGCACACAAAAGCCACATAAAAGTAGTCATCATTATATGTAACATATACCCTGGTATCGACTGGCGGCTCAGTCTGATCTCCGGGGAAATGTTCGTGGAATCTGTCGATATAGGCAGCGGACTTCCATCCCGGATCATCAAGATTCCCGTCTATCTTGATTTCACCAGAAGCACGTGGAATCTCTATCTCCGGCAAATAAACCGGGACCCAATCATCTGAAAATGCCGGGCCTGAGAAAAACGCAAGCAGAAGGATTGTCAACAATAATGAGTTTTTATATTGGATCAGGCTATTCATATTTCAGGCATACGGAAAAATCCTCGAGCTGTTTCAGGATTTTTCTGCATGCCGGTCTTCATGTTAACAATTACATCTGTATTAAGTATTGTATCTTGAAGAAAAATTGTCTGGACGTCTGTTTGAGTCCCGTGTTGTCATAATCATCGTAGTCATGCAGGTCATGAGTGGAGCCTGCATAAAGCAATGTGAAAGGGTTAAGCTGATATGTTATCAAAGGATCGATTTCCCAATTCCTGTAGAAATCGTTGTACTGTGTGATAAGCCTGAATGAAAGTTCACGGTTGAATTGGTATCTCATATGTGTTCTCAGAGTATAGGTCTCATAGAGGAGATTGTCTGTATCGATATGATTGCTTCTTGTGTAATTGAACGATGGCTCAATCAGTAATCGTTTGGAGGGCTTTATATATCCTCCCAGGTAGAAACTGAACTCCTTGCCCAGAACCGGCGGGCTTTCTCTTCTTGCGATCTGATGGCCATAATTGACAGCACTGCTGATTCCAAGCGGCCTGCTGAAATTGCTATGCCCGCATAGGTGGAAAAGCCAGATATTGTCGAATTGGACACCCCTGAAATTTTCACGATTGACAAATATTGCCGGATGGATGTTGGTCTGGGCGGTCAGGTGAGCGTCCATCTCGAGCGATAAATAATCTTCTTTTATCAGTTTATCGAAGTTCCAGACTCGTCCTGCCCTCAGATAAGGTCTGAGGCTGTGAACTATTTGTCCCATAGGATATAAATTATAGCCGGCATAAAACTGGATTTTGCGCTGATTGTTTTCGGGTTCAAAGCCGTTATCTGCACGGAACCTGGGGCTGCGTTCATAATAGCTTAAATCTATTACCTCATGTCTGGCCATACGCCCCGTTCCCAGATAGACCGCATGTCCCCAGAAAGACTCGCCGTCAAAACCCGCTGTATGGCGGCCATTATCAAAATGGAGGTCGTTCAATCCCGAGGTAAGCGCCGTGTCATCGGGTTCCGAGGTATGTGTGGCCGCCAAACTCCATTGCAAATAATGTTTTTGCGTAAGCCGGATATCTCCATCGATTGCAGCTACAGTACCTGATCCGCCCCCATCCATGCGGCGGTCGGTAAGAGCGAAACCGACCTGCGAGAATTCTCCGACCGTTTGACTGGCCTTGAAAATATTCGAGAAGCTTTTTCCAGCTAAAAGAAATGCACTGCTTTCCTCAAATGGCAGGATCACGGGCGTATGCTCATCCCGGGCTGCAATATACGCAATCTTGGTACCTGCCATACGTCCGGTAAGTTTTGCTGCGACCTGAGGGTCATTTATTGAGCGGGTATAGATCAAATTGAACCAGCCGCTGTACATATCGCTGCCTTCCTGGAAGAACGGCCTTTTTTCCGGGTAGAAAAGCGCAAATGTCTGATTCACATCAATCTGGGTGGCATCCGACTCTACCTGACTGAAATCCGGATTCATTGTTACCTCGGCGGTTATGCTCGGAGTTACCGGATACTTCATTCCAAGCGAAAAACTGCCGTCTATGTTCTCGTTTTTCCAATCTGAGGATGGATTTGCGTATTCTGTCAGTTGACCACTCTGGTAACCTATCAAAGAAGGCAGGATTTCTATCCCGCGTCCCGGCTTGACAGCTTCAATACCCTGCAGAGTGCCCCAGTTGCATGGAAAACAGGACTCGTTCCGATCATAAGCGGACCATGAGTACTGCCGCCTTGTATCGTACTGGTGATTTCTCCAGAATTCCGCTTTCCAGGTTTGGCGGTCGGTGTCGGGAAACCGCAGGCTTGAAAAGGGAATAGCCATTTCCACCTGATATCCGCTGTCGGTAACAATACCCATCGATTCCCAGATAAGATCATAGGATGAATCCTCGCCGCCGTTTTTGGACCATAGGGCATCAGCTTGAATGCCGTACGGATTGACATTGAAAAAATAGGCATAGGAAGCATTGCCGTAAGTATCAATAAAAAAGCCGACATTATCATCTCCGCCCATTCTGTCTCGTTCACAATAAGACGCCCTGATTTGTTCGCGATCGTCAAGACAGACAAATGCCACGTAGATGCGGGTGTCGTCGTAGGTTATATATGCCCGTGTATCAACCGGTGGTTTTACCTGGTCGCCCGGGCTGTTTTCACAAAATTTTTCTATACTAGCCGCGTTTTGCCATCCGCCGTCCTGCAAATTCCCATCGATTTTTATTTCACCGCTCAATCGAGGTACATTGAGTTCCGGATGATACCGCGGTTCAAATGTGGCGTCGGCAAATGCCGGATTTAAAGATATAATCAAAACCAGATTCGAAAGTATAGCTATAATTTTTATCATCGTGACCTCTCCTGTTTGATTCAGGTTACGGTATAAGCTTGATTTCTGTTTCATAATTTTTTTCCAAACCATTGGAGGACATGTGATTATATCGGATTAAATAAGTCCTCTATCTTGCACTGGAGAAATCCGGAAAGAAATATCATGCAAATCGAATATATTCATATCGTGTCTGTATGCATTTCATCAAAAGACTTGCAAAAACGGTTTTAATGGCATATACTTTCGCATTCATTGAGGTGGCATGATAGAAGCGAAGAATCTTACCAAGATATTCAAGGATAAAAAACGAGGCGAAGTCAGGGCGGTTGACGATGTTTCATTCAGCTGCAAGAAGGGAGAGGTCTTCGGGCTCCTGGGCCCGAATGGTGCGGGGAAGACCACGACTTTGCGCATGCTCTCAACAGCAATCAGGCCGACCTCCGGTACTGCCTTGATTGAGGGCGCTGACATTGTCAAAGAACCCCAGAAGGTAAGGCATGTCACCGGTTTCCTTTCCGGCAATACCGGCCTTTACGGCAGGCTTACCGCCCGTGAGATGGTTGAATACTTTGGAAAACTCTACGGGATGAATAAGGGGCAGATTATACAGCGCACAAATCAGATATTCGACATGCTCGACATGAACGAATTTGCCGATTCCCGCAATGAAAAGCTCTCCACCGGAATGAAGCAGAAAGTCTCGATTGCTCGTTCTGTTCTGCATGATCCTCCGGTTATGATCTTTGATGAGCCCACCAGCGGACTGGATGTTATGAGTTCGCGTACAATCGTCCAGTTTATCAGGCAGTGCCGGGAAGACAACAAATGCCTGATTTTCTCAACCCACATTATGAGCGAGGCAATGCGTCTCTGCGATCGGATCGCGATAATTCATAGAGGCAAGATTTATTTCGAGGGTACGGTGGATGAGGCGCTTCAAAAGACCGCCCGGGATAATCTTGAGGATGCCTTCATAGAGATAGTAGGAGTATAGTATGAAGACCAGGAATATACAGACCATATACCGCAAGGAAATGAAGGATACCCTGCGAGACCGGCGTACGCTGATTTTCATGCTGATTGTGCCGATTGTGGCCATACCTCTGCTAATAATGTTTACCTCATCTCTTATGATAGGTGCTGTCACCAAAGCACAGGAAGAAGAGGCTGCGGTTGTATTTGAAGGATTTGAGCAATTGCCGCCTGACCTGCAGGAATCCTTCAGGGAGGCGCCTGCTTTAGACATAAAAACGGCGGCTGAATATGCCGACACTGTGGATTTGATTGAAGAACTAAAAAACGGTGGTTTTGATGCATTGGTTTCGGTACCGGAGTATTTCAGCAGCGCGATAGAGAGTGAATCCTCCACCAGCATCGATATCTTCTATGATCAGGCTGAGCTAAAATCCGAATTTGCGGTCGATAAGATAAGGGATATCCTGGAGCCGTATGAGGAAAGGATTGTTATGGCCCGCCTGCAGGAGCGTCAGCTTTCGACAGATATAATCAGCCCCTTCGATGTTAACCGCCAGAATGTTGCCTCGGCGCAAAAAGTGGCGGGAAAGGAAATCGGCGGGTTCCTGCCCTACCTGATAATTATTATGTGCTTCATGGGGGCAATGTATCCGGCTATTGATCTTGCGGCGGGAGAGAAAGAAAGAGGAACCCTGGAGACTCTTTTGGTATCGCCGGCATCCAGATCCGAATTCGTGGTCGGCAAGTATCTGGTGGTGCTGACCACCGGAATTGTGGCGGCCCTGCTTTCCATGTTCAGCCTTACATTTTCCTTGAATTATATGGTGAATAATTTGATTGGTGATATTGCTTCCGATCTGTTGAGGCTGCAGTTCAATCTCGAAATGGTTATCCTCATTATCCTGATCATATTGCCATTGGCGGGGATTTTCGCAAGCGTGCTTTTGTCGGTATCTATCTTTGCACGGTCATTTAAAGAAGCCCAGAGCTATATAACCGCATTGAATATGTTTATCATCCTGCCCGCCTTCGTTTCATTCCTTCCGGGGGTCGAAATCGACTACAGGATGGCCCTGATTCCGGTCATCAATGTCTCCCTTATCATCAAGAATGCTATCGCCGGAACAGTAGAATGGAACTATGTCGCGGTCGCATTCATTTCCACCCTGATACTGGCTGCTTTGGCACTGTTTTTCTGCAAAAAATGGTTTGAGCGCGAATCGGTCATCTTTCGCATGTAATAATCTCGGTTCAGTTTGTTGGTTCAATAAATTTATTGCATTATTCTATGTAAGCGCTTACATATTATTGAACCTTTGAAAATCAGATTCGTATAAGTGAATTGATTTTGAGATAATGCGGGTAAGAAAGAATTTAACAAGGGAGGATGAAGATGAGGAAAGCATTCCGGGGACTTATCCTGTTACTGGCCATGAGTATGATTGTGCCGGTTTACGGTCAGCTGCAAAGGACCGAGCCGCAGGATAAGGCGATCGACTCAAAGATTCAGGCCGAGATTATCGATTCTGTAACAAGGGTGATTAACGAAGTCTATGTTTTTCCGGATGTGGCGGAAGAGATGGAGAAGCATGTGAGGGGGCTTTATGATAAAGGCGAGTACAAGGATATAACCAGCCTGAGCGCCTTCACCGAAAGACTTACCAAAGACCTGCGTGATATCTGCCATGACCGGCACCTGGGGGTGCGTTATACGCCCGATATTACTATGGATGACATTCGCACCGAAGAAGACACTGTCACGGATGAAGAAAGACAGGAATATTTCGAACAGCTATCTCGGGACAACTTCGCTTTCAAGGAGATCAAGATACTCCCGGGGAACATCGGCTATTTGAAGTTCAATGGTTTTGTTGATGCATATTTTGGCGGGGCCACGGCTATTGCCGCCTTGAATTTCCTGGCACATGTCGATGCACTGATTATCGATCTAAGGGACAACGGGGGAGGCTCGCCCTCGATGATACAGCTTATATCGAGTTACTTCTTTCATGAACCGGTACATCTGAACAGCTTCTATATTCGCAAAGAGGATACTACCAAGCAGTTCTGGACCGCTGCGCATGTCGAGGGGCCGCGTATGGCCAATACCCACATTTATGTTCTAACGAGCGGATATACTTTTTCCGCCGCAGAGGAATTTACCTATAATCTCAAGAATCTCGAACGAGCCACGATTGTCGGCGAGACCACCGGCGGCGGGGCGCATCCTGTGCAGGGAGAGATATTTCCCAATCTTAAAATATCTCTGCGTGTGCCCTTCGGACGCGCCATAAATCCAGTTACTGGTACAAACTGGGAGGGGACAGGGGTTGAACCTCATATCTCATGTCCAGCCGATCAGGCCCTGGAAGTTGCCCGGATGGATGCCATGGAGAAACTGGTCGCTAAAGCTGAAAGCGACGAGGAAAAAGGTTTGCTTCAATGGGATCTGGATATGCTCAAGGCTCAGCTCGAGCCGATAGAGGTTCCGAAAGAGAAAATGAATAAATATGTCGGAGATTACGGCCCCAGGAAGGTCTGGATGGAAGGGGATGAGCTCTATTACCGGAGAGATGATCGTCCCAAACAGAAGCTGATCGCCCTTTCAGAGGATACATTTATGCTCGAGGGAGTCGATTATTTCAAGATGAAATTCGAAGAGAATGATTCCGGCGAGGTTACCGGCATCCTGGGGATTTATAAGCAGGGCTTTATTGATCGATCACCTAAGGATAAATAGTACAGGAATCTGAATGGTTTTCCTCCCCATTTTAATTCCCATTAGGCGCGCATCCTCTGGATGTGCGCCATTTTTTAGATTGTATCTGCAGTCCGGTTATATGAAAGGCAGATGTTCAAGGTTGATGTTTTCAAACAAAGCCTTTATCGCAAACGCGATGGACAGGATTGCCGTTAAATGCATGGTTCCTCCCTTGCAAAGGGCATTTTAAGATTGGATGAATCCAGAGACGCTGATTTTATAGACGAAATCACTCCATAAATGTTCAATTTTCCGGTGATTTTCTTTTGAACCGAATAAGACTAAATTTGTTAAGATTTATTGAACTCTAAATTGAATTTGGAAGGGAATTATGAAATTTGCAAAGACACTGGGCGAGCTAAAGGAATCTGGATACAGATCTCATTCTACCAAAGATGAGCTAAGAGAAAATCTGATAAATCTAATAAAATCAGGCCAGAAGCGCTTTCCGGGTATTATCGGGTATGACCGAACCGTCCTGCCCCAGCTGGAGAACGCCATACTCTCAAGGCACGATCTTTTGCTGCTGGGTTTGCGTGGACAGGCCAAAACGCGAATCCTGCGCCAGCTGGTATCGCTGTTAGATGAGCATCTTCCGATCATTAAGGGCAGCCAGCTTAATGAGGATCCTTTCAATCCGATCTCTGACAAACATAAGATGCTGGCGGCCGAAGCGGGTGACGAGCTGGAAATAGACTGGATCCATCGCGATCTGCGCTATAACGAAAAACTGGCAACTCCGGATGTAACTGTGGCCGACCTGATTGGTGATCTTGACCCGATTAAGGCGGTCAGGGAGAAGCTGGATATATCCAATGAAGAGGTAATCCACTGGGGTATTATTCCCCGCACCAATCGCGGAATATTTGCGATAAACGAACTGCCTGACCTGCAGCCCAGGATTCAGGTCGCGCTTTTGAATATTCTTGAGGAAAATGATTTGCAGATCAGGGGTTTTCCAATTCGGATACCGCTGGATATGATGCTGGCCTTTACCGCCAATCCCGAGGATTATACCAATCGCGGCAATATTATCACCCCTCTCAAGGACAGAATTGCCTCCCAGGTGAATACACATTATCCGAGGGATCTGAAAGATGCCAGGCAAATAACCGAGCAGGAAGCCTGGAAGGAGCGCGGAATCAAGATCAAGATTCCAACGCTGATTAAGGATATCCTGGAGGAAATAGCATTCCGGGCGCGCGAAAGTGAGTACGTCGATCAGACTTCCGGCGTCTCGGCCCGTCTGACAATCTCCGCATATGAAAACCTGCTCTCGAATGTGGAACGCCGGGTCGTGCTAAATAATGACAGGCATGCCCAGGCACGTATTGCCGACCTGTATGCGGTCCTGCCCTCGATTATGGGCAAGATCGAGCTGGTCTATGAGGGAGAGCAGGAGGGTCCCTCTATGGTGGCTGTCAATCTAGTAGGCGAAGCCATTAAAAAGACCTTCCTGAGCATGTTCCCTGAACCCAGAAGAGAACGTAAGCGTACCCCCGAGGGGGAATATGAGGAAATCATTCCCGAAGACAGCGTTTACGAGCCGGTAATAGATTTCTTCTCAGCCGGAAAACAGCTCGAAATATCGGATGAGATGCCTTATTCGGAATATAAGGAGGCTCTTCTGGATATCGTGGGACTTCGTGAGATTGTCTTGAAGTACTGCGACATAAAAGATGAAGATGAGATTTTTGCATATATGGAATTCGTCCTGGAGGGGCTGCATCAGATGAACCGTATTGCCAAGGAATCGCCTGACAATAAGTTCATCTACACCGATATGATCCAGAGAATACTCAGGAGCTGATCATGCGTTTTATATATTCCGAGTGGGATGACTCGGTCATAGAGAAACTCCAGAATCTCAAGGACCTGATGTCGATATTCAATTATCTCCTGCTGCAGGTCAACGGGGATGCCGAGATGGCCCTGGAGCTTATGCGCAAGCTTCAGCGCATGGGAGTACTGCCGGAGGATTTTGAATTGGATGATTTCGAGAAGAATCTGGAAAAGAGTAATATTGTTTCCTGGCAGGGGGACAATATATCATTGACCAGGAAGGGCGAAAAATCGCTCAGGCAGGATGCTTTCGAAAACATATTCGAGCATCTCCGAAAATCCGGAGCCGGGGGGCATATAATCCCTCATGGCGGAGGCAGCTCGGAAGAAGCTCTGCCGGAAAAGAGGGAATACCGGTTTGGCGACGAATTCAATCACATCGATTTTCAGAATTCACTGATGAATACAATCAAGCGCACCGGGTCTTTGGGTTTGAACATGGACGAAAAGGATCTTGAGGTTTATGACACCGAACAGATGACCAACTGCGCCACAGTTATGCTGATTGATATCTCTCATTCCATGGTCCTGTATGGCGAGGACCGGATTACCCCGGCCAAGCAGGTGGCGCTGGCCTTTTCTGAATTGATCCTGACCAAATATCCCAAGGACAGTCTCAACATTGTACTCTTTGGGGATTTTGCACGTGAGGTCAAGGTCAAGGATCTGCCCTATATAGGAGTCGGCCCATATCATACCAATACCAAGGCAGGCCTTGAGATGGCTCGCAATATACTCCTCAAAAAGAAAAATGTGAATAAGCAGATATTCATGATTACAGATGGCAAGCCGTCCATGATAACGCGCCGAAATGGCTCGATTTACAAAAATCCTATGGGACTCGACCCGGTGATCGTAAACCGCACCCTGGATGAAGCCATAATTTGCCGCAAGAAACGTATCCCGATTACCACATTTATGATAACCGATGATCCTTACCTGCAGAAATTTGTGGCCAAATTGACCGAGCTGAATCGCGGCCGTGCATATTTTGCCTCATCACAGAACCTTGGGGATTATGTCTTCTGGGATTTCGTAAGCCGAAGACGTAAAAAAAGATAGATGAATTGCTCAGGAATTCAGCGGGATTGACCTACTTGATAGTCGATCCCGTTTTTTGCCTCGGCTTCCTCATCAAATATACAAATATTCCGATTATTATTAACAACGCAGTCATTTCCTGTTGATCAGATAAATGGGACATTAACTCATGGTTTCAGGATTAGTGTTGACAAATCCGGAGCCAGTGCCTATTTTATTAGTGACCCCGGGTTTTGGGACTGCTCAGAAAATATTATAGACCATAAACATTCGCGGGATAATATGAGAAAGTTCGCCCCTTTGTTTCTTGTATTTCTGCTGATTGCTCATGTGGTTGATTCTGCATACGCTCAGCCGGCGCAGGCCTCGGAGCGAGACAGCCTGTCTATTCCCACACTTGTATATTATGATTTCGACAACGGTGAGCTGCCTCCCGGCTGGCAGATTCTGGATGGTTTCCAGGACGGCTATTCCTGGGAGTTTATGGACATATATAGCATGGGCGGATACCCTCCTTTCGAGGATACCTGCCTGATAGTCAATTCAAGCACCGCAACTGGCATCTATATGGATGAGGCTCTGGTGACAGCGTACTATTATGCTCCTACAGGTATCGATATTCATTTGCGTTTCTCGAACTACTTCGCTTACGATAACGAAACTCCGAATGAGGTGGCTGACGTCGATGTTCGCAACGGCGCGGGAGGGCAGTGGCATAACGTTCTGCGCATGACCAATATGAGCTCTGGCCCGGAAACACGCGATATAGATATCACCTCGTATATCGGCAGTGGGGACTCAATACAGGTGCGTTTTCATTATTATATGGCACGTAGCGACAGATGGTGGATGATCGACAATTTCAGGCTGTATTATGACTGCGATGATCCGGATCAGGATAATATCTGCAGCCAGTTCGATAACTGCCCGGATGATTATAACCCAAATCAGACTGACTACGATAGTGATGGCATCGGCTATGTTTGCGACACCTGTGTGGATACGGATGGAGATGGTTACGGCAATCCGGGTTTTGCAGTCAATCTCTGCGAAACTGACAACTGCCCCTATCTATATAATCCGGATCAAGAGGATTATGACGGAGACGGCATTGGTGATGAATGTGATCAGTGTACCGATACCGATGGTGACGGCTACGGTAACCCGGGATTTCCCAATAATACCTGTCCCACTGATAACTGTCCCAACCATTTCAATCCCTATCAGTACGACGCCGATGGTGATGGCAGAGGAGATCAATGTGACTACTGCACTGACACTGACGGCGACAGCTTCGGCGATCCCGGTTATCCCGCAAGTACCTGCATGCTTGACAATTGCCCGGATAATTATAATCCCTATCAATGGGACATGGATAATGACAATATCGGAGACTCATGCGACGCCTGCACTGATATTGATGGTGATGGTTATGGCGACCCCGGCTTCCCCGCCAATACTTGTGTAACGGATAATTGTCCGAATATTCCTAACCCTGATCAACTTGATGACGATTCGGATGGAATCGGCAATGAATGCGACGACTGCAATGACAGCGATGGCGATGGTTATGGTGATCCCGGCTATCCCGATAACGTCTGTGATACCGATAATTGTCCTGATATCTCAAATCCGGATCAGGAAGACAGCGACAGCGACGGCCTGGGAGACGCCTGTGACGATTGCACTGATTCCGACGGTGATGGGTATGGTGATCCAGGATATGAAAATCAGACCTGTGAAATCGATAACTGCCCTGATACTTCCAATCCCGATCAGGCAGATTACGATCAGGATGGGATCGGGGATGTCTGTGACGAATGCACCGATTCAGATAATGACGGCTATGGAGATCCCGGATTTGCAGCTAATACCTGCGAAGGAGATAATTGTCCTGAGATTTATAATCCGGATCAACTGGATGCTGATATTGACGGCCTGGGTGATGTCTGTGATGAATGTACGGATACGGATGGTGACGGCTATGGCGATCCGGGCTATGCCGCCAATACCTGCCAGACAGACAACTGCCCGAACATATCCAATCCGGATCAGGCGGATACGGATAATGATGGTGCCGGAGACAGCTGTGATATCTGCCTCAATCATGCGCAAGATGATTGCTGCAATCCTGTTGGCGAGAATGATCCGCCGGTGATCGAGGCGCCATCATCAATTGTCCTGCAACCCGGCGACGAATTGTTCTATGAAGCAATTGTTTATGATCCCGATTGTGACGGCAGTGAACTTCAAATCACCTTCGAAGGCTTACCATCATGGTGCATTGTATCAGGCGATTCGATCAGCGGGACAGCCGAATGCGACTATACAGATACAACCTTTACAGTAATAGTCTCGGACGGCGATCTCGCAGACTCGGCATTGGTTCTGATCGAAATTGATCACTCCAATCAGTCCCCGACTGTTACCGATACCCTGACCCTGGTTTATGTCAGAAATGGTCGTCCCTTCAGCTATTATCCTGCAATACAGGACCCGGATGATTCAGTGCATACAATAGAATACATAAAGTACCCATACTGGTGCACGATAATCAGTGATACTCTTATAGGTATTGCTCCGCAAGAAAGCTCGAGCGAGTCCGTCCAAGTAAATGTTCATGATTACTGCAATTCAGACAGCTATGGTTTCGATGTGATTGTCTACCTCTGCGGTGATACCAATGCCGATGGTAATGTAAATGTAAGTGATGGTGTGGCCGTGATTAACTTTGTCTTTGTAGGCGGACAGCCTCCGGCGCCATTGGAATCAGCGGATACCAATTGCGATTCTCATATTAATGTCTCTGACGCCATCTATATTATTAACTTCGTATTCGTGGGCGGTGCAGAGCCGTGCCATGACTGCCCATAAAAAAACCTGCCGCAGCAGGTCAATCAGAAATTTTCTGAATTCCTCAGGCTATCTGCGAAATGTCAGTCCAACCACGACCGAGAATGTGGAATAGTCATAGAGTCGGTCTATAGAGGTGTTATTAATGATGTCAAACTGTATACTTGGCTCCAGATAGGTTCCCGACCTGGAGGGCATCGGCCAGCTCAACCCGACATAGTAGCGGCTGTAATCATCCTTACGAGTGACAATCCGGTCGGGGAGCTCAAGTGTTCTCAGCAGTCTCTTATTCCAGTAGCCCCCGCCGGCAGTAATGATCATTTTGGGGACATGATAACTTTTCAGATTAAGCGTTATTGAATTCCCATCCCAGACCGAAGCCCAGGGCGAAAGAAAGCCGGTCGAATAGCTGTAGACTATCGGGTCCTCAAAATCCACAAAGGACAGGTATGTGTAGGTCAAATTCATTCCCAGCTTACGGCCCAGCGGTCGGGAATATCTCGGCGAAATGTAGAAGGATTTAAGATCACCATCGACTTCCTCGATTACCTGAGGCCAGGACATTATCGAGGCTTCATCGATAGATATAAAATCAGCATAGGAATAGCCGCTCTCGATATCGAGACTGTTGGAACCGAGAAAAGTGAAATTAGTGCCGACCAGAAAACCGAGAATTTCCTTGTCTGCCCCTGCCGAGTTGTCGAATTCGGTCTGCTCATAAGTTATGCCTGCTCGGACACGCGCATTTTTTGCCAGCCTGTACGAAATGGAACCCATACCATTATAGATATTGGTATTATACACACTGAAAGATTCACGGTAGGAACGATTATCATAGCCCGCGTTGAAATATAATGCCAAAGGCGATGACTGACTGGTGGGAATCCAGGTTAATTCCGCACCCCCCATAAAATTTCCAAGTCCCACTAAATTTGAGTAATAATTATATTCGCTCTTTAAATTAAGCTCGATTTGGGGAAATGGATAGTACCTCAGCGAAGTACTTGTAGTGGAATAGGAATCATAAATTTCAGATGAGTCACTTATGAGATTATTTGTGACACTGCCGCTGAGCTTGACTTCAAGCCCAAAATCAGCGGAGGCTGAAGACAAAAGTAAAGTCGTGATCAGTATTCCAATAAATAGATAACGCATAAGCTGTATTAGACTATCAGTAACACACACCGCCCGCACATCCCGAAACTGCTCCCAGTCCGATACCGTTGCCCGGACCGAAATCCGAGCCGGCCTCGAAACCGCCGCGGAAGCATGATTGTGCACGGGTCACAAATTTCAACTGGCCGAATAATTCGGAGTTTGATAACAGGCTGCTCGGGTCGAAGTCCCCGAGACTCTCGATTGGCTTGAACTCCGCTGAGGCCATCAATTCTGAGCCCTCAGCCTGATCTGAATATTTATCATCCTCGGCTTTGTCGGGTATACTGTTATTGTCCTCGTCCGGAATATTATCATTGAAACCGTCGCCGTCAAGGTCTACAAACACCTCTTCCGATTCTGCATTGTTCTCGGCATGAAGAACCGAACCTCCAAAACCGAAATGGGCGAAGAACATAAATGTTGTGAAAACCAATATAGCGGCGAGTTTCATATCTACCTCCCAGGAAGACAACAATCTGCAAGTTTGTGCTATATAAAAATCATCATCAATTATACGACTCCAATATAAAAATTTGATTGAACTTTATCAAGTAAATAAACTATTTGCGTATAAAAATTAAAGAGCTATGATTTCAATTCTCAATGCTAAAAAAATAATAATTATAACAATAATTGTCTGGTATTTATATTTATTTAAGGGTACTGCGGGAAAAAACGTTGCCAAAATATAAATATTACTTAAATTATAATAATTACTGACCAAATACCTGTGAATGCTAAATTACTGCTAATACATAGGAGGAAAGATTATGCACCCAGCCACTAAAGGAATCACACCTTTGAGGTGCTCGCTTGTTTCTCTCCTTGCAGCATTGTTATTTTTAACCGGAATCACATTTGCGGCTGANNNGCAAAAGGACTTGATCTCGGCGAAAATGGAATAGTGCTGGGAGAAAGCGGGCGCGCTCTCTATGCCTGCCAACTGAAAGTCTATGTAGTCGAGCCTGTATCAAGGTACAGGGATTATGGCGGACACAACTATGAATTCGGTTTTCTCGATTTTGCAATCGATACTGCCCTTAATCTCGATTATCAGGTTCCCTTCAACAAAACAGTTTCCTGGGATCCGGCCCTGAACGGAATAGGTACCATTGACGGATCTAATATCATGGTTATCGCCGTGATTTTCAATCATATGGAGGGATTTACGCAATACAGTCACACTGATCCAGACCTACTGTTTACAGCATATTTAGCTGATGCATGTGCCGCAGCTTTACCCGGGCAGACCGGATATAACGAGGCTACCGGTGGATACACTCATACTGTATTCCTGGAGGAATGTACCTGGGACGGGTGACCCAGCTGTCCAACAACACGGTCTGTGTTGGATGCAATTTATACTGGTGGTTCATATAATTTTTATTATGCCGCCCTTTGCGCCGGCGAACCGAATGTTCAGCCCAGGCGCGATTCACTCAATAACGTTTATGTTCCAACCTGCTATTTCGATGGCGGTGACACCGTCCTCGTGGGGGGATGGTCTAATCCTACTCCATATACCTCATTACTGGATCAATCGGGGTCCAGACAAGTTCCCGAAATCGATCTGTCTGTGACATTGACCCATAATGCCAAAGGTACAATCACTGTTGATGTCTCGGCGACTCTTAATACCTTCATCAACCTTGCCCCCGACAGGCCGTCTGTCCCGGCGGGCGTAACCCAGGGTAACCTGATGACGGAGTACACTTACACTTCGAGTACGACAGATCCGGAAGAGGATCAGTTATGGTACAGATTTTCCTGGGGTGATGGAGATACCACTCAATGGCTTGGGCCTTATGAATCAGGCGCAGAAGCCTCTGCCGCGCACAGCTGGACAGAGACTGGTACCTATCACATCAAATCCCAGGCTAAAGATGCGAATGAAGCGGAAAGCGACTGGTCAGGTATTAAGTTCGCTTATTTCGAGGGCATGCCTTATGTGTGCGGAGACGCGAACTCGGATGAAACAGTGAATGTCTCCGATGCAGTTTACATAATCAACTTTGTATTTGTAGGAGGCTCAGCCCCCGATCCGCTTGAATCGGGTGATGCAAACTGTGATGCTACGGTAAATGTCTCGGATGCCGTCTATATCATAAACTTCGTCTTTGTAGGTGGAAACGAGCCTTGCGATTCCAACGGTGATACCGTCCCCGATTGTTAGTAATATTTGAATTTTTATCAAAGCCGCCCGGTTTTTACGGGCGGCTTTTTTACTTTTTGACTATAACTCCTTGAAGTCTATATGGTACTGAATTTAGACAAGTATTTACGTTGACAATTGCTACAATATGCTTATATTTAAGCGGACCTTATCAGAGAAGCAGTGGACTCATTCACTCACCGCTTGCTCATTTTGAAGTGAGGAATATTCAACTTCTCAAAATAATAATTTTTATATTTGTTGCCTTTGCTGCAAATGTTATTTAATTAACTTCAGCATGATGGCAAGACTCACTTTTCTGCACTTTGAAGGGAAGATGGTATGAAAGAAGAATCCAATTCTCCCGGCCCCAAGTTTATAAGACCAGCGCTGTTAACGGCGCTTTTTATATTTCTACTGGCGGCCACACAGGCATTGGGAGCTGACAATCAGGTCTCAGTTGATTACGAATTCAATCAGCCGTATGTAGTCCCGGTCAATATTGGCGGAGTTAGCTATGACCGTGTAATCATGGAAAATGCTGAATTATGCGGCAATCCGGGACAGCCTCGTCTGCCCTCGACGGGAGCGAGAATCCTTCTCCCGCCTCAATCAGATGTTANNGCGGTGCCCTATAAATTGAGCGCCCCGCATGAAGCCCGGCCGCCCGTGCCCGACCAGGATATTTACAGCTCACGAAACTCGTTTCCTGCCGAGCTTTATGAGCGGGTGTCGGTACAAAATTTCCGGGGCTATTCAATCCTGATCCTGAAGCTAAATCCGGTGGAATATATTCCATTTACCGGCGAGCTTTACTACTATCCTGACCTGGAAATCCGAGTTAATACTGTAAACACCACAAAATCACACGAATTTTATCGCGGTCTCCCGAAAGACCGGGAGGCGGTTGAGATGAAGGTGGACAATCCATCTGAGACGATGGCTTACAATTCTCTTCCGACGCCGGATAAGAATCCTACGGAGATATACGATTTGCTTATTGTCACCTCGTATACATTGGAATCATCCTTTCAACCGCTAAAAGAATTTCACGACAGCACCGGAATAAGCACGATTATAAAAACGGATGCATATTCGAAACCTTTTAATCACACGAGTCTTCGAAATTATATCAGGTATGCCTATGATTCCCTGGGAATTGAATATGTCCTGATAGGCGCCGACGACGATATTATTCCATCGGTGGATCTATATGTCCAGTCGTGGTCCGGATGGGATGCTGAGGTAGAATACAACATGCCGGCTGATGTATATTTCGGCTGTCTCGACGGCACTTATAATGATGACGGTGATTCTCAATGGGGTGAACCCAATGACGGCGAAGGCGGAGGGGATGTCGATTTGATGGCAGAGGTTTATGTGGGACGCGCCCCTGTCGGTAACAGCACGGAAGCTGCCAACTTCGTTAATAAGACAATTGCCTACATAACCCAGCCGGTTTCCACCCCATACCTTCAGAATGTCTGTCTTGTAGGCGAGAATCTCGGCTTTGGCGGTGAATCCGAGTGGGGCGGCAACTGCATGGATGAGCTCAAGGATTCGCTATATAATGATGGTTATTTCACAATCGGGATACCTACGATTCAGTATGATGTCGATGAACTCTATGACCGCGATTGGCCCGGGCAGAGCTGGCCCAAAGTTGAGATGAAAAATAGAATCAATGCCGGGAAGCATTTCATAAATCATCTCGGGCACGGCAGCCAGGGTTATGGTCTTAAACTGTATAACTCTGACGTAGCCTCGTTGACCAATACCGATTATTGCTTCATCTATTCGCAGACCTGTCTGGCCGGTCATTTTGATGATTACGAGTGCTTCGCAGAATATATGACCATAAAATATATGAACGCCGCCTTTGCGATCGTAATGAACGCCCGTTATGGCTGGGGATCGTACAATAGCACCGACGGCCCCTCGCACAGGTTCCATCGTGAATTCTGTGATGCCATCTACGGTGAGGAGCTGCGCGTGTTCAGTAAGGCCAATCAGGATTCCAAGGAAGACAACCTGTATCGTATCAACCAGTCCTGCATGCGCTGGTGCTATTATGAACTAAACCTCTTCGGCGATCCCACGATTGCAATGAAAGAAAATTGTGTCGATTCCGATGGTGACGGGTACAGCAATCCCGGTTTTGCCAACGAAAACTGCCCGCTCGAAGACAATTGCCCGAATGTTTTCAACCCCGACCAGATTGACAGCGATGAAGATGGCTACGGCGACAGCTGCGACCTTTGCGCTGATTTCGATGACAATATAGATTCCGATGCTGACGGCATGCCCGACCTTTGCGATGTTTGTCCCGGTTATGATGATTTCCTCGATACGGATGAGGATGGTATGCCGGATGATTGCGACAACTGTCCGGAGATTGCTAACCTGACCCAGGATGATACCGATGGGGATGGAGTCGGCGATCTATGCGATATTTGCCCGGGATATGATGATAATACAGATGATGATGGCGACGGCGTACCGGACGGCTGCGATATCTGCGCCGGATTTGATGATGCTGTTGACAGCGATGCTGACGGCGTCCCGAATGGCTGCGATGACTGTGCCGGTTATGATGATAATGTCGATTCCGACGGTGATTTGGTCGCCGATGGATGTGACAATTGCCCGGCTGATGAAAATCCCGGCCAAGAGGATAACGATAACGATGGTATCGGTACTATATGCGATAACTGTCCTATTCATACCAATGCCGACCAGGCTGATTCCGATCAGGATGGTGTCGGCAATGTTTGCGACAACTGTCATCAAATCCCCAACGCCGATCAGGCTGACTCCGATGGGGATGGTTTAGGCGACCTCTGCGACAATTGTCCCAACACATGGAATCCCGGCCAGGAAGATGAAAACGAAGACGGCGTTGGCGATGTTTGTGAATGGATTTGCGGTGATTGTAATGCTGACGGCAGCGTTAATGTCTCCGATGCGGTTGGAATTATCAACTTCGTCTTTGTAGGCGGCTCTGAGCCGCAGCCGATGGAGTCAGGTGAGGTCAACTGTGACGGCGGAGTCAATGTCTCCGACGCTGTATTTATCATAAATTATATATTTGTTAGTGGAGATGAGCCCTGTAGCTGTAAATAAAGCTGATTAACGGCACATGCCGCACCCCCGCCGGTCCCGAGCGGGGGTTTTCTTTTGCCGTCGATTTTATAATTTTTCATCTCCAACTCCTGCCCATTGATGCTGTATCCCGCCTAAAGCCAAGCGACAGGTGGGATGCTGTGTTTATTGTAGTACCGGGTCACATCCGCCAGGGCCGGATAAGACCCTGCATGACGGATAAATATACAAGTTTTGTATTTTCCTAATTCAAGCTTGACCATTTGAACTAATATTGTAAATTAAAATTGTATCATACATTCCCTGATGCTTGTAGACCATTATTAAAACATAGCCCGCAGTGTGCTGTGTCGAAATCAGCAGGTGAGAGTAAGGGAGGTCATTATGTCTGCCAGGTTTATTCTTTTCATGATATTTATAGCGTTATTATCCCTGCCGGGACTCGCCCCTGCCCAGCAAAGCACAACTGGCCCGGAACCGCCCCCGGGAATCTATATGGGCAGTACTGAAAAGAGCCGCTCACAAGTGGTGATCGAAGGCGTGCCGGCATACCTGTGGCATCACGGCTGCGGTCCGACAGCGGCAGGTATGGTTATCGGTTACTGGGATATGCACAGCCTCAGCCAGCTTGTCACCGGAGATTCATATTCACAAACTGCGGAAGTAAATGCGATGATGGCAACCGACCACGGATATGCATCCTGCGCAGCGACATCATATGAGGATCATTACCGCAGCTACTCCTGTCCCATGGATGAATCCGGGCCGATTCAGGCGGACAAATCGGAAACAGGCGGTGCGCATGCAAGCAACTGCCTGGGCGATTTCATGCACACCTCATGGAGCCTGGACGGCAACCGCTACGGCTGGAGCTATTTCGATATGGTTGATGACGCATTTATAAACTATGCTAATTATATCTATCCGGATTATCAGCCGGTTACCGAGGAGAAGTATTTCTGGGAGCTCAGCTGGGATCAGTTCAAGACTGAGATTGACTCGGCGCGTCCTATCGTGCTGCTGGTGGATACTGACGGAAATGGCTCGACTGATCACTTTGTCACCGCAATCGGCTATGATGATGCAACGATGGAATATGCCTGCCTGAATACATGGGATACCGAGGTGCATTGGTTTGACTTTCAGGAAATCCAGACCGGAGCGTCATGGGGCATTTATGGCTTCACACTGTTGCGCTGGGAAGGGTGTGTCGATTCTGATGGAGATGGTTTTGGCGATCCGGGTGTTCCGGGTAATCCATGCGATCCGGACAACTGCCCGGATGCGTTTAATCCCGATCAATCCGATGTCGATGACGATGGACTTGGCGATCTATGCGATCCGGATGCCGATGATGACGGCCTCTTGAATGAAAGCGATAATTGTCCCCTCCATTCCAATCCGGATCAGGAAGATGCAGATTCTGACGGCTATGGCGACCTCTGCGACAACTGCCCGAACGATTACAATCCAGATCAATATGATGAGAATGATGACGGTATCGGGGATGCTTGTGACGGTCAGCTGCATATGCAATGTTATGACGTGCCTCATGGGATACTTGGAGCTCCATACTATTATGAATTCCACGCTGTCGGGGGTATTCCCCCTTATGATTGGACCAGGATCACGGGACAATATCCCTACGGTCTGATATTCACCAATGGAACTGTAGCGATACTGCAGGGCACTCCCACATGGGTTTCGGACTATACCTTCACTCTGGTTGTAGCCGATTCTGATTCGCCTGCAAACAAAGATACTATGATCATCAATATCAATATCATCGAACCCCCGATTGCCTGCGGTGATGCCAATGGAGACCTGACGGTTAACATCAGCGATGCAGTCTATATAATTAACTATGTATTCATCGGAGGCGATCCGCCGGAACCATTGGAAATCGGAGATGTCAACTGTGATTCATTCGTGAATGTCAGTGATGCGGTCTGGATTATAAATTATGTCTTCATCGGTGGAAATGCCCCGTGCGATACAAACGGCGACGCCGAGCCGGACTGCTGATTTACTGGAAGTCAAATATTGACAAATCTATATAACAGAGTATATTTCACTCAGAATGGCTTCTATTATTCAGGCGAGTAGATGTACCCGCGTATGGAATTGCAAAGCTTGTTAAAATGAATTCTTTAAAGTACAGATCATATCCCGCCGGACTCACTCTCGCGCTTACTATTGTTCTGCTTATGATTATTTTCGGGATATCATCAGCCCGGCTATTAGATCAGGAAATTGAGTCGATGCAGGCCAGGGCGGAGAGAGAAGGCTGGACATTTGATGTGGGAAAAAACTTTGCCACGGACTATTCTCTCGACCAGCTTTGCGGATTGGTTGAACCAGAGAACTGGCGGGAAAATGCCGCTTTTGATCCGTGCACCCCTGAACGAGATCTGCCCGCCCGCTTTGACTGGCGCGATTCGGCCAGTTTCCCGCCGGTGAGGAATCAGGGCGGATGCGGAAGCTGCTGGGCTTTTGGCACGGTCGGGCCGCTGGAATGTAATATCGCAATCAAGGATGGTATCATAGTCGATCTGTCCGAGCAGTACCTGGTAAGCTGTAACAGCAATGGCTGGGGCTGCCAGGGTGGATGGTTTGCACACGGCTATCATCAATATGCACCTGATCCCTGTGACAGTGTGGGTGCTGTTAATGAATCAGAATTTCCCTACATGGCCTATAATGCGCCCTGTAACTGCCCCTACGAACATTCCTTCAGAATTGAATCCTGGTCCTATATAGGGCAAAACTACTCGGTGCCCTCAGTTAATGCCATTAAACAGGCCATTATAGATCACGGTCCGGTTTCAGTTGCAGTAACGGTTACTTCGGAATTCCAGGCATATAATGGCGGCATATTCGATGTGCCCTGCATGACGAATATTAATCATGCTGTGGTACTTGTCGGATGGGACGATAACCAGGGGGACAGCGGTGTATGGTTCATGAGAAATTCGTGGGGACCATGGTGGGGCGAGGATGGCTATATGCGCATTGCTTACGGGTGCTGCGATATTGGCTACGGCGCCTGCTATATCGTTTACAATAAATCCTCCAAAGTTGTCTTTGAATATGAA